>Ga0315279_10011063_pt1 | contig 10492 bp, 14 predicted proteins | sample YL17G06_20_MG_FD_203694 | JGI IMG/M metagenome (GOLD analysis project Ga0315279, IMG submission 203694) | Sediment microbial communities from Yellowstone Lake, YNP, Wyoming, USA - YL17G06_20 | ecosystem: Environmental > Aquatic > Freshwater > Lake > Sediment | place: USA: Wyoming | collected...
TCCATCAGGTCGTAGAGAATCGGCTCGAGATCTGTCCTCCGCGAGAAGCGCCCGACCTCGTCCTCCTGAATCCTTCGCAAAGCCGTGGTGACAATCCGAGCCATCTCCATCCGGCTCATCGGCTTCGTGTTCAGGACCCAGGGACCGACGAGGCCGGCGGTCACCAGCTTCTCGACAGCCGTATAGGTCCAGTCCCGGTTGAGCTCAAAGTAGGTCCAGGGTTTCAGGGGCACGTCCAAGAGGCCGGCCCCCTCGGCTGTCGGCGGTGTGGGAAGGATTCCGAGATGAAAGGATAGGACGAGGATTCCCGCCAGGAAGAGGCAGCGGTAACGTGTCACGTGGGCTCCCGAAAAAGGTCGCGAGAACCGCTTCCAAATACTCGTTCCCCTCCCGGATGTCAACAAGAAATCTCTGGCCGCATTCGACGCGTCCGTGGTAAAAACAATCGGTACGGAGAAACCATCTTGGCGGTCAGGTTTGTGTTAATGGGGAAATCTGCGAAATCTGCGTAATCTGTGGATGGATCGAGAGACAAAAGTGCGGGCGCTGGTGACCGGGGTGGCCGGATTCGCCGGATCTCACCTGGCCGAGCTTCTTCTCTCCCGTGGAATGGAGGTGCACGGTCTGGTTATGCCCGGAGTCTCTTTGGATAATCTTCAGGAGATCCGGGCCGACGCGGCGCGTGCCGACCGTCTGCGGCTCAGAGAGGCAGATATCGTGGACGGCGAGGGCCTTGTGGCAGCCATCGGGGACATCCGACCCGACCGCGTGTATCATCTTGCCGCCCTCTCGTCGGTTCGTGATTCCCTGGAGGACCCTGCGGAGACATTCCGGGTGAACACGGTGGGAACCCGGAATCTTCTGGAGGCGATCCGGCGTGTCGGAGTGAAGCCGCGCATCCTCGTCGTCAGCTCCGCCGAGGCATACGGCGATTCGGCCAATCTCGGGAGGCCGCTCCGCGAGGAGGACCCTCTGCTGCCCGTCAGCCCGTACGGGGCGAGCAAGGCCGCGGCCGAAGCAGTGGCGGTGAGATACGTCAAGGAATTCGACCTGGATATCATCCGGGTCCGCCCCTTCCCTCACACCGGCCCTCGACACTCCCCGCAATTCGCCTTTCCTGGCTGGGCCCGCCAGTTGGTCGAGATTGAGGCAGGCCGGCGACCGCCCCGTCTCCATGTGGGTAATCTCGAGGTCCAACGGGACCTTTCGGATGTGCGGGACGTCGTGTTGGCCTACCTCTTGGCGCTTGAACAAGGAAAGCCCGGAGCGGTGTACAACGTCTGCTCCGGACGCGTCTACAGCCTGCGCGAGATTCTGGAGGCGCTGATCAATCTGACGGACCTTCATGTGGATGTTGTGCCAGAACCCGAGCGTTTGCGTCCGCAGGATTTGCAGGTTCTGGCCGGGACGCCTCAGGCCCTCCACGTCCGTACCGGATGGGAGGCATCGACCCCTCTCATCCGGACCCTGGCAGATCTTCTGTCGTACTGGCGGTCACGGCTCCTCGGTTCGCCCTAGTCCCAGATCCGAGAAAAACCTTGAACCGCCATGACGCCAAGGGCGCCAAAGATATGATGTTCCGATCTTCCCATCGGCGAGCGCGAAAGCCGGATCTTGGGGCATTCAGGAATTCCGTTCGTTTGCCCTCAAGCGGCTCTTTTCAAGCATGGCGTTCTTGGCGCCTGCGAAGAAAATGCGCGTGAAAACCGTCCGCGGTCCCAGGCTCCCCATCGCGGAGCCTCCGGGGGCGCCCCGAGCCGCCGGGCTACACCCAATCCGCCGGTCCGGATTGGGTACCCGGCCAGCCGGCGGGGCACCCCTTGCGCCTTTGGCCTTGCAAGGGGTCGTCGCCGGGGGGCATGGCGTCCCGGAGAGCTACAGGACACCCTGTCCCCGGCGCGGCACGCCCGTTCCCTGGGCGGTGCCGCCGGAGCAAGGCTGGCCCCGGCATCGACGAGGCCCGGTGGGCGGAGGGGCGGCCTCGGAGGCGAGGCCCGCGGAACGTCCACCTCGCCAGCACGCGCAGCGTTTTCATGTGGCATGGTGATGGTAGGCCGTCATGACCACTTGGCGGTTGAGAATTTCGGGATGGGGCTTGACGGCGCTTTTTCACTTGACACGATTTTTCCGTTTAAGGTATTGTTCGCCCCTCCGAACAGGTTGCTTGCATCCTCCTGAAATCATGGATCGGATTCCCGGGATGTTCAAGGACTGAACAAGGATTCCAGGGCTGCGCTCGGGGGGTAATAGAGGGTCGGTGATCCGGCTGCAAACCAGCAGGCCGACGGGTGTGGGGTCCTCACAAACCACTGGATGCCCGCGCGACCGAAGGCACGTGGTTTTTGAACCCGGATTTTTCACCGCAGAGATCGCCGAGATCGCAGAGCCAGACACGATGAGTCCTTTCTTCGGGCAGGCTGGGAAGAAGCGTTCCGATTCTGAAGATCTGCTGTTCCTGGATCCCCAGCGAATATGTCGTCTTCCTCTGCGGCCTCCGCGGGCTCTGCGGTAAGACTGAAACGTTTGGGTCAAATGCGAGACAGCACAGACCGCGACCTCATCATCCTGAATGCCATTGGTGTTAACGAACGGCTCACCCAGCGCCACCTGGCTGGGGAGCTGGGCGTGGCCGTCAGCTTGGCGAATCTCTACCTGCGGCGGCTGGCCCTCAAAGGCTTCATCCGCATTATCAACGTCCGCCCGAACCGCCTCCGCTACTTACTCACCCCTAAAGGCATCGCCGAGAAGACCCACCTGACCTATACCCACATGGCCCGCACGTTCGAGCGATACCGCGAGGCCCGCAAGTCGCTCCGCGAGGCCCTGCGCCCGCTGAGCGAGGACGGGCACAAACGGATCGCCTTCTACGGGACCGGTGAGGCGGCCGAGGTGGCATATTTGTGCCTGAAGGAAACCGGACTGGATCTCAGTGCCGTCTTTGACGCCGCGAGAGGCGAATGGTTCCTGGGGCTCCCCGTCCGGGGTCTAGAAGAGCTTGTTCCAGAGGACTTCGACCGGATTGTAGTCACGTTCTTCGACAGCCAAAAGGGGACGGAGGCGAAAGTTCAGGAGCTGCTTCGGCTCGGGGTCTCTCGCGACCAGATTGTGACGCTGCAAAGGTGAAGTACGAAAGGCGTACGAAGGTACCTCTTGAATGCGGAATGGCCGAGGTCCAACGTCCAAGGTTCATGTGCGGCATACGCTGGCAAGCAGGGAGGATGGAGTGCCTGCTAGTGTGCCGTGTCCGAAATCCGCCCGCACAAACCGAGCCCCAGTCTGCTCCAAGGCGCCGGGCCACACCCACCCTTTGGGTGGGTCCCCGGCGGCCGGCGGGGCACCCATTGCGCCTTCTCCCTGCAATGGGTCGCGCCGTGGCCTTACCACATGCGAATACAGTGGTAACCCCGCCCACGGCGCGACGCGCCCCGAGACGGGGCGGCGGCGCCGGAGCAAGGCCGCCCGGTTCTCGACGAGGCCCCAGGCGCCGCGGAGCGGGCTCGGGGCGAAGGTCGGCGGGTTTCGGACACACATGACTAGCATGCTAGCTGCCAGCGTGCCAGCAGCAGAGAGAGGCTGCGCATGACCAATGACGAATACCAGCAGCTCATCGATTTCCTGGACCGAAAGTTCGAGGAGATTGACCGCCGGTTCGAAGCCATCGACCATCGCTTCGATCGCGTTGAGGCCAGGCTTACCGAGCACGATGAGCGGTTCCGGGAAGTCCTCGCGCACTTCGATCATCTTCACCGGCGATTGGAGCGCCTCGAACAAGAGTATCAGGCGATCCTCCAGGCGCTGCATCGTATTGAGAATATGCTGACTGATGAGAGGGTGAAGCGCGAGGTCTTGGAGCGGAGCCTGGAGGAATTGAAGCACCACGTGGCGGCGCTCCAGGCCCGTATCCAGGAGCTGGAGCAGCGAGTCCGAGGGTAGCGCCTCTCGACCGGACTTTGAGAAGTCAGCCGATTCATCTGCCGCTCGCGTAGGCGGCGCGGCGGTTGCGGTGATGCACCGGCGGGCCCAGCATCTTCCAAGGCAGTCGTGATCGTGGGTGCCGCCAGCAATTGAGGCCGGAAAGAATTCCCCCTCCTTCGTGGCGCGGCGCGCCATGTAAGTGAGAGGGCGCAAGCCTGCCCGGAACTCGAAACCCAGCCTGTTCGAGAGTACGCATGTACGAACGTACCTGGCTGAGATTTCAGCGCGTTGCGGCGGTTCAAATCCGAAATCCGGAATTCCGCACTCCGCATTCAGTTCCGCTTCACGTTTCACGTCTCACGTTTCACGTTCTTGCCATTCCGCATTCAAGAGGTACCTTCGTACGCTCTCGTAGGTAAGTCCCCGCCATGAGACGACTGCACCATACGTCTAGGGAGGAACGGCACCGAATCGAGCAGTGCCTGGCCGCGGAGCTGGCGAGTGACCGGAGCGTGACCTTTGCGTACCTGTATGGCTCCTTTGTGGAGTCACAACCCTTTCATGACATCGATGTGGGGGTATATCTTGAGAACGTCCGAGCCGATAGACTCGGCGCCACAGCTCTGGGCTTGGCCCAGCGGCTGAGCGACAGGGCGCGAATACCAGTGGACGTTCGCATCCTGAATGTGGCCCCGGTGTCGTTTCTGTACCATGTCCTGCGCGGTCAGTTCGTTTTCTGCCGCGACGATGGGGTCCTCGCCGAGGTCATGGAGCGCACCGTCTCCCGCTACCTGGACATCGCCCCGTTGGTGCGGCGGGGGACCCGGGAAGCCTTTGGCGCATGAAGCTCAATCCCGACCTTGTCCGGGCGCGCTGTACCGAGATCGAGGAATCGGTGAGCCGCCTGGAGCGATTTCGGGGCCTGTCCCGCGAGCAGTTTCTCGCAGACCAGGACACGCTGGATCTCGCATGCTATCGGCTCTTGGTGGCGATTGAGGCGGCTCTGGCCCTCTGCTACCACGTTTCGGCCAAGCGGCTGCGGAAGGTTCCCGAGGAGTACGCGGAATGCTTCGGGATGCTCCAGGACGCAGGCATCCTACCGGCGCAGTTGGCGGGACGCCTCCAGCAGATGGCGCGGCTTCGAAATCTCCTGGTGCACATGTATTGGAAGATCGACTACGGCCAGGTATTCGACGTACTTCAGCAGAATCTGGGCGACCTGCGGGCATTTGCCGCGGCAGTGCTGCGGCTGCTCTGACTTGGACCTGACGATCTTCGTACGCCTCTGCCGTGGAGCGTCCCAGCTTCCTCACATCTCAGCGTTCTGGTGTCCCGAGTCAGAAATCTGCGAACAAATCCAAGGCCTGCGGCGGCACCCCGAGCACGACCGGGCGCGCGGGCCAGCCGGCTTCGGGACGCCGTGGGGAAAATGGACACAGTTGCCTGCTAGCCCTGCATTCCACGGCGCGACGCGCCCCTCTGGGGCGGCGGCGCCGGAGCAAGGCTGGCCGGTTCTCGACGGAGCCCGGCGCCCGCAGGGGTGCCGCCGCAGGCCGCCGAATTATTAAGCGAACTTCCAACTCGGGACACTAGCGATGTGTCATTCCGTATTCCGCCTGGACCTTGCACCTCGGACCTCGGACGTTGCTCATTCCGCATTCCGCACTTCGCATTCCGCATTCTTTGGGTACCTTCGTCCGCTCTCGCAGGTCATTCCGCATTCGGCATTTCGCATTCCGCATTTGGACGCGTCCCAGCGTCCTCGCGTCCAAGCGCCCCAGCGATGTGTGACTCCTTGAAGATGAATTCCCAAGTCGCACGAATGGTGGATAAGGTCAAGGGGGACGAGGCGATCTTGTCCGTGCTGCTTTTTGGCAGCCAGGCCCGGGGCGATGACATCCCGACGTCGGACATTGACCTCTGCCTGGTTCTCTCCCCGGGCAGGGAAAACAGGACGGACCAGACGGCTGTGCGCGTGGCGTACCTGGAAGGCGGCAGCGGACGGCTCAGAATCCATGTGTTCCAGCAACTCCCCCTTTATGTCCGCCGTCGAGTCCTGAAGGAGGGGGTGGTGCTCTTGTGTAAAGATTGGGACGCGTTATACAGAATTGCCTGTCGGACCGCGCAGGCGTTTGATGATTTCAAGCCGATCTATCGCGCCTATCTGGACCAGGTGGCACATGTTGGACCGTGAGCGGATCCTGACCAAACTGGATGAGCTGGATGGGTACCTCGGGGAGTTGCAGCAGGTCGCGCCGGAAAGCTATGCCCGCTACATGGACAGCGTGGAAAAGCGAAGGGCGTGTGAGCGACTGCTGCAGATCTCGATCGAGTGCGTTATCGATGTGTGCGGCCTGCTCGTGTCCGGATTGCGGCTTGGCCTTCCCGCAGAGGAAGACGATCTCATCGAGAAACTGGAACAGGCCGGCCTCATCTCCTCCGAGATGGCGAAAATGCTAAGGACGATGAAAGGGTTTCGAAATATCCTGGTGCATGAATATGGGCGGATCGACAATGCGCTGGTATTCGCCATGGCGACGAGACGGCTTCAGGATTTCGATGCCTTCAAGACCGAGATTCTCCGAGCCCTCCACGAGCATGCGACCTGAGGGCGGGCATGTTCTCCGTTTCCTCAAGTGTACGGGAACCTTGGACATTGCACCTCCGATCTCTGTCCTCCGGTTGCTCCTCTCGGCGCCCGTACTTTCGTACCCTCGTACCTTCGTACGCGTTTGAGGTTTTTGAGCGTACTAGCCTCCAAGCGTCCAAGCGTTTCAGCGGTATGACATTTCGCATTCCGCATTCCGCATTCCGCATTTGGACGAGCGTTCTAGCGATGTGTCATTCCGCATTTACCGGACCGCCATGACAGCCCCTTCGCTCCGCGACGATAGACACCTCCTGCGCATTCTGGCCGTCCTCCGCGAGGCCCTGGCGGACACAGAGTGTCGGGTCTACCTGTTCGGCTCCCGGGCAACGGGGCGCCATCGGGCCGCGTCCGACTACGACATCGGCGTGGAGGCACGTGGCGATGTCACCCGCAGGCTCAGCCGTGCCCGCGAGGTCCTGGAGGGCTCGACGATCCCTGTCGCCGTGGATCTCGTGGATCTCACTGAGGCTTCGCCGGCGATGGTCCAGAAGGTCGCGCAGGAAGGCATCCAGCTATGGAACAGCTTCGCGAGCGCCTAGCCTCGACGGGACGGGCCCTCGACACCCTGGACGAGTCGCTGGGCATGCCGTTCAGCGTGATCGTGCGGGATGCGTCCATCCAGCGCTTCGAGTATTGCTTCGAGAGCGCCTGGAAACTGCTCCAGGCGTACCTCGTGACGCACGAGGGTCTCGCGTGTCACTCGCCGAAGCAGTGCGCCCGGGAGGCGTTCCGGGTGGGGTTGCTCTCGGAAGAGGAGGCCGAGCGCTGCCTGGCCATGGCGGACGATCGGAACCTGACCTCGCACACCTACATCGAGGCGGTCGCCAAGGCTATTTTCGGCCGGCTCTCCGACCACCGGGAACTCATGCGGGCGCTGTGGATGCGGATCAGCGATAGGGTACGCGGGTGAATGGCTGGGCGGCGGACCACGCCCCAACGTCCTCCAATACCCGCCGTCCGCGCAGCGGCCCGGGAGTAAGGTGACCAGAGTGGCGATGTCCGGGATTCCGAGGCGTTCCAGCTTGCCAGCTTGCTAGCGTGCCAGCGAGTCCTTCGTCCCTTCGTCCCCTCGTACATTCGTACGCTCTTGCAGTTCATTCCGCATTCGCCATTCCGCATTCAAGAGGTACCTTCGTGCGCTCTTGCAGGTCATTCGGCATTCCGCACTTCGCATTCCGCATTCAGATCGTACCTTCGTACGCTTTTGCTTTTGATGTTCATTCCGCATTCCGCATTCGTCATTCCGCATTTGGTAGATTCCGCATTCCGCACTTCGCATTCCGCATTTCTTATGGACTTCGCACCCTGTGTCGTCGGATGATCCGCCACGCCCCATTGCCCGCTGACGTGGACGAGAAGATTGCAACGCTGGGCCAAGCCTTGGAGGCCTGCCCGGAGGTCGTCTTCGCCTACGTGTTCGGTGGGATGGGGGCAGGACGCCCGACACCGCTCAGCGACGTTGACGTTGCGGTCTACCTGGACGAAGGAACAGACCCGCTGGAGACGAGGCTGGAGGTTGTCGGGAAGGTGACCGCGCACCTCCGCACGGATGAGGTGGACGTCGTCGTGTTGAACAGCGCACCGGTGGCCCTGCTCGGGAGGATCCTCGCGACGCGCCGCGTGGTGCTGGACCGGGATCCCTTCCGCCGCCACCGTTTCGAGTCGCGCGCCCTCCGGGAGTTCTTCGACTTCCGGGTCTTCGAGCGACGGCATCTCGTCCAAAGGTTCGGCCGTGGTTGACCGGGACCTGGTCCTCCGCAAGCTGGCCGACCTGGAACAGTATGTGACACAGGTGGGGGAGTTCCGGGGGATCACGGCGGAGGAGTATCGCACAGACTGGAAGACGCAGCGGATCGTGGAGCGCACGCTCCAGATGGCGATCGAGGCGTGCGCGGACGTGGCTAACCACATCATCGCCGATCGGAATCTGCGGATGCCGAGCACCTACGCGGAGGCGTTCGAGGTTCTGGGAGAGGCAGGCATCCTCACCGCGGCCCAACGGGAAGCGATGGTCCGAATGAGCGGGTTCCGGAACCTCATTGTCCACGAGTACGCGCGGATAGATCCCACGATGGTGGTGCCGGTGCTTCGAGAGCGGCTGGGCGACTTTGTCGCCTTCAAAGCCGCGATCCTTCGAATCCTCTAACCTGCCCGCTTGAACTTCCGTACGTACGCTTTTGTCTTTGCTGTCCATTTTGCATTCCGCACTCTGCATTCGGCTAGCACCTTGGACCTTGGACTTTGGACCTTGGACGTTTCGCATTTCGCATTCGCCATTCCGCATTCAAGAGGTACCCTCGTACGCTCTTGCAGGTCATTCCGCATTCGCCATTCCGCATTTGGACGAGCGTCCCAGCGTCCTAGCTGGCGATAGCAAATTACCAGACCCTGACCCCAGTCCCCTAGGAGGCGCCCCATGACCCTGCGCGCCCTCTGCACCGGCATCAACGACTACCCCGGCACCGGCAGCGACCTCGCCGGGTGCGTCAACGACGCGTCCGACTGGGCCGCCGCCCTCCGGAAGCGCGGCTTCGAGGTCGCCACCCTCCGCGACCGCCAGGCCACCGGCGCCGCCATCCGCAAGGGCATCCGGGATCTCCTCGCCCGCTCCCGCCCCGGCGACCTGGCCGTCGTCCAGTTCGCCGGCCACGGCTCCTTCGTGCCCGACGAGGACGGCGACGAGCCGGACGGCACCGACGAGTGCCTCTGCCCGCACGACGTGAAGCGGAAAGGGCCGATCACGGACGACGAGTTGTTCGAGCTGTTCAGCGCCCGGCCGGCGGGGGTGAAGGTGGTGATGATCTCGGATTCGTGCCACTCGGGGACGGTCGCCCGGTTCGCGCCGATCAGTACGCCGGCCTCGACGGCCGGACGGACCGCCCCGCGCCGGACCGTGCGATTCCTGCCGCCGGGTGCCTTCCTGTCGAGGCGCGAGGCCGCGCGGCTGGGCGCGCGCCGGGCGGCGCGGCGGTCGAGCCCGCCGGGCCGGTACGCGGGTCTCCTGCTCGCCGGCTGTCAGGACACCGAATACAGCTATGACGCGTACTTCAAGGGCCGCCCCAACGGCGCCTTCACCTTCGTCGCCCTCCGGGCCCTCGCCACCCTGAAGAAGCACGCGACCTACCGCGAGTGGTATAAGGCCATCCGCAAGGACCTCCCCTCGCGGCAGTATCCCCAAAGCCCCAACCTGTACGGATCGTCGAGCATGAAGGGCTGGAAGGTCCTGCAATGACCGATCGTCGCACCTCAAACGCCACTCATATTCACCCGTGCGCAGCTTGCCATACTTGGCGACGTCCTCCGCGCTGTTCTTTGGCCATCTGGCTATCGAAAAGGTCTTGAAAGCGCTCTACGCGGCGAGGTATCATGATCATGCGCCGCCGATCCACAATTTAGTCAGGCTGGCCAAGGCAGCGGGGATAGAACTCGATGAGTCACAGGCGGACAGCCTGGTCACGATAACGGCGTTCAATGTAGAGGCCCGATACCCCGATATGAAGCGCAGTTTTCGCCAGATGTGCACGGCCGAGTACGCCGGGCGACAGATGGAGAACGTCAAGGGTATATTCACATGGCTGAGATCCCAGATCCGATAGTCCGAAGCGTCGAGAGATTCTTGGCCGCCGTGCGCCGCCTTCGCCGCCTCGACGCTGCATACCTGTATGGGTCGCGCGCGCGAGGAGCGGCGACCGAGTGGAGCGACATTGATCTGGCAATCTTGTCGCCGGATTTTTCGAGCGATGCATTCCAGGAGCGGCTTCTTCTGATGCGTCTTGCCGTGGAGGTGGATGACCGGATCGGACCGCACCCATTTCGGCCGGAGGATTTCAATGCCAGCGATCCTCTGGCCTCCGAGGTTCGTCGCACGGGGGTCCGCGTAGGGTGAGCGTGTTTCAGTCGTGAGCTTCATTTGGCTTTGTAGCCTTC
>Ga0315279_10011064_pt1 | contig 10492 bp, 10 predicted proteins | sample YL17G06_20_MG_FD_203694 | JGI IMG/M metagenome (GOLD analysis project Ga0315279, IMG submission 203694) | Sediment microbial communities from Yellowstone Lake, YNP, Wyoming, USA - YL17G06_20 | ecosystem: Environmental > Aquatic > Freshwater > Lake > Sediment | place: USA: Wyoming | collected...
CGCGCAGGTTGAGGAGATGTTCCGCCAGTTGCGGGCCACGGGGGAGCCGAAACTCCGCGAGCGCCTGATCCACACCCACCTCAATCTCGTTCGCTTCCTGGCGCGCAAGTTCGCCAATCGCGGAGAACCGGTGGACGACCTCATTCAGGTCGGCACCATCGGCCTTATCAACGCGGTTGACCGCTTCGATCCTGAGCGCGGCATTCGCTTCGCCACCTACGCCACCCCCACCATCGCCGGCGAGATCAAGCGCTACTTTCGCGATCGGGGTTGGGCCATCAAGGTGCCCAGACGCTTGCAGGAGCTCAACCTCGCCGCGAACAAGGCCGTCGACGCCCTGGTGCAGCGCCTCGACCGCTCGCCCACGGTGAAGGAGATTGCCAGGGAGATCGACACCACCGAGGAGGATGCACTCGAGGCGCTCGAGCTCGGCCAGATGTACGAGCTCGTCAGCTTGGACAGCGAAACCGGCCAGGCCGACGACGTGTCCCACACCACTGTCGCCGATTACGTGGGCGCGGACGACGGAGTGCTCGACGAAATCGGGGCGCGCTCCAGCCTGGTGGAAGGCCTGAAGCGCCTATCCGAGCGCGAGCGCAAGATCATCGAATTGCGCTTCTTTCGCAACCTGTCGCAGACAGAAGTCGCCCGCCGCCTGGGCATTTCGCAGATGCACGTCTCGCGGCTGCAGCACAAGGCTCTGCACCGCCTGCGCGAGCTTTCCGGCGGGGAATAGCCAGCTTCAGCCTGCTGCGCTGACTCCCACGCTCGGCCGCCAGTTCAGGCCCATTGGCGCACCCCGCATGCCCTGAGCTGAGTCGCTTCTCAGCTTCAGCTTTCCGCGGTGTGACCGGTTTTCGTTGGTGTGCACACCTGGTAGGGGCGCACGCTTGCCCTGCGTGCCCTGAGCGAAGTCGAAGGGAGCCTGCGGAACGGGGCCGTGCGCCCCTGCCGAGTGCCCACCGATCCCCACTCCGGGCGAACACACCCTCTGCTGTGCGCCCTTGCGCCGATGATGAACGTTCTGCTAGAATGGGTTAGATGACGCCGGGGCCCGGGCTGCCGGTCGGCGCGCCGCGTTACGTCGAGTTGTGGGTCCAATAAGCGCGCGAGGGGTGAACGTGTCCGAGCAACACCATAGGATGCGCTGGGAGACCATCGGGATGCTCGCCGGAATAACCGTGTTCCTGGCGGGGGTGGTGCTGCTGATGGTGGTGTTCGTGTGGACCTTCAGCATGTTCCAGGGAGCTAGCCAGACCGTCTCGCGAGCGTCGGCTAGGCCCATCGTCCCGGTGCTGGCGGTCATGGGCTTCCGCGTGGCGCTGCTGTTCGTGATGGGTTATGTCGCGTCACTCATCGGCAGCAAGGGCCTGCAGTTGTACGGAGTCTGTCGCGGAGTCAGCCCCCGATGACGGTGCTGCTGGCGGTTGACGTCGGCAACAGCCAGACCAAGCTCGGGTGGTTCGAGAACGGCAAGCTCAGCGGGCAGGAGCACTTCCCGGCCGGCAGCCGCGACCCGGCCGAGGCGATCGCAGCGCTGACTGCGGACGCAGGCATCAGACCTGCGGGCGCCGCCCTAGCCCGTAAGCTCGCGGCAAGCATGTGCAGCGTCGTTCCTGACGCGACTCCAGCCTGGCGCGCCGCGCTGCGCGAGGCGTGCGGCGCGGAGCCCCTGGTCGTCGCCGGCGACACCGACGTCGGCATTGTGAACCATTACGCGGATCCGGCATCCCTGGGGCCCGATCGCTTGGTCGGTGCGCTGGCCGCGCGCGAGCTCCACGGCGCCCCGGTTATCGTCGTCAGCTTAGGAACCGCGACCGTGGTGGATGCGGTCTCGCGTGCCGGGGAATACCTGGGCGGGGCTATAGCCCCCGGCGTGGAGACTTCGTTGGCAGCGCTGGCCCAGCGAGCTGCGCGCTTGCTGCCGGTACGATTCGAGGCCGCTCCGCGCGCGATCGCCACCGACACCCGCGCCGGCATGATCGCCGGCGCGTTTTTCGGCGCGGTGGGCCAGATCCGCGAGTTGCTGGCCGGGGTGCGGGCGGAAATGGGGGAGGACGCTCCCGCGGTGCTGACCGGCGGGCAGGCCGAGTTGGTGGCGCGGGAAGTTGAGAATGTCGCCGCGGTCGAGCCGGCGTTGACGTTAATCGGCTTGCGGCTGGCGTGGGAGTACGCTTCACGCGGGCGCGCTTGAGGTCGCCCGGCGCGATTGACCCTGAGGCACGAGCCGACCTAGCCGCAATGCTGTTCGGTTAGGCGCCTATGTCATGCTGAGCAACGCGAAGAGCCTGCCCCTTCGACGTTGCTCAGGGCAAGCTCTGAGCGAAGCCGAAGGGATCTTGGCTGGGACGATGCTCGTGGCTAAGATTCTTCGCCGGAGTGTACCATGAGCGCGGCCAAGATTCTTCGCTTCGCTCACAATGACACTCGCGAAGGGGCTCAGAATGACACCGTCACGTCCCTAACCGAACAGCATTGGACCTAGCCGGCATCTTGACGCCGCTGGAGGTGGTACCACGGTGCGCGCCGCCATAGAGATTGTCAGCGTCAGCCTCGGATCGTCCAAGCGCGACTCGGAGGTCGAGGTCGAGCTCGCAGAGCACCGTTTCCACATCCGTCGCATCGGCACCGACGGGGATGTGAAGAAGGCGCTCGCGCTCATCGAAGAACTCGATGGCAAGGTGGACTGCTTCGGCCTCGGCGGGGCCGACCGTTACCTGGTGGCCGGGAATCGCCGTTACGAGGTGGTGGCGATGGCCAAGCTCGCGCGCGCCGCGAAGCATACGCCGGTGGTGGACGGCGCCGGCTTCAAGATGACGCTGGAGCCGTATCTGCTGCACCGCCTCGCGGAGCAGGGGCAGCTCGACGTGCGCGGCAAGGAGGTGCTGCTGGTCAGCGCGGTCGACCGCCCGGGCATGGCGCGCGCGCTGCCGGAGCTGGGCGCCCGGGTCACCTACGGCGACCTCATCTTCGCCCTCGGCGTGCCGGTTCCACTGTATTCGCTGCGCTCGATAGCGGTGCTCGGATTTCTAGTCCTGCCTGTGCTGCGCCGGCTGCCGATGTCGCTGGTTTACCCCACCGGGGCCAAGCAGGAGTCCACGACCAGCAAGTACAACAAGTACTTCTACCGGTCGCAGGTAATCGCCGGGGACTTCCATTTCATCCGGCGCTACCTGCCGCCGCACATGGACGGGCGCATGGTCATCACCAACACCATCACCGCCGAGGACCTCAAGCTGCTGCGCTCGGTCGGCGTGGGGCGACTCATCACCACTACGCCCGCCTTTGGCGAGCGCTCCTTCGGCACCAACGTCATCGAGGCGGCGCTCGTCGCCGTTTCCGGTCGCGCCCCGGAGGACCTGTCGGGTCAGGATTACCTCCACCTGCTCGAGCGCCTGGGGCTGTCGCCGAGGGTCATGGACCTCTAGCATGGGCTTGGGACGCTTTGCCTTCATCATCCACCCTCTCTCCGTCAGCGAGGACGTGGCGCGCAAGTACCCCGTTGCGCGTTATCTGCCGGTGCGCGTGGTGGAGTGGGCCATCAAGCGCATGGCGCCCACGCGGGTCTCCCATATCACCGGCGTCAGCGGCTTGGACGGCGCCGCTGCCGAGGGCTGGTTCATCGGTCTGCCGCTCACCCCGCGCCAGTTCTTCAGCCTCGACCCCGACTTCGTCATCGGCCGCATTATCGAGGCGGGCAAGGTCGCGCAGGATCTCGGCGCGCAGATCGTCGGCCTCGGCGCCTTCACCTCCGTCGTGGGTGACGCAGGCATCAGCGTGGCGCGGGGACTCGATATCGCCGTCACCACCGGCAATAGCTACACGGTGGCCACGGCCATCGAGGGCACCCTCGCGGCGGCGGGACTCATGGGGCTGCAGCCGGAGCAGTCCTGCGCGGCGGTGGTGGGATGCACCGGCTCCATCGGCCGTGTGATCTCCCGGATGCTCGCCGCGGTCGTGCCGCGGCTCATGCTCATCGGCCGCGACGAGGCGAAGCTGCGCGCCGTGGCCGATGTGATCCCAGGGCCGGCGCAGGTGGAGACCTCGACGGATGTTGCGGCCGCTCTGCCCGAGGCCGACATCGTGGTCACGGTCACCAGCGCGGTGGACACCGTGATTGAACCGCGATTCCTCAGGCCGGGCGCAGTCGTGTGCGACGTGGCCCGCCCGCGCGACGTGAGCAAGCGCGTCGCCGAGCGGCGCCCGGATGTCCTGGTCATCGAAGGCGGGGTGGTGGCGGTGCCCGGCGAGGTGGATTTCGGCTTCAACTTCGGCTTTCCGCCGGGCACGGCATACGCGTGCATGGCGGAGACGATGATCCTCGCGCTCGAGCAGCGCTATGAGAACTACAGCCTTGGGCGCGAGATCGAGGCGGCGAAAGTCACGGAAATCGCGCAGCTCGCGGCCAGGCACGGCTTCAAGCTCGCCGGCTTCCGCAGCTTCGAGCGCGAGGTGACGCCGGAGCGCATCGCCCGCACCCGCGACCTCGCCGAGCGCGTGCGCAAGGGGGCCCCCCGCTCGGTTGCCTAGACCTGCGTGCGGCGCCGCAGCCACGGTCGGCGCTGAAACGCCTTGCATGCAGGATGGCCGATACGCCGCGCCGAAGTCTCTCAGCATTGCACCCCGGTACGGCCTGGCGACAGGATAGTGCCCGTGATCCGAGCAATCCGCCTGATACTGCCCCTGGTGATGATCCAAACGGTGTTGCTCCCGCCTGCGGCGCTGGCTGGGGCGCAGGCCCCTATCGCTCCCGCCCTCGCTGGCCTGGATGAACGCGTCAACCTGACGGCGGTCGACGTCACCCTCGGTCGTGCCGCGGCCTTTCTTTCGGAGCAGACGGGCTATACGATAGTCGCCGATCCCAGGTATCGCGACCTGCCGGTATCGGTGGCGGAGGCCGACGGCGCGCTGGCCGAGGTGCTGACGGCGATATGCCTGGCGACGGGCATGGAGGCGCGCCGCCTGGACCGCTGGATCGTGCTTAGCCCGACGAGCAGGGGGCTCGCCGTAGCGGGGCGGGAGATGCGAGCGCGGCACGCGCCGGAGCCGGCACGCGACGGCCGGGACCTCGCCGCGCAGCGCGCCGCCGCCGCGAGGCAGGCTCTGGCGCAAGTGGGGCTGGGCAGTCCGGACCAGGCCCTGGCTCAGCTTCAGGACTGGCAGCGGGCTGCATTGCGAGACCAGGGATACCTCACCGTCGCGCAGCTCTTCCCTGAGTACTACGTGCCATTATACGACGTGTTCGGCGGGGTGGTAGACCGCCGGGCGCAGCGGCCGCCCAGCCTGCCCGAGTTCGCGGGCACGCGCATTTACCTGGATCCCACGCTGCGCCTGGAGCTGCATATCCCCGGCGCCGGCGGCGCCGGGGGAACCTTGTGGCCGATAGACGTGATTCCCGCCGGGGGGCGCTGAGGGTTCCCACATTTCCGCCCAGGGAGGTCTCCGATTGGCGCGCAGGGTGGTGTTCACCGCCGGCATCATCGTCATCTGCGCGGCTCTGCAGTTCAGCGTGGTCCATTACCTGGCTGTTCGGGGCGTGGCGCCTGACTTGCTGCTCGTGGTCACGGTTTCAATCGGACTGCTCAGCGGCCCGCGCGCGGGCATGGCGGCGGGATTCGGCGGGGGGCTGCTCGAGGGTGCGCTGCTGGGCGCCTGGATCGGCGTCTATGCGGGCGCCAAGACCGTGGCCGGATACTTCGCCGGCGAAACCGGGAGGCGGGTGTTCGCTGAGAATCTGCTGGTGATAGTGGGCGCCGTCGCCGTGTTGACGCTTGTCCATGAGGCGATATACGACGTGTTCGCGCGTCCCGCCGGCCTGTGGCCGATGATCACCTACGCTATCGCACGCGCGGCCTACAACGGCGGCTCGGCGGTGGTCGTCGGCGCGGGGCTGCGGCGCGCGCGGCGCCTGCTGCCTCCGGAAGAGGTCGGCGCATGACCCGCCGGCGTCTCGCTATGCGCGCGGCGGTGCTCGGGATCTTCGTGCTCCTGGCCGTGCGGTTGTGGCAAGTCCAGATCATCCACGGCCGGGAGTACCGCCGGGCGTCGGAGGAGAACCGCATTCGCCTGGTCCGGCGCGAGGCGGCGCGCGGCGTCATCTACGACCGCCGCGGGCGCATTCTCGCCACCAGCCGCTTGAGCCTCGATGTCGTGGTCACGCCCGAGGAGCTCGACGACCACCCGGACACCATCGCTCGCCTGGCGAGCATCGTCGGGGAGCCGCCTGACCGGGTCGGCGCAGCGCTCAGGCGCGAGCGCGAGCCTCTCAAGGGGGTGGTCCTGGCGAGCGATGTTCCGCTGGCGATCGCCACTCGCACAGCCGAGGCGGCGCTGCATATTAGGGGTATGCACCTGCAAGCGCGCCCGGTGCGCCATTATCCGCTGGGTTCATTTGCCGCGCACGTCCTGGGGTATGTGCGTGACATTGATGCTCGCGACCTGGAACGCATGCGCGACAGGGGCTACACTGCGCGCGACCGCGTCGGCAAGGAGGGGGTCGAGCGCGTGTTGGAGGCATCGCTGCGGGGCGCGGATGGCGGGGAGCAGGTGGAGGTGGACGCCGGGGGAAACCTGGTTCGGGTGCTGGGCGAGGTGGCGCCGGTCGCCGGTGACCCAGTCGTGCTGAACCTGGACGCGGATGTCCAGCGGGCGGCCGAGAAATACCTGGCCGGCAGGCGGGGCGCGGCGGTGGTGATGGATGTTCACAGCGGCGAGCTGCTCGCGCTGGCCAGCAGCCCCACCTTCGATCCCAACGTCCTGAGCGGCAAGATCTCGCAATCCCAGTGGTCTTACCTCGATAGCCGCGCTCGTCCCCAGCAGAACCGCGCTGCGGCAGCGCTTTATGAGCCGGGCTCCGTGTTCAAGATCATCACCGCCGCCGCCGCCATCGAGCGTGGGCAGGCAACCCGCCACAGCCGCTTCTTCTGCCCGGGCTACTACCGGCTGGGCGAGTGGAAGTTCGACTGTTGGCAACGCGGCGGCCACGGCTCACTGGATCTGCTGTCTGGCATAGCGCAGTCGTGCAACGTCATGTTCATCAAGCTCGGCCGCGCCGTTGGGCGCGCTGATCTCGAGCGGTGGGCGAGGGCCTTCGGCCTGGGCGCCAGGACCGGCGTCGATCTCCCGGATGAAAACACCGGGCTCGTTCCCAATCCCCGGTGGAAGCGCGCGCGTTTCCACCTGCCATGGTACCCTGGGGACACGTGCCAGATGTCGGTCGGACAGGGAGGCGTGCTCGTCACCCCGCTGCAGGCTGCGGTGGTGGTTGCTGCGATAGCCAACGGCGGCTACCGGGTGACGCCTCATCTCGTGCGCGCGGTCGGCGGCTCGCCGGCTGAAGTCCCGCCCCCGCAGCCGGTGGGTATCAGGCCGTCCACCGCCGCCTTGATACGAGAAGGCATGGCAGAGGTCGTCCGGCGCGGCACCGCGCGCCGCATATGGGACCCCGGGTTCCCCATCGCCGGCAAGACCGGAACGGCCGAGAACCCGCACGGCAGCCCGCACGCCTGGTTCGTCGGCTTTGCCCCCGTAGAACGGCCGCGTATCGTGGCGGCGGTGGTGGTGGAGCAGGGGGGACATGGTGTGGCCGCGGCGCCCATCGGGGCCGCTCTGCTGCGCGAGGGCCTGCGCGAGCGGCAGCCCGCAACCGACAGCGTGGGCAGGGCGCCCGGAGACCCGCAGTAGCATCCCGTCACGTCCGGGTTTTCCACCCGGCGACTCCATCGCTTCGCTTGCTGGCGCCCTTACCGCGTGATACAATCCGGGTAGCTCGTGCCGCCGGGAGGTATATCCGTGAGGCTGACCGCAGTCACAGCGGTGTGCGTGCTGCTCGTCTCCGCCGCGTGGGCTGAACCCGACTCCGTGACGCTGAGGCTGCGTCACCAGGCCGGCCAGACCCTCAGGTACCGGGCGAGCGTGTCCGGCACGGGCAGCATCAGCCTGCTCGACGAGCAGCAGCCCATCACTCTGCGCGGGCGATTCACGCGCGTGGAGCGCACGCTGTCGCAAGTCGGGCCTGACACCTGGGAAGTGAGAGTGACCGTCGAGGACCCGTCGCTCATCTTCCGCGCCGGGGAGGAAGAGCAAACGCTGACCATGCGGGTGCCGCCGCTCACGCAGGTGGTTGACGATCGTGGCGGGGTGTCGGAGGTTCGCGGCTGGGATGCCGCGCAGGCGGAGCCCAACGCGCCGGGCATGGGTGACGCGGTGCGCCCGCTGCTCGGGCTTATCCAGGACGAGGGCCTGCCCGAGCGCGCCGTGGCGCCAGGCGAGAAGTGGACCGCGAAAGCTAAGCTGAAAATGCCCGACGGCGCCGAGCGGGAGCTCGAGCGGCGCTTCGAGTTCGTCGGCTTTCAGGATCTGGCGGGCACGCCGTGCGCTGAGATTCGTTCCGTCGCGGACATCCCCGTGCAGCGGCAACTGCCCGCCAATGCCATGGGTTTACAGGTGAGCTTGGTGGGCGTTCAGCACATCGAGAGCGCGAGCCTCTTCGCCTACCAACAGGGGATGCTGGTGCGCCAGCGAACCGACATTAATCTCGACCTCAAGACTTCGACCGTGCTCAGCCCCGAAACGCCCGATGCCACAGTGCCGGGCGCCATCTCGCTGCGGGTCAAGGTGGCGCTCGACCTCGAACCCTGATTCGGGAGGCTCATGGCGTGATACCGATGGGGGAGGCCATCCTCTTATGGAAGTGGATGATCGCCTCGTTGGCCGGCGGCTTCCTCTTGGTACGCAGCCTCTACGCCATGCTCGAGCGCGAGGTGGAGACGTGGCAGGGCGTGGCCGGCATGTCCCTCGGCTTCGGCCTGACCGTCGTAGCGATTTCGCTCGCCGCCAGCCCATGGTATTACCCTGTTGTCGTGGCCATCATTCTGGCCGCCGTCGTGTGGCAAGTAGGGCTCGTCGTCGTCTCGCGCGTTCAGCAGGAGCAAATGCTTGAGGACGACGCCCGCCGCTACCGCGAGGCGATCGAGTTCGACGCAAAGAACGCCGCAGCGCACGCTTTCCTGGCGGAGGTCTATCGCAAGCAGGGCCGTCTCCACGATGCCATCAGCGAATACGAGATCGCAGCTCAGCTTGACCCCCAGGATTTGAAGGTGCGGCATGACCTCAATGCGCTGCTGCAGGAAGTGCGCGGAGCCGACACTCCTCCGGCGTGCCCGAGGTGTGAGGCCCCGCTCGACAAGTCCGGGAAGACGTGCCCGGAATGCGGATGGTCGCGCTCTACAGTCAAGGGTTTGCGCGAGGTTCACGCGAGCAGCGCCCTGAAACACGGCCTGATATACGGTTTGCTCGCCAGCGCGGCCGTCTGGATCGTCACCTTGGCGCTGGGCATATCGGCCGAGTTCACCTTGACTTTTGTGCTGGTCGGGTGGCTGGTTGTGATCCTGCTGTTTTTCTACTGGGTGGTGCGCCCGGTGTTCTAGCAAGCCGGGGGTGAAAGGCTTGGGATGACTGATCGATTGGCTCGTCTCCGCACGCGCGCACGCGGGGCATCGGCGGTGCAGGCGTCACGCCGCAGCGCCCGCATTCCTGCGTTCGCGTTGTGCCTGCTCGTCCTCGCCCTGGCGGCGTCCTGCGCCCTTGCGGCAGACCGGGCGCAATTGACGGTCCTGCCGAACGGCCTGCGCGTGCTGACCCAGGAGGTGCACGCGGCGCCCGTGGTCAGCGTGTACACCTGGTATCACGCGGGCTCCCGCAACGAGTACACCGGCATCACCGGCATCTCCCACTTTGTCGAGCACATGGTGTTCAAGGGCACGACCCGCTACCAGCCGGGCGAGGTTACCCGCCTCATCACCCGCACCGGCGGGTGGGACAACGGGATGACCTGGCTGGACTTCACCGCCTACGTCGAGACACTGCCGGCTGAGCATCTTGGCCTCGCCCTGCGCATCGAGGCCGACCGCATGGTCAACGCCACGTTCGCGCGCGAGGCCGTGGACGCCGAGAGAACCGTTGTCCTGTCTGAGCTGGAGGGCGACGAGAATGACCCCGGTTTCTATCTCAACAACGCGGTGTGGGCGACCGCGTTCGTGGCTCACCCCTACCAGTGGCCGACCATCGGGTGGAAGTCCGATGTGCAAGCCTATGGGCGCGCCGCAGCCGTGGACTACTACCGCGGTCACTATGCCCCTAACGACGCAACGCTGGTCATCGTCGGCGACTTCGATACCGGCTCGGCGTTGAAGCGCGTGCGGGAGCTTTTCGGCGGCATTCGCAGAGCCCCCGCGCCGCCCAAGGTGGTGACCGTCGAGCCGACGCAGCGGGGCGAGCGCCGCGTCATCGTGCGTCGCCCCGGTGCGGCGGGGATGATCCAAATGGCCTTCCACGTGCCGCCGGCGAGCCATCCCGATCACTTCGCCCTCGACGTCGTGGAATCGGTGCTGGGTTCAGGGCGCACGAGCAGGCTCTACCGCGCGCTGGTGGACAAGAGCATTGCCGTCAGCGCCGATGCCTACAACTTCACCAACCGCGATCCGACCCTCTT
>Ga0315279_10011067_pt1 | contig 10488 bp, 13 predicted proteins | sample YL17G06_20_MG_FD_203694 | JGI IMG/M metagenome (GOLD analysis project Ga0315279, IMG submission 203694) | Sediment microbial communities from Yellowstone Lake, YNP, Wyoming, USA - YL17G06_20 | ecosystem: Environmental > Aquatic > Freshwater > Lake > Sediment | place: USA: Wyoming | collected...
CATACTCACTTCCAGCAGCAATCCCATCTCCAGGAGTGCGGCAGCCAGCTCCGGTCAGTCACGCGGTGCCGCCAGCGCCACCATGGACGAAATCGTTTCGATGGCACCTATGCGCGCAGGCTGGTAGCGGCCGGCGTGGCGGGCTATGTGCTCAAAGACGAAGCGATGGAGATGGTGGTGCGCGCCATCTGCACCGTGATGCAAGGCGATACCTGGTTCAGCCGGACAGTCGTGGACAAGCTGGCTCGACCGGCGACTGGTGAAGCACCTTTCACTGAGCGACCTGCCCTGACGGATCGGGAACTGGAGGTGGTGCGGTTGGTGACGCAAGGGTTCAGCAACAAGGAGATAGGTGAAGCACTGAAGGTAAAGGAACGCACCGTGGAATTCCATGTGGGCAATGTCTTGAGGAAGTTAGGAGTGGCATCGCGGGTGGAAGCGGCGGTGTGGGCCAAGGAACACGGCGTGGCTTCCTGATGCAGGCCAAGAGGGGCACCTATGGATTCCCACAGGGGAATACCTGTGGAAACCCACAGGCCCTAACCTGTGGATTTCCGCAGTTTACAAGCTTCCTCGTTTGCGGTAGCCTCATAGCAGATTGGCTCCACGGGGAGCCAGACACAACTTGGGCATGAGGAGGCAACCATGATTAAGCGACTACTGCTGAAAGTTGCTTCTGTTTTGCTCCAATCATAATTTTATTTCGCTATAACATTGAAGGAGGTTCTCATGGAACACCCCCAAAAGTCGCTCAAGCCAGTTGTGAACCGTCGTGATTTTTTGCGAAGCGCTGTTATGGGTATAGCAGTTGCTCCATTTCTCCCCGCTATCCTAACAAACCAATCCCAACCGGAAACGATTGATGTTACTGGTGGAACCCTTACTGCAATGGGGGATAAGTGGATTGAGATTGGAGCAGGAGAGCAACTAAGGCGATTCTCCATTGATAGCCATACGTCAATTTGGAAGGGCGGTGAAGTTTCACCTTCCATCTTGTTGAAGGGCGATGATATCATGGTAAGGTTCCTGACCGGACAAAACCTTGCCCTTCGCATTTGGTCAAATCTTACCCGGATTGATGCAACCGTAGCACAAGTCACGAAAAATGGATACATTCTAAAAACAGGCGGGCCCCATACTGCTGAACGAGAACTCCTATTGGCGGTAAATGAGAACACTCAGTTTGGAACGATGGGAGGTAATTTCCTTGCACCGGCCAAGCTCGCCGTCGGTGAGTTTGTTGATGCAATTGGAGAAAAGATTCCAGAAGGGGTTCGCGGGACTCTCCTATTCGCTGAGAAGAATCAACCGAAGGGCTCCGTAAAACCAGGGCCCAACAAGATCGAACAACTTCCTAATGGTCTTTGCACCTATCACTATCTTGGTTATGCAGGATGGTTCAACTGCGCTACCGGTGCAGGCCGATGTGGTTGTAACACTGCGAATAACAATGAGTGCGCGTGGCCGGCTATGGATACATGCGGCTGCTGCAGCCCAAGTTGTTGCGATTGCTCGAAGGGTTGCAAGAACCAAGTATATCTAGCTTGCAATTACATCGTCTATGTGTTAGATTACTGCCACAATACGAACAGGGCAATCAAGATCAAAGATTGCGGCCCATGCCAAGTAGCTAATTGCAATCAGTGCCAATCTGGAACACTTTGCCCTCGAACATGCGGTGATTGTCGCGGGCTTACAAGCCCCGTGGTAGATTTGACCAGACCTACATTTGCTGCTTTCGGTTATGATCCGGCCACGCGAGGATGCTTTTCTTGCGATGCAAGTGTCACAGTTGTTTGTTGAGCATGGCGAGGACTGCTCATCTTCATGCGAGGAGAGTTCGGAATTTGCCCTGGCTAACTTTAGCACTGATAACAATCACTTTACTCAGCGGCTGGGTGTTGGCAGGGTGCAATCCAACCATTGCGGTGAACTCACCCTCTCAAACCAATGTTGCATCGTTAACTACGCCAAGTTCTGAAAGACCAACCATTATCCCAACCTTAACGCCTGTCGTCCCACCTGCAACCGCGACGTTGACAGTTGCACCGACTGCAACACTGTTCAAAACCGGTCTAACACCGACTCCGTTCGTTGCTCCTACAAGTTTCGCAATAGACATTTACCCCCCGCCACTTTCAGTAGCCAAGGGCGTTGTTTGGTGGGTAGGACAAGGATGTCCGAATCCCACCGGGCTTGAGAAAGTGAGCCAGTTGCCGATCGACCAAGTGATCCAAGTACTCACTGATTTTTCTAGCGGCGAACTCTACAAAATGCGGCAAGCGAGTGACCCGGCGTACTGGGCTCTTCTTAACCCTGGAGAGCCACGCTACAGACCGGGTTCCAAAGACTGGATAACTACACCCCAACCTGCTAATGCATCACCGTATGCGGAGTTTCTTACTAATGCGTGCGGCGCGGAGACCGTAGAAAAATCATGGTGGGTTCAGTTATGCCCCGGTCCTTGCCAAGATCCAAATGTAACTCGTGCAGCGGCGTTAATAGGTCACGCCTATTTGATTAGTCGAAAAGGCCATTGGTTAATCTGGGCCGTGGAGTGAACGATGGTCGAGAATATCGCGAACCTTCAATCCTTCATAATAGGTGCAATCTTTCTTTGGACTGGAGGGTGGAAAGTTTTTGCGCCCAAGGCAGGAGAGGTCGCTGTTCGATCCGCGCTTTCCATATTGGTTCCAGGCAGAAGCAGTGTCCAGATCATCTACCGACTAATCGGTGGAGTGGAAATGATGACAGCAACCCTCCTGCTTCTGCCCTCCTATGCTTGGTGGAAGTCGGCGCTAGCGGCGGCTCTCTCTACGATGTTTATAGCTTATTTGGTGTTCGCAATGAGGACAGCTCCGGATAGACCGTGTGGCTGCATGGCAGGACGCGAGGTTTCAATTTCATGGCGTAGTATCGCGCGTGCTGGCTTGGTATTAACCTTCTGCCTTGTGGGATTGAAAGCACAGGATTTCTGGCTAATAACGATTACCACGAATCCTTCATATCTGGTTGTGATTTTCTTGGAAGCTCTACTTTTCGTACGATTGTCACCAGAACTTGATTGGACTTGGAACAGCGAGCGAGCCGAATCGGGTCAGTCCCATACAGCATCAGATTGCGCTACTGCTCCTGTGCCGTTGTCTGATAGCCTGCAACAACTGCGAAGTAGCACTGTATTTCAGAGCCTCTCAAAATTCTTGAAATCAGACTTGACGGACCACTGGCGTGAGGGATGTTGGCGTTACTTGTGCTTTGAGGCAGAATACAAAGGGCATCGGGGAACAGCAATCTTTGCGGTTCCTATTCTAGGGGAATCAGATCGTGTACGCGCGAGCATAGTGGATGAAGTTGAACAATTAGTTCTCCTAGGAACAGGGATACCCATTACTTGAAAGCAGGATTAGCTCCAATACCCGTGGGCGAATTTTCAAGCCGTAGCTCCATCCATCCCGACGTCAACGATCTTCAATTGGTGGGCGAGGTCTCGCACTGCGGACTGGTGATCGGCTGTCTTGCGGGCCCACTGGGACATTTTCACCTTGACCACGCGCGGATTGATACGCGGACGTCGGGGGCGGTCAATCGGACAGTCAGCCAGCAACGTCAACAAATACTGGCGTTTCTGCTCGCGCTGGTCGGGCGTGGCGGCCGTCAGGAGGGGCGCGGCATCCAGTTCTGCTTGGCGGCGGTGATACCGCTCGAACAATTGCGTCCGAAACCCTTCGCGTCCGGGGCACCGCCAGGCCTTGGATCAGTCCCACGCTGGTGACCAGGTCGCGGGTGTAACTCCCATGGCGCTGATCTCGTCGGGTACCGTTGCGTTCATAGCGTTCAGCGCCAATGCAAATGGATTACAATAAACACTCGAACTTATTAGGCTTAGCCTTCGTTCTGATGGTTGGCTTGGGCACAAGTTGTGCACAAACCTCTTCCTATCAGCCATCTGCGCTGGCACCCATTAGCCCAACAGTTGCAGTCTCACAAGAAACAGCACTGCCTCAAACGCCATCTTCTTCTGCCCAGACGCCTCGTTCGCATACCGTATCCGAGATTATGGCTCAGGGGGCATCAATGCCATTCGAGGTATGTGGAGAATCAAGTACGTGGAGACGTCCGTCTGAGGAAGAGCAACGCAAGACCTGGTGGACCTTTCCGCGCTATTCCAGTGCTAAACAGGATTTTGTCAAATGGCCGTGGACACATAACCTCTTTGTTATCTACGGAGATGCTGATTTTGAATTCGATATTTTGAATCTTTCAGGTCTGTGGACACTACCTGCTGGTATCCGAGACCAGTGCGTCGAACTGAAACATCTCGACGCGATTTTGAAGCTCGATAAGGCCGAAGTCTGGATTCTCCTTAACAGAGTGAAGAGCATCAAAAGATTGGATGATGATTTCGCTGTGGTTGTAGAACCTACGAGCAACGGAGTGCAGTTCATTCAATTCCCTAGACCGAGGCGAGCTCCATCCGTACTGCACTTTGTCAATGAGAGTGGCAAAGAGATCGAAGAAATCAATGAAAAGACGAGTCCCTATTGGCCATATCCAAACCTAAGGTAGACCCGTCAGGAAAGGCGACACTTGTTCGATGTGATGGGAAATGTTACATTGCCTGCGCAGAGCGATTGGCAATGACCGGGTAGCGCTTGGCTTCAGCCCAAGAAGCAGCATGCCATAGGGCGACGCAACCAATGCGTTGCCCATTCTGTTGTAGCCAATTGAGCGCTGGCTGACTTACCTGCGTGGGCACTGCCCGCAGGTGAAGGTGGTGGTGCTGATTCACCCTTCTCCTCCTGGGCAATCCGTCCAAGAGCAGGCAGGATGCGGGCATCAGCAAATTGGCCCAGCACTTCGGCGGCACGCTCGCGCATCAGGTCGCAGTAGGCGCGATATGATTCGGTAATGATAGCCTCTTCCTGCCGCAGTTCCACCTCATCGGCGGCTTTTTGGGCGTTTGTCTTGCTCTTGCCTCTGGCGGCTTCAGCAGCGCATTGCTCGGCGACCTGTTGTTGCGCATGACACCATTCCAGCAGTCGATCTGGCGTGACCAGTTCCTCAGTCGCCAGGTTGAACATACGCAGCACATCAGAGAAAAAGTCGTGAGGGCGACCTTTAACCAGCGAATCAAGTCCTAGAGCTTTGCGATAGGTATACATGAACAGAAACTGCCCGCTCTCGTCCAGGATGCGGAACCCACGTGGCAACGAACTGCGGCTTTGATGATCCCGCAAGATGTCGGCGCATAACGAGTGGATGGTGCAGACCTGCATCTGCTCAATGTCTGTTTCAGGCAGTTTCTGCTGAATGCGGTCTTTGAGTTCCAGCGCGGCTTTGTTGTAAACGTGGTAACCAGGCAGTGTACAGGCATCACCTGGCCGGTTTTGATCAGATGCGCCACGCGCCAGGTAATCACTTCGGTTTTGCCGGAGCCGGGACCGGCGATGATGAGGAGCGGAGAACCGCGTTGCAGGATTGCCTCAAGCTGCTGTTCGGTGAGGTTCTGGGGAAGATAGGCCGGATGATCCATTGCTGCCGTCCGTGTGTCCAAATGAAACAATTGACAGACTAACCCCCAAGTCCAGAGTGAATTCATTGTATCACCGTGTGGGCAATTTGGGTATCAAGGTCAGTGTCTCAAAGAATCTTTGACCGAAAGCGCCATGGGCGTTTTCTTTCAATTGGATATCCAATGACAATGGTCGTCCTCGTCCAAACGTCGCTGCAAGGTATCACAGGACAGCTCTGGCTCTCCCTTGCAAGTGACTTTGCCTTCTCGCGCCTGCCAGTGCTACAGGCAGACCAGCGTCCAGGCCAGGCCACGAGCATACATCACCTCTCGTTCCACCTCGACAAATGACAGCCAGCTATTGCGACAGGCGCTGTCATTGCGTGGACGACCGTCATCGTCATGTTACCTATACCAGTGACAAAGTTGGTTTTCAGATGAGCACAATGGTCACCCGCACCAGGGTCGCCCTGCCGCGGCGCCCGCCACACTTGCTCAAGCGTGAGCGTCTCCTTGAACTGCTGCTCGATCTCCTCGACCATCGGCTGATCCTGGTGACAGCGCCCCCTGGCTACGGCAAGACCTCGCTGCTGATCGACTTTGCCCACGCGGCCGATATGCCAGTCTGCTGGTATGCGATTGATGCGTCGGATCAGGACCCCAGACGTTTCATCGCTCACTTTATCGCATCTGTTGCACGAGTCTTTCCCACATTTGGAAGAGAATCAGAGGCGGTTCTGGAAGCTGCCTCAACCTGCCTGAATTTGGAACAACTGGTCAGCGTCATGGTCAACGAAGCCTATGACCACATTCAGGAGCACTTTCTGATTGTCCTTGATGACTATCACCTGGTCGCAGGCATCGAGACCATAGACCAGTTTATCAACCGCTTCGTCCAGCAGGCAGGTGAGAACTGCCACCTGATCCTGTCGTCGCGTGTCATGTTGGATCTGCCCGATTCACCATTGATGGCCGCTCGATCGCAGATGGGCGGCCTATCTGCTGAAGAACTGGCTTTCCGCGCCGACGAGATCCAGGCGTTCATGCTTCAGAACTATCACATGAATATACCGCTGTCGCCAGCATAGTACAGCACATTGTCGGCGATGATGGGCGATGTTCCGCCCTCGGCACTTGTCCAAACAAGTTCAAGGCCTGGAGTGCCGCTCGCAGCCATTGCCAATCGAAAGCCCGAGATGCCATCAAAAGTGGATACATAAACCCATGTGCTGCCATCAACCGGATTGACCCAGACCGCCGGCGTCGTAAAGACCGCACCACCCTGAGGGACATTGATCACCTGGCCCACTTCACCCGCCGTGTGACCAGGTCCACCCTGCCCGCTCAGGTTATCCAGGTTGAGCAAACGCAGCTCACCATCTTTGCCGCCTTGAAGGGCCAGGTGCTTGATGGTGCTGCTCGCTGGGACCGGCACGATCACAGGGGCTGTACTGCCGAGGTCCGCATCGCGATCCTGGAGCTCCTGGAAATTCGCCGGTGTATAACTATCGAGCGGACCACCCTTTGCTCCCGTGCCATCGGGATTGAGAACAAAGACCGTATCACCCCAATCGTGGTGAGCCGGGTCAAAGGTCCCGTTGCCGGTGGACATGCAAATCTTGTCGGTATCGGGATCATACACCGCGCCAGGACGCGCCCAAATCGCCGATTGGACTTGAGAACAATCCGGCAGGCCGGGCTGCTCGACAAAATGGACGGCCTGATCACTGCAATTGGCATTGAACACATGCTGCGTCCCATCGTCGAGTTTGATGGCGGTGATGTGACCTTGGTAATCGCCTCTGTCGCCTAGATAACCGCCGTTCGTCACATATAGGTAGCTCGCACCACTTTTGGCCGTGGCAATGCCAAGCGCCGATGACCCCTTCTCATTGTACGGCTTGAGAGTTGCCAACTCAGGCCAGCCGCCGCCAGTGATTTCTACGCCGTCGCTCACGCGATACTTGTGAACGAATCCATCCAGTCCATAGCTGTAGACGTATTGCCGGGTCGGGTCGAGTGCAGGAGACGAAGTAGTGTAGCAAGGCGAGAAGCCATTGTTGGTGCGGCACGACCCGGCAGGATATTGATGGACCCAGACCTGCGCGCCCGTATGTGCATCGAGCGCCACGATGTGTCCGGCCTTAGTGGTAACAAAAACAAGGTCTCGAACACCCGTCGGAGTGTTGACGGCACTCTGATAAACCGGCGCGCCATCGGCAATGGCTGGCAAAGAAATCTGAAACAAACGGCGCAGGTTACCGACGTTGCCGGGAGTAATGGTCGTTTCCAGAGTGTTGTCGCCCGAGTGTTGGGCGTTGAAATTGAACTGGGGCCAATCGTAAGGCGGACGGGCCGATACAGCCGGTGCAGACCGAGTTGGAGCCGCCGTAGCGGACGGAATCCTCGGGACTGCTGGAGTGACTGCGGTTGGTGTGGGCGTGGTCAAAGGCAACTCGGTGACCGGTACACTCGCCACTCCAGTTCCCGCACAGCCGACAAGGAGTGCAACTGCAAGCGCGATCAAGGCCCATCGGTTGAACATGGCGGCGATCTCTCCTATGGTAGCTCGGAGTCGAGAATCAATGAGATTGTCCGGCCTCGATCAACCCCGACAATTGGTCAGGGAGCAACACGCCCTCATAGCGTTCCCCGTTGACGAAAAATGTCGGCGTCGCTTGCACGTTGCGCTGCTGACCTTCAGCGAGTTGCTGGTTCACTTCCGAGGCATACTTGCCGCTATCCATACACGTGTTGAAGGCAGTCGTATTGAGGCCGAGCAGAGCCGCAAATCGCCAAGTTATCGGGCGAAAATGTGCCGCTGTTTTCGGCGCCCTGGTGAGTGAACAAGTAATTGGCATACTCCCAGAATTTGCCTTGATCAGCCGCACACTCGGCGGCCTGTGCCGCCCACTCCGATTCTGTGCCGATGACGGGAAAATTCCGATAGATGATCCTGGCTTTACCCGTCTCGATATATTTGGGCGCGAGCTGCTGCAACACGGCATCAGCCTGGGCACAATACGGTCACTGAAAGTCCGAATAGATTTCGATCGTGACAGGCGCATTGGCCTGACCGCAGGTGAGGCCGCCACATTGACCCAGCGCAGACGGGATCACGGTACCGGACGCCAAGGTGGAGGATGACCTCGCTGAAGTCAGGCTCGCCGCGATCAGAGCACCCGCCATTAGGAGCACGACGATTGCACCCAGAACAACAATCCGTCTCATGTTGGCATCACGCCGCCTTCGGACGTGTCTTTTCGACATGTTTTTTGACCTTTTCTCCACTGGGCAAACCACTCATCATTCACAGATGCACTATCGTAGCACAAGAAATTCTCCGCCGTCTTTGCAAGTGTCTAGAGGCAACCTTAAGGTTGCCTTAAGCTCTTCTTTACTTCCGCGTAAAGACCTCACGCGCTTTTTGGTGTATCGTCCCTATGCTGGTACTTGATTGACCCAGCTTTTGTCTGCAGCCAGTGATGATATGTTCCCACGCTGATCCAGAAGGTCAGATTCGCGGGACGCGTGGCTCTGTGCCAGGCTGTCGCCTTTGGGAAGGAGGTTCACATGAGAGTTAACTTTTGCTTCTTACGCGCTGCGCCGGCCGCCGTCTTGAGCGTCGTTCTGGCCAGCGCGATATTTTTCGCATCGCCGTTCGTCGCTACATTGGAGGCCAGCCAACCGGCCGGGAGCCCAACGTATGGGCCGTATATGGCCTCACAGACGATACCTTCAGCGCCGTTACTCGGTGTAGAGACGCTGGGTGCATACGATTTTGGCTGCGTTCACGTCGTCCAACCTGGGGAGGATTTGTTCCGCCTTGCCCTGAACGATGGCACAACCGTCACTGCACTGGCGCAGGCAAATTTCCTGGTCAATCCGGACCTCATCTTCGCCGGAGTGACGTTGCGCGTGCCGTGCGGGCCGACCTCTCCCACGCCCTCTCCGCAGCCCTGCATCCGCACGACGTATGTCGTTCAACTTGGCGAAGACTTGTTCCGCATCGGCCTGCGGTATGGTATCGATCCCTACACACTGGCAGCCTTTAACAATATAGCCGACCCTAACCTTATCTTTGCTGGGACGTCTATCGCGATTCCGTGCTACAGTCCGTACAACCCCGGCAATCCCTCTGCCTATCCGATACCAGCCCCATCCACCTATGGCATGCCGTCGCCGGCGCCAACACCGATGCCGTGATGAAGGAAACGTGTGTGCTCAGAGGGCTGAGGTCAAAAAGATACGGTCATCATCATTGCGCTATAGGCGCGATATCCGTCGAGAGCGGTCTTTCCTAGCTCGAGAGAAAGCTGCTCTCTCATGCTTGATGCTAGGAAGCTGAAAGGAAAGCTGAATCTTATGCGACGACCTTCACTTCTACTCGGAGTGTTGCTGGGCGGGTTGACCAGCCTGCCTCTTATTGCTCTGGCCTACCTGGGTGAGCAGTTGGCCCACTTACCCTTCGTGCCCTTTGACTTGTTCGATTGGCTGGCACGGGTCTTGCCAGGCAGTGTGATCCGAACGGGCATTGATATCATCGTGCGCATCATCACGCTGCTGGGACTGGGACCGATCAGCAGCACGGCCAAAAACATTGAACATCTTGAGGGGATCATGCTGGTGAGCATTGGCGGCGTGTTGACCGGCTTGGTCATGACGCTGGTCATCCAGCGCAACAAATGGCAGGGAAGCAGTGTCGGTCTGGTCGCCGGCCTTGTGGTGTTTCTGTTCGTCGTCGCAATCGAGGTCGGCCTGAAAACGCCTATTGCGACTAACCTCGTAATGGCACTGCTCTGGCTGATGCTGTTGATTGTGGGCTGGGGAACGCTATTGGGCGCATGGCTCGGCTCCAAAGAAATGAAGGAGACAACCGCCGTCATGACGTCAGAAGCACGTGTCTCTCGCCGCACCTTTTTGATCAAGGTGGCAGGCGGATCAATCGGCATGGCCTTGGCGGCAGGGGGTATAGG
>Ga0315279_10011068_pt1 | contig 10487 bp, 11 predicted proteins | sample YL17G06_20_MG_FD_203694 | JGI IMG/M metagenome (GOLD analysis project Ga0315279, IMG submission 203694) | Sediment microbial communities from Yellowstone Lake, YNP, Wyoming, USA - YL17G06_20 | ecosystem: Environmental > Aquatic > Freshwater > Lake > Sediment | place: USA: Wyoming | collected...
AGAGCGACCCACAGCAAGTTATCGAAGGCATGATTATCGCCGCTTATGCTGTCGGTGCTCATGATGGTTTTATATATATCCGGGCTGAATATCCTCTGGCCATTGAGCGGTTGGAGGTCGCCTTGAAACAGGCAGCAAATTTGGGACTGCTGGGCGATAATATTCTGGGCAGCGGCTTCAGCTTTGGTATAGAGATAGTCCAGGGGGCTGGTGCCTTCGTCTCCGGCGAGTCAACCGCCCTGATGTATGCTATCGAAGGCAGGCGGAGCATGCCCAGAGCCAGGCCGCCCCATTCGGTGAAATCCGGCTTGTGGGGTAAGCCTACGGTGCTTAACAACGTCAAGACCTATGCCTATGTTCCTCTGATACTGGCTCGCGGCGCCGATTGGTTTTCCGGCATCGGCACTGAAGGCAGCAAGGGGACGGCTGCCTTCGCACTGGCCGGGAAGATGGTCAACACCGGGCTGGCTGAAGTAGCTATGGGCACGACGCTGCACGAGCTTATATTCGATATCGGAGGCGGCATGAGGAGCGGAAAAAAGTTCAAGGCAGTGCAGATTGGTGGGCCTTCCGGCGGCTGCTTGCCTGAAAGCATGCTTAGGACGCCGGTGGATTTCGATTCGCTGCGCAAAGCCGGTGCGATTATGGGCTCCGGCGGCGTGATTGCCATGGATGAGGACAACTGCATGGTTGATACAGCCAAGTTCTTCCTCGACTTTACGCAGAAGGAGTCATGCGGTAAATGTTCCACCTGCCGCATTGGCACCAAGCAGATGCTGGATATTTTAGAGGATATCACTGTCGGCAAAGGCAAGCCCAAGGACATGGATTTGCTGGTTGAGCTAGGGGAGGATATAAGGGGTGGCTCGCTGTGTGGCTTGGGCAGAACAGCCGCCAATCCGGCGCTGACTACAATTCGCTATTTCCCTGATGAATACAAGGCTCATATTATCGAGAAACGGTGTCCGGCGCTGGTGTGCAAAGAGCTAATCGCCTATTACATACTTCCCGAAAAGTGTGAGCGAGCTTGTGAGCATTGCGTATTATCCTGTCCGGTGAAAGCCATCACCAGCGATGAAAAAGGTATAAAGGTCATCGACCAGACCAAGTGCACCAAGTGCGGCAGCTGCCAGCTCGTCTGCCCGCCGGAATATAATGCCGTCATCCGCCTCTCCCCACCCAGCCTGGTGTCAACGTCAGGCGCCAAGAAGCCTGAGTAGGATAGTTAATAGCTGTGCTTTCTCAGCGCCGCTGCGAGATCATCGTGTCTCTTTTTCAAATATCTGGGGTTTTCTTCAGTCATAGATTGTAATTTATTAGCTAAGCGATTTGGCAACCTTGCGTCAGCCTTGCCGTTACTGAACAGGTGGAATTGCTTCGGTGTTCCATTGTGGTAGGACACGCCTGTAGTAAACAATATGCCACTCATTCTTCTGTATCTTTCTGGTGCGATGTCGATTTCTTGCTGAATATACTTAACCGCCTCTTTAAAATCACGTGTGGCTAATGATATAGTATCAGCCCAAATCACCACGACGTTCAACTCACCGTCCTTTAGCTGCTTGAGTTTGCCCTGTATAGTGCTAAGTATATTCTCTAATCTATAAGGTGATATCCATCCAACACCATCTTTGGATTGGTGTATTGCCTCATCCTCGTCGTTCTCACGTTTCCTCGTTATTTCAAAGTATATAGTACGTCCGTTGTAGCGTGCTTTTACATCGGGCCCCTTATTGACGTATTCTATTTCAATTTGTTTAAATCCATTCCTTGCAAGTATCCTTGCGAATCGGCCTTCCCTCAGAATATCAGAATATGCCTCCTTGTTTGAAATCCTTTGTGACAATCTTTTTAAGAATTTGTCTATGCCACGCACACCTCTTTGTTGGAGTTCATTAACCAGTTCTATTACCCGGTTTATCTTGAACTCCTCGTAGCCTGCTTGACGCATCTTCTCGCAAAGCCCATTTAATTTACTTTGGATTTCTGGAATCTTGCTTTCCATCTGTACATGATCTCTTTTATTAACTATTCGATTATATTATAAGGATTCTAGCTTACACACACTAGTTAGGTTCTGCCGATATCGCGTTAACTACTCGTAAATATGTTAACCATTGAAAGTCGTCTTTGACGTGCCCGCAGTCGAAGGTTATACTAAAATCATCTTAATAAGGGGGTGTGCTAATCATGTCTGAAATTTGCTGGATGTCGGCTACTGAGCTTCTATCTGCCTACAAAAAGGGGAAGCTGTCTCCAGTGGAAGTGGCGAAGGCACTACTAGAGAGAATAGACGAGGTAAATCCCAAACTGAATGCCTTTGTCACCAGAACTAATGAGATGGCTTTGTCTGCAGCAAGGGAGTCTGAGATAGCCTTTCAAAAAGGGAAACCAAGGCCTCTGGAAGGTGTGCCCATTGCCATTAAGGACAACGTGTTCACCAAGGGTATAAGGACCACCTTCGGCTCTAAACTATACGAGAATTTCGTGCCGGATAGAGATGCCGTTCTGGTTGAGCGTCTAAAAAATGCCGGTGCTGTCATACTGGGCAAGACCAACCTGCCGGAGTTCGGGCTTGTTGGTATTACCGACAACCTCGTGTTCGGCAAAACTGTGAACCCCTGGAATTTGAAAAGGACATCAGGCGGTTCCAGCGGAGGTGCCGCGGCAGCCGTAGCCGCCGGACTTTGCCCAATCGCCCACGGCAATGACGGCGGCGGTTCCATAAGGATTCCTTCGAGCTTCTGCGGCGTGTTCGGTCTGAAGCCTTCTTTCGGTAGAGTGCCGATTTATCCTCATTTGCCTGGCTGGGAAACCCTTAATCACGAAGGCTCGCTTTCTCGGACGGTTGAGGACAATGCGCTTATGCTCGACGTCATGGCTGGGCCTTCGCTTTACGACCAGACTTCACTGCCCCAATATCCGGGCAAATTCCAGAAGGATATGAAGGGTGATATCAAGGGTTTGCGCCTTGCTTTCTCATCCGACCTTGGCGGCGGCTTCCCAGTGGACAGCCAGGTGCTTGAGATTTGCCGTAAAGCAGCTTTTAGTTTCCAAGAGCTCGGCTGTACGGTGGAGGAGATAAAACCGGGCTGGATAAATCTGGAGCCTGATTTCCTGGTCACTTTATTATCGGAAACTCTAACTGCCCACGAAAGTGAACTGGATAAGTACAAAGAGGTTGTATTTCCCCCTTATCTGCCTTTCATAGAGTTTGCCTCAGCCTACAATAACCGCGACGTAATCAGGGTGCAGTTCAATCGTTACAAGTTCAACGAGCAGGTCAGCCAGGTCTTTGAGAAATATAACTTGATGCTGACTCCAACTTTGGCTACGGCCGCCTTCGAGGCTGGAGATATGGGACCGCTTGGGCCGGCGAAAGTAAATGGCCAGGACGGCACGCCAAGTTCTTGGGTTTGCTTTACCTATCCCTTTAACTTCACTGGCCAGCCGGCAGCTTCAGTTCCCTGCGGGTTCAGCTCCGAGGAACTTCCTATAGGTCTGCAAATTGTGGGCAGACGCCTTGATGAGGCGCTGGTACTGAGAGCCGCAGCGGCATTTGAAAAGGCCCACCCGTGGCGGGACAAGAAACCACCGATAAAGTCTGCCTAGCTCTAATTGTGGATAGTGAGCTGACCGAACGTTCTGATATAATGCTGAAAAATCAGGAGAAGGTTTGGTTATGTGGGAATCTGAAAAGAGGCAAGTGATTGAAGCGGCTCAAGAGATGGAGAAGAAGGGGCTGGCGGTGGGCACGGCGGGGAATATCAGCTTGCGACTCAAAGACCCGGGTGGTCGGGAACTGCTGGCCATTACTCCCAGCGGCCGCTATTACGATTCGCTCAAGGTTGACGACATAGTGGTAGTTGACTTTGCCGGGCAGAAGGTTGAAGGCGAGCTAAAAGCTTCCATTGAGACAATAATGCACATTGAGGTTCACAAGGCGCGGAAAAAGATAAACGCTGTAGTTCATGCTCACCCCGCTTTTTGCAGCGCCATTGCCGTTGCCCGCCTGGATATACCTCCGCTAATCGATGAGCAAGTTATCTATATCGGCGGAGAGATAAAGGTTGCCCAATACGGTTTCCCCGGCACTCCGGAGCTGGCGAAAAGTGTGGTCTCGGCGCTGGGGCCGAGAAACGCCGTCATACTGGCAAATCACGGCGTTCTTTCCGTAGGCAGGGACATGCGTGAAGCCCTGACTATCTGTGAGCTGGCGGAGGAGATGGCGAAAATATATGTCTCCGCACTGAGCCTGGGCAAGGTTAACGTGCTTCCCACTGAGGCGTATGAGCTGGAGCAGGCATTCTTCGCTGCCATCTATGGTGAGGGTGGGGGGTAGCCTTAGCCCGTCTGGCTTTTTGCCGGCTCTCTTATCACTATTGACAGTATGAAATTTATGCCCAATAATCCTGCGATAAACGCCAGTGGCAAGATGTATTGCCCGGTGGCTCCGCGCATGAATTCCATTATTGGAACGATAGCTACGGCAGCGGCGTTTCCTAAGAGCTGCAAATAACCCACGGAAATCCCGGCGAACCTGGCTCCTGTAATCTCGGCGGACATCGTCAGCATTATGGGCAATGCAGAAATCAGGAAGAAGCCCAGGAATATGCCATTGACCATGTTCAGCGCATAACCCTTGGCGAACATCAGGGCGATGATGGATGCGGCTCCTATCAAAGATGCCAGCAGTAGAAATGGCTTTCTCTTCATTATTTTATCCGAAACCAATGGGATGATGATGCAGCCGAGCATGCCGCTGAGAATCAGTATTGCGGATATAGTGCCGGCATCGGTCATTGAGATTTGATGCAGTTCGTTCAATATTTTCTCCAGCCAGGTAGCCAGCCCGTTGAAAACTCCGATACCTATCAGGGCTATAAAGCCGAGAATTACAAAGTCCCTCATCTTTAGAATATGCTTGATACCTTGCCAGCCTGTGATTTCCTCGTGCACTTCTATTTCTCTCGGAGGGGTTGCCGGATGGGGCTTTACCAGCGAGAAGACTAACAAGATACCCAAAATGCCCATGGCGCCGTAGATTAGCAGCATGGTCTCGAATCCCAGGAATTGCACTAGCGCTGGCGTTGCTCCCAACCCGATCATCATACCGACGAAAAGCGCCATGGAGCCGAGCCCCACTGCGGTGGCCTCTTCTTTCTGTGGAAACCAGGTTATGGCAAGCTTGGTAACGCCGTTTAGTACAAAAGGTTGTCCTATTGAAATTCCTATCTGGGAAATCAAAAGAATGGTGAACGAGGCAGGATTGGCCAGGCGGAGCATGGCGAATATTCCGGTAAAAAGGGCGCCTATGCCAACGCCGTATTTAAACCCTTTTCTATCGATAATCAGGCCAGCAGGCATGGTAAGCAAGACCTGCACCAGGGGAAAGACCAGCGTGAACCACATAACGCTGCTTGCCGGTATGCTTAAACGTTGTTCAATAAAAGTATCGATGGCGGCGAAATTCAGCCAGTACAGCTGAGTTAGTGCGGCTACGTACATGTAGACAGCCAGAATAACCCATCTATATTTGTAGATTTTATATTCGCCCATTGCTTGCCCCATCTCTATGTTTAATTATTTGCAGCTTGTGGCGAGGTTTGTGGTTATTAATGGATTTAGTATACAACTTGAAAAGCCACTTGAAAAGGGTTGCTTCAAGTTGCGGAAAGGGGCAATGGGCGGACCTGAAGGGCTGTCCCTGAATCTCTACGTAGAGGATTAGTTGATGAGGGTTTGGTGCAGGGGGTAAAGTTTTTTGTTAAAGTTGGCTGCTTTTAGTCCAGGAAATTTGCCAGAAGCTGTGAAAACTCCCCGGCTCTTTGTTTATAGACGCTATGGCCGCAGCCTTCGAAGATGTGTAATTGACAGTCAGGAATGAGTTCAGCGGCGACATAAGCATGAGCCGCAGGTACGATACGGTCCCCGGCACCCCAGACCAACAACGTAGGCATAGTCAATTCAGAAAGACGGTCCTGCAATACTGTAGTCTGCCCTCTCAAAGTTGTCATGGTCTTCCCTATGTCCATCTTGACCCGGGTAATAGGGTTGGCAAATTTGAAAGGAGCATAAAATAGACGGGCCAGCCATTTAACACCCTTTAAGACAGCAATTCCAGCTTCACCAAGAGACTGGCAAAGAGCCGGATGGGACAGTAGCCTTACCCACAGCGCAGCTTCAATTCCCAAGCACCAGCTGCTTACCAGCACCAACCCTTTTACTTTCTGAGGGGATTTCAGCGCATAGTGTAAGGCAATACCGCCGCCAATCGAATGTCCCACCAGATGGAAGCTCTCGATGCCCAGTGCTTGCGTGAAGTTTTCTATGAAGGCTACGTATTCTGGTAAATGAAACTTATCGCTAACCGACTGACTGTGGCCGAAGCCGGGGAGGTCGGGTATGTATATGCTGTAATACTTGGAGAGCTCTTCTGCATTTTTTAGCCAAGCCCTGGCACCATCGCCGCCTCCGTGAATGATAACCAGCGGGTCACCTTGCCCACCGGTAAAGTAGCGAATGTTGAGGCTGCCAAGTTTTATCCTTTTACTGTGTATATTGTTCGTTATCTCGTTATTCATTTCCTGAGACGAATAGGCTATTTAATATCTTTTCCTGCCGCCTCCTCCTCTGCCAGACCTACCGCCACCGCCACCACCGTAGGACCCACCTCTACCACCACCACCGTAGGACCCACGGCTTCTGTCATCGGTACGAGGACGGGCACCACTTACAGCTATTGCTCGGTTGTGTAGCATTTTACCGTTCAGGCCAGTAATTGCCGCCTGGCCTGCGGACAACAATGGCATCTCAATAAATGCAAATCCCTTAGATTGCCCGCTGTATTTGTCTTTTATTATGTTTGCGGATGCCACCTCTCCGAAAGCCGTGAATTCTTCCCGCAATTCCTCTTCGGTCACCTCATAGGATAGGTTGCCCACATAGATATTCAATTAAAACCTCCTTTGGTTTATGTGTGATAAGCATGCACAGGCCGGGTGTCCCCAGCCTATGCATGCACTAAAAAGCAGTTTTATCTGCTTAGTTTGGCCTTATTGTAGCAATCGCTACAATATACGGGTCTACCTTCACGGGGCTCAAACGGTACCTGGGTGTCTTTGCCACATTGAGCGCAAGTTGCGGGGAACATTTGCCGTTGTGGCCTGCTTCCATAACGCTCCGACTTCCTTGCCTGGCGGCAGGATTCGCAGCGCTTGGGCTCGTTGGTATAGCCTCTGGACGCGAAGACTTCTTGTTCTTCGGCACTGAAGGTAAAGGTCGTTCCGCAGTCGGAACACTGGATCGACTTGTCCTCATAACTCATCGGATGACCTCCTCTCTTATAAATAGTTGGTTGAGCCTTGGTCATCCAGCACTTGAGTAAATATGAGTAATATAAACTAAGTTTGTGATAACCTAAACTGAAACCACTGAGTAAACATTATACATTAAAGGTTCCCCCATTGCAAGAGACGTAAAACTCCCCGGGAAGACGCACTGCCGGGCCTAAAATGACTATGATATTCATTTCAGGGTATAATAATATGTCTCGCAAGCCAATATCTCGGTACGTGATTCGAACTTAATTGTTTCAATGGTGAATTTGGAGGGTTAAGATGGGCAAAACGATTGTAATAGCGGGTAAGGGGGGGGTGGGCAAGACAGCTATCGCTGCCCTCCTCATAGATTTGTTATCCAAAAAGGGTGTGGTTCTGGCAATAGATGCCGACCCTGCCACCAATCTGAATGCGGCTTTGGGTCTACCTCTGGGTGAGACTGTGGGCAGGGCTCGTGAGGATGTCACTGAAGATATACAAAAAGGACGGCTTTCGCCTACCGTTTCCAAGCAAGACCTTCTGGATATGAAGATAAGAGAAGCTCTGGTAGAATCAGCCAAGATTGACCTGCTGGCTATGGGGAGGCCGGAGGGGCCGGGATGCTACTGCGCCGCCAATCATATGCTGCGCCTGTCTATCGACCGATTGGCTGAGAATTACGATTATACGGTTATCGATTCTGAAGCGGGCATGGAGCATATAAGTCGGCAGACAACGCGGGATGTTGACATCCTGCTTATTGTTTCCGATGTGACCATGAGGGGTATCACCACAGCGGCCAGGATGAAAGATTTGATCAAGGAAATGAGAACCAAGGTTGGTAAGGTAGTACTGGCAGTTAATCGAGTCAAAAACGGCTTGCCACAGGAGATAGGAAAGGCTGCCAGCGATTTCGGCCTGGAGCTTGTAGCTACTATACCCGAAGACCCAGATCTCGCCGATCTGGATATAAAGGGAAAACCGATAATCGAGCTTCCTGAAGGGTCACCGCTCAGGCAAAGGGTAAAGGAAATAATCTCCAAATTTGAGCTGTAAAGTGCTTATGCAGGAAGGTATTGAATGGGGCTTAAGGACAACAAGTTAATTAGTCTTCAGCAAATAGAGGGAGCGGTCAGCCCGCATCAGAGGCAAATCGATATGGCGCTGAAAGCCAGGAAAGAAGCCCTGGAATACGTTACCGATGTGTCAGAATTAGCCAAGTTTATCGGTGGCAAGGTTGAATCCCTGGGAATAGGTGAGGACTGGGCAATAAGCAAGGAGATATTTCCCGGAGTGCATGTCTTTTTTGTTTTTAATCATGCCGATGATGAATTTCAGAGCAATCTTAAGGTTTTGTTCTCCGGCGACAGGATAAAGATGATGAGGGGTGAGGATTTGGCTGGCTTTGTCATTCTCTATGCAATTCATATGCTTAGATATGTGAGAGATAACAATCCCGGCAAGAAACTCCCTGAGGTCTGTTATCGAGTGTAAGCTCCAATTGCCGAGATAGCAGAATATTTATTGATGTAGTGGCGGGGCTTTAGCCCCGCCATCACGATGCTAAAGCGTCGTGGCTGCGTTTCTCGAGCCATTATAAGCTATCATGAAAAAGAGAGGTTAATAACACAATGGCACACCACAATATTTCCGCCTTATTTACGCCTTTTAAGGTCAAAGGCCTGGAAATCAAGAACCGTATAGTCATGGCACCGATGCAGCTAAGCCTGGGATTCCGTAGTCAGAGGGCCAGGGCTTTCTATCTCGAGCGAGCCCGAGGAGGTGTGGGCGCTATCATCCTGCCGGCTACCGCAGTGGATATTTTAGCCTCCGACGAAGCCTGGGGAAAAAGCGGAGCTTTAGCTTCGTTCCTGCAAGGGCTATCATCACTTGTTGCCGATACTCATGATGCCGGAGCCAGAATTGGCATTCAGTTGTGGCACGGCTTTCATTTTCCTGCCGGGCTAACGGGTGTGGCAGGAGAATTGATTGCTCCTTCGCCGGCGGGCGCTGCCCGGGAGCTTAAGGTGGCTGAAATTAAAATCATAATCAACAAGTTTGCGGCTGCGGCAGCCAGCGCTAAGGAAGCCGGTATGGATTTTGTCGACATTCATGGTGCCCATGCCTACCTGCTGCACCGGTTCTTCTCCCCTCTGGATAACCAGCGGAGCGATAAATATGGCGGCAGTGTGGAGAAGAGGATGACTTTTGCCCTGGAATGCGTCAAGGCGGTCAGAAAGACTGTGGGCCAAGATTATCCTTTGTTCTGGCGGCTGTCCGCCGAAGAGGGCGTGGTTGGTGGCATCACGCTGGAGCAGAGCTTAAAATTGGTTCAGGCGCTGAAAAAGGCCGGGGTTGACGTCATTGATGTTTCTTACGGGCGGCTTGCCAGGCAAATTATGCCGTCCAAAAGGCAGCCGATGGGGACATATGTTTCGCAGGCCGAGGCGATAAAGAAGGCAGTAGACATACCGGTGATTGCTGTGGGGCGGATTAACTCGCCTGAGCTGGCCGCAGAGATTATTTCTCAGAATGAAGCTGATTTGGTGGCTCTAGGGCGTCAACTTATCACCGACCCTCAATGGGCGAAAAAGGCGCAGGAAGGTAGATTCGATGACGTCGTCAACTGCGATTCCTGCAACAAAAAATGCGTTAGAGCCATTCCTGAAAACAAGAAGCGCGCCGGCTCCGAAGATTTATCATTGTGCAGTGTCAATGAGCGTGCCGGCAAGGAATGGCTTGGGTAAAACCGTAGCTGAGATCGCCACGGGGCTTGTGCCCCTCGCGATGTCAGAAAAAAATCGTTTAGCCGGTCCTGCCGAATTCCTTTTCCAATTGATGTGAGCTTAGATGTATCATGGTCGGCCTGCCGTGGGGGCATGTTCGTGGTTGCTTGGTCTGTTCCAGTTGTCTTATCAACTCTCTCATTTCCTCGGCATTTAATGAATGCCCGGCTTTAACGGCACTGTGACAGGCTACTGACTGAGCTATTTTTTCGTCGCGCTTAGCTGGTTCCTCTTCGATGGCTATGGAGTCCAGCAGTGTACTGACTGCCTCGGACAGGTTTCCCTCTTTCATCATGGCGGGCACCGCTTTCAGCAGGTAGCTCCTGGCGCCAAAGTGCTCAAGGCTGAAGCCGAACTCGCTTAGCAGCTCAGCTTTCTTTTT
>Ga0315279_10011069_pt1 | contig 10486 bp, 7 predicted proteins | sample YL17G06_20_MG_FD_203694 | JGI IMG/M metagenome (GOLD analysis project Ga0315279, IMG submission 203694) | Sediment microbial communities from Yellowstone Lake, YNP, Wyoming, USA - YL17G06_20 | ecosystem: Environmental > Aquatic > Freshwater > Lake > Sediment | place: USA: Wyoming | collected...
CCACGATCTCCCACCAGCACCACGCGGGACAACTGAAACCGTTGTCGCAGCTTGTCCACTTGATCGACCACCGTCGTGGGATCCCCGGTATTGCCCGGATACACTTCGACGGCCAGCGGCCGCCCTTGGCCATCGGTCATCACTCCGTAGACAATGATGGGCAGTCCTTTTTTTCCATCCCGGTCGTGACCGAACTGGGCCAGCGGACAGGTGCGGCCTTCGTAGTAGCTGCTGCTGACGTCATACAGGACGATGGCGCCGTCGGCGAGGTGGCGCTGGGCGAGTTTTTTCTCGATGCGCGCTTTCCGTTCCAGCAACCAGTCCATGGCCTGATACAGATCATCCTCGGTGGCATCCTGAACCGATAACTCCTCGGCGAGTGTGGTGGCATGCCAATCTCGCGTGGTAGCCAATTTCGAGCAGGGACGGATCAATCGTTCCGCGATCATGGCCACGACCAGATCCCGTTGGCGGCAACGCTTGGGGGCGAGAATCGAGTCCAGGCCCAGCTTGCGGATGGTGCTCAGGACGGCCTGGACATGGCCGTGGGGGAGAGTTTGCTCGGTACGGAACAAATCCGCGGGAGACACCAGGGTCTCGTCGCGAAGCAGGCGGCGGAAGGTTTCGATTTTCGCTGGGGGCCAGTCGGAGAGGTTGGCCAAGGTGCGTTTGGGGGTTTTCTTGCCTTCGCGCCAGCCTTCGCGGAGCAGGATGGCAGGGGGGGAGTTGCGGTTGGGGACGGTATCGATATACATGGGTACAATTATGCATATACCTTCCGTCATGTCAAGGAAAATATTACAGACTACATGGGAACATATTGCCGCTCGCGCATTTTCCTAACCCCATGCACACCAATGGCTTGTTGGAGAATTTAGCCCTAATTTTCAGTGGAACTTCGGTCTAATCCGCAGATTCCGCAGATTTCGCAGATTAATCACGCAGTCTGCGGAATCTGCGCAATCTGCGGCTAAGGGCCTGGTTCCAAAATGGGAATGCTTCCCAAAGCGGGATCAGCAGCCGTATTCCTTCAGCTTCCGGTAGAGGGTGGTCTTGCCGATACCCAACCGCTTGGCGGCCAGCAACTTGTCGCCGCCGGCGTCGGCCACGGCGCGGAGAATCGCCTGGCGCTCCAATTCGCGCAAGGGTATGGTCGGATGCGCATTCGCGCCCGAGCTGTCGGCCACTGGAATGGGGGCGGAGCCATGCAGATTGCTGGGCAGGTCGAAGACGCCGAGCACGGGACCCGAGCTGAGCGTGGCGGCGCGCTCGATCGAGTTTTCCAGCTCGCGCACGTTGCCCGGCCAGTCGTAGGCCAGCAGGCAGTGCAGCGCATCTTCCGACAGGGCCGGAGGAAACTGGCGGCCGGCCGCATGCTTGTGAAGGAAGTGATTGACCAGCAGCGGGATGTCGGTCTTGCGCTCGCGCAGCGCCGGCACCTTCAGGGTCACAACGTTCAGCCGGTAATACAGGTCGTCGCGGAAAGTTCCCTGCTCCACGGCGTGGCGTAAATCCCGATTGGTGGCGGCCATGATTCGGGCCTCGAAGCGAACCGTGTGGTCGCTGCCCAGCGGCCGCACTTCGCGCTCCTGCAGCGCGCGCAGCAATTTCGCCTGCAGGTCCAGCGGCAGTTCGGCGATTTCGTCCAGGAAGATGGCGCCGGCGCCGGCGGCCTGCAACAGACCCTGGCGGGAGCTGTTGGCGCCGGTGAAAGCGCCGCGCAGGTAGCCGAACAGCTCGCTTTCGATCAGTGTGGGCGCCAGCGCGCCGCAATCGACCGGGACAAACGGCCGGCGGGCGCGCGCGCTGTTCTCGTGGATGGAGCGCGCCACTAGTTCCTTGCCCGTCCCGCTTTCTCCCACAATCAGCAGCGGGCAATCGCTGCGGCTGATCTTGACCATGGCACGGAACAGCCGCTGCATAGCCGGCGACGCACCCAGCAGCCCGCCAAAGCCGCCCGCCATCTGCTGCGGCTCGGCCCCGGCCGTCTCGTTCTGCTCCCTATCGCTCATTGGAAGTCGAGGCAAAGCTACTGCAATCGCGGGATGAAATGCAACACGATTGCCACTCCCCTGCACAGAAAACAAGCGAGTTAGAGGGGGGCCGGTTTCATTTCGGGAAGAGCCAGCCGCAGATTCCGCCGATTACACAGATAAGAGCAGACCTGAGACAGGAGACCTGAGACTTGAGGCTGGACGAAGGGCCTATCTCAGGTCCCAGGTCTCAGGTCCCAGGTCCCATCTGCGAAATCTGCGGCTGGGTTTCCCTTCAAGCGCCGAATTTTTGCAGGCGCCCGGCATGCCCCAGGGCCAGCGGCAGCAGGTACTTGGCCTCAATCTGCCCCAGCCCGCCGTACAGGCATTCGCGCTCGCCGAAGCTGGTGACGCGGTCGGGGCGGCAGGTGCGCGCCGCCAGCAGCACCGGCACCGGGTGCCAGCTATGGCTCTTCAGCAAGCAGGGCGTGCTGTGATCGCCGGTGACGATCAGCACGTCCGGCTTCAACTCCAGGATCTGCGGGATGTGCCGGTCCAGCTCCTCGATGCGCTTCACCTTCTCCGGGAAGTTGCCGTCCTCGCCCGTGCTGTCGGTGTATTTGAAGTGGAAGAAGAAAAAGTCGAAGGAATTCCAGTTCTGCCGGAGGGCGTCGATCTGCTCGGCCAGGTTCTTCACCTGCGGCAGCACGGTCATGCCCACCAGCCGGGCCAGGCCGCGGTACATGGGATAGACGGCGATGGCGGCGGCCTTCAGCCCGTACAGCTCCTGCATTGAGGGGATGGGCGGGCGGCGGGCGAATCCGCGCAGCATCAGCATATTCGCCGGCTTCTCGCTCGTCAGGATCCGGCGCGCCTGGCAGATGAACTCGGACGCCACCTGCGCGGTTTTCTCCGAGGCCGCGTCGCGGGCCTTGGGCTCCAGCGCCGGCACGCCGGTCACCTGGGGATCGGTGTCCTCCACCTCGCCGAACAGCCCTTCGCCGCGGAACACCGCCGCGAAGCGGTACTCGCGCACCGGCTCAATCACCAGGTCCACGCCCGGGATGCGGATGGCGCGCAGCATGGCCACCAGCCTGGCGCAGACCTCGGTGGGGATGCGCCCGGCGCGGCGGTCGGTCAATTCGCCCTGCTCGTTCACGGTGCAGAAATTGCCGCGCGCCGCCACGTCGGTGGGCGCCAGCTCGAGGTCGATGCCCAGCGCTTCCAGCACGCCGCGCCCGATGGTCACCTCCAGCGGGTCGTAGCCGAACAGGCCCAGGTGGCCCGGCCCGCTTCCCGGCGTGATTCCGGGCAGCAGCGGGATGGAAAGCCCGCACACGTTCTCGGCCGCCAGCTTGTCAAGGTTGGGCGTAGACGCGGTTTCCAGCTCCGTGCCCCCGCCGGGCTCGATGGGCAGGCCGCCCAGACCGTCCGACACCAGCAGCACGATCTTCGAGTTGTTGGTGGTGTGCAGCGTCCGCATCAATTGCTGTAAGTTCATGGATCGCTCTCCTCCCGGCTGACGGTCATCGGCTGACGGCTGACGGCTTAGCCGGGATTATTGGCGAGGCGCGAACGGGTCGCGCTCGAAAGCAGCGGATAGCCCGCTTTTAGCGGGCTTTCCCGAAGGGTTGATAGGCCAGCCGTTTACGGCTGGTTCACAGCGTGTTTTTGATCACCAGCCCGCTTCAGCGGGCTTCTCGCACCGGCTTCAGCCCTCGCTCTTGAATCCAGCGGCTAAAGCCAGAACAGGAAAGCCCGTTGAAACGGGCTGGATTCCTCTCTGTTCCGCTACCCACCCGTAAACGGGTGGGCTACTAACCCATTCGGGCAAGCCCGCTGAAGCGGGCTGTTCCAGCCGCCTCATGAATAATGCGGCTTAGGTTGTCCGCCGGCCGACAGCCGTCAGCCGAACGCTCCTCCGCGTCCCATTTCATTCCCGGAGGAACCTCGAAGTCTAGCGCAACAACAAGCGGTTGTACAACCGGACCAAGGCAGTGCTTCTACGAGGCAGGAACGGCGATCACTGAATACTTGCCGTTGCGATAGACGGGGGCGCTCGTCAACCACTTCGGCGGTTTGCGAAAGACCAGGTAGCGGATACCCGCCTTACGGCAGGCGGCCACGGTGGGCGGCTGGAAGGGTTCGGCCATGGTTGCCTGCCAGCGCTGCCACCAGCTCCCGCTGAAGCCCCGGAAGTAATTCATTTGGCCTCCCGTTTTCCAGTCCACATAGACGGCGCGCCGGGCGTAGTATCGAAAAACGCCGGGATCGAGCCCGCGGCCGGCATCCGGGAACAGGAACACGGTATCCGCAGGCGTCTGCTCCCTGGCCCAGGCGCTGAGCTCGAGCAGTTCCGGCGTGATCAGGCCCTGGCTACTTCGGCGGCCGCTCAACGGCGCGGCCAGGAAGAGCAGCGCCGCCAGAGAAACCGCGGCGGGCAGCACCCAGGCCGCAGGCTTCGCGGACACGCTCGCCTGTTCAGCCTCGGAGGGCGTGGCCGGATACCGGCCGGCCAGCCAGGCCAGGAGCACGATCGGCAACGTGAACGCGAAACCGACGCCCAGCGCCTTCAGGTTGGGCCTCGCCCAGAAGACGATTCCGAAGGGCTTGACCGCGAGCACGGCGGCGGCGCCGGCCACCCCGGCCAGCAGCGCGCTCCACCGCAAAGGCGCCGCGAAGCGGCCCGCCAACGGCCGCATGCCGTGCAGCCGCGCGCCCAGCAGCAGCGGCGTGAGCCAGAAAATGTGCAGCGGTTGAAAGGTCAGAACAAACGCGGCCAGCAGCCACAGCGCCCCCTCGGAGTAGCGGGCACCCCTTCGCAGCAGCCGGATGGCGGCCGCGTAACTCAGCAGGATGCCGAACAGCACGTCATACAGCAGGTAGCGCATGGGCTGGAACTGCGGCATGAATGCCCATTTCAGCTTTTCAATCAGAACGTAGGTGACGGGCGCCGACAGCAGACCGATCAGCGGCAACATCCATAGATAAATGCCCAGGCGGGCCGCGCCATTGGCCGCCTCAGAACCGGCCTCCGAGGCACGCGCATAGGGCGGGACGCCGTTGTACCGCTGGCGCCTGCCCCGGCTTGCCGTGGGTCCCGCCGGCAACCCTGGAACTGGCGCCCGACCGATTAGGTGTGCCCCCGGGACGCCGGCGTTACACCTGATCGCCAGGCGCCAGGCGGCAGCCAGCATCACCCCCATGCAGCCGTACATCCAGAAGTAGCTTTGGGAAATCAGCGTGGGCCACACATACGGGGCGCGCAGCCGCTGCAGCTTCTCCCAGGCCGGATCGATGCGCGCCAGGAATAGTTGGGGTTCATGAGCGCCCGTTTCCAGCCAGGCGGAGAGCAGCAACAGAATGGCGCCGGCGGCCAGCGCCGCGAATGCCTTCCATCGCGCCCTCAGTCCTGCCTCGCCGTGGCGCGCCAGCGCAGAGACCAGATACACCAGCCAGAACGCCGCCGAGGTGGGCGGATGCAAGAGAAACGCGGCCGTGCCGGCGATGCCGGCGGCCGTATAGCGCCCCCTGCCTACCAGCCCCAGGCCCATCAGCACCAGGGGAAGCGCGAAGGCCCGCGGCACCGGCTCGTACTCCACCGTCAGAACGGTAGGGCCGAACACCCAGGCGCCCAGCCCATAAATGCCCGCCCCCAGCAGCGCGAAGCCCGGCGCCAGTTCCAGGGAGCCCAGCAGCCAGTAAACGCCCAGCAGTCCAAGCAGGCGGAACACGATCTGCAGGCCATCGAGCAGCAGCTCGTGCCGGATTCCCGTAATGAAGTTCAGGCCGCGCACCAGCTCGTCGTAGAGCGTGTAGGCGGTATGAGGCCCTTCCAGCACCACGTCGTTCCTGTAAAGAGTGGGGTCCTGCATGTGGAGCAGGACGGGCATGAAGATCTGGGAATCGGACTCCAGAAAGGTGTGCCCCGGATAGACAAAAAAGCTGAGAAAGGCCAGGCCCGCCACCGCCAGCTTGACGGCCGGACTCATGCTCCGGCCGCGCCCGGCATGGGAAGGCTGTCCGACGGTCTGTGTTGGAGTGGCGCCCAAACCGATTGCTTCCTTATGGCCGGATGTAGGGCGACGGGCCGAGAAGGCGAATCCTACCACGCTTTTTTGTTCAGAGTCTCGCCGTTCTGCTATGATCTTGGGCCGTCAACGCAACAGTGCGGCGAAAGCTGGGGTGTTCCCGCTTCACAGGTGGAGGGCCCGCCCCCGCCTCGCGGCTCTGATGCCAGCAGAGAAAAGGAGCATCTGATGAGCCTGAAGAAAATTTGCCTCTGGGTGACGCTGGTCATGGTTGTCGTAGCTCTGGTGGCCTTGCCCGCCCTCGCTCAGGGGGCCAAGGCGCCCGCTAAGAAGGAAGTGGCGAAGGCGGAGAAAGCCGCACCCGCGGAAAAGGCCGCTGCGAAGGCCAAAACGGAAGCGCAGACCCCTCCGCAAAAGGGCATGGTCTGGGTCAATACGGACAGCAAGGTGTACCACAAGGAGGGCAGCCGCTTCTACGGCAAGACCAAGGTCGGCAAGTGGATGACGGAGGAAGAAGCCAAGAAGGCGGGCTTCAAGGAAGCCGCCGCCGCCGGCGCTAAGAAGGGCGCAGCGCCCAAGAAGGAGGCAGCCGCCAAGCCCGCGGCCGTCAAGAAGGAAGCCAAGAAACCCTGAACCCGGGAGTCCAGGAACGATCGGGCACGAAGGGCGCCGATTCCTCATAGCGTGAGAAGGGAGAGGTGCCCTTTTGTCCCCTGAGGAGAGGTCATGAAGGGATTATCAAGAAGGTATTTCGTGATGTGCGGCCTGGCGGCCGCCTCCCTGAAGCTGGAAGCGAAGCCGCGCACGCCATCGCTGAAGCGGGCCGGCTACAAGTCCCCCAACGAGAAGCTGAACGTGGCCGCCATCGGCGCGGGCGGCAAGGGGACCTCCGACATCCGCGGCTGCGCCACCGAGAACATCGTGGCCCTGTGCGACGTGGACTGGGACCGCCCGGCCAAGACCTTTGATGCCTTCCCGAAAGCCACCCGCTACAAGGATTTCCGGCAGATGCTGGACAAGGAGCGCAACCTCGACGCCGTCACCATTTCCACGCCCGACCACATGCACGCCCTGGCGGCCATGCGCTGCACGGAGCGGGGCCTGCATGTCTACGTGCAGAAGCCGCTTACCCGCACCATCTTCGAGGCCCGGAGGCTGGCCGAGGCCGCCCGCAAGCACAACGTGATGACCCAGATGGGCAACCAGGGGCATTCCAACGAGGGCGCGCGCCAGCTTTGCGAAATGATCTGGGCGGGTGAGATCGGCAATGTCAAGGAGGTCCACGCCTGGACCAACCGCCCCACCTGGCCGCAAGGCATCCGGGAGCCGCTGCCGGAAGAGAAGGCGCCGGAGAAGCTCGATTGGAACCTGTGGCAGGGCGGGACCAGGCGCCGCGCGTACAATTCCGGCTACGCCCCGTTCAAGTGGCGCGGCTGGTACGATTACGGCTGCGGCGCGCTGGGCGACATGGCCTGCCACATCCTGGATGCCGCCAACTGGTCGCTCGAGCTCGGCGGCGGGCCGGCCAGCGTCGAGTGCATCAAGATCGAGGGCCGCAACCCGTACACCTTCCCGACCAAATCCATCACCAAGTTCGAATTCCCGGCGCGCGGCACAATGCCGCCCGTGACGCTGTTCTGGTATGAAGGCGGGTTGAAGCCGCCGCTGCCCGAGGACCTGCCCAAAGACACCAAGCTCGGCGAGGGCAACAACGGCTCGCTGTTCATCGGGGAGAAGGGATACATCACCACCGGGACGTACGGGGCCGGCACGCGCCTGCTGCCCGATTCGCGCATGAAGGGCTACAAGTTCCCCGACCAGTGGCTGACGCGCTCGCCCGGCCATTACCGCGACTGGCTGCGGGCCTGCAAGGGCGGCGAGCGGCCCTGCTCCAACTTCGACTATGCCGGGCCGTTCACCGAGTGGGTGCTGCTGGGCGTGCTCGCCCAGCGCTTCGAAGGCAAGCTACTGTGGGACGGCAAGGCCATGCGGGTCACTAACAACGCCGCGGCCAACAAGCTGGTGCGCCCGCCGTATTTCAACGGCTGGAAGCTGGGCTAGGGCACTGAACGGGCGACTCACCGCAGAGACGCAGAGGACACAGAGAAAACGCAGAGCAGGACAAGCCTCTGCGTGCCTCGGCGCCCTCCGCGTCTCTGCGGTTTGAGAAAGCTTGTGGTGATTCCTCTTCTATGTTCATCACACGCCGTGGATTTCTTCACCGCGCCGCCGCAAGCCTGGCGCTGGCGGCCGCGGCTCCGTCCTTGTCTGAAAGCCAATCGGCCGGCAAGGGCGGCTGCGACAGCTCGGAAAAAATCATCAAGGCCGCCGACAAGCGGACCGGCCGGGAAGTCTGGCAGATCACCAGCGGGCAGGCCCCCAGCAACAGTTGCTACTTCGAGGCCCAGGCCTTCACCGCCGGCGACCGCCACCTGGTTTACGCTTCCAAGCGCTCGGGTGTCTATCAGCTTTACCGCCTGGACCTGGCCTCCGAAGAAACCTGCCCCGTGACCCATGGATACGGTATCTCGTCGCTCTCGTTCTCGATTGCGCCGGACGGCAAGACGGTTTACTACACGGAGGGCGGGCGGGTTTACAGAACTGACATCATGACCGGCGCCACGGCGGTGCTCGAGTTTGAAGCCGGATTCGCGGTCTCCCTTTACAAGCGGCCGATCAAGTTCTCGCTCGGACGGACATTCACGCCGGATGGCGAGTACAGCGCAGTCGGATGGACCGATGCTGCTGGGAAAGCGGGCGTCGCTCTGGTCAACCTCGCCAAGGGAATCGTGACCAAGTATGTCGATGTGGCAGGGGGAACCGGTGGTCACACTTTGGTTTGCCCCGCCGACCCTTACCTGGTCACCTTCGTGCAGGCGCCGGACCAGCAGAACAACATGAAGCTGCCCATGGAGCAGCGCGCCCGCTCCATGATCATCGACTTTCGCACCGGCCAGGTTCGGCCGTTTCTGATCATGCCCTACGGCTGGCGGGCCACTCACGAATACTGGTCACCGAAAGGCGACCGCTTCTATTTCCACAAGAAGCGCGTGCCCGGCTGGGTGCCCGCCGGCATCTGCTCCATGAAGCGCGACGGCAGCGACCTGCGCACTCACTTCACTTCCGACACGCTGCAGCTCGGCCACTCCATGATCTCGCCGGACGAGCGCTTCATCGCCTCCGACGTGCAGAAGGCCAAAGACAATCCGCTGCTCCTCATCGAGCTGGCTTCCGGCAAGCACCAGGTTCTTTGCTGGCCCGACTCCTCGGCCACCTCGGAGCAGATCGGGCACGTGCATCCCAGCTTCAGCCGCACGGGGAAGTTCGCGGCCTACACTTCGGACCGCACCGGCGTCGCCCAGGTCTACCTGGTCCCCGTATAGCACGCTGTGGTGACAGGCCCCCGGCCTGTCCAGCGGTGACAAGCCTCCAGCCTGTCCAGTGGTGACAGGCCTCTCGCCTGTCCAGTGGTGACAGGCCTCTCGCCTGTCCAGTGGTGACAGGCCGCCGGCCTGTCCCTGCGGGTTTTGCACTTGGCGCCGCGGAGCGGCGCCGAGAATCATAGCCGGGGGTGAGGGCCGCTGTTTTTGCGGCCCGCAACCCCCGGAACCGGCGTTAACATTTGTTCCGCGCCCCGGCAGGGGCGCGGAGAATCCCGCTGGGAGCAACCAACTCCAATGCCCTCGACACATCTGAGCCTGAATTTCCACGTTATCTTCTCGACTCGCGACCGGGTGCCCGAGATCGCCGCCGACTGGCGGGCAGACCTCCACGCCTATCTCGGCGGTTGCGTTCGCGGAGCCGGCGGGCAGCCGCTGATCGTCGGCGGCATCGCAGATCACATCCACCTGCTCATGCGGCTGCGTGCGACGCATTGCTTGGCCGATGTTATGCGTCACATCAAGGCGGGGTCCTCGCGCTGGGTGCATGAACGTCAGCGTCGCCGCACATTCGCCTGGCAAGACGGCTACGCCGGGCTGACGGTCAGTCCCTCGAGGATTTCCTCCGTGTATTCGTATATCGAGCATCAAGAAGAGCACCACCGTAAGAAGAGCTTTCAGGAAGAGTACGTGCAGTTCCTGAGAGAGAGCGGCATTGAGTACGACGAACGGTATCTGTGGTAGGCTTGCGCGGACCAGCCCGAATTCGGACCAGCCCGAATGCGGGCAAGCCAGGTCCCTCTCGCGCCGCTGTCGCGGCGCGCTGCTTTTTTGGCATTTGTCCGGGGGTTCGGGCCGGAAAACCGTCGGCCCTCACCCCCGGCTATGATTCTCGGCATCCCGCACAGCGGGATGCCCACCACCCCGAAGCGCTGCCAAATGTACAAACTCGAGACCTTCGGATCGAGTTGCTCTGACGGATCTTCCCCCCGTGAAAGAGGCGTGATTCCCACATAACCGCTTTGCCATGTTGCTGTAGGGGGTTTGCCGGCCGCAATAAATGTGCCCATGTAAGTTACCACATGTAACTGCATGTAACCGT
>Ga0315279_10011070_pt1 | contig 10486 bp, 7 predicted proteins | sample YL17G06_20_MG_FD_203694 | JGI IMG/M metagenome (GOLD analysis project Ga0315279, IMG submission 203694) | Sediment microbial communities from Yellowstone Lake, YNP, Wyoming, USA - YL17G06_20 | ecosystem: Environmental > Aquatic > Freshwater > Lake > Sediment | place: USA: Wyoming | collected...
TGTCGTTCAGGTACTTGCAGACGATCAGGTCGTCCGGATCGCCCGGGTTGTCGGCGGCGCTGCTGGGGCCGTCGCCGAGCATCAGCGGCTGTGCCATCAGCCGATAGGTGCCGGGAGGCAAGCCGCGTATGGCGAACGAGCCGTCGGGATTGCTGTTGGCGCCCACCACCGCCGTATCGCTGTAGGCGGTGACCGCTACCAGCGCCGCCGGACCGCGCGCGTCGCTCACCTTTCCGGAAATGGATCCGGTGCTGGAAAGGAAGGCCTGGGTAGGATACAGCGTGGAAATGGAAGCCACGTCGTCCACCGTCAAGGGGTTGATGCGGCCGGCCAGCGCCGTTTGCACCATCACGGCGTTCACCACGGTGTGGTGCAGGCCCAGGCTATGTCCCATCTCGTGGACCAGGATCTGCGCGAACTTGTCCAGGTCGGTCTGCCGCATATCCGTCGGCAGGTTCACGTACGACAGCGTGATGGAGATCAACGAGGGAGTCTCCGAGATGACCGTGAGAGAGCCGCCGCTCGCGGCCACCCCCGGGGGCACTTCGCTACTAAAGCGAACCACCCCCACCGGATTCGCAGCGGCCTTCGTGCCCGTCAGCTTGGTATAGCCGCCGAAATTGACGCGCAGCGCGGAGCTCTGCACGCCGTCCCAGACGGCCGTGGCCGCGTTGATCTGGCTCATCAGCGCTTCCATGGAATAGCCGGAGGCCATGGCCTGTGGTTGCTGGTCATTCAGGTAGAAAGTGATGGTCGAGTTTCGAAGCGCCGAAGGATCCAGGCGGGCGGGTACCAACGCGCTGCCGTCGTTCTTATACCGGCCGAAGGAGTGATAGGCCGGCAGCAGCGACGCCGATGCCAGAAGCAAGGTCACGACGAGGGCGAGGCGGGCGCGTGTCATTGGCGGCTCCCTCCCGCGCGCTTCAGCGTGGCCGCGCGCTGCAGTTCAACAGCCACCTGGCTGCGAAACGAAGTCAGCGAAAACACCAGCGGGCTGACCTCGGCGCCGTGCGCATGGGTCGGCGGCTCCAGCATCGGCTCGCCCGAGGCGCTCTGGCGCAAACTCGCCGCTCCGGTCTGCGCATCCCGGCGGACCCGGAACCGGCCTTGCGTGTAGCCGATGACCTGGTGCCGGCCGCTCCGACTGGTCCAGACAAACAGCACGGCCTGTTCGCCGACCGTGAATTGCGGGACTCCGCTCGATTCGCTAATGAAGTTGCCCACCCGGCCGCCGGGCTCGGTGATGGTGACCCGCAGGCCCAGGTTGCCCTTGTAATACTCCTGCGCGTCGAAGACGTTTTGGGTCACGATCTCACCCTCGGCGGTGCGCACGGATTTGACCTCGATGCAGCGGCCCAGCAGGATCGCGGACGACTGTTCCGTCATTTCCGCGAACGTCAAATGGATCAGTACGCTGGCGGAAGCGGGCGGCGACGCCGCGCCGGCCGCCAGCAGCAGCAACAGCAGCAGCACACTGGCTCTTTTTTTCATATGTCGTTGTGCGATGGGCGTGGGACGCCGATACGCCCTTCTTTGATCTTCGTCCACTTTCCCGTTCTTCTTGAACGTCGTCTGGTGACCCTAGGGACGGCAACACCCATCCCTCCGCTTCCATGCCAAAAACTGGCTTGGTAGCTGGCCGCATGGTAATTTATCACGCTTCTCTTGCGTACTCCAGCGGTTTGAGAGACCCCAATATTGATTGGCGGCTGACGGCCGTCGGCTCAAGTTTTCTTCCAGCCCTGGGTCCTCCGCCGATAGCCTGTTACGAGGCGCGCAGTTCGGCGGGCTTGCCTATGGGTTTTCCCAAGCCGAGGTAGAAGAGTCCCCCGGAGAGGTTCAGCAGAATACAGACGGCGGTGAACAGGGAGAACAGATTGGCGCCTTCCGGGCTGCCGGCTATGCGGAACAGGGAGAGAAAAGCCAGATGTCCGACGCCCAGCCCGACCGGCGCGATGGGGATCATTGTAACCAGCAGCCCGAGCGGGACGAACACACAGTAGTCCGCCAGGCGGATCGAGGAGACTCCCAGCGCGCCTCCCAGAACCAGGAAACTGAGCACGACCAGGCTATGGTTGATCAGGGATATGCCCAGCATCTTGGCCTGCAGCCTGCCGGTGCAGCAATAGTAGTGGAGCTCGGCATGGGATGCGTCCAGGGCACGCAGCAGGCGCAAGCGAGCCGCCAGCGAGCGAAGGAATTGCGGCGGGCGGGGAATAAGCCGGAGCAACAGCACCGCGGCGATGCAGGCGGCGGTGATCAGCACCACCAGGGTGCGCAAAGCCGCAAGCCGCAAATCATCGTGTCCGTCGCCCGGCCGCCCAAAAACGTAGCCCGCTCCCAACCCGCCCGAGCAGACCATGAATAGCGAGATGATGCCCACGAACCGATCGACCATCAGGCTCATGAACACCTTGGACCGGGAGGCGGCGTTGTTGCGGACCAGGTACAGGCCCCGAACGATGTCCTCGCTGAAATAGCCGGGCACCGCCAGGTTGAAGAACTTGCCGATCATCAGGTAGCGCAAGGCCTGCCAGTAGGAGGCCGCAATGGCCCGGTCCCGCAACACGATATTCCACCGGTAACCCTGGCCCATGTACGACAGCGTCATCATCACCGCCACCAGCAGGAACAACAGCGGGTGGCTGGTCAGGGCGGCTTTCAACTGCCCGGGCTGGATCTCCCCGCGGCGAAGAAGGATCACGATGATGAGGGCGGCCAGCGCAACCTTGGCCATGCCCAGCAGCACCGCGCCGGTGCGGCGTGGTTCTTGGTCCGGGGTGGGGTCACCGTTTCCATTGAGCAGGTCAGCGCTCATAGGACTCAGGCAGGGGCGGCGGAAGAGCGACCGGCGCGGCCAGCGCCAAAACCGCAAGTCTATCCAAACAGGCAACCTGCGACAACAGATGTTTCTCGGCCCCCTATCGCCGTGGAGAAGTCACTCCGGCGCTAGCTTGTGGCGGCGACCTTCAGCCCGCCCTTTCAACCACGCTCCGCTTCCGATGGCGGCCTGAAGACCGCCGCTACACGTCCTCTCCCGGCCCTGTTGGCGGCCAGACGTGTGGAGACGCTGCGGGCCGGCGAGCCGGAAGGCGCTATTTCTTGAGGCCGACCTTCAGGACGTTCTTGTCCATGCGGAAGGCGAGTTGGTTTTCGCGGGCCAGCCACCCAATGGCCCAATCCACGGAAGAATCCTTTGCGCCGATGGCTTTCTTCAGGGCACTGATGCTCATTTCGCCCTGGTGGTTCAACGTTCTCCAGACCTTGCCGGCCGTGGTTCCAATCTTATCAGTGAGCATGGCTCTCGCTCCTATCGGGTTGATTATAGCCGATTTGAAGCCTGCGGTGGATGCCCCTACCTGATGGGGCGGCTGCGGGATCGACGCCGCTGAGCGGTCTTTCGGGCCGCGGTGGTTTTGCGGGCCGCCGGACGCTTGCGGGCTGGGCGTTTCTTCTTCAGAGCTGGTTTCTTCGATGCCGCTGCCTTTTTGGGGGCCGCCGGGCGCTTGCGGGCTGGGCGTTTCTTCTTCAGAGTTGGTTTCTTCGATGCCGCTGCCTTTTTGGGGGCCGCCGGCTTGGGCCGTGCCGCCGGGATAGTCCGCGGCGGGGGCGCCGGTTTTTCGGCAGCCGCCAGAAGCGCCTGGATGGCAGCTACGACGGCCGCCGCGCCCTCGCCCGAGTGCCATGGCAGCGGCGCCGGAGGGGACCCCTGCAGCAACGCGCCCAGCGCCGCGGGACTGCGCGGCTGCACGGCGGCGGCGGTGCGCGCGAACTGATCGTCGTACATGCGGCGGCCGGGCACGAAGATCGCCGGGGTCCCGGTCAACGCCGCCTCATGGTACAAGTTGTAGCCCCCGCCGCTCATCACCAGCTCGTGGCTGGCCATCTGGTCCACGGCCGGGTAGGAGTCCGCCGGACGCACCACGTGCAGGGTCTTGCCCTGCCGGGCCGCCGCTTCCTGGGCTGCCTGGATGAACGGTTCGCTGCCTTCGCCCCAGTCAACGAACAGCCAGCCGGCCCGCTGCGTGACCGGGGACAGTTCTTGCGCCTCGCGGATGGTCACCGGCGGCACATCCAGGGTCTGCTGGCTCAGCGTCTGCGGAGGAAGGGCATCGGCCAGGCGCACCACCAGCCGGTAAAAGCGGCCGACGAAGGCCGTCACATTGAACTGCCGCAGATAGGCGGGGTTCAAGTAGCGTTGGATCAGGATGGTTGGAATGTCAAGGGCAGGCACCAGATCGGCCATCTCGCCCATGATCCCGCGTGGGAAGGTGTCCACAACCAGCGCCCGCGGCCCAGCCCGATCGAGGATGCGCTTCAAGGCCCCCGCATCAGGCCCGGGAATCTCGCGGACACCAACGCCTTGCTTGCGGGCCAGCGGGGCATGCGGAGAATAGGACAGCAATAGAGCTGGGTGCCCGGTCCGCTTCCGCCACTGCCGCAGGATAGCTACGCCGCGGGTGAGATGGCCAAGGCCGGCCCCCGGCGCATAGTAAATCAACGGTGCATCGGCCTCGGTGCGCTTCCTGACTGTTTTCAAGTGACTCCTCGACTACAAGCCACCCGCCTGTAGTTTAGCGCAAAGAGCCCGCCGATTGAAACAAAATTCGATGGTTATGATTGATTGGGAAGGCACCTTTCTCAGGACCCTGGGATGGTCACCTGGCGGATTCTTCCAGGCGGAAGGCGCCGAGGCGCAGGCACCACCCCAGCGCCAGGCCCAGGCCGAAGCCCAGGGCGATATTGTTCAGCGCCAGGCAGGCGCCGGCGGTCAGCAGCATAATGAAGGCGTCGGCGCGCCGGTTCTGGTCGCGCGCCACCAAAGCCAGCTCGATCCCGCTGAATCCCAGCATCACCCCCAGCACACTCTCCGGGAAGACCCGGCAGAAACTCATGAGCGAGGCGCCGAACAGCACGGCGATGGCCAGTTTCGCGGCTCCCAGGAAAAGGATCGAGCCGTTGGTGCGTGCGCCGAAGCGGTATTGCCCGGCCAGGCCGCCGGCCCCGTGGCACATGGGCATCCCGCCGAACCAGCACGACACCAGATTCATCAGCCCCACCGACACGGCGACTCTGCGCGGCCCCGCCGGGCGGTCGGGGAACAGGTCGGAGGAGAGCGCGCACACGGCGATCACCGAATTCAGCGTGGTCAGCGGGATCTGCGGAACCGCGGCGCGCCCAAAGGAGCTGACGAAGTCGGCCCAAGCCGGCGGCGACCAGGCGGGCAGGGAAAGGCGCAGGCCCACGGCGGCAGCCGCGGCGGGCTGCTTCCACAGCGCAATGCCGATGCCGGCAAGGAACAGCACCAGGGCGGCCGGCGCCGTCCGCGAGGAGAACAACGCCAGCACGGCCACGCCGGCGACGATTCCGGTCAGGTAGCTGTCCGGGCCCACGGCCACCCGCGTGCCGGCCACCATTTGCAGCCCCTTCATCAACAGAGAGAGGCCGAGGGCCAGTTGCAGGCCGCGGACCACGCTCTTGGGAATGGCGCGGTTCAGCCAGTCGATCAACCCGGTCACGCCCAGCACCAGGATGATGGCGCTCACCGAGATCCCCGCAGCCAGGATCTGCGGCGCCTTCAGCCCCTCGGTGAGTGCCACGGCCGCGATGGCCTTCATCGGTTGAACCGCCATGGGGATGGGGAACAGCAAGCCGGTGACGATATTGAACAGCCCGGCGAAAAACAGCGCGGCGCTGAAATCCAGGCCATTCTGCGCGGCCATGCCCACCAGCAGCGGCAGGAAGGTGCCCATGTCTCCCAGCGAACCGGCGATTTCGTGGCGATCCAGGCGCGCGTAACGGAGCGTGCGGCGCAGCCCGGCCGGCCATCGGCCGGCTCGCTCCGCGGCGTCCGGGGAGGAGAATTGCCGGTCCATCGCCCCATTCTATTCGACGTTCAACGCTCAAAATTCAACGTTCGCGGCGTTAGACGTTGAACGTGGAACCTTGAACGATACAATGAGGTTGTGGATCCGGTGGAGTTTCGCGACGCCTCGCGCACCTATACGGTGGACGGCCGGCGGATCGAAGCCGTCCGGAACGCGACGGCCTCGTTCGCGGCCGGGACATTCACCGCCCTGGTGGGCCGCAGCGGCTGCGGCAAAAGCACGCTGCTGAACCTGGCCGGGGCCATGGACCGGCCGACGCGGGGCGAGGTGGGCCTGCTCGGCCAGCCCACCACCGCGCTTTCCGACCAGGCCCTCACCCTGCTGCGCCGCCGTTGCGTGGGGTTCGTTTTCCAATTCTTCAACCTGCTGCCCACGCTCACTGTTTTCGAAAATGTCGAGCTGCCGCTGCTGCTCGATGGGCAGCCGGATCGCGCCTGGAAGGCGCGGGAAATGCTGATCCAGGTTGACCTGTGGGACCGGCGGGGCGACTACCCGCACCAGCTTTCCGGCGGCAAGATGCAGCGCGTGGCCATTGCCCGCGCCCTGGTGCACCAGCCCGCTGTCCTGATTGCCGACGAGCCGACCGGCAATCTCGACAGCGCCGATGCCCAGACCATCCTGAAGCTGCTGGCCCGCGCCGCGGGAGGCATGGGAGCCGCCGTAATCATGGCCACGCACAGCCGCGAGGCGGCGGCCTTCGCCGACCGCGTGCTGCGGATGCGCGACGGCGAAATCGTTGAAGGGTCCAACGGTCTAACGGTCTAAGGGTCCAAGGGTCTCCCTGGCGTTGAGGCCTGGACCTTTGGACTCTTGGACCTTTGGACCCTGGGACCCTTGGGTCAATGAAGCTGTTCTACACATTCATCGTCCGGCCGCTCTGGAGCGACAGGCTGCGCACGCTGCTCAGCGTGATGGCGGTGGCGCTGGGAATCGCGGCGGTGGTTGCCATCCGATTGGCCAACCGTAGCGCGCTCGCGTCCTTCCAGGAATCGGTCACGGAGATCACCGGGCGCGCAAATCTCAGCATTGCCGGCCTCACGCCGTTCGACGAGGATTTGCTTCCTCGAGCCTATGAAGCGTTCGCCGGGGGGCAGTCGGAAATCGAACTGTCGCCGGTGGTCGCGGGCGTGGCGGTGGAGGTTGATTCGCGCGAGGCGCTGGAGGTGCTGGCGGTCGATCTGGCCACCGACCGGGCGGTGCGCGACACCGCCGTGGAGGGCCCCCGCTCGTCGCGCGACATGCTTCTATTGCTGACCGACCCCGGTTCGCTGCTGATCGGGCGCGGCTTCGCCGCGCGCCACCGGTTGCGTTCGGGCAGCGCGGTTTCGCTCATTGTCAACGACCGCCGGCGCACGTTCCGGGTGCGCGGCATCCTGAGCGAGAGCGGCCCGGGCGCCGCGCTGGCCCGAATCGGGCTGGCCCGAAACATTGCCGTCATGGACATCGCCGCCGGCCAGCTTCTGTTCGGGCGGCTGGGGCGGTTGGACCGCATCGACCTGGTTGTTCCTCCCGAACAACTCGACGACGCCCGGCGCCGGCTGGCCCCCCTGCTGCCGCCCGGGGTCACGCTCGAGCGGCCGCAGGCGCGCAGCGAGCAAGTCGAGAAGATGTTGCGCGCCTTCCGGCTGAACCTCTCGGCGCTCAGCCTGGTGTCGTTGATCGTCGGCGCCTTTCTCATTTACAGCACCGTGGCCGTCTCCGTGGTGCGGCGGCGGCCGGAAGTGGGCGCGCTACGGGCTGTGGGCGCGACCCGTGGGCGCGTCATTCTGCTCTTCCTGGCGCAAGCCGTGGTGCTGGGCCTGGCCGGCTCGGCGCTGGGAATCGGCCTGGGCCGGCTGCTGGCCAACCAGGCGCTGGCCCTAGTGGCCGGCGCCGTCAAGAGCTTGTGGTTCCCGCTGGTTCCTTCGCCGGTGAATCTTGATTGGCGGCTGGCGGCGCTGGCGCTGGCGATCGGCGCCGGTGTGGCGTTGCTGTCGGCGTTGCTGCCCGCCCGCGCAGCGGCCGACGTGGAACCGGCCGAAGCGCTGCGCCGGGGCGCTCATGAGCGCCTGCGGCAACTGCGCCGCAACCGCGACGCCGCGGCCGGGCTGGTGGTCCTGCTGGCGGCCTATGGGCTGGCCCGCCTGCCTGCGCTGGACTCCCGCCCGTTGTTCGGGTATGGCGCGGCGATTTTGCTGGTCGGCGGATCTGCGCTGCTGATGCCGTTGGCCGTGACCGGCTTCTCGCGGGTGGCCTCGGCGGCGCTGGGTTGGATGAACAGCGTGGTAGGGCTGCTGGCCGCGCGGAGCCTGTCGGCTTCGTTGGGGCGTGCCTCGGTGCTGGCCATGGCCCTGGCTACGGCCATCGCCATGATGGCCAGCGTGGCCATCCTGGTCACCAGCTTCCGGCGCACCGTCGATCTCTGGGCCGCACAAACGTTCCGCGCCGACCTGTTCATCCGGCCCACCGGCGTATCCGGCGGCCGCCCGCAGCGGGCCGCCATCGATCCCCTGGCCATCCAGGCCATCGCTGCCACGCCCGGCGTTGCGGCCGTCGATGCCTTCCGCGCGGTCGAGATCACTTTTCGCGGCAACCCCGCCTTTGTGGCCTGCGGCGACTGGGATGTGCTGCGGCGCTACGGGAACCTGATGTTCCTTGACGGCCGCCGGGCGGGCGACGTGCTGCGGCCCGCCCCCGGATTGGTCGTGATCAGCGAACCGTTCTCTCTGCGGAACCAGGTGCGGCAGGGCGATACCATCCTTCTGCCGACGCCGGCCGGCGACCGCCCGTTCCGTGTGGCCGGCGTTTACTACGACTACACCAGCGACCGCGGCTACGCGGTGATGGACCGCTCCGACTGGCTGCGCTCCGGCGGCGGCCCGGAAGCCACGCGCCTCTCCGTCTACCTCCAGCCCGGCGCGGGCGCCGAAGGCGTGCGCCAGGCGCTGTCGGAGCGCACGGCCAACCGGGCTTTGCTCATTACGCTGAACCGGGAAGTAAAGGCCAACGTGATGCGCATCTTCGACCGCACCTTTGCCATCACCTGGGTGCTCGAAGCCATTGCCATCTTGGTGGCGGTGATGGGCATCGCCAATGCTCTGCTGGCGCTGGTGCTGGAGCGCCGCCGGGAGTTGGGCATCCTGCGCTATTTGGGAGCTTCGGGCCGGCAACTGCGCCGCCTGGTGGTGTTCGAAGCGGCGCTGCTTGGGCTGCTGGCCTGCGCCGCGGGTTTGCTGCTGGGCTTCGCTTTGTCGCTGGTGCTGATCTATGTGATCAACCGGCAATCATTCGGCTGGACCATCCAGTTTTCTCTTCCGGTTGGGTTCCTGGCGGCGGCGACGCTGGCGATTTACGCGGTCACCTGTCTGAGCGCGCTGTTTCCGGCCCGCCAGGCGGCCCGCATCGACCCCGTCGACGCCGTGCTTGTGGAATAGAGGGCGGCGGGAGTGCGGCACAGTTGGTGCGGTGGTCGCCGAAAGATCCTTTTCAACGCAGAGGCGCAAGCCTGCCCCGGCGTGCCGGGGAGGGCGCTGAGACCCGCAGAGGGTCTATCTGTGTGGCAGTCGTACCATTCGTTGTTTTTTTAGCAGCGAAATGCAGGTCCGACCAGGGGCCGGCGGGATCCGCCGCGGCGGACGCTCCATAAACGGCCGCCTATGGAGCGCTGGCGTCTCGCCGGCCCCCCGTCTTGCATTCGCGGCTCTGTTGGTTCCGGCTATGCTGGTCCGGGTTCTTCCGCGTCCTCGGTGTTTCTGCGCCGGGGCTGGAACACCACTCATTCGATGGCGATGGTAACTATGTTGGATGTTGCGCCGCCGATGGAGAGCACGACTGAAACAGCATTGCCGGTGGGGGCGCTTTGCGGAATCTGGGCGTTGACTTGGTAGAGGCCGACAAAGCCGGGCGCGAGCCCGGTAAAGCTGACGGCAGCCGGCACGGTGCCGATGGTGACGGCAGGCTGCGTGACGGCCTGCGAAAGCGGATTGCTGCCGGCGGCGGCGCCGGTCCGAGGTGTGTTGCTGACGGGTCCCAGGCCGATGCAGTAGATGGAGATGTATTCGCCGCGGAGTGCCGGGCGCGTGATCCGGCCGCTGATGGCGCCGCGGGCGGCCGCGATCTCCTGGGTAGACGTTAGAATCGCGCCCTGCCCGCGCCCCGTCGAATCCGTGGAGAAGATGGCGGGAGCAAACGAGCTGATGGGCACAGTTGCCGTCACCGACGTCCCGCCGGCAGCCAAGGTGAGCGCGGCCGACGTCCGGCCCTGCACTTCCCACGGCACCTGGAAATTAATCTGCGCCGGAGAAACAAAAAAGAGGGGTGCGGAGAATCCCTCCATTTGCAGGCTGGCGCCCGCCAGCGTGGTGGGCAGAGGCGTACCGCTCGCCAGGGCGGTGGTTGACGCCAGTCCGGCGCCGAACAGCGAGGCGATCATGCCTGGCGCCAGGGGCGCGGCGAAGCTGGCGCCGTTCACCACACCGCTGGCGGTGAAGGCCGGGCGCAGGGGCTCGCCGAGCCCGAGCGTGGCGGTGAGCTGTGCACGGTTGCCGGTGGCCAGCGCGAAGTTGCGCTCCATCTGCTGGCGCCTGGTGTTCACCCAGCCGATCTCCTCGTCGGTGGCC
>Ga0315279_10011071_pt1 | contig 10486 bp, 8 predicted proteins | sample YL17G06_20_MG_FD_203694 | JGI IMG/M metagenome (GOLD analysis project Ga0315279, IMG submission 203694) | Sediment microbial communities from Yellowstone Lake, YNP, Wyoming, USA - YL17G06_20 | ecosystem: Environmental > Aquatic > Freshwater > Lake > Sediment | place: USA: Wyoming | collected...
GGTCATCAAGATGTTTCCATTTCCGTTCGTCGGAAAGGCCATTGATCCGATCGCTTGATCCTTCAAGTGTTCACGATGTCCTTACGGTTGGAAGCATTAGAAAACTGTTCACGATGTCCTTACGGCTACCAACTAGTTATTTGCCCTACCGGCAATCTATGTTGAAGTCGAATCATTTACTCATTTGCCATTGTTCTCTACTTTTCACTCAGAAAATCTTATCAACAGCCTCTTCAATATCTGATGGAATATTTAATAATCCTGAAATATCCTTTTTCATCTTCCTTTATTGAGTAAAAATATCCGTTCTTATCAAAAGAACCATCCCATGTCATTCCTGGTGCCCTATGATGAAAAAACTGGTGTCCTGCCAGATCAAATATATCTATAAAAGAATATTCAAAAAGATTGCTCGTTATCTCTCTGAGTTTTTCTTTCCAATCGGAAGGGATCTCGAAGAACAAAGCATTGTTAAAAATATATCCATCTGGAGAAATAGATAAACCCGTAATAACAAAATTTGTTATGACTATTCCTTCAGGAGAGATAAAAGGCGGTTTCGAATAAGCGACTTTTTCGGATATCGTTTTTAAAAGTCTTCCCTCTTTATTGAAGATATAAATTGTATAAGGGTAGATCATAGAAAGAAATATTTTATTGTCGTAAATCGCAATTCTGCCAAGCCCATTAATATGAGGCTCTATTCTTTCTACCTTACACGTTATTTCATCCATAAAAGATCGAATAAATTTTCCGCTGGAATCATATTTATGAATAAGCTTTCCTTTATATCTTTCGTAAATATAGATATTGCTTTCTGAATCAATACACCCAAACCTTGGGGGAAATTTTAACTTTATGGAATGGCTATAATTTCCCTGGGGAGTAAAACAAGAGATTCTACTGTTCTCAGGATCAAAAACCCAAAGGTTGCCTTTCTTGTCCAAATCAAAATCCTCACACTTAAGGAAATCTCCGGGTCCTTGCCCTTTTCTGCCGATCGAAAGAATGTATCTTCCAGCCTTGTCAAATTTCTGAATTCTAAAGTTCCCCGAATCCAAAATATAAATATTCCCTTGATCATCAACCTCCACATTAAAAGGCTCGTGAAAGACATAATTCTCATCTCCATTCAAAACTCCAATAGAAAGTTCTTCTTTAAGAGTAATTTCTGTCTTCTCCTGCCAAATGCTACGCAAATGTTTTCTGCCCATCTTCTTTTCATGTATCGTTCCTGGGCTTAAAATAAAAGAGAACGAGAAAAATCCAAGGAGAAAAAAAATGGATATGTTTATTTTCATTTCATCCCCCCTGAAAATCTTTTAACTAGATAATTTCCTCAACCTAAGCAGGATTATGTTAGCAAGGAATAGCAGTAACAAGCCTGAAAAAAGCCCAAAGGGAATGACCCAAAAACCTAATATTTCTTCTCCTCTCGGATTATAACCATCAATACCGATGAGCATCTTTTTTATGATTATTCCAAAACCTCCAAAGCCATTCTTAGAGCCGAATAATCCAACTTTACTCGGAAAAAAGGGCTTGGCACATGCCATAGCAACAAAAAGAAATCCAAAGAAATAAAGGCAAAAAGTAAAAATAGAAGAAAGAAAACCTAAAAAAGCTGTAAAATAATTTCTTATGGTAAAACTGATAAATCTTTTAACGAAATTTCCTCGAAAAGAAATCAGCCGTTTGGATAGGATTTCTGCCGCAACATCTTCTGGTTTTCCTAGATTTTCGAGGATGCAAAACAAAATTTCCGTCTCTTCATGTGTACCCTCCCCTTTTTTTATTTCAACTTCTGTCAAAATGTCTGACTGAATCTCTTTTATTATTTCCTGCCTCTCCGATTTGGGTATCGTTTTGAGTTTCAAGTACAGTCTTGATAAGTAATCCTCGATGATTCTATTTATTTTGGCGGAAATCAAATTCTCCTTCATTTCAACCCTCCCTTTAAAACTTTATCAATAGAGCGAAGAAAACTATTCCAATGGTCTTTCATCTCCTGCAAACTTTTTTTGCCCTCGAGGGTAAGAAAATAAATTTTTCTTGGAGGTCCCGAGCAAGATTCTTCCCATTTATACTGAATATAACCTTCTTCATGAAGCCTTTTAAAAAGAGCGTAGATGGTGCCACGTTTTATATCAACTTCGGTAAGATCAGATAAAGATTGAATGATCTGATAGCCGTAGTTATTTCCTTTTTCAAGAATAGAAAGAATACAAAATTCTAATACTCCCTTTCTAAGCTGGGTATTCCATTTGGCAATATTCATTTACGGCTTAATATTCATTACATGCTATCATATAATATATGTTAGCTTATATTTTGTCAAGTACGAGGTATTCAATAGTACCTATCCATCACCCGGTACTGGATCGCCTCGGAAAGATGGGCCGGGCTGATGTTTTAAAGGCTAAGAAATTCGTTTTCCGCTGGGCTGGCTGAATGAACCTTCATGCGCCGGTTTTACCTCGTCCCATCGTCATGGATAATATGGCGCAATGTGCACGGATGTCAACTTGAGCTCAAGATAGCGGAAGGCGGACTCAAAGGCCGCAGGGAAGCTCAAGAAACTCTGGAAATCGCATGAAGACCCCCTATCAGAGACAAGATCATGAAAAATATTCACCGCTGGTCTCGGCGGCCGTCAAGAACTCCTGATCAGCGATGCGAGGAGCCGGAGGTTTCGCCGCCACGAACACGAGCTCGAGGTGATCGATGATTCGGTCGACCGCCGGATAGTCCGTGAGGAAAGCGATGACTTTCATCCTCCCGCCGCATCGGGGGCATATCAAAGGGTCGACCTCATAAACCTTCCGGATCATGGCCGCGCTGCCCTTGCGGGTCTCATCGTCCGAAGTTTTTTATAAAAAGCACAGAAGACAAGGTAATCGAATCCTCCCGGGAATACAATCGTTGAAATTTCGGTGAGGAGAAATATTTTTCTGAGAAAAGACAAGAATTTCTTTTTCGCGTGGGATAGCAGATAATGTGTCAAGGCCATGATTTCCCCCTTATTCCCATCGTGAGAAATAGTAAATCATGCTGAGAGGACAAGTCAAGACAGACTGAGTGACGAGGGGCGTAAGCCTAAAGCTGCTACGGGATCTTTTCGCCAGAGTTACCACAACCGCATGCTGATCGCACCACCTCAGATCAGTTATTCTTGGTTCAGCAAGAATTTATAGATGAAATGAGTTTCATATCCTAGCGCATAGAGCACATTCTTGTCGCTTATGCAAATCCGAGTGATATGATCGTCGACGCCCAGCAATTTTTTCTTCAGCGCTCCTTCTTTAGAAATAACATAAACGATCATCTGAGAGGGTTCGTTCAACAGCACATACAAATTTCCCTTGCTGTCAATTGCCAAATCGCTGACATAGCTGAGGGAATAATAAGTCGCCGGCATATTTTCGACTTCTTCATTCTGTTTTCGATAAGTTTGATATATCTTCTTGAATTCCCCGGCTTCGATTTTCAAGACAGTTAATAATTCGCCCTTGGCGGAATATTTTCTTACTTTATTGAGGGCTCTATGGACAGCCCACAAATTGCCTTCTCTATCAATAGCCAGAAGGAGTTCGTTTTTAAAGCTGTCGGGAAGTTGCCCTTTTCTTATCTGGACTTTTATGCTCGTGAAATCATAATATTCGAAGGCTTGCCCTTCCAGTTCTCCAATCTCTCCGACCAAATTCCCGCGCTGATCATGAAAAGAGATGATTTTTTTACTTCTAAATCCAACGGTATTTACGTAGATGTTCCCCATAAAATCAAAAGCCAGTCCCCGTCCGTAGTTGAGAGGCATTTTATAGCTCTTCAGATAGCGTCCGTCTTTATCCAGAATTTGTACTCTCCCATTTCCTGTATCAACTACATAGAGCTGGCCTTGGATAATCTCTAAAGTCCAAGGTTGCTGAAATTCTCCTGGTCCGCTTCCACCCCGGCCTAACTTTTTAATAAAAGCGCCATTCTTTTGAAATACCTTAATATCGTTATCCTTTGAATCAAGGACAAAAACAATTCCTTCCCTATCCACCGAAATATCTACGGGATTATTCAGCGTCTGCTCTTCCGGGACATCCATGCCGCCAAACTTCTCTGACAGTTTAAGATGATAAACAAGAGGATCCTGCCCCAAAAGGAGAACGTCCAAGAAAACGCGCGGGGCGTTGTTTCTCCAATCGGCAAGATCAACGGCGACATTCTGTCCAAAGAAATAAAATGGGAATATGATGACAATCACAAAAATGGGTATTACCAAACGCACCTGACCTCTCATCCTTATCCATTTCCCTTTTGAAATGCCCTGTATTTTCTTCAACTCGACCTCTCCTTTTGCAATTGATACGGATCAGCCGCGATCGTGGTCTTAAAAGACCTGACCTTTAACAAAATCCTATCATCAATATATACTTCGCGAGAGGCCAAATCGTTATCCTTGGACAAAAAAATTCCATTTTCACTGAAAATTGGCAATTCGGGACAAGAATCTCTATCTCAGGCCATTAGGGAAAATAGAAACGTCTTCTATAATGATCAGGCGGAAGTAACCGTACTTTTTTTCAGAGCAAGACTCATATTCTGGGCAATCCCGCTTGCACTGGCTGCTTTTCGTATAAACTTGCAGCCCTATTTTCCGGCATCCCCTGCGGTCTCGAAGACCAAGACTTCAACGGACCGCACCTCTTTCCTGATTTCCAGGCCGAGTAGCTCTCGGAAGGCCGGAATGACCGACTCCGGATTGTCCCGGTCCCAGAATAAATCTATGTCATAACGGCCTTTTAAGTTCGTTTCGTCCAAGACGACCTTATCCAGCAGATTCTCCAAAACGCTGGCGATATAAGACAGGACAGCCCCCCGGCTGTTGATCTGCCCTACATCCGACATAATGGGCATGTCTTTATCGGCGGAACGCAAAAGAGGCTTCAGGCCCTTGGAAACCGTCAGAATATATACATCCATGGTCCTGGATTCTTTCCGGACATTCACCCCCAGCGCCCCTTTTAGTGCTTGTTGGAGCAGAGCCAGAAGACAGGCCCTGTCATCTCGGACGATTTTTATCGAAACCTCGTAGGTGTTATTCGCCAGAGGAGAAGAGGAGAAAACACGCGCGGTGGATGTATCATAAGCGATGGAGATCAGTTTTCGAAGCTCCATTCCGCGCGCCCTGAAGCTTTTCCCGGCTAACGACATACTAATAGAGGGTTTGGCCGGACGGATGCTTACCTCGGTCAAAGAAGGCTCTCCTTCTTCAACCTTCTTGGCGGATGCCGGAGCTGTTGCTGCCGGAGCTGGTTTCTCGGAGGATGAAGGAAGGGTGTCAGGGGATAAAAACCTGTCGATTGTCCGGGAATCGAGCGAAGTCGGATAAGTAACAGCCCCGATCCGGCCCATGGGATCGATGACGACGGTTACGGGCCTTGCCACTACGCCGTAAGCATTAAAGACCGACCCATCGAAATCCAGGCCGATCCAGCCCGAAATAGGCGTGTATTTCAGATAATTCTGTACCCGCCATTCTTCCTCATCCGTGATAGCGATGAACTGAACAGGCTTTCCTTTGTACTGGTCGACGATTGCGTTGAGATGAGGGAGAGCCTCCCTGCAGGGTCCGCACCAGGTTGCCCAGAATTCCAGGACCACGACTTTGCCTTTCAAGCTCTCAAAGTCCGTCCTGGCACCGGAGGGCGCCTGGAGGACCTTTTCCAGGACCAAGGGAGGCGCCGTATCCCCGGCCTTGAGTGGACGGGACTTCTCCTGGGAGGGAAAAGTCGCTCCCCCCGTGCTCCCCGTCATCAAAAAGACTGCCAAACTCCATGCAAGCCCGAAGCGAAGGACTGGATGTGCTTGAATTTCCATGCTTCCTCCTTAATAAAGGATAGGTTCCCTTTTCGCGTTTGGCGAAGGACTCGGCGATTTAACTCAAATTTACCCCTCCCACATCGTGGGGAAGTATAAATCCTGACTGGAGAAGGTGTCAAGGCGATTTGGGAAACAGCGGAAATAATCGTGAAGCGACTATGGGCTTAGGCAGCGCGGACAACGGATCCGGGCAAATCCGCACCGCGGATTGCCACAGTCTAGAAGTCCATGGTAATTTGTTTTCGACTTAAGGAGTACATTGACTTGAATTAGTTCATGTCTATTCTAATCAAATCAATTAGTCTAATTTGCCCATTGACTTTCTGGAGGAGGAGAATAACATCTCCAGAGACTATTCGTTTCCCAAGGGCTCCTGTAGCGAAGCATTCAACATAATATTTATTACTCCCCGCATCTAGCACTAATTCAATTTTGATCCGGAAACCCTCAAGGGGATTGTTTTCGACGAGGAGCAACATACGCATTTCTGCTTCTTTTGAAAGAGGTAGACTCAGGGCTTTGATTGCGGTTCCATTTTTATTGTTAATTGCAGCCTGAAGATCCTCTACAAACTCAGTCACTTCATTTGGCGGTGGCCTTAGTAAACCCAAATATTGAGAAAAGCGTTCGGCTTCGGTTTTATAATCTTCAGGAGTACCCGGCTCAGCGATTAGCCGGCCAAAATATTCTTTGGCTTTTTCCCGATCTCCATAACAGAGATTGGATTTGCCTAAATAGAGAATGGTTGCGCAATGATAATCCTGAGGCAACTCAGCATAACTAACTGCTCGTTTGAATTGGTCTTCAGCTTCAAGGTATTTGCCAAGCCCGAAGAGAGTTTTCCCAATTCTATAGCAGGTTAGGGCATTCTCCTCTTTTTCTAGGGGCAAATTGAGAAGTTCTGAAAAACTCTTTAAAGCCTTCTTATAATTGTGATCGTTTAGCGCCTTCATTCCCTCTGCTTCTAAATTGCCTTTTTTTGCACTAAGACCTGCACCTTTCAAGATACAGGGTACCCCTTCTCCAATCTTAATATCCACAAATTCGGGCCTGAAGGATACGGGAAATGTAAAAGATACTTCGCTTTTGTCAAGCATGAGTTCATGTTCTTCTCTTAAGCCTTGACCTGATATCTCCAACTTTGAAGAAAGACGGTAAACTAGCCCTTCCTGAATAACTCTTCCGTTTATTTTAAGGCTTTTTCCATCTTGAACAGTATCATATTCAAGCTCTATATTTGGCAATCCAGGCCGGAGGAGCCATTGGTCGAAGAAAAAGCTAAGATTACGTTCAGTTGTGGTTTCAGCAATAGAATAGAAGTCCTTCCATTTTGCATCTTTGTTATGAAATTTTGAAATGAAATTCTGCAGAGTTTTAAAGAATAAGGATTCGCCCAATTCCAACCTCAGGGCTTGAACAACTAGGGCTCCCTTTTTATAAATTAATTGGTTATACCCAGAGCCAGCTAACGGAAGGTCAAGCCCACTCTCTAAAATACGGATAAGTTCCTGCTTTAACGCATTAAGCCTCTTTAAAAATGCTTCATGCCCCTTAGACCGTTCCAGATAAAGTGCGTCTGCGTATTCGGCAAAGCCTTCCGTCAGCCATAGCTCACCGGGAAAAGCCCACCATAAATGAGATAATTCATGAGGGAGGATATCAGCTCTAGCCGGTACGTAGTTTTTGCGATGAAAGCCAAAATCATAATCCAGGATATAATAATCTCTAAGAGAAATTGCCCCAAACGTCTGTTTGTAAAAGCTAACAATGTCCAAAACCAGTTCAATAATTTTCTTGTCCTCTAATTTCGAATTCTTATCGAGGCATAGATATAATCTGTTGATTCCCGTATTGTAGTCCTTCACATTCCAGCCATTATAAAAAATAAACCCTATAAAAAGAGTTTCATCTGGCGGAATGTCCCATCTCTGGACAAAACGATTTCCTTCTTTTTTGCTGAAAGCGAGATGTCCGCCATCAGAGACAGCATTAAAATTTGCCGGGACGTCAATAGTTAATTTTATTGGCCTTGGCAAATATTCCTCATATGAAGCCAAGGAAAGATGCCAGAAATTTTCACTTCGCAGAATCCCGCCTGTGTCGCCGATATAATGATCGTTTAATACCCTATATTTCTCTACTTTCCCGCCATATTTAATTAGCAGCTCCAGTTGCTCTCCTGATTTTTTTAGCGGACGGTCGATTCGCAAAAGATATCCAAATTGCTCAAATCCGAGTTTCTTTCCTTCTTCACTACAGGAGTCTACTCTTAATTCGTCGTTAATTATAAAAATAACTGAAAGCACTTTTTCCTGTGTCGATTTTATCTTAATCTTTTGTACAACGTTCATTTCGTGGATCAAGGGTCTTATCGCCACATTAATTTCTTCAGCCATCGGAATGTAAAGTTCTTTTATAGATATATCTCTATAGAATTTCCATCCGTCATTTGTTTTGTGCAAAATATATGGATGAATAGTATTCGAGAATAGCATGTTAAATATAGGATTAGAAGACGAGAAGTCATACATAACGATTCGCTCACTGCCGTCTCCCCCAAGTGAAAAATATTTAACTTTCAAGGCCTTGGGTGATGCCGCATAAAAGGTATTTTTCCATTTGCTTATCTCTCTACTAAAGAATTCAACCTGAGTCTGATCATAAAAAGAGGATATAGATTTTTCATCCTGGGCTTCTATCGCGTTCTTGAAATTGACAAAAAAATCTTCTAAGCTTGGCGATTGCGCAAAGTTTTGCCCTTCCCCAGAAAAACTAACAAGCAATATGTAAAATACAACATGATAAAATCTTATGAATTTTGTGGATTTCATTATCCCCTCCATGATAGCTATCATGTAATACGAAATATCCTAAGGGAAAGTTCCATCTTTTTCATAGATAGAAATTAGCAGAAACATTTCGTGCACATCGAGAGTCTCAGAATAAATATACCTATTTCCTCTCTTCAATCTCCCCGTTTCGGTAAATAAATTCATCTCCTCTTCCTAAGGAGTAACAAACCTTTGTTCTAAATTTTTTCTTTTGCACTTCCCGAGCAAATTCCCTGTAAAGATATTCCCTTCCGCCGGCATGCATTGGGAACATAACCTTTGGCTGAAGCTTTTCGATTGCATAGAATATCCCCTTGGTAATGCTCTCATTTCTTTGGCCGGTTCCTGTTGTGAGAGCAAGAAAAACAATATCAAACTCATTTTCCGCTTTGGCTAAATAGTTTATTTCTTCTGCGAAGCTGTTCATAGATCCGCCCCAGTAGGCATGGTCTCCTCCATGAAATATCACAAGACCGTCAACTTTTACTAGAAAGCCCACTCCCGCATCTGTTGATTTTATGGTTAATATTTCCAAATCATCTATGCTTTTCTTCTCTCTTGGCGCCATATATACATAACTATGTTCTATATCTGGTTTCCAGCCAAGAACGTAATTTATATTCTCAATAACCTTTCTCCAATTAAAAATAGCCGGGGAGTAATGGTCAGAATGCTCATGGGAAACAAATACCGATACTTTTTTCCCTTTTAACTCAGACAGACTGAGAACTTCATTATGATGTGATTCCCCAGGTGCCTTTCTTTCAGATTCTACATAATCAAATACTAAAAAGTGATTTTTCGTTTTTAGAGCCCAACCGCTGTGACCTAAATACCGTATTATTGCTTGCTTCTCTTCAACATCTTTTTCCAAAAAACGGATCCTTTTATTTATTGCGTGAGCCGGCAAGTTCAATAGGGTCGTTATTATCACAAAGACTAAAGGATAAATTGTGTGATTAAGCCGAATTGACATAATGGACTGCCTTTTCGCCGTGCTATACTGCTCATTTAAAGTCGTCCGCTTGACCAATAAAAAAAATATTAAGGCCCATATTGCCCTACCTGTTCTCTTTTATAGAATATCTCACTACTCTCGGAATATTTTCCTCTTCGGCACAATAGATTCGGCCTTCTTTATCGATGGCATACGCAAAACCTTCAACCTTAAGGGAGGTGACATACCTTCCATCTTCGAAGATGTCTAAGTGATTGGGAGTGTCCTTATTTAAATCATCAATATTTACATAGATTCTGTTTTGATGTTTAAGGACAGAAACCCATGGAAAGATCATTCCGATCCTCCCTTCCGCCTGTTGTTTAATTTCCAGCGGCCTAAAAAAATCTGTTTTATGACGGATGATTCCCTCTATCTTGCCTTCCTTATAAACCACTATTTCATATTCGTGGGGACTTATTAAAAGAACGCTCTCATCTCGAGAATAATCGGCCCTTCTCGGCATTCTTATTTGAGGAAAATTTTTGTATATAGCATATTGAGCAGGAACTTCAAACGGCTCCCCAAACGATTCTAGATAGACTCCCTCTGGACTAAAAACATGGAAAATTAGATTCTTATAAAGACCTAATATAGCTAACCTCTTGGTCGAATATGGAACGATATTTATGGCGCTAAATTCGATATTACAAGATCTCGTAAAATTACCCTGTTCATCAATAACAAGAATTTTTGCCCCATTCCTGTCTAAAGCATAAATTCCGCCGCTTTCCGTTACTGCTATTGCTAATATCGAAGAGACTTCATCTGGGCCCTGGCCTTTTCC
>Ga0315279_10011072_pt1 | contig 10486 bp, 8 predicted proteins | sample YL17G06_20_MG_FD_203694 | JGI IMG/M metagenome (GOLD analysis project Ga0315279, IMG submission 203694) | Sediment microbial communities from Yellowstone Lake, YNP, Wyoming, USA - YL17G06_20 | ecosystem: Environmental > Aquatic > Freshwater > Lake > Sediment | place: USA: Wyoming | collected...
TTCGTCCAGTTGGATCACACGCACCAGCAAATTGCGTTTCTGGGTGAAGAAGACATACACTTCCTGGGTCTGCTTGTGGGTCTGGTGAATAGCCTCGTCCATGTCCATGTGATCCAGTTCACTGGCTTTCCACTGCTGGAATTTCTGATATAACGGCTCGAGCACCTGCCGCCAGTGATGATCATAGTAGGCATCCAGCAAGGCTTGCTCCCATTGATATTCCGGGGTTTGGGTGCGTTTTTTGTGATCCATCTTACGCTCCAAGAGGTCAATAGGGCGGATCTGCCGGCCCATCATAGCCGCACATTCCGGTGCGTGGAGAGTTGACTAAGGGCATCGGTTCACCAAAGTTTTCATGGGGATGATCTTCGACATGCTTGTCGCACAAATGGCCGGTCTTATCTTCTTCGTACAAGCATTCGATACACAACCACTGTGCCGGCTCTCCGCATTCCTGGCAAACGGCTTTGGGCATTTGGTTGCGCGCCAGCAGGGCAATGGGATGTTTGGTGGTTGCTTTTTCTTCCCGGTATCCCACCACTTTGATATCGGTCTCGGATGTATTGCCAAAATCGTACAGGTGGCGCAACACCAGGCCAGGTTCAAATATCGCATCGGCTTTACGCGTCTTGCCTACATCCAAGCCACCCCATCCGCCAATCGTAAACTTGCTCAGGTGACCACAGCACTCCAGCCAGATGGCGCGCAGGTATTTATCGAGCTTATCGAGCGAAGCTGAGCCGACCATCTCAAGATCGAGCCAAAAATCTTTATCATAAGCATCCTGCACGCGCAGATGCCAGAGGGTTTCCATTGGCCGGCTGCAAACTTCAGCAGCAAGGATCGAATCCCGCCGTTTTGAGCATTTATCCAAATGTTTGGCTACGCTGCGTTTGGTGATGATCTCGCCGCAGTAGGCACATGTGCCAGGGTTTTCGGGTCTGCGAGGCATGTGAGGACACCTGATCTTAAGTTCGGGTTAGTGTAGTTCTTACTTCCTGTTTCACCGATTCCATGAGATTGGTATGAATACCCAATACCCTTTTGGTGTACGCAAAACACGCCCAGGAGCTGCGCTGGAAAAATCTTTGCGATCCGTTAGGGTAAAATCCGCAAATAAGGATGTAATCTGTTGTCATTTTATAATTAAAGTGCAAATAAAGCAATCGGTTATTTACACTAAATTGACTTTGGATCATATCTGGGATAAGGACACATGTCCCGTGCATAGGTGGACAGTTGTCTCGTCTTGCCCAGGTACACCGTGCGCCCTTTGCCGCCTTTCGCCCCGCCGATCACACCATGCTTCACCTCCACTCGTCCGGTTTTTAAGTCTATATTCCCGATCAGCAGTTTGCACAGCTCCATGGCGCGCAAGCCGGTATCGATCAACGTGAGAATGATCGCTTGGTCTCTATGGCTAAAGCGTAGGCGCATGGTAAAGCTTCTGCGGTTGCTGGTATGCGCCTCCCGCGAGTTAATGCAAGCTTTTAGCATGCGCTCCACCTCTTCCTGGGTAAGGGGTTCGATGTGGGTTTTGTTGATGCGCGGCACGGGGACGGATTTCATGATTTGGGTAGCCCCCAACTCCTGGGCTGCCCAGGAATAGAAAGAGGACAGGGTGACCCATACATTACGCAGTGTCTTCGGCGAGAGTGGGTGAGTCTTTCCGTTGTAGCGGCGTGGGGTGTACTCATTGCGTAGCCAGCTCAAATAGGCAACCACATCCTGAGCAGTGATCTTACCGATTTCCTGATCCCCGATGTGTTCGAGCCATTTGTTGAGCAGGCGCTCATGAGAATCAATGGTGCGTAGGGCCAGACCTTCAGCTGTTTTGTAGTTGATGAAGCCCGGAATGGCCTTACTTAAAAATAACGAGCCCGACGGTGAGTGGTTCATGTCAAAATCCTCCGTTTTTAAGATTTTGCCAATCTCTCACCGTCGGGCCAAGCAAAAAACCATAGCCCGACGAGCTATGGTTTCAGATGAGTAGCGGGGCTTGGATTCGAACCAAGGACCTCCGGGTTATGAGCCTAGCCCCTATTTCGCACACTTTTCATCTTCAGGCTACTCTTTTTAGCCTGGCCCGGCGATGTACGATCCAAACATGCCAGACGATGTTAGTTCCTGACTTTCTTACCCAATTTTAGTACAAATATTCGGTATGAGCAACTGCTTTCTACCCCACTTCTCCTCATTATTGGAGAGGTGGGTCTTTTTTATTGAAAAAGCTCTCCTTAAACTTCATTTCGAGGGTAAATCAAGGTTGCGCTTGGTGTCCATAGGCAAAGCCAAGACCAGACAAATATCTCCTCGCAGTTTAAGCTCAAGAAATCCAACCCAGGATCTAGAGACATCAAGTCAGTGGTTGTCGACCTGGCGTGGATTCAATGGGTATCCTCTCAGCAGCTTACAATTCCTACAGGCAGCGAATGCGACACCTACTGCCGATCTTAATAGATCTGGTGAAACAACTGTAAATATATAAGGGGACAATGGCTCAGATAATTAGTTTACGCTGAGCGATCTCACTTCTTAATCGCTTATTTTTCAGTGTATATACTCCACAACACTTGTCAAGCATACTAGGTTTTGTGGGACATCGGGAGGGCGATTTTGACTTCTGTCATTTTATGTCCCATATCTTCCCCCATATCACAAGTGTTCCCTTCTATTACATGCTCACTGATCCAATAGCTACGCCCGGTGTCAGGGCGTAATCCATCCATAAGCCTGAAGAGAATCTCGAAATCTGGATTAACCTTCACCCAGAGGCAGCGTTTTGCTCCCACATCACAGCCGACTTCCTGGATCATGGTGCGTTCCAGCATCTTATGCTCTGTACAGGAAGCCTATTCCAAGCTATAGTGAAGATTTTGAAAAGGTAAAACAGTCTGTACAATCACCGTTTCCTGGTATGTCTACCGATGAAATCAAACTGTCAGGTGGCTAGTAAATCTTTGAAGCAAGACTTTACGATTATATGTTAACCTACGCGAGGGTTTTTCGCGTTCGATTGATTATAAGAAACAAGCCATGTAACTTTGCGGTTTTTATCTTCGGATTGCGTTATCCGAGGTTGACTGCGGTACCGTTTTTGTTGTCCTGGGGAAAAGTCGTGTGAAATGCATTCGCACCGGTCATCAAAGGCGCAAGTGTCTCCAAATGTCCGTTATATTTGCATTTATAGTTGAAGATCAATTCCGGATCATTACCACTTGCTACGATTACCCGGGCGACAGCCTCAGCGTGCGGATGATGGTAGATGGAACTATTGGTTGAAAACACAAAGCGTCCGCATTCTAATGCCTGAATTAGTTCCAAGTTGGTTGTGCCCTGGGCACCGTGGTGCGAGACCTTGACAAGGTCAAACCTTGCTTTTCCAAAGGGACTATAACGCCGCAACCCGTCTAGTAAGATGTCTGCGTGTGCATCGGCGGCCAATAGTATCCGTTTACCATTATATTCGGCCACTAATGCAATACTGCTACGGTTGGTGTCGGATGCATCAGGTTCGAAATCGGACTGAGCTAACTTGTCGATATCTAGAATATCCGATAGTTGGGTGCCAAACCTTTCGACTCCTTCAACAACTGATGGTTGGACCAGATCAAATCCGCATATCAGGTTCTCGTTCGCCAGCTCCTTCTGCCAAATTTTTTTCATTTTTCTCAAACCTTCTGGTTTTGGAGAAAGGATGGTGAGTCGCATGCCACCCGGTAGCAACTTTTGAGGCAATTCACCGTTATTCGGTACAACGACAGCTTTGCCTCCAAACATTTGGTTCCATGGTAATTTATGATCCTTGATCTGTCTGGTTAATTTTTCCCCTTGCTCGACACCATATATTTCAACTCTATGAGGATCTTTATGTAACTGTGGCCAACCGTTGAACCAAAAATCACCGATAGTAAACCCGAGCTTTTCTTCTGCTGGCACCTCTTCCAGAAAGGTCAGAATACCAGCTATATGGTCGTTATCTATATGGCTGATAACAACCAATTCAAGATGTTTTTGACCTTCTGGTAGATTACTGATTGCATTTCGGATGGCTTCACGAGTCCCTGCAGTTCCTCCGTCCACTAATATATAATTAGGCGCTTGTTCAACGCCATATTTAATCCAAATGCAGTCTCCATATGTTGCTGGAAGAAATGTGATCGAAAATATAGAGTTAACCTCCCCTCAAATAATTAAACAACGTCAGTATGGTATTGAAGGCTTTAGTAGGTGACTTTACGTGGTAGGCTCTTGGCCTGCTCGACCCACACCTTGACTTGCTTCTCAACCGGCGTCTTACGCACCAGTTTCTTCTCCTGATTAACTGACAGCATTTTATTGAACAAGTTTACCGGATTGCGGTTAGCTAACTCGACAACGGTGTCCACACCTGCCGTCTCCAATAGATCGGCGTACTCTGACCCCACCCCTTTGATGCGTAACAAGTCAATGTGGTTGACCCACTTCAAAACCAGGGCGAGACGGATGCCGGTTGCTTTGGCGATCTCTGCCCGGCCCTTGGGGAAAGCGCCTTTCTCCAGCAAGTCAAGCAGATTGGTGACACCGATCGCATTCAGCTTGGCGGCGTAAACTGGGCTAATGCCTTCGATATACTCGAGCCTGAATTGAAGTTTAACGGGTAATTTGTATTTTGGCCATAAGTACTTCAGCCCTTTGGTGGATTTCGGGATTCCGTTTTTAACTTTAAGTGAAGGGGTGTTGGGGGTTTCCCCGACGAAGGTCAACGTTGGTGCTGTCCAATCTACCGCAGCAATGTAGCCTCCTACCCGCTGTAGTGCAGACCGCACTGCTTTATCTCTACCTTTGGCGAGATTATCGAAAAGAAATAGACCGTCGCGAAGCAGCCGTAGTCCTTCAGTATAAATCGGGAAACCACGCTCCACTGCTTGTAGAAGCCTGGAACGTGCATCATCAAGTGTCCCTGAGTCGCGATTTTCTTTACGATATTCAGCAATTATTTGCCAAGCGTGAATGATAGCGCCATCCACCATCCACTGAAAATCTCTAGCTAAATTATTGGGCCAACCGTGAAGGCGTGGAAGATCATTAATACGCAACAAGTAATAGCCACCAATCGCCGCGGAGGCTGGGTTAGAATATTTTTCGAACAAAAATCTTTCGGCAAGTTCCGGTTGCCTCTCCAATTCGATTGCTTCTTGTATTTCGCCCCGCTGCAGTAGGGCAAGCAACCCATCCAACGCGATGTTGCCGCTAGAGACGACCAAATTTAAGGGGTGAGCACCCGGAGTGGTTGACGGTTGCACCAGCACTTTTGCATTCATAGTTGGTGGAATAGCTACGCACTTCCAGGACACTTTTGGACCCCCGACCTGCAAACACCATGCTTCTCTTGACAGATTACTTATTTCATAGATCACACCATCTTCATTTTGATCCACTGGATGCAATTTATTGTTTACATCTAGCTCAACTTGGAAAAGACCACCATCCCTGTGCCACAACCGAATCCAAGCATCATTAAGCATATTGTGCTCAAACAATTCTATCCCAGGCGCCCTCAATTTGTTTGTAAGATGTGCCCATTCGTGAGATTCGTGCTTGCTAATCCGATAGACAGGTAAGAGACAATCCATTGTCTGGTTACTATCTAATTTTATAACCCTTTGCACGTAATCGCTGGAAGGCGCGGTTGCGCTTACCACATAAATACCAGGATCAAGGGGAAATATTTGGGCTTTATCTGAATGCGACCAACGGGTCTCAATTGTGTTCAGATTTTCATCCGCGATCTTGACCTGCAGAGGAACTTGGTCGTACAGAAAAGATCCGTGGGTTTGAAATTGGACGCGTATTTGGGAGGTCATAACCAACAGTCCAAGGGTTCATGGTGAGACGGCGGATTAGGAGAGAAGGAAGCTTCAGCATGTTTATAGCCGGCTTTAAAATCTGCCGTCGCGTCATATATCCCAGCTGGCACTTCAATCCGCATAGGTCCGCCAACTTGAGTCCTGAGTGGATTTTTCGATCGATATTTTTTTAAAGAAAGCGTTGCCAACGGATTGGCATCTTCCGGATCGCAGTAGATTGTCACAGAGACATGGGGCAATGGTACTCGGAGGATGGTTGCACTAGTTAGGATTTCACGCGGATAGTGAGGGTCGTACTCGGCTTCTGGGGGTATTTCTAATGTACCAGCGATCTCCTCCAGCGTTTCCACTAACCGTCCGGTAGTGACAATCCATCGTCCACGCTCTCTCTTTGCAGCGGCGCCTTCCAAGGCTCGCATAATAGCTTGCGCATAATAAGAGATGCCTCTTACCGGACCCATGGCAGCTTCATTCTTTGGGGCAGCAAATTGCGTAAAATTGAAAGGAGCATCCACATCAGTAGCAGCACGCGCTCCCTCCAAACCTCTTACGATCGGCTGTCGAAGTAGCAGATTTAAGGTCAATTTCCGGCAGGCATCGACAAAAAAGAACTGGCGCTCGGCTGCACAGGTATGGAATGAATCGCGTGTGCGGGTAAAATCAAAAGCCCCTTCCCAGACATCCCCTGGCGGAGCGCCGAAGTCTTGGCAAAGTAGGTAAAGTTGGGTATCCTTTTGACCACCGTGACCACAAAAATAAAACAGCGCGATATTGTCCTTATTACGATTAGAACGGCTTTTCCATGCCAAATATGCCTGTCGAATATTGTTGAAGGTGGGTAAACTCAGCAAGGTACCGTCATGGTTGGGGGGCGGGGAGAAATTGTCGTTGGCAGCCGGCGAAATCAACAATTCTACACTACCAAGTGGCACGTCCCAGTCATTTGCATGTTCTACTATCCATTCAGCGAATCGAGATGCGGTGCGCGGTGGCGAGGTCAGCCGAGTCAGTTCACCAAAGTAAGTAACTACATTCGGATTGGGATCCTCACCATCTGATAAATGCGGATAACCTCCCACTCCAATAATCAACGCATGTGTGTGTGGATTATTTGAGCCATTATCGGGAAAAAACACTGTGATCTCCGAGATAACCATCTGACCAATTTGGTCTATATCTGACTTTAATAATACTACATTTCCGAAATAAGAAAACACTGATTAATCGTCAAAGTCAAATAAACTACTCAGTAAAGTTCGCGATTTTAAACAAACTCCTTATAATAGTATTAGGGGCATGAAAAGGCATGTCAATCTTTTTTGACAACCTCGACATCTCCAACCTGCCGGTGACGGTAACCAAGTACCTCCTGCCTTGGTTCCAAATTGCTGGAAATGTAATTCGGGTTGTACGCCAGGTAATTAGCGGTTCTGCCACTGAAGGCACTTATGAGGTTTTGGATTATAACATCAAGCTGGAACTGAAAGAACCGTAAGGCAAAAAGGTCTTTGTCAGAAAAAAAGGAAAAGATCAATTATCTACAAAATAACATTATCGTTTTTCAGGACTAGGCCTGGGCGTTGCAAGATTTCGGGGCAAGTGATTTCCGGGCAGAAGTGGACGTCTGCCCAGCCCAGTACTTGAAAGGTGGCGCGGGGATAATCTTTTGTGCCACTGATTAAGGCTTTTCCCAGTTCGATATCAGCGATGGATGGTTCTCTTTGTGGCGTAACGATGCCAGCACCTGGACGATGCCGAAAAGCCTCTGCTTCTAAACCCCTACCGAAATAAGCCAGACCAGCATCTCTCCTTTGAGCACGGTGTTGTTCAGGTGATTACCCTTGAAGGCAGGAAGACTATCGAGGTGTGCAAACTCAGCTATAAGTAGTTGCGAATCGATCGACAGACAGCTCAAGAAAATGCTTTCGCGAGGTGGGAAACAGCGTATATTGCATTATTGCATCGCCATGTAACCCCGGCCACCTCATGGCAGAGAGTTTGGGATCATGCCCTGAAGGACGTAAAAGTGGGTAGGACCCCCCTACTCTGCGGAAATAATTGCATATGTAAAAAATGTTTTTCCTCGACCGATGTAGATGCACCTGTAGCTGACAAGCGGCATGAAAGGGCAACATTGTAGCTCATTCGAAAGTTTTACATATTAATAAGGTGGTTGACTGTATTTATTTCCTAACCTTCTATCGACCTGGAATTCTTTCACGAACTGACTCGGTTTATTGCCTCAACCTTCTCCCATGTGGGGTCAAATTTAATATATCCCTCTTGGGTCATGAGCCAGGCATCTTTACCTGCGATACCGAATACCTTGACCTTATCGCCTACACGGAGAATCTTTACCCTCCCTCGCTCTGGACTGGGACCTAACCGGACATTTAGGAAATCACCCTCGGGGGTTACCGTAACATCGAACAGGCCTGCTTCCGGTGGTAATTCATTTACAATTAGCGGTTCAGGATCAATGGAGGTGCTTAATGAAACACCTGTCCGTAATTCAAAGTGAAGGTGCGGTCCTGTGCTCATTCCTGTATTACCACTTCGTCCGATCACCTCGCCCATCTTTACATTCTGCCCGGTGGTGACCAATATTCCATCTTCTACAAGATGAGCATAGATAGTCATTGAGCCATCAGAGTGTAGCAATCGGACGTGGTAACCGTAACCTGCTTTAGAATTTGCTGCAGTAGCTGTGTCAAGCTCGGCACGAGACACAATACCATCAGCCGCAGCCTTAATTGGAGTTCCCTCAGGAGCGCCGTAGTCAATTCCATTGTGACCATTGGTCGCCTCATAGAATTGCGGGTTCTCACCAAAACGCTGAGTGACTGGGAATTTTAGATCAATCGGTCGATAGAGAATCATGATTTCCTCCTATTGGTCTCGCTCGCTTTTGTCTGGATAGAGCTTGGCAACTTGATGTATTAACTTCACTGAATCATGGTTGTTTTTCCTGCCTCACTGTTTGAAATAGGGAATATGTTTGAAGGTTTGAGGATAATAGGCACAAAGGGTGGCGTCGGCCACCTCATAGCCGTGATGGTAGAGGCGTTCGTATTCCTCAGGAGCCAGCTTGCGAATCGTAGTAGCCATTATTGCAGCTTTCTGAACTTCTACTTCCGTCATTGAACCTTTATCGAATTGCGACAACCAATCGGAATGTCCGGAGTTTTCCAAGATGTACTTGCAGGAATTGCCCATTTGTAAGAAGACGCCCTGGTCTTGTTGAGAATGATTCTCGAACCGTTCTATGATTGCGCGCGTGCGGAGTGAACGCACCTGATTCATCATAATGCCGGTGGTAATGCGCATCAACGCTCGGATACCTTTGTGGTAAACCTCTTCTCCTGATCGTCCTGCAGCATCGCTGACAACCAGAAATCCGAATCTCCGGGACCAGCTGGTTTTAAAATTATGTATCCCTTCCAGGCCGTGGTTATCATAAACGCCCCCATCCCACAAGTGCACCGTCGGATACCTGGGTTGGACAGGTATTTTCCCCCAACGATCTTCCTCATCTTTTTCTGCAATCTTTTGGGATGCATCTATTCGATCCTGGTATTGGAACCACTGGTACCCTTTTGTCTCTAACTCGAGCGCCCCGATCAGTCCAGGGAAACCGGCTGATGCTGCCAAGGCATCGCTTAAAGGCAGATCCGTGTCATTGGTGTAACCGAAGAGGTAGTCCCCCATCCGGAAGCGTTCAAAGCGCCAGTTCTTACCAGTCTCATAGCAGGTGGCATTAATCATCCAACGCGGTACAGCAGGAAGGTCGTTCAATCTGCCTGTAATCTTCCAATGTTTTTTCATTAATAAAGATAGGTCATCAGCCCTGGTTTCCAGCACAGTCCATAGGGTTCCGAATACACGTCGAATTAGCGATCCTTGTAGATCAAAGGTTGTTAGTAAGTGGCGCGCTTGCGGTTCGACTTGCTCCAGGAAAACAAGGCTGCTTGGCCATTGAAATCCATTTAGTGAATAGACCAAACCTGCGCATAAGCTGCCACCGGAAACTGTGGAAAGCAGAACAACATCTTTTATTAGGTCTTCCTGGGCTAGACGTGCTAGCACTCCCAGGTGAAATACAGTGGCACGGAATCCACCGCCAGAGAGGGCAAGTGAGATTTTCATAATAGCCTCAAATCTGATTTTATGGAGTAGGCACTGGTGTGATAAGCATCAATGGGATTGGTGTCTCCTTAGCGGGTAAAATCAGGGAGCAAATTGGCTGATATGGTTCACCAGGTACGAATTGGCTCCATTCTTCCTGGGTCATATCACGCCCGACAATGGTACACAAACGATTGAACCAATGATCAAAATCTACGTCGACAGATATGTAAGAGCTGTTTGAAAAAGCGGCATATAATGTTTTGCCATCCGGTGCATATGTCAGACTTATAGGGGTAGCATTGCTATTTATTGATAAAACGCCAATCTCTTGTCCAGAGACTATATCCCATAAAGCAAGCTTACCGTCTGCTGTACCAACTGCGAGGGTTTTCAAATCTGGGTCGAGAGTAAAAGCGATTGCTTGTAGCGGAATAAAACTACTCTTTCCGGTTGATAAATCGATGATGTCGATTTTCCCATCCCCACTTCCAATTATGATAGTATCGCTT
>Ga0315279_10011074_pt1 | contig 10485 bp, 4 predicted proteins | sample YL17G06_20_MG_FD_203694 | JGI IMG/M metagenome (GOLD analysis project Ga0315279, IMG submission 203694) | Sediment microbial communities from Yellowstone Lake, YNP, Wyoming, USA - YL17G06_20 | ecosystem: Environmental > Aquatic > Freshwater > Lake > Sediment | place: USA: Wyoming | collected...
AGTTCCGCGCGGCCTTTCCGCAGCATCACGGCGGCGGTGAGCAAGGCGCGCTCCGGCGACGTGATCCTGGTGCGGGCGGGCCGGTACTCGCCCAGCCTCACCGGGGAGGTGATTCCCATCGGCAGCGCGGGGACAAATATCAATCCGTTGCAGGCCAACGTAAGGGTTTTCGGCTCTGGAGCGGCGACTACGATCCTGGATGCCGAGCAATCGGCGGGCAGCGCCGGCAATGCCAACGCCTTTGTCATCGGCGCGCCCAATGTGCGCTTTGCCGGCTTCACCGTGCGCGGGGCGCAGCAGTTCGGGGTGCTGGTCTATCAGGCCAGCGGCGTGCGGATCGACAGCAATTTCTGCACCAGCAACGGGCGCGACGGCATCGGCGCGATCGCCGCGCCCGGGCTGGTGGTCACCGGCAACGTGACGGTCGCCAACCAGGAGAGCGGCATCGTAGTGAGCGGGGCGTCGAGCGGCGCGGCCAGCAATCCGCCGGCTGGCTGCCCGGCCTCGTTCGGCGCCTGCATCATCAACAATGTCGCCAACGACAACCGCTCCGACGGCATCCTGGGCAGTCAGGGCGGCACGCTCTACATTCTGAACAACACCACGCTGAACAACGGCTCCTCGGGCATCGAGCTGAACAACCGCGCCGATCCCGGCCAGCCGGCCAACCCCGCCCTGACCGGCTACATCCGCAACAACACGGTCAGCAACAACGGCGGCGTGCAGTTCGCCTTTGCTGGAACGGGCATTCTCATCACCGAAGGCGGCCACGCCGCCGAGATTTCGGGCAATCAGATAAACAACAACCGTCCCTATGGCATTGGCATCTTCCTGAACGCCACGGCGGCCCTGATTTCGAAGAACCGGGTGGTGGACACACAGTACAACGGCGTCCTGGTGCGCTCCACTTCGACGGTCACCGAAATCTCCGACAACACGGTGACCACCAGCGGGCTGAGCGGCCTGTTCATCGACGACAAATCCAGGGTCGATAGGGTTCTGCGGAACTCCTCGACCACGAACGGCACCTGCACGGCCTGCACCGAGTCCAAGTCCGGGCTGGCGGTGTTGAGCGGATCGCAGGCCGGGACCGTGGATGCGAACTTCTTCGATCGCAACGCGGTGGGCCTGGAAGTGGCCACGAACTCGACGGTTTCCTCGGTCACCAACTCGACGTTCGACAGCAACGACAACGGCGGAATCTTCATCCGCTCCGGCTGCACGCTTCCTTCCTTCAGCGGCAACAAGGTGCGGAGCAACCGGGGCGAGGGCGCGGTGCAGGTGGAAACCTCGACGCTCACGCTGGCCAACAGCGAGATTTCCGGCAACGTGACGGGAGTCAACCTGTACACCAACTCCACCGCGACCATTCAAAGCTGCCAAATCAATTCCAACAAGGGGAGCGCCTTGTCGGCGACGGGAGGTTCGCAGGCGACCCTGACCGGGACGACGATTAGTGGGAACGCGGGAAACCAGGCGGTGCTGGCTGCCGGTGCGGGCAGCAGCGTTCGGCTGAACGGCGGCAACGCCATCGTCAACAACCAGGGCTTGGGCCTGAACGCGCAAAATGGAGGCGCCATCTCCTGCACCGGCGCCAACACGATCAGCGGCAACACCTCGGGCAACGTGTTCGGAAGCGTCACCGGCTGCCAGTGATTGAAGAGTTCTCAGTTATCAGTTTTCAGTTAACAGTTGTGCGTCAACTGACAACTGAGAACTGAAAACTGACAACTGAAAACTGAGCAATCATTCAATCGTCAATGGGAATGGCGGCGAATGGCTGTCGCCGAGCGAGACCACCAATTCATACTGGCCGGGCTGGATTCCGGCGGGGAGGCGTGCGTTGACCTGCCGCGGCCCGGAGCGCGGCGGCGCTACGAACTCCACCTCCAACTCGAGGTCGTTGACGCGGGTGCAGAGATGGGTGACATCGGCGGCGTACGGCAAGCCCTCCACCCAGAAGGAAACGAAATTCTCGTCGTATAACTGAATTCTCCCGGGTGTCCAGGCGAGGCCGTCGCAGGCCCCGGCGATCAGCAAACGTTCAGCTTTTAACTCCAGCGCGGCCGGAGCAAGCTGGTGACGAGGCTGTCCGGGGGCGGGCGCGGTGGGGATGTGTCCGCCGGGCAGTGCGACGGCGGCGGCCGCCGCTTCGGCGGTCTCCTGGCCGGGCTCGCGGCGGGGCGCCGACGCGACTTTGCCAAAAAACCGAAACCGGTACCAGTAGGTGTCGTAACTGGTCCGGAGCACGGCCATGATCAGCAGGCCCGACAGGAGCAGAAGCGCGGCCATAAGCGCTGCCGCGATTCTAAACGGCAGCCGGATGCAGCGCCAGAAGAAACGGCCCCAGGGGCGCAGCCGGACCAGCCACTTATCGCGCAGCCGAAGCAGCTTCAAGCACCGGACCTCCCAGTCCAGCCGCCGCTCGATATGGCCTCGGATCGCGTCCCAGTCTTCCTTGCTGACCCAGAAGCCCTCCCCAAATTCATTGAAGGCAAAGAAACGCTTTGGCCGCATGGCCAGCAAGGCCAGGGCGCGGCAGAGCCAAAGCTGGGGCTTGCCCGCCACGAAGAACACCACCAGTTCGTAATGCTGGCGCGCCGACCACACCAGCCGCAGCCCGCCCAGCGGCCGTTTTACCCGAAACCTGTAGCGGAAAGCCGCGTCCAGCCGCTGGCGCTTGCTCAGCAAATCGAAGACGATCCCCGGGAAGGCGGCTGCCAGGCGGGCAAAGGCGGGCTCGGCCAGTTCGGCGGGGGCCGATTCAATCACCAGCCCCAGACGGAACCACATGTCGCCGCGCGGTTCCGCGAAGATTTCCGAGAGCTTCTCAAACATCAGCCATCCACCAGGATATTCTCAAATGAACACGCCGGGCACTTCCAGACGCCGCGCGAGGCGTGAGTCTGCTTTACTCCCATCCACTCTGCTTGCGAAAACGAATTGCCGCAGTGAGAACAGACTTGGCAAATCCGCTTGAAGCCGGCGCGGTTCGCCAGACGGAACAGCAACAGGTAGGAACCGCAGGCGAGCGGGTTTCTTCCGCTGGCCCAGCGCCATAACCGGAAGCTCCAATACAAGAGGTGGAGCATGAACCCGCTGAAGGGAGCATCCAGGAGCCAGGTGAAGCCGGCCGGCGCCGGCCCTAAAGCTTCCAGCTTGAAGCCGCTCTCTTCATAGACCATGCCAAGGAAAGTTTCCAGCGTGTACTTCTGGACGTGGCCGCCCCCCTTGAACGTGAACCGAAACAGGATGTCCTCGATGCTGTTGGAGCGGGGGATCGAGACGTAAAGGCAACCGCCGAGCCGCACCACCCGGTCCAGCTCCCGCACGGCCTGGCGCGGGTCGCGGAAATGCTCAAACACGAAATTACAGACCACGGCGTCGAAGCAGCCGTTGGCAAAAGGCAGTTCCTGGGCGTCGGCCAGCGTCAGTCGGGCATTCTCCGGCCAGTCCGTGGTGTCCACATGGGCAAATCGATCGAGGCCAAAGAAACGCAAGGCGGGAAAACGGCGGTAGGCGACGGTGCCCGATCCGCAGCCCAGATCCAGAACGCGGGCGCGGGCCGGGAGGTCGCCTAATGGCAGCAACTCTGTTATTTGCGGACGCATCCCCCAACCCAGCCTTTTCGCATAGTAGATTGAGGGTAGGCGAGATTGGCGGCCAAGTCAACGCCGGGAAGAGGCTGTGGGCTGTAGACCGTAGGTTGTGGGGGAACCGCGCGCGGCTGCCGGTCCACAGCCTACAGCCCACGGCCTACAGCCTCCTTCGCGGCGGCATCATCGTTGGCCAACTAGCGGCGATGCACGAAGGCGGCCAGCAGCACACCGAAGAATGCCAGGAAGCTGAGGATGCTGCCGGCCAGCACGGTGCCGGGCCGGTAGCGGAACACAACGCGGCTCTCGCCCGGCGGCACCACGATGGCGCGGAACAGCCCGTCGGCTTTATAGATTGGAACGCGGCTGCCGTTCAGAGTGGCCCGCCAGCCGGGGTAATCGACCTCGCTGAGCACCAGCAGGCCGCGCTTCTCTGCCCTGACCGTCAGTTCCAGGCGATGGGCGCCATAGAAGGTGAAAACGATTTCGTGGCTGCCGGGCGCCACCGTGGCCGCCGGGTCCAGCGGTACGGGCAGCGGCGCCGCCAGCAGCGCGGTGCGGCGCCCCTGGAAGCCCGGCTCGCCCAGCCTGGCACGCAGCCTGTCGGGCGAGGGATCGACGGCGGTTTCATGCACCACCCAGGCGCGCGGATAGCAGTTCGGATTGTGGTACACCTTCCAGCCGTCGTCCTCGTACACGGCGCCGGGCTCCGGCGCCGCTTTCGGCTTCACGAAGTAACGCACGTTGAGCAAATCCACGGAGTGCGGCACGGCGTTCAGGAAACGTTCGTAATCGCTGGGCAAGGTGGCGCCCATACCGCCGATCGTCTGAATGCCGTACAGGTCGCCGATGTTCGGCTGCCATTCGGCTAGCACCTGGGCGCGGAACAATCCGGGCTGCGATTTCAAAAACTGGGCCACTCCCCCGCAGTTCAACAAGACCTTGAGGTGATTCTTGCCCGTCTTCTCCACCTCGATCTTGTCCCGGAGGGTCCAATTGAAGGCGCTCAGGTCGCACAGAATCAGGGCCACCACCAGGAAGCGCGCCAAGCGGTTGCGGTTGCCGGCCAGGATGTAAAGCAGCAGGCCGTACGCGGAGAGAATGAACAGGACGGAAAGAGCGACCCACTCGCTCATCTCCGGCTTGGTGAAAAGCGCGGGAACAGACAGGCCCGCCAGGCAGACGATTACCACCCACTTGAAGACACGGAGCAGCGGCGCCAGCGAGGCGCGATCGGCCTGGCCCCAGAAAAGCGCTTGGGCGCCGAAGCCGGCCAGCAGCGCCATGGCGAAGTTCGCAAGGTAGATGAACCGGGCAGCCTCCCGCGCCATCCACAGAAAGGGCGTGATCGAGTACAGCAGGCCGTGCAGGAAGGAGAAGGAGCCGAGCGTGTAGAAGAAGGCCAGCACCGCGAGCGCGGCCAGGTAGCGCACCAGCGGATGGCGCCAGTTTTTCCAGGCGCCGATGATGGCCAGCAGCAACGGCACGACACCGAAGTACGGGCCGTAGTTCTCGCCGCCGCCGACGGCGCCGCTGAATGGAAAACCGAACAACAACGCGGCGACCGAGCGGGGCCAGAAGCCGTCGCTGAGGTTGACATACGGGATTTTTCGCTGCGCCGGAAGCATCAGCACGTCACTCAAGTAGCGGATGGCCCGCTGGCTGTACTCCAGGGAAGGCAGGAGCTGAAGCGCGGCGGCCGCGAACGCCACCACGGCCACCATGGCGACGATCACTCCCGCCCAAAGCCAGGGGTTACGGCAGGCGCGGAACTCATCGGCTTTGGCATCCGCATAGTGCACCAGGAAGGCGGCGGCGCTGACCGCCACCAGCGCATCCATAATGGCGATATGCAGGCGGCCGCCGAGGATGGCGAGCCCCAGAGCCAGCCCGGCCAGGCCGGCATACAGCAAGCCGGGTAGCGGGCGGCGCGCGTTGATGGCGCGCAGCAGAAACAAAACGATCACCGGCAGCCAGGCAGCCGAATCCAGCATATCCGGCCAGCCCACGCGTCCCACCATGCCGCCCAGGCCGAAGCAGGCGCCGGCCACCAGCGCCGCGTAATGGCTCAAACCCAGGTCCCGGGCCAGCGCGAACATGGCGCAGGCGATCACAAAATGGAGCAATACAAAGAACAGCTCGAAGCCCCGCGGCGACAAAACACCGGCACGGTTGAACGGGACCAGCGCCAGGACCGCGTTGAGCGGGTAGAACAGTCCGGTCTGCATCTCACCGATGAAGCTGACGCCGCCGCGCGCGTACGGGTCCCATAGCGGCAGACTGCCGTGCTTCAGGCTGGCGACGGTGTGATGCGCCCAGGCGTAACTTTGGTTGGCCCCTTCGTATTCGGTGAGCACCGAGAACTGACTGGTGAAGGCAATCTTCCAGTAAAAAAGGATGACTACCAGCAGCAGGAGCAGCAGCCACTTTGTCGTCGGGCGGGTCATAAGAATTCGGTTGTGGGCCGTAGGCCGTGGGCGGTAGCCGATCTGCCCACAGCCTACAGCCTACGGTCCACGGCCTACCGCCGGCTCTCGGAAAACCACGACGGCGAATCCCGCAATCGCCAACAGCGAAACACATGACAAGAGCGCGCCGGCCAGCACCGAGCCAGGCACAAAGCGCAGCGCTACGATGCTTTCGCCGGGCGGCACCACAATTCCCCGCAGCAAGCCATCCACGCGGTGGATGGCGGCCGGCGCTCCGTTTACCCTGGCCCGCCACCCCGGATAATCCACTTCGCTCAGCACCAACAGGCCGCGCGATCCAGCGCGCACTCGCACCTGAATACGGTTGGCGCCGTAGTCCGTCACCTCCGCGGTGTCGGCTTGTCCGGCCGCCGCAGGCTCGAGCTGGGTCTGGAGCGGCCGCCCCAGCAGGGCGCCCTGGTGCGCGTCAAACGACGCGGAACCCAGGCGCTCGAGCAAGGCGTCAGCGGACGGCTCGACCTCGGCCTGGTGCACAACCCAGGCGCGCGGATAACAACTGGCATTCTCGTAAGTACTCCACGTGCCGTCCTGGAACACCAGCTTGTCGTTGGGCAGCGGCTGTTTGCGCACCAGGTAGCGCACATTGAGCAAATCGAAGGCGCGGCGATCCAGCACGAAGAACCGCCCGTGATAGTCCAGTTCGGTGGCCGACATGCCGCCGGTGGTCTGGATCTCGTACAGGTCGCCGATATTGGGGGCCCAGTCGCCGGTGATGTCCACGCGAAAGAGCCCGGGCTGGGCTTTCAGGAAGTCGGCCATCTTCCGGCAATTCAGGAGCAAGGCCAGATGGTTGGTTCCCTTGCTCGATTCCTCGGCCTTGTTGTGGATGATCCAATGCGTGGGGCCGAAGTCGAACAGAATCAGCAGGACCGCGATGGCCTGCATTTCCCTGCCCCGGCGCCCGTGGGCCGCGCAGGTCACGAAGATGAGGGCCGCCAGAAAGAACGTCAGCCCGAAATAGCTCCATTCGTTCACCGCCGGGTAGTTCAGCATGGCCTGGACAGCGAGGCCGGCGGCCACCAGGCCGACAACCCATCTCAGCGGCTTCAGCAGGCGCGGCAGAAACTCCGGGGCTTGTTCCGACAAGACGGCCTGTACGCCGAAACCGGCCAGCAGCGCCATCGCGAAATGCGTCAGGTAAATGAAGCGGCCCGGTTCCCTGCCCATCCACAGGTAGGGCACGAGCGCGTACAACAGGCCGTGCAGCAGCGTGAACAAGCCCAGCGAGTAAAAGAACGACAGCACCGCCAGGCCCGCCAGGTAGCGCACCCACCGCTGTTTCCAGCCGCGCCAGATGCCGATGCCGGCCAGCAGCGAGGGCAGCACGCCGAGGTAGGGGCTCACCTCTCCGTGACCGATGTTGCCGCCGAACGGATACACCAGGAAGAAGGCGAAGATGGCGCCGGGCAGAAAACCGTCGTTCAGGTAGGCATAGGGGATCTTCTGCCGCGCGTGGAGAGTCAGGTCGCCGCCCAGCGCCCGGATGGCCATCTTGCTGTATTCCATGGAGGGAAACAACTGGACGGCGCCCACGGCAAAGGCGATGACGGCTACGATCGCCACGGTGATGGCGGCCCAGATCAGCGGTCTCGACAGAGCCGCGACCGTCAGGGAGCGGTCCGTTCGCTGGCGCTCGCGGCTCGGTTCGAAACATGGCGCACAGGCAAAAAACGCCGCCGCGCTCACCACCACCAGGCCGTCCATCAGCGGCACGTGCAGGCGGCCGCCCAGCACCGATAGCCCCAGGGCGGCACCGGCCAGAGCGGCGTGCGCCGCGCCTTTCGCCGTCAACCCCGCGTTCAAGGCGCGCAGCAGGAACAGAAAAATCATCGGCAGCCAGATGGCGCTGTCCACCATGTCGGGCCACATGGTCTTGCCCACAAAGCCGCCCAGGCCGAAGCAGATGGCGGAGACAAACGCCGGGAAACGCTTCAGCCCCAGCTCCTCGGCCAGCAAGAACATGAAGATGGCCGCCAGCAGGTGGGCAAAGACGTACAGCAGGTGGAACAGGCGTTCCGAGAGCAGCTTCCCTTCGCCCAGCGGCCACAAGTAGAGCGGCAGCTTGAGGGGATAGAACAGCCCGGTTTGCATCTCCCCGCTGAAACTGCGGCCCGAGTGGGCGTAAGGATCCCAGAGCGGCAGCACGCCCTTTTGCAGCGACGCAGCCGTGAAGTGGTACCAGGAGTAGCCCTGGTTGGCCCCCTCGTACTCCAGGATCATCGAGAACTGGCCGCTGAGCACGATCTTCCAAAAGAACAGCACCGTGACAACGGCCAGCAACCCGAACCATTTGAGCCGCGGCTTCATGATCGCTTCCAGGCGCAATCCGAGAATAAAGTCAGATAATCACGGTCATGTCAAGCCCGACGAGAGCCCCGCGGTTGCACCGCCGGCGCAGCGGCCGCGTTTTGCCGCCAGCGTCTGGCCGGCGACCACGCGGACCGTGCGCTTGACTTTCCGCCGGAAAGCGGTTATTCACAGAGGAAAGGGCATGTGATCGGCAACCTCGAAAGGAGGCGTCAAGTCTATGAAACGGGCGATGTTTACCCTTCCCCTGGCGGCAGCCCTGGTGTTGCTGCTGGCCGGCGCGGCGTTTGCGCAATTTGAAACGGCAACGGTGCTGGGCACGGTCCAGGACCCCTCCGGAGCCGTTGTCCCGCAAAGCAAGATAACCCTGGAAAACACCAAGACCGGCATTTCGGTCGCCACGGTGACCGATTCCGTCGGCAACTACGAGTTTCTCAACGTGCGTGTCGGCAGCTACCGCATTAAAGCGGAGGCGGCCGGCTTCAAGACCGCCCTGGCCCAGGAGTTCACGGTGGCGGTCAACGCGCGCCAGAGAGTGGATTTGAGGCTGGAGGTGGGAGACACCACCCAGACCATCGAGGTCACCGGGGCCGCCGCGGTGCTGGAGACCGATTCGAGCGACCGGGGCCAGTTGATCGGGCGGCAGACCATTATCAACCTGCCGCTGAACGGCCGGGCCTATGCCGACCTGGCGCTGCTGAGCCCGGGCGCGCGGCGCTCGGCCATCCCCGACCGCGAGTCGTCCTATAACGTGAATGGCCTGCGCAGCTCGCTGAACAACTTCATGGTGGATGGCGTCGATAACAACTCCTACGGCACCAGCAACCAGGGCTACTCGAACCAGGTGGTGCAGCTCGCCCCCGACGCGGTCACCGAGTTCAAGGTGCAGACCAACAACTACAGCGCCGAGTACGGGCGGGCCGGCGGCGCCATCATCAATGTGTCGGTGCGGGCCGGGACCAACGAGTTCCATGGCTCAGCCTGGGAGTACCTGCGGAACACCAACCTGAACGCCGTGGGCTTCTTCAAGCCCACTCTCGGCAAGCCGGTGTACATCCAGAACCAGTTCGGCGGGGCGCTGGGCGGCCCCATCCGCCGCAACAAGACCTTCTTCTTCGCCGACTACGAGGGCCTGCGGCGCGTGCAGAAGCAGTTGAGCATCATCACCGTCCCCACCATGGATCAGCGCAACGGCATCTTCGGGACGACCATCTACAACCCCTTCACCGGGGCCACCTACGCCGACGGCGTGATCCCGGCCTCGGCCATCACCCCGTTCGCGCAGAAGGTGTTCAGCCGGCTTCCGGCAACCACCCGCCCGGGCACGGCCAACAACTACGACAACATGCCGCGCGTGCCGTTCGTCGATGACAAGGGCGACGGGCGCCTGGATCACTACTTCAACAGCAAGGTCAACGCCTTCCTCCGTTACAGCCACCGGGAATTCAACCAGACCGATAACCCGGTGATTCCGCTGCCGCTGGGGGCCGACAACAGCCAGGGCAACGTGCACATCGTGAACAAGCAGTGGGCGGGCGGCCTGACCTACACCATCAGCCCCACCTCGCTGCTGGAGTTTCGCCTGGGCATCACCCGAAGCATCGCCGGAAAATGGCCGCTGCAGCTCGGCCTGCCCAACATGGAGCAGGAGTACGGGATCAAGGGGCTGCCCACCGATCCCTCCATCGCCGGCGGCCTCAACACCCAGAGCATCTCCGGCTACGCACCAGCCATGGGGCGCCGCAGCAGCGTCCCGCAGTTCCAGAATCCACTGGCGATTGACCCCAAGGTCAACTTCTCGAAGATCCGTGGGCGGCACTCCATGAAGTTCGGCTGGGAGTTCCAGACCATCCACACCGAGATCAACGACTTCGCCCCGCAATATGGCCTCGATACTTATGCCGGGCAGTTCAGCCGGCCGTCGGGGCGCTCGTCCAACAATATTTACAACATCGCCGACTTCCTGCTCGGCGCGCGCAGCCAGTACTCCTTTGCGAACTTCGTGGTGGTCAACTACCGCCAGCGGATGAACTTCTTCTATTTCCAGGACGACTTTAAGGTGTCGCCCAAGCTGACGCTGAACGTGGGCGCGC
>Ga0315279_10011075_pt1 | contig 10485 bp, 6 predicted proteins | sample YL17G06_20_MG_FD_203694 | JGI IMG/M metagenome (GOLD analysis project Ga0315279, IMG submission 203694) | Sediment microbial communities from Yellowstone Lake, YNP, Wyoming, USA - YL17G06_20 | ecosystem: Environmental > Aquatic > Freshwater > Lake > Sediment | place: USA: Wyoming | collected...
CGGCTATCTCGTGTGGGTGGGGAAGAGAAACAAGTCCCTCATCCTGGAAGCCAACGGCAAGCACGTACTGACCGATTCCTGGACGAGCTTCGGCGTGGTGGTGGGTCTTTCGCTGGCCCTGCTGACGGGGTGGCTGCCGCTGGATCCCCTCGTGGCCATCGTGGTCGCCCTGAATATCCTCTGGACGGGCGGAAAGCTGATGCGCCAGTCGGTCGGCGGGTTGATGGACGAGGGCGATCCGGAGACCGAAGCGACCGTCAGGAGAGTGCTCGAGGCGATGACCTCGGAAGCGGGGATTGGATACCACGGTTTGCGTCACCGCAACGCGGGAAATACTGTCTGGGTGGAGTTCCACTTGCTCTTTCCACGGACGACGCTGCTGGAGTCCGCCCACGCCCTGGCCACCCGCATCGAGGAGAGAATCGAGCGGGAATTGCACTTCCGGGCCGAGGTGACCAGCCATCTGGAGACGCTGGAGGATCATCACGAGATCCATGCCCGTGCCCACCACCAGGATTTCTCCGGCTAAGTACTAATTTTTTGCTTGACTTGACGCACGCTAAGTGCTAAATAGCATGTTAGCTGCGCCAGTACGGTCGCTTTTCGTAAGCCATTCGCGGGAAGCGGAATTACGGTGAGGGGTTAACGCAAGGGGCGCGCCTGCCACGAAGAGGGAGTTCCCCCTCTTTCTAAGCCACAAATAATCAGGCCAGGAGCATTTGTGTCCCTGGAGTCTCCTCTGAGCTGAAGCCCCAGGGCCCAGCCGGGAGAACTCTCCGCGCTGTGGAGCTGTAGGTCGCTCCTCACGCCAGGGATTTTGCGGGGTTAGGAGGAATATATGCGGGGAGCAAAGTCTACCAGTCTCTTTTCGATCATTCTCGGGCTTTCACTGGTTCTCCTCTTTCCAAGTCTGACACAGGCAGCGGCTGCCGCCGGGAAACGCCTCTATGCTCCCGGTGAACTCCTGGTCAAATTCAAGCCCGGGGTGTCGACCTATGTGATGGCGGAGATTCACCGTGGAGTCGGGGCCAGAGTTTTGAAAAACTTCCGCGGTGATCCTCGGCTCTATCACGTGAACATCCCCAAAGGCTGGGATCTGGAAAAAGCCCTTGCCTACTACCAGACGCGCGCCGACGTCCAGTACGCGCAGCCCAACTTGATTTATCACATCACCACGACCACGACCAGCGACCCCAGCTTCAGTCAGCAGTGGGCCTGGCTGAATGAGGGCCAGACCGGCGGCACCAATGGAGCGGACGTGCGCGCCACGGGAGCTTGGGTCAAGACGCACGGACGATTCTCGGTGGTGGTGGCGAGTATCGACACGGGCGTGGATTACCTGCATCCCGACTTGGGACTGAACATCTGGACCAATCCCAAGGAAGCGGGTCTGAAATGTACGGACGGTATCGACAACGACGCGAATGGCTTTCCCGATGATTGCCGGGGCTGGAACTTCGTGGCCAACAGCAAAGACCCCCGCGACGACAACGGGCACGGCACGCACACCGCCGGGACCATCGGCGCGCTCGGCAACAACTCGCTCGGCGTCACCGGGGCCAACTGGGACGTGCAGATCATGCCCGTCAAAGTTTTCGACTCCACGGGGAGCGGGTTCACATCGTGGGCGATCGAAGGCATCGATTATGCCGTCCAGAATGGCGCCCGAATCCTCAACAATAGCTGGGGGGCCACCGCCAACGACCCGGCGCTGCTCGACGCTATCAAACGCGCCGAGACGGCTGGGGCGCTGTTTGTGGCCGCTGCGGGGAATAATGCCTCGAACAACGATGTCACGCCGTTTTATCCCTGCTCTTACAGCAGCGCGCTCTTTACCGGCGCAGTCACGCCTCCGGCGAACATTCTCTGCGTGGCCGCGACAGACGACACGGACAGCCGTCCATGGTTCACGGACTACGGCGCGACGACTGTCCACTTAGGAGCGCCGGGGGTGGACATCCTGAGCACGTTACTCAACCAGAGTTACGGCTCACTGAATGGCACCTCGATGTCCGCTCCGCACGTGAGCGGCGCCGCGGCACTGTTGAAGGGCTGCAAAGCCAGCCTCAGTTTCCAAACCATCCGGCAGATTCTCCTCGACACCGCGCGACCAGTGCTCGACCTGTCGGGCCTGACGACCACGGGAGGCGTGGTGGACTACGAGGCCGCGATCAACGATCGCCGCGCCGCCGGGAAGCGCTATTGCGATCCCGCACCCAGCAACGTCGCACCCCTTGCCAACGTCGGCGGGTTGTACGGCAGCAACTACAAACAACCCGTGCAGTTTAATGGATCGGGTTCCTACGACCCGGACGGCCAAGTCCTCCTTTACTTCTGGGATTTTGGGGATGGCATGACGGGAGTGGGAGCAAGGCCGACCCACCAGTACGTGACAGGAGGTATCTATACTGTAACGCTCACTGTCCGGGACAATCTGGGCGGTATCGGCTCCCAAACCACCACCGCGACCATGCGCCCGACAAAGCACTGACCGGACGCTCGCCAGCACCCGCAACGAGCCTTCCTGACCCCGCCCGCGCTTGCCCGCAGTGACGTTCGCCGGTCGCTGCGGGCTTTGCGGGCATTCATTCGGTGCCTGCACCGTTCCCCCCATCTCTGAATACGGTTCCTGGTGGACCTTCCAGTCAAGGGGCCGCAGCGGCTTGCGTTGACACCTTCGTCCCCCGCCGCTACGATTCATGGTGGGAGGAAGACCGAGGGAAATCAAAAGTCAAAGGGCAAAAGTCAAAAGTGATCATCCCGCCAGGGTCAAGCTGCCAGTGAATCAACATCCAACTGCAGAGAACGGACGACGGACGACGGACACATTCTCGCGCAAGGTGCTGGAGTTCGCAGAGGTCGTCGGGCTATTGCGGGGCTATCTCTCCAGCTCCATTGCCGAACCGCTCGTGGAGGAGCTGGCGCCCGGCGTGGCCGTGGAGCGCATTCGTCGCGACCTGGAGCGGGCGCGCGAGGCGCGCGAATACGCCCGCGAAAGATCCCGCCCCGCGCTCGGTGGGGTGAAAGACCCGCGCGGAATCCTCGAAAAGCTTGCCATTGAAGGTATTTCTCTCACCGCGCATGAGATTCTGGCGCTGCTGGCCGTGGCGCGCGCGGCGCGAGATTTCCGCACCCTGTTCCGCGCCACGCCGTTCACGCACCTCGACGAACTGGCGCGCGGGCTCGCCGACTTTCGCAGCCTGGTGGGGGAGCTGGACGGCAAGATTCTGCCGGACGGGTCCATCGATTCATCCGCCAGCACAGAGCTCGCGCGCCTGCGGCGCGCTATCGAGCGCCTGCGCGTGGAACTGCAATCGACCCTGGAAAAACTTCTGCGGCGTTTCAGCCAGGAGGGCGTGTTGCAGGACGCCGTGGTCACCATCCGCAACGACCGCTTCGTCCTGCCCATCCGTACAGAAGAGAAGCGGCACGTGGCCGGAGTGGTGCACGGCGCCAGCTCCTCGGGCGCGACGGTTTACCTGGAGCCGCTCGAGACGCTGCCCCTCAACAACGAACTGGTGGAACTGCAGGACCGCGAGTTTGCCGAAATCCAGAGGATCCTCGGCGAATTCAGCGCCAAGCTCCGTGAGCGGGTCGAGGACCTGCGCGCGGCCACAACAATTCTGGGCGAAGTCGATCTGACCTTCGCCAAGGCGGAATTTGCCCACGCCTACGACTGCTGCCTGCCGCAGTTTGTTATACAGCGCGCGCTTGTGCTTAAGGACGTTCGCCACCCGCTACTTGAGAAGGCCCTGCGGGCCCAGAAGCGCACCTCCGTGCCATTGTCACTGGACCTCGCCGAGCCGAAGACCATGATGGTGGTGAGCGGGCCGAACACCGGCGGTAAGACGGTGGCGGTGAAAACCATCGGCTTGGCAGTGTTGATGGCCCAGGCGGGCTTGCCGGTGCTGGCGAGTGAGGCGCGCCTGCCGCTCTTCGGACGCGTACTGGCCGACATCGGCGACCAGCAGTCGATCGAGGCGAACCTGAGCACCTTCTCCGCGCATGTTACTAATATTGAGTCCATGGCCCGGGTGGCCGGCCGCGACGACCTGGTGCTGCTCGACGAGCTGGGCGCCAGCACCGAGCCCAACGAGGGCGCGGCGCTGGCCGTGGCCATCCTCGAGCACTTCCGTGCCCGGCAGGCGATGACCTTCGTCACCACTCACCACTCGCGCCTGAAAGCCTACGCCGCTGAGACCCCGGAAGCCGAAAACGCCGCTATGGAGTTCGACGAGGCCACGCTGCGGCCCACCTACCGACTGCTGATCGGCTTGCCGGGTAAATCCAGCGCGCTGGATATTGCGCAGCGGCTGGGGCTTGAGCCTTCCATCGTTGAAAAAGCGCGCACCTTGCTCCATCCCGCTGACGCGGAGGCGGCAGCCTTGCTGGCGCAACTCCACGCGCAGAAGGCGGAGTTCGAAAATGCTACGGCGCGTCTTGCCGAGCAGCGGAAAGACCTGGAAGCACGCCGGGTCGAGCTCGAGACAAAATTCCAGGAGGAGCGCCGCGCCAAGCTGAAGGAGTTGGACAAGCGTCTGGAAGAAACGCTTCGCCAGTTCGAAAAAAAGTGGCAGGAGACTGTCGCCGAGCTGCGCGCGCAGCTCGAATCGGCCAAGGCCGCGCGGCGCATCGACCGCAAGGCCGCCAGCCTGAAACAAGAAGTCCGCGAGGAGTGGAACGCCCAGGTGCTTGATACCCTGGGCGCGCCCGTCGTGCCTGAGGAGGTCGCTCTCGACGTGCCGCCGGCCGTGGGTGACCGCGTGCGGGTCGCGAATCTTTCCACCCCGGGTACCGTCATCGCCCTGATGGATGCCGACCACCTGGAGATTGAAGTCGGCCGCCTGAAGATGCGCCTGCGCAAAGAGGAGGTTCGAGTTCTCAGTCGCAACAAGCCGGGTGGTCCCGGGTCGCGAGCGGTTGTCGAGCCACTGCGCGGCCGGGCCGGAATTCCGGCGGGCCATGGGCCGGAAGAGTCCTCGCCCGAGACATCAGCAGAAATCAATGTAATCGGTACGACCGCCGAGGAAGCTCGCGAGCGGGTGGACAAGTTCCTGGACCAGGCCTTCCTGGACGGGCGTTTCCGTCTCCGCGTGGTCCACGGGCACGGCAAAGGCATCCTCCGGAAAAGCCTGCACGAGATGTTTGCTTTCCACCCCCACGTGGAAAAGTTCTACCCGGCTCCCCAGCGCGAGGGCGGCACAGGGGCAACCATCGTGGAATTGAAGATGTGAGGGGGGTCTTTTGCTGGGGGACCGGCGGATGCCGCCTGGGAAGGCCGCGCTAGGGCGCGGCTTCGTGGGTGGCGGGACGACTGCGCAGGCAACTGCGCACTACGGCAATCAACTCTTCCGACTTGACGGGTTTGTTCAGGTACTCTGTGGCCCCGGCATTCATGGCTTCCAGGTAGCTACCCACCTCGCCGTACGCCGTGAGGATGACCACGGGCACCTCGCTGCCGGCCTTGCGGAGTTCCTGCAGAACGCTCAGACCATCCCCGTCCGGCAAGCGCAGGTCACTGATGACCACATCGAAGGAATTCTCCTTGAGGACCTGAGCGGCTTGTGTCGCCCCCTCGGCGGTCTTGACCTGGAAGTTCTCACCTGACAGGATACGGCTGAGGATCCGCAGGAAATACGGGTCGTCGTCAACGATGAGGATGCGGCCTGTCAGTTCCTCCGTCACGCTGTCCTTCTCAAAGCACCTCGCCGGGTGGAAAGCCGTACAATTCACCCCGAGGGCCTTTGCGCTATTTCTATGCACGTCAGGCACCATTTTTTCTGGCAGCCGAAGAGGCAAGAACGGCATGGTCATCAGCCGACATCTTGCCGCGCCCAGGAAGGAAGCCTGAGCGAACGTTATTCCGAAAAGAGCGAGAGATGCAGGTGCGAGGGGGGGCTTCAGACCCCGTATCGGGCGAAGGGGGCCGCATCGTGGAAGGTGTTAGGCGGCCAAAGAGGTCGTGCTGACGCCTTCTTTTTTCCCCAGGCGACGACGAATAGTGCGGGGATTAATTTGGAGCAACTGTGCGGCCCGCAACCTGTTTCCACGCGCATATTGCAGCACGGTCCTCATTACCGTATCGCTAATCTCACGCATAGGACTGCCTAGCGTGAAGGTTAGCGTGAAAGTGGGCTGCATTTCCGCGGGGGTGTCCGCCTTGATCGTAGCGACAGGCTTGGGATTAGAGCCAAACTCCCGGCTTTCATTCTGGCTTCGAATCCCGGGGATAGTTCTCATAGCAACCTCCTATCGGAATAGACATGAAAAAAATGCCGCCCTTTTGTCAGCATTTTTGGTTCCCTTGCGGTTTGTCCCCGAAGTTGTTGAAAAATAGACATCAAGTCCCACCTATAGGGGCTTTTGGTAACAAACAGATTGAGTTGCTTCGCGCATAATCGTGCGGCATTTGCCCCAACTTCCCACACCTCCGAGCCGGATTGTCGTCAAGAATCTGACGTTTCTCGGCCCCTTTCTTGCCTATTTTCAAGGAGTTGGAGGACACGGACATTTTAGCGGTGCTGGCACCCGAGATGCCCATAGGTTCGCCTTAGGGCACTGGACCACTAGGGTCCGCAATGGATGGCAGGAGCAAATAATAAATGGGCAAGCAGAACTCAGTTCTCAATCGTTTCCTGGAGTTCTTCAGCTCGACTAAATGCGGACTCATCCTTCTGGGGCTGTTGGGAACGGCAGTGGTGACCGGGACCATCGTCCTCCAGCGGCCGATGGCGCGGGAAGGTCAGATCGAGCAGATCTACGCCCCACAAACGATCCGTCTGCTCAACTTTCTTGGCCTCTTTGATGTCTTTCACGCCTGGTGGTTCATGCTGCTTTTGGGATTGCTGGGCGCCAACATCGTCCTGGCTTCGCTCGAGCGCTTCCCGCAGGCATGGCGCTATTTCTCGCGCCCGCATCGCGTCGCGGACGAATGGTTTGTGCGCAAGCTGCCGATTGTCCGGGAAATTTCCATCCGCGCCAGCCAGCCGGGAGAAGCGCTCCAGCGCGCTGCCGAGAGATTAGCTGCGGCGGGTCTTCATGCTCATCCGGAGGCGCTTAAGCAAGGGACGCTCTACGTCGAGAAGCACCGCATTGCGCGCCTGGCCCCCTACGTTGTGCATCTGAGCCTGCTCATTATTTTCGCCGGGGCCATCGTGGACGGCAAATGGGGCTACCGAGGCTTTGTCAGCCTGGGGCCCGGCATGCGCAGCCACGAAGTGGATTCCCTCTCCGGCAACGGCCCGGTTCAGAGGCTGCCCTTCACTCTGCGCTGTGACGGGGCGGGAATGGAGAAATACCCCGACGGGTCGCCGCAGCAATACTGGAGCTGGCTGGCCGTGGAGGAAAACGGGCGGGAAGTGCTCAAGAAGCAGATTTTCGTGAACGACCCGCTGACGTACAAAGGCATCCGGTTCTTCCAGGCGAGCTACGGACCGACCGGCGCTCCGGCGAAGCTGGAACTCGAAGCGTCCTGGCCCGGCGTGGCGCGCGCCGCGCAGAACTTCACGCTGCGGCCCGGAGAGGCGACGACGCTCGGCGACTCGGGTGTTCAGGTCGAGCTGGCGGATTTCGTTCCCGACTTCGTTCTCGAGGGCAACCAGTTGAGCACCCGCTCGAACGAGCCGAATAACCCGGCCATCAAGCTTCAAATCACGCAGGATGGGGGAAAACGCTCCGCGGTGTGGTACTTCCCCAAGTCTCCCCAGATGAATTTCCCCGATGAGTCGGGAATCGCGTTCAAGTTGCGTGACCTGGAAATGGGATACACCACCGGGCTTCAGGTGGCCAAGCAGCCGGGGAAAGAGTTGATCTGGGGCGGCTGCCTGATTCTGGTGGGTGGGCTATGCCTGGCGCTCTACATGGTGCACATCCGGGTTTGGGGAGTCGTCGGGCGCGACGCAAAGGGGCGTCCGGTGCTGGTGCTAGGCGGGCAGCCCAGCAAGTATCGCGAGAGTTTCGAGGACCGGTTCAACGAGTTGGCTGACGCGCTCGAGGCGTCGCTCGGTGCGCCGGCGAAAGCAGTGCGCGAGGTGGAACGTATTGTGGCGTAGCCGTAGCGCCGGTCCCTGCCCGCGGCAGGCGGGTATGACCGGCGTTCGATTATTCGCCGCTCATAGAGCGGCGCTACAACTCAAGGAAGGTTCGAATGGCAAAAGTCATAAGCACTCATGTCACGGAACGGCGCCCGGCGAGCGCGGCGTCGTGGATTCTGCTCGTGGTCGGCGTGGCCGTCGCCACGGTGCTGGCGGTTTCCGTCCCGCGCCTGATCGGGTCAAGCGGCTGGATGACGGGCGAGAAGTTTCTCTATATCGCGCTCATCGCCTACCTGGGCGCGTCGGCGCTCTACTTTGCATCGCTCGCGGTGCGCCAGCCGGCGCTGGTGGCGGGCGGTGTAGCGCTCACGCGCGGCGCGTTCCTGCTCCACACAACGGGCGTGGCAGTGCGCTGGGCGGCATCGGGGCACGCGCCGTTCTCCAACATCTATGAAATGGTGCTGATGTTTTCCTGGGGCGTGGTGGCGATGCAACTGCTGGCCGAGTGGAAGCTGGAGCTGAAATACTTCGGCGCGGTTACCATCCCCATCGCCGCGCTGGCGCTGGTTTTGCTGCAAGTCCTTCCCGGCGAAATCCGTCCGCTGGTTCCCGCGCTGCAGAGCACCTGGCTGCAAATTCACGTCACGCTCGCCATCTTCAGTTACGCGGGCTTCACGCTCTCCTTTGCCGCCGGGATTCTCTATTTCGTCAAAGACGGGACCAGCGCGCGAACGTTCCTGAACTGGACGACCGGACTGGTCACGGGCACCTACGCACTCATTGCGTTCACCTCCATTGATCGCGGGCTCAACCTGCTGCTGCCCGCCTGGGACGCGGCGGCGGGCGAAAAAATCATGGTCGGGCCGAAGCAGGCGCTGCTGGTTCCCCTCTCCGGCCTCGCCTGGCCGTTCGTCATCGTCTTGGCTCTCGCCGCGGCGGCGCTGGCGGTGAGCCTCTTCGACACGTTCTCCAACGGCGCCGGCGACGCGGCGCGCTGGGCGCGGCGGATTTTTCTGGCGTCGGTTTTCGCGCAGTTTGCAACGCTCGTGGCACTGGCAGCGAAGATCGAGTCCGGACCTTACTTCGCGCCGCAGGTCGGCCAAAGCGTGGCCGTGGCGTTTTCCGCCAGTCCCTTCCTGCTCTCCGGAATCGTCTGCGGGATCTTCATGTCGCTGGCGTGGCTGGTGCTGGCGTGGAAGCATGACACCATCGTCGAATTCCTCCCCCACCGCGACACGCTCGACAACCTCATCTATAAAACCGTCGCCGTTTCGTTCCCCCTTCTGACCCTGATGATTATCGCCGGCGCTTATTGGGCGAATCGCACCTGGGGCTCGTATTGGAGCTGGGACCCGAAAGAAGACTGGGCGCTCATCACCTGGCTCACTTACGCGGGATATCTGCACATGCGGCTCACGCGCGGCTGGCGCGGCCGCCGCGCCGCCTACATGGTGATCATCGGCTTCGCCATCGTCATGTTCACCTTCTTCGGCGTGACCTACCTGCTGCCGGGCTTGCACGCGTATGCGTGAGAAAAGCTTCACGTCGCTACACAAACCTGCGTGCGGGCGATTTCACATCGCCACGTCTGTTCGATCAGAGAATGCCAATCTGCCGGAAAAAATTCGGCGCTACTCCGGCACGATGCGCACGGAATCCTTGCCCATGATTTCCGCGCCGGACTTCGTCTTGCCGGTCAGGACGGCTTCCGTCGGGACGCCAGGCTGGTGAGGCAATCCATGCCCGGTCAATGGCCTCACCTGTTTCGCGTCCAGTCGCCAGATCGACTACGCGCATGACAGCGTCTTCCGACCCGCCGGGCGATGCCCCCACGACCACGTAGCGGCCGTCAAAAGAAGGGGCGTAATAGTTGATGGACCAATGAGACCCGCCTTGGGTGACGAACTTCTGGGGATCGAGCACCAACTTCTCCGCTCCGGCCAATCCTTCCCGCGTATAAAGCTTGGCCACATCCTCGCGGGCGAGCCGCTTCTGGTAGAAATAGCGGCCATCGGGCAGACGCCGGAGATCAAAGACGCGGGCCGGGGCGGACTCGTCCAGGGTCTTGATTCGCTCCAGCAACGCCTTGCGTCCCGGGATCCGCGCCAGCATCGCGCGTGTGTAATCGTTCTGACCTTTGAACCACGCCTCGACTTGGGGGTCTTTCAGGTTTTCCATGTAGCGGTAAGGATCGACGACTTTCACCCCGAAGTAGTCCTCGGTCACAGCACGCACGGGCGCCACGGGGGGTGAAGATGGAGCAGTTAGCGCATTGGACTTGGTCTGGAAGTCTGCGGCCCTTCGGCTGGGGACATCGACAAGCCGCAGAGTCAAAGGACGACTTTGCACTACCTGCTTCTTGAGCTCAGGATCGGGCTTCGGAGCGGGCGCTTCGGCCCGAATCGCCGTGGCGGAGCAAAGGACCAGAAGGAATAGCAGAATATTGATTCGT
>Ga0315279_10011076_pt1 | contig 10484 bp, 5 predicted proteins | sample YL17G06_20_MG_FD_203694 | JGI IMG/M metagenome (GOLD analysis project Ga0315279, IMG submission 203694) | Sediment microbial communities from Yellowstone Lake, YNP, Wyoming, USA - YL17G06_20 | ecosystem: Environmental > Aquatic > Freshwater > Lake > Sediment | place: USA: Wyoming | collected...
CATTATTTTTATGATGCGAGGATTCCGGCGCTGGCCAACGATTTCGTCAAAGGCAAGCTGGCAGACGCCTCTGCCTACCTGGCGATCGCCCAAAGCCAGGACGCGGGCGTGACGCTCGGAACCCTCAAGATTTTTTCCGAACAATATCTCAACACCCTCAGCAGGTCCTACCATTACGGTTTCGGAGTGGCCTGCCTCAGCCTGATCATTTCCATGCTGATCTTCTGGGGCTTCCGGAAGTACTACAGCCATGCCGACCTCAGCGAAAAACAGAAGTCGAAGTCCGAGGCTCTCCGCGACCAGGTGGTCGAGCTGACCCCGCAGGAAACCAAGGAACGGCTCGTCGTGCTTGGCCTGGTCTTTTTTGTCGTCATCTTCTTTTGGATGGCCTTCCAGGAGAGCGCCGTCACCATGACGTATTTCGCCCGCGATTATACCGTGCCCGCGGTCGGCAGGCTGACGAACCTCTGGTTCGACCTAACCGGGCTCCTAACTGTCTTTCTGTCAGCCATCGGGCTGGTTTTCCTGCTGAAGAAGAAATCGAGCTCCCTGTCCAGGGCCATTGGCGGCGTGGCCTTCGCCGGTTTCGCCGTTCTGGCTTATCTGCGTTATCGCGGCTACCTCGACATCAACCCCTTCCAGCCGCAGCGGTTCCAGCATTTCAACCCGTTCTTCATCGTCGCCCTGACGCCCATCCTCATTGGTCTCTTCGGCTACCTGAACAGGAAGGGCAAGGAACCTTCATCCCCCAGGAAAATCGGCTTCGGCATGCTGCTGACGGCACTGGCTTTCGCTATTCTCGTCGTCGGCTCCTTGGGCCTTCCCAGCCCAAAGTCACTCGGCGGCCAGGTTGCCCCTCCCGCTTCGCAGGTCTCGGTCTCCTGGCTGATCTCGACCTATTTCCTGCTGACGATCGCCGAGCTTTTCTTGAGCCCTATCGGCATCTCCTTCGTTTCCAGGGTTGCCCCGCCCAAATACAAGGGTCTCATGCAGGGCGGGTGGTTCGCCGCCACCGGCATCGGCATCCTCCTCGTCGGGCTGATGGGTGGGCTGTGGATGGCGCTCCCGTTGTGGCTTCTATGGCTGATCCTAGTTGTGGCTTGTCTGCTCTCGGCGACCTTCATCTTCTCGATCATGAAGCGGCTGGAGAAGGCGTCGAACGTCTGAGCGTCCTATGCGGTTTTCAAAGGTCCTCCTCGCCTCTTCGATTGAGATCCAGCCCGGCGTCATAACCTAAAATTGCCGACGGGACGCGAGTCAGAAGAAAGAATCCTATCGGCAATTTTGGGTTATAATAGAATTAGGGAAATGAAGGAGGCGGCGATGTCTTCCAGGCTTCAACGGGCATTTTTCGTTCTATTCCTCGTGGCTCTGACCGCGGGCGTCATGGCCTGCGGTCCGAAGGCGAAATCCCCTTCGATCGTGATCGCGAAGGACGCTTCATCCCTCGAACGCTACGCGGCGGCGGAACTCAGACGCTACCTCTACCTGCGCACGGGAGAGGTCCCCTCCGTCCTGGAGAAAGAGAAATTGGAGGATGCCGATGATAACGTTATCATCGTGGCCGGGAAAGGCCGGCCGTTCGCCGGCGTCTCCGGGCTCGGACCCGAGGAATACCGCCTGAAAACCGTCCTCCGGGACGGCGGAAAGTCCCTGGTCATCGCCGGCGGCGACGGGCCGGGGGTCCTTTACGGGACGTATACGTTCCTCGAAAAGCTGGGGATCCGTTTCTACCTTGAGGGCGACGTCGTGCCCGATGAAAGGATCGCGTTTTCCATGCCCGACCTCGACGAAACCGGCCGTCCGCTCTTCGCCGTCCGGGGTATCCAGCCCTTTCACGATTTCCCGGAGGGGCCGGATTGGTGGGACGTCGATAACTACAAGGCCATCCTCGGCCAGCTCCCGAAGTTGCGGATGAACTTCTTCGGCCTTCACACCTACCCGGAGAAGGGGCCGAACGCGGAACCGACGGTCTGGATCGGCCGTTCCGGGGACGGCCAGGCCGACGGCGTCGTGACGTCGAGCTACCCCTCGAGCTATCAGAACAGCCTGCGCGGGAACTGGGGCTACGAACCTAAAAGGACGGGCGATTACCGTTTCGGCGCCTCCATGCTCTTTGAACGCGACGATTACGGTAATGACGTCATGGAAGGGATGGTCCCGGAGCCGAAGACCCCTGACGCCTCCAATGCCGTGTTCAACCGGGCGGCCGCGGTCTTCAAGGACGCCTTCGAGTTCGCCCGGGCCCTGGGCGTGAAGACATGTGTCGGGACCGAAACGGCCTTGACCGTGCCCGAGCCCGTCCGGCAGAGGCTCCGGGATGAGGGCAAGGACCCGAAGGACCCGGCCGTGGTCCGCGAGCTTTACAAGGGGATCTTCAGCCGCATCGCGGCCGCCTATCCCATCGACACCTACTGGCTTTGGACGGACGAAAGCTGGACCTGGAGCGACGCTTCGCCCGAGCGGATCAAGGCCGTGGTCTCTGACCTCGAGCAGGCGGTCGCGGCCCACCGGGAGTCGGGCGTTCCCTTCGGACTGGCCACCTGCGGCTGGGTCCTCGGGCCGCCGTCGAGCCGGACCTTGTTTGACCAGGCCCTGCCGAAATCCGTGGCCGTAAGCACCATCAACCGTGAAGTGGGGAAGGCGCCTGTCGACCCCGGCTTCGCCCGCATCGCGGGACGGTCCAAGTGGGCCATCCCCTGGATGGAGGACGATCCTTCTTTGACCTCCCCCCAGCTCTGGGCCGGCCGGATGAGACGTGACGCGGCCGACGCGCTGAGGTACGGCTGTGACGGCCTTCTCGGCATTCACTGGCGGACGCGGGTCCTCTCCGGAAACGTTCTGGCCCTGGCCCGGGCGGCCTGGGACCAGAGCTGGAACGTGCTTCCCCGGAGCCTCAAGGATGAAACCGGGCCCCTGACCGGACAATACGTAGCGTTTCAAGATAAGAAGATCCAGGGCACGGCGGAAGAGGCTGTCTATAGGGATATCCGGGACAGGGTGTTCGCCTATTATATTCCCGTCCCCGTCGGGACTTACTCGGTGACTCTCAAGTTCTGTGAGGGCGAGATCGATAAGAAAGGCGGGCGGGTGTTCGACATCCTGCTCCAGGGTAAGAATGCGGCCGGGGCCGTCGACATCTTCGCCCGGGCCGGAAGCTTCAAGGCGCTCGACCTGACGTTCCGGGACATCGTGGTGACGGATGGGCGGCTGTCCGTCGAATTTGCCGACCGGATCCACTATCCGTCCCTGGCCGGGATCGTCATCGAGGGCAAAGGCTTCCGGAAGAAGATCAACTGCGGCGGGCCGGCGGTCCTCGACTATGAAGCGGACTGGCCGGAGACGCCGCGCCACCTCCCGGCGCTCGACCTCTACAAAGACTGGGCGGAGAACCAGTTCGGGAAGGCCGCGATGGAGGATGCCGCCGCGATCTTCGCGAGGATGGATGGCAGACTGCCTATTCCCGTCGTCTGGACGAACGGACCGGGCGGGATCGTTCCCAACCCGAGGTCATCTGAGGAGATCCTCAAGGATTACTCTTTTGTGGACGAGTTCGCGGCCCTCGGAGCCAGGGTCACGGGCAAGGGATGCCAAGAGCGGTTCGACTACTGGCTTAAGTCCTTCGAATATATGCGCGAGGTCACGCTCTTCACCTGCCTGTGGGGGAAATACAACGCGGCGATGGCCAAGGTCAACTCGGAAAAGGACGGGGCGTCGCGGGCGAAGCTGGCCGAAGCGACGGCGCTTCCCGCGCGCGTCAGGATGGCGGCCTCGCTGAAGAAGATCTACGAATGCCTCCTGGCCACGGTCAGCAACACCGGCGAGATGGGGACCATCATGAACTGGGAGTCGCATATCCTGCCCGTCGCTTTCGACAAGCCGGGAGAGGAGTTGGCTCTGGCCCTGGGCGGGGACCTTCCGGCGGAGGCGCGGCTTCCCGGCGCTTATGACGGGCCGCCGCGTGTCTTTGTCAAGGCCCGGCGGACGAGCTTCGAGCCGGGGGAAAGGCTCAAGCTCAAGGTCGAAGTGCTGACCAGGGGAGCGCCCGCCGAAGCGAGCCTCTTCTGGAGGGAGATGGGCAAGGGCCGCTATCAGTCTTTGCCGCTGACCCGGCTGGGCCGCGGTGTTTTCACCGTGACCTGCCCGGCAAAGGATGTTGAGCTGGAATATTACGTCAAGGTGACGGCCGAAGGCCGGGAGGTCTTCTGGCCTGCGACCGCCCCGGAGACGAACCAGACCGTGGTCATCTTCGGTTCACCACCCGTCAGCGCAGTGAAGCGGACGACCTGAAAATCCTTGTTAGCATTTCTTTTTGTGTGAGGGAGCGGGAAAAATTTTCAGCGTTCTTTGATCCAGCGCTTTTCGATCTCCTCGAGCGTTTTTCCCTTGGTCTCCGGGAGGAAGGCCAGCATGAAGACGAAGTCGACGGCGCACATCGCGGCGTAGAGCCAAAAAGCCGTGGATTCGTTGAGTCGGTCGGCGATGACCGGGAAGCTCAGGGTCACGGCGAAGTCCGAGACCCAGAGGATGACCGTGGCGATGGCCATGGCGCTGCCGCGCATCCGCGTCGGGAAGATCTCAGCCATGACCACCCAGACGATCGGCCCCATCGCCATGGCGAAGAAAGCGATGTAAAGGAGGATAAGACCGAGGATGAGGGGGCCCGAGAACGCCTGCGATCTAAAGGCCGCGCCGAGGAGGAGGAGAGAGACGCCCATCCCGCCCGCGGCCGTGAGGAGGAGGGGCTTGCGTCCGATCCTGTCCACGAGGACGATGGCCACGATCGTGAAGAGCATGTTGACAAACCCGACGATCGTCGACTGCCCGATGGCTGACATCCGAGTGAATCCGGCCCGCTCGAAGATCCTCGGGGCGTAGTAGAGGACGGCGTTGATACCGGTGATCTGCTGAAGGATGGCCAGAACGACGGCGATGAGGAGCGCCCGGCGGAACCCCGGTCTGAAGAGTTCGGCCAGGGAGCCCTTCTCCGTGGCCAGCGTTTCCTTGATGCTCGAGACCTCCGCGGCCGCGAGGTCGGCCGTGTTGACGCGGCTGAGGACGCCCAAGGCCTCGCTTTCCCGGCCCTGCTTGACCAGCCAGCGCGGGCTCTCCGGGACGCGGAGGAGGAGGATGAAGAAGATGACGGAGGGCAGGGCCCCGGCGGCATACATCCAACGCCAATTGGAAGGCCCGACGCCGGCGAAGGCCCAGTTGACGAAATAGGCGAGGAGGATGCCCGTGACGATGGCCATCTGGTTCACGGAGATGAGCGCCCCCCGAATCCGGGCGGGGGCGATCTCCGCGATGTAGAGCGGGGCGAGGATGGAGGCTGAGCCTATTCCCAGGCCGCCGATGAACCGGAAGACGACGAATTCCGTCATGGTCCTGGGCAGGGCGCAGCCGACGGCTGAGACAAGGAAGAGAACGGCCGAGACGAGCATGAACCGTTTCCGGCCGATACGGTCGCTGATCGGCCCCGAAATTCCGGCCCCGAACATACAGCCGACGAGGACGACGCTGACCGCCCAGCCCTCCTGGATCGAAGACAGGGCGAACTGGTCCTTGAGGTAGCGGGTGGCCCCGGCGACGATGGCCGTGTCGAACCCGAAGAGGAGGCCGCCGATGGCGGCGATGACGGTCACGAAGATGACGTAAAACGAGCTTTTTTTCATGCTGCCCTTTAAGTCATTTTCTTATTTTCCGTTGAACTCTTTGACGGCTTCGAACATGGCGACGACGTTGGCGGCCGGAACATTGGCCTGGATGTTGTGGACGGCGTTAAAGATGAAGCCGCCGTCCTTTCCGAAGGTTGTGCAGTGCTCGAGGACCTCGGCGCGGACGTTCCCGGGCGTCCCGAACATCAACGTTCTCTGCGTATCGACGCCGCCGCCCCAGAAAACGATGTCCTTGCCGTACTTCGCCTTGAGCTTTCCCGCATCCATGCCGGCGGCCGAGACCTGGACGGGGTTGAGGATGTCGAAGCCGGACTCGATGAAGGCCGGGATGAGCGTATCGACGGCGCCGCAGGAATGCTTGAAGGTCTTCCAGGGAGTGTTCTCGTGGATCCAGGAGTTGACCCGCTTGTAGTAAGGCATGTAGAGCGAACGGAAGGCGTCCATCGAGCAGAAGGTCGAGCTCTGGGTCCCGAAATCCGTGCCGCAGATGAAGACGGCCTGGACCCGGTCGCCGACCCGGGCCTTGATCTTTCCGAGGTTGGCCAGGGCGATATCCGTTTGTTTTTCGAAGACCGCGTGGATGTACGGCTGGCGGGTCAATGTCGAGACGTACCACTCTTCGATATCCCGGATGCCCTTCGGATGCTTGAGGAAAGGCGCCGGGACGAGGGCGATGTCGCCGAAGGCCGTTCCGCCGAAGGTCGCGATGACGCCCCGGCCGGTCGCGGCGGCTTCCCGGGTTGCGCGGTCAAAATAGGCCAAGTCGGCGTCCGAGATCGGCCCGAACTCCTCGAGGTTGTCCCCTGGATCGAGGCTGGCGTCATCGATGGGTTCCTGTCGGACGATGGTGTCGAAAAAGAAGCCGTCTTTGGGGAGGCGGCCCGAGGGCGGCGCGGAAAGGTCTCCTTTAGGATAGATGAGCGTGTCGCCGTTGACGTCCTGGGTCGTCCGGAAATGCTCGGAGACCAGGACCTCCGTCCCATTATCCATGCGCCATGGCTTCCAGTTCTCGTTGCGGAACCCGAAGATGGTTTCCGCCCCGTAAACGCCCTCGATGTCGATCCCCAGCGCCCGCTTCAGGTCCTCGTCTATGAAACCGAGCATTTGGTAGGGTTCATGGATCTTGACCGGCCTCTTTTCCAGGCCGTAGCGGTCTCGGAGGGCGATGACGATGTCGACGTGCATGCCCGTGACCGCCGTCCCGCCGAAATCGACCGGGACCGCGTCAGGCGCCCTGTGGTTGAGCGCCGCCCAAACCCGTTCTTTACCGGTCATGTCGCCTGCCTTTCTTCGATCGTTCTCCCAAGGTTACCGATTTTCCAGAGGATTTACAACCCAAAATTGCCGATAGGATTCTACCTTCTCAAGCGATGACGCCGAATTCTGGTGAACCCCGGAATTCCGACTCACGTCCGATAGGCAATTTTGGGCACCAACGCCGTCGCAAAACCGGGCCCATGGGATGGCCGCGAGCGCCTTATGGGACGTCCCTGTTCACCCGCCGCATGAGCCGGAAGATGGGATAACCTGAGGCGAAGAGGACCAGGCCGAATAGGGCCTCGCGCGTCTGCGTCAGGAGCACGTTCACGGAGATGCCGAGCAGGAACAGGACGAAGACGGCCGGGAGCACCGGGTAGAGGGGCACGCGGTAGCCTGAATATTCCTCGCCGGCGCGCGCCGCTTTCCTCCTCAGGACGAAGAGGGTTGAGGCCACCAGGGCGATGTTCAGGCTGTCAAGGAACATGACATAGTTGACGATGGACTCGAAGGTTCCCAGGAAGAAGATCGAGAAGACGATCATCCCGCCCAGAAAAAGAAGCCCGAACTCCTGGGTCTGCGTCTTCGGGTTGACCTGCTTGAAGGGCTTGGGCAGGGTCCGGTCCTCCGCCATGGCGTAATAGGCGCGGGGCATCTGCATGAGGGTAGCGTTGAGGAACCCCAGCGCGGACAGGCCGATGGCCAGGGAGACGAACAGCCGGCCGAAGGTCCCGAATGAGACGCGGGCGGTCTCTGCGGCCACGAGCTTCGCCCCGGCGACGCCCGGGAAACCGAGGACCCTCACGTAGGCGGCGTTGACGAGGAGGTAGCAGGCGATGATGATGAGGACGCCGAAAACGATGGCCCGGGGCATGTTCCGCCGGGCGTCCTTCACGTCGGCGCCGAAGTTTATGGTCGAATGATAACCTCCGTAGGTGTAAAAGACGGAGATGAAACCAACGGCCAGGCCGACCCACCAGGGCTTCACAAGCGGCAGTGAAGAGCTCCCGGCCGGTGCACCTTTGAAGGCGAAGGCCGTGGCCGCCATCAGGGCGATCATCCCGATCTTGAGCAGGCTCAGGATGTTCTGGGCCCAGGCGCCGGTCCGGATGCCCAGATAGTTGATGATGATCAGGATGATGGTCAAGCCGGCCGCGGCGAGCTGGACGGCGAGACGTGTTTGGGCCTTGGCCGGAAGAAGGATGGGCGTCAGGTACTCGGCGCCGATGATGGCCACGGCCGCGACTCCGGCGCCGTTGACGATGACGACGTTGGTCCAATTGAGCATGAAGGCCGGGACGGAGCCGTAGTTCTCGGCGGCGGCCTTGTAAAAGGCCCCGGGCTTGGCGACCCGCGCCCCGACCTCGGCGAAGGTGAGGGCGCCGAGGAGGCTGATGAGTCCTCCGAGGCCCCAGGCCAGGAAGAAGAGGAACGGCGTCCGGGCGGCCGAAGCGACCATGGCCGGCGTCCGGAAGATGCCGATGCCGATGACAAGGCTCACCACGATCATCGTGGCGTCGAACGTATTGAGCTTGGGCTTTATGGCCATTTCTTCACAGCGCGTTGACGGCCTTCTCGATGCGCTCGAGAGCTTGCTTGAGCACGGGCCGTGGGCAGGCCAGGTTCATCCGCTCGAAACCACGGAGTTCCTTCCCGAAGATCGTCCCCTCGTCGAAGAGGACCCCGGCCTTCCTCAGGAAGAAATCGTCGAGGGCCTCCTGATCCATTCCCAGGTCCCGGCAGTCGAGCAGAGCCAGATACGTCCCTTCGGGCTTCAGGAACCTGATCTTCGGGACCCGGGTTTCGAAGAACGCGGCCGCGAGGTCCATGTTCGCTTCAAGATAGGGAAGGAGCTGGTCCAGCCACTCCGCGCCATGCGTGTAGGCCGCCTCGAGGGCGACGATGCCGAAGGTGTTTCCGAAGGTGAGTCCGGCTTTCTCGGCCTGCGTATCGAAGAGGCCGAGGAGCTTCGGGTTGGAGGCGATGATGACCGAGGTCGAGAGCCCGGCGACGTTGAACGTCTTGCTTGGGGCCACGCAGGTGATGGTCCGTTCGGCCAGTTCCGGGGAGACCGAGGCCGCAGGTACGTGCTTGTGTCCGTTGAAAACGAGGTCGCCGTGGATCTCGTCCGAGATGACCATAAGGTCTTTCCGGACGCAGATCCTGCCCAGCCGCTCGATCTCTTCCTTCGTCCAGACACGGCCGACGGGATTGTGCGGGCTGCAAAGGATGAGCATCCGGGTCCGGGCATCGATACGCTTCTCCAAGTCCTCGGTGTCCATGAGATAGCGGCCGTTCTCGACTTTGAGAGGGTTGCGGACGACGCGCCGTCCGTTGTTCTCGATGGCCGAGAAGAAGGGATGGTAGACGGGCGTTTGGATGACGACCTTGTCGCCGGGATGGGTGAAGGCCTGGACGCAGATGTTGAGGGCCGGGACGACGCCGGGGGACTTGGAGAGCCATTCCCGCCGGACGTCCCAGCCGTGGCGGGCCTTCATCCAGCGGATGATGGATTCCCAATAGGATGCCGGGTTCAGGGTGTAGCCGTAGGCGGGGTGTTCGGCGCGCTTCTTTATGGCCTCGACGACGGGTTGGGGGGCGGGAAGATCCATGTCGGCGACCCACATGGGGATGATGCCCTTCAGCCCGTATTCGAGCTCGCAGAAGTCGCACTTCAGGGAACCCGTGTTCCTCCTGTCCAGATAGGCGTCGAAATCGTATTTCATGTCGTTCTCTCGGAAAGCGAAGTTTCCTTATTGTAAGCGCCCGGCGCCGGGGTTTTCAAGGACCGGACGCCGTCCCGTCCTATTTGGCGGCCGGCCGGAGGGTCAGGGATTCGAAGAGGACCGCGTAAGGCACGGCATCTTCCTTTCCGCTCAGGCACCGGGAGAACGAGAACTCGATGACGCTCACCCCGGGCCTGCCGGGATTGGGGGGAATGACCAACGTCCGGGATTCCATCTCCCACGGCGGCGTGAGCTCCCATCTTCCGGCCTCCTGGCCGTCCACTTTGACCGTGATGAGCTGGGGGCCGTCAAATGGGTGGGATTTCATCCTGGCGGTCAGTTGGCCTGCCCCGTTTTTCGGGAGAGAAAGGAAGACCGAGGCGGAACGTCCCAGGGCCCAGTTGTACGAATTCCCATTTTCCGAATCGATCATGTTCAGGCCCCATCCGAATTGCTTAAAGGGCCCGGAGTCCGCCGTGCCGAAGACGATCCGGTTCGTCTTATACGAGGATTGCGGAGAATGATAGGTCCGGAGGTAGCTCCAGGAAGCCTGTTCGAGGGCGCTCCCTTCGACCACGAATTCATCGAGGCGGTCGAAATAGTCCTTCTGCCAATTGGTGTTCTGCCAGACATAATAGAAAAAGGCCCGTTTCCGGGTCTCTTTCGGGCCGACCTCGAAGACGGACCTGCCGTCAAACGCGGTCCTAAGATGGAGGAGGGCGTCGATGGTGGCGGGAAGGTCCGTGAGCGAGACCTGGGCGGGCGATGTCATCAACGGCCCCCGGCTCCCGGGCGGCTTGACGGCCAGCAGGGAGAGGGCCATGCC
>Ga0315279_10011077_pt1 | contig 10484 bp, 8 predicted proteins | sample YL17G06_20_MG_FD_203694 | JGI IMG/M metagenome (GOLD analysis project Ga0315279, IMG submission 203694) | Sediment microbial communities from Yellowstone Lake, YNP, Wyoming, USA - YL17G06_20 | ecosystem: Environmental > Aquatic > Freshwater > Lake > Sediment | place: USA: Wyoming | collected...
GCGGCTTTGCTGTGCTTCGTGACCCGCCGTTGAAACGGCGGGCTAAGATCAGGCGGTCGCTTCGCGACCTTCACCGGCGTTCCTCTCCGGCTGTCAGGCGTTACACTTTTGGGATAGGAGCCAGAATTAAGAGTTAAGAGTCAAGAGAGACGCCTCGGTGCCCAGCTTAACTCTTAACTTTTAACTCTTAACTCGCAACGTCGTCATGCCCGACGAATTGCCCGAAGAACATCCGGAACCCGAGACCCAGCCGCAATTCGCGCGGTTGCCGCCCGGCGGACCGCCCGCGACCGCAGCGGGCCTCGCGGACCGACCGGAGGCAGGCCCCTGGGGCCTGCTCGAGGCGCTTCCCGTGGTTCTGTTCCTGTTGCTGCTCACCAGCCTGAGCCTGGGGACATCCGAGCGGAACGTGTCCCACATCCACATCCGCACGGTGCTGATCTCCCAGGCGCTGCTCTACCTGCTGATACTGCTCTACGTTCACTTTGTGGTGAAGCTGAGGCGGCGCTTGCCGTTCTGGGCGGCGCTGGGTTGGCGCTGGCTTGCTCCGGGCCGGTTCTTGTTGGCGGGGCTCGGCCTGGCCCTGTTCGTCCAGTTGCTTCGCCTGCCGTCTGCCAAAAAGCTCCCGATCGAACGCCTGTTTGAGAATGCCAACGCGGCCTACCTGTTGGCTGCGTTCGGCATCCTGGTGGCGCCGCTGGTCGAGGAGATCCTCTTCCGCGGCTTCATCTTCGTCGCTGTCGAGCGCTCCTGGGGCGTGGCGCACGCCGTCTGGATTACCGCCATGCTGTTCGGCCTGGTGCACGTCCCTCAACTGGTCGGAGGCATCCCGCAGATGGTCGCGATTCTCGGCGTTGGGGTAGTGCTGAGCTGGGTGCGGGCTGCGACCCGCTCGCTGGCTGCTTCCTACTTCATCCACCTCGGTTACAACACAACGTTGTTCGGAATGCTTTTCATTGCCACGCACGGCTTCCGGCAATGGAGCTGAGCGGCGAGTTCTCAGTTTTCAGTTCTCAGTTGTCAGTCAATCGGGCAAGATGTCTGACTGGAAGTGGAAGATGAGAACTGAAAACTGAGAACTGACAACGGAAAACTATGGTGAAGACAATCGAATGGACCGGCGAGGGCGTGGCGCTGATCGACCAAACTCGGCTGCCCCGCGAAGTGGTTTTCGTGATCTGCCGCGACTGCCGGGAAGTGGCGGAGGCCATCCGCGGAATGGTCATCCGGGGGGCGCCGGCCATCGGCGTAGCAGCGGCCATGGGAGTGGCGCTGGCGATCAAACAGGCGCCGGGCCGCACTGCCGCCGACCTTCAGCCGGCTCTCGAACGGGCAGCCGAGTGCCTGGCCGCAACCCGCCCCACGGCGGTCAACCTGTTCTGGGCCATCGCTCGAATGAAGAAGCGCTTCGAGGAATTGCAGGCGGCCGGCGCGGACGCCGATCAAATCCGGGAAGCGATGGTGGCTGAGGCGCGGCAGGTGCTGCGCGAGGACATCGCCGGCAACCAGGCCATGGGGCGCCACGGGGCGCCGCTGGCGCCGCCGGAAAAGAGCATCATGACCCACTGCAACGCCGGGGCCCTGGCCACCGGCGGTTACGGCACGGCGCTCGGCGTCATCCGCGCCGTGGCCGAGACGCGCCGCAAGCCACCCCACGTGTTCAGTTGCGAAACCCGGCCCTTTCTGCAAGGCGCTCGCCTGACGGCCTGGGAATTGCAGCAGGACGGCATCCCGGTCACGCTGATCACCGACAACATGGCGGGGCACGTCCTGAAGAGCGGCCGCGTGGGCTGCATCGTCGTGGGCGCGGACCGCATCGCCCGGAACGGGGACGTGGCCAACAAGATCGGGACCTATGGGCTGGCCGTGCTGGCCAAGGAACACGGCGTGCCGTTCTACGTGGCCGCCCCAATCTCCACGCTGGACCTGTCGTTATCCTCCGGCGATCAGATCCCGATCGAGCAGCGATCGCCGCGGGAAGTCACGCATATCTTTGGAGTCCCGGTGGCGCCGGAAGGAATTGATGTGGAGAACCCCGCGTTCGACGTCACGCCCAATCGCTACGTGGCCGCAATCATCACCGAGCGCGGCGTGGCCCGCGCGCCCTATGAACAAACCCTCCCCAGCCTGGCGCAGGGTGGCGCCCCGGCGGGCCTGTTCAGGGAACCTGCGTCCGGCGGCCTGGTATAGTGTAAGACCCGCACCATGCAGACACACCCACCTCGCTGCCCGCGACGGCAGGTACGCTCCACCTGCAAATGAAGAGGTATTCGGCTAGTTAACGGCCTACTGTTTCGCCGCCTTGGCCGCCCGAATCTTAGCCCATCTTGCGCGTTGCGCGTCGGCAATCCTCTTGCGTGCCGCGGCGGACATATGGCGCGGTCCGCCCCGTGCCGAACCGGCACCACGACCGGCCTTTTTTTCTACATCGCTCAAGGCCTCGATGGCGCGATCCAGGCGATCGACTTCCGCCTGGGTAACCGCACGCTGCACCCTGAGCTGGCGAAGAATCCTTCCCAACTGAGCCATGTTTCCTCCAAGTCGCTCATAGTAACACAGATTTCGGTTTTAGCCGCGAACTATATTGGTACTAGTACTACTATTTGCACCCAGCTCCGGTTAATCGATACACTGTAACACGCCTGCCGCCATTTGCAAGCACTTGCTGCGAGGCAGTTCATGCACGCCCCTGCCACGCGGCCGGCATGGGACTTCTTTCCGGCCTTGATCAGACACCCCTGTCTTGATTGGATTCCTCCAGGCGGCTGAAGAGTGCAAGAAAACCCGAGGCGGCCGGTGACCCTTCCTTCGGCGCCCACGGGGCGAAGTCCTTGTCAGCCTGGGTCTAGATTGGGAAGGGCGACCATGCGAGGTCGCCCCCCTGTTTTTTCTTCAAGACCGCGTTGCGCGTGTCACCCATCGATGTTTCCATCGAGCCGCGCGAGAGGCGGCGCACCACGGGTTGAACGAACCACGCCACATAGGACGGGATGTCGCGGCTGAGGACCAGGACCTCCAACTCCACGTACACGCCGCCGTCCGCCTCCTGAAAACGCGTGAAGGCGTCCAAGCGCCACAGGAACCCATGGCCCTTCCCCGGCGGCAAAGCGGCCTCTTCCGGCGTCCCGTCGTTTTCGATTTCGACCAGGCGCGTGCTCTTCTCCCGGCCGTACCATCGCCCCGGGCTGGCCGGCGAATATCGCGTCAGGAAATCTCCCTCCACCACCGCAGTGACGATGGCCTTCTTCTTCAAGCGCAACCGAAAGGTGTATTGGTTGCCGGTGCGGGTCTGGAGCCGGGAATCGACGACCGTCGGCTTGTAGTAGGCCTTGTAGTTGCCGTAGTCGTGCAGGACCGCGAAGACCATGTCGATGGTGGCACCCGGGATGAAGATGGCGCCTGCCCAATCGTGGATCAGCCCGCCGGGCACGTTGATTTGCCCGTCGCCCGACGATGGCTCGACAACGACATCTCCCCGGCGCACCCGTTTCCTGCGTTGCGGCGAGTCGTCGATCCAGAGAAAATTCCGTTCGGGCCGGAGGCGGGCCGCCGCTTCCGCTTCGCGCGCGCGCAGGTGCCGCTCATAGGCGGCGACGGTTTCTGTCTTCAGTTCGGCGGCCAGGGAGCGGACAGGAACGGCCGCCAGGCAACAAGCCCCGGTGAAAAAAAGCGCCAATGTTCGGACGCTCACGCTCATAGCTCAACTTTCCACGTGGTGCCGCCGTCCTGCCGCCCTTGAACCGGCCGCTGCCGGGCCTGCTTCAGCGGCACCCGGCAGCGGCCTTCTCCCTTATCTGTCCCTACAACCATCATAGCCTGCATGGCCGGGTTTTTCTGATGGCCGATCCCGACATTTGAACATGGGACACAGATGAACACCGATGAAAACAGGGAGAGCCCCCTGGAGTAGACACTCGATCTGGGTTTATCAGTGTTTATCTGTGTGCCGTGAAATCTGCGGATTACTTGACCAAGGGCGTCAGGGTGATCTTGCGGAACTCGACCGGGCCGTGGTCCCCCTGCAGGATGATGCCGCCTGGCTGGCCTTCGTCGGCGTCGGTGGCGATGGCGGTGAGCCCCTCGATGACGCCGCGGTCGATCACCTTCTTCCCGTTCAGCACCACCGTCACTTCTCGCCCCACCAGCCGGATATCGTAGGCCTGCCACTCGCCGGCCGGCTTGCTGGCGTTCTCGCTGGGCGCAATCCGGCTGTACAAGGCCCCGTTGCTGTGGGTGTCCGGAGAACGGCCATAATCCTCCAAAACCTGCACCTCGTACCGCGCCCGCAAGCCGACGCCGCTGTTGCTGTGCGCTCCGACCCGGTATTCTACGTGCAGCTTGAAGTTCCAGAACTTCTTTTCGGAAACGATGTTGTTGGCGCCGCCGGTGCTGGCCAGCAGTGCGTCCTTCACCGACCAGCCCAGTTCCTTGCCCGCCACCAGCGGCAGCCAGCCGGACAGGTCCTTGCCGTTGAACAGCTCTACCGGCCTGTCTTCCTTCCACGTGCCGTCGTCTTTTTCATTGATGACGGGCGCGCGCGCTCCGATCCACTTGATGGGCGGGCGCTGCTGGCCTTGCACTTCAAATGTCCCCTCCAGCTTGCCGTCCACCAGGCGGGCGGTGTAGACCAGGTGGCGGGTGGTGGCCGGCGCGTCGGGCTTGGGCCGTTCCTTGGGGAAGAAGCCGAATTTCAGCACGCCGTCGCGGATCGAAATCTCGTCGATGGTGTTCATGTCGCCGGCATAGGCGCTGACGAATTTTCCCTTGGCGTTGGGCGTTCCGGCGCCTTCGATTTCCAGCCACCAGGCCCGCCCTCTTGGCTCACCGAAGGTCTTGATGTCCCATCTTCCGTTGAACTGGTCGTCGCCGGCAAACCCGCAGCAGGCAGCCAGCACAAGCGCTGCAAGAAGTGTCCGCATGATGTGCCTCGTCCGCGTACTGTATCACAACCCAGCGAAGCGGCAACCAAACCGGGCCATGCAGGGGCCCCTCGGTCTGTTTGGTTGCGGCGACAGCCGCGTTATGTCGCGGGCGACTTACGGCAGGTGCGCGCCGGTGCGATCGACCACCCGCAGGATGCGCCGTGAGGCGTCCTTGAGCGTCAGCACCATGTCGCCGGCGCCCCAGGGGCCCGAGCCCTGGTGGCCGATGAGCCGCACCCCGACGGTTTGCGCTTCGGGGATGTAGAACGCGCCAAATGCCACGCTGTTTGGCGCCAGGTACCCGGCGCCGGTGGCGCCGGCCAGGGAGGGAGCGGTCAGCGTGAGTTGATATGAGCCGGCGGGCGATCTGTCGCCGGTGCGGATCTCAGCCGTGTAGGCGCCGGCGTTGAGGTCCTGCGTCAGTTGCGCGGTGGAAGAGCCGCTGGCCGGATTCCCGACCTGCTTCCCGGTTGAATCAAGAATGCGCAAACTAAAGCCGAATGCGGAACGATCGCTGCCGGCCCCGGGGGCGGCGCTCACCACGGCCGATGCTCGCAGGCGCGACGCCAGGGTGAAGGTAAGCGTGGCAGCATCGTCGCCGCCGCCCCAGATTGGTCCGCCCTGGATGAAGCCGCCGTCCATCCTGGCCTTGGCGACGCTGGTCCCCATGCCAAACCAGCCAGCCTGCGCGCCGCCGTCCAAGGTCGCTTCGACGATGTAGAAGCCCGCGTTCAGGAAGAGGCTGAGGAACGGCTCGAACCCTGGCCGCACTTCGAGGTAGACGAACAAGCTGCGCGGGCTGTTGGAGGCGCCGGGCGCGTCGAACACAATCTCGCCCTCGTATTTTCCCGGCGATAGATCGTGGCTGCTCACCTGAATGACGGCCGAGCCGGGCGCCCATCCATAGGGGGTAACCAGCAACCAGGGCTGCGAGCTGCTGGCGCTCCAGGCCACCAATGTGCCCGTCGCGTTGGAGATCGGCACGGTGACGGGATCGGGGTCCCGTCCCGGCAGTGCCACGATGTCCAAAGCGGAACGCGCCAACCCGATCTGGGGTGCGCGCAGGATGCGGACCGTCAGGCTCACGGTTTGCGGGCTGTTGACCGCTTCCGGGCTGCTAAACGTCACCGTGGCCTGGTAGATGCCATACTGCATCCCCACCGTGTTCAGGTTAAGGATGGTAGCGCCGGGAGCGGAGCCGCTGGGTGGATCCAGCGTCAGCCACCTGGCGTTGGACTCCGCCGTCCAGGTCAGTGTCCCACCGCCGCTGTTGGTCACCTGCACGACCTGCGGCTGCGGGATGCTTCCTGCCAGCGCATCAAGCGTGATGGTCTGCGCCGACAGGGTCAGCACCGCGGGCGCGCGGACGGAAAGGGTGACCGGAATCAGGAGGGGCGAGTTGACGGCGTCCGGCGAAACCACGCGCACGTTGGCCTGGTACGTACCCGGCGCCAGCCCGGCCGGGTTGACCTTCACCGAGATGGCGGCGGGACTGGTGCCTAACGTGGCGTCCAACGAAACCCAAGGCTGATCGACGGACGCCGTCCAGGCCAGGGTGCCCGTGCCGGCATTCGAAATGGTGATGGTCTGAGTGAGCGCTGCCGAAGGAGCCGCGAAGCTCAAGGAAGCGGGAGCGACGGCCAGGGTTCCGCTGGCTGTTGTCTGCTGCGCCTCGATAGAGATCAGGTCGGCGGAGAACAGGCGCGGCGAGCCGATGGCCATCAGCCCGCCGGCATTCAGGACTTGCCCGCTGGGAAGCAACGCGGCGGCCTGCAGGACCCGCGCGCTTGTCGAACCGGCGATCAGGACGGAGCCGCCGGGCTCACCGCTGGCCGGGCTATACACCTCGACCTGGGCATTGGCGCTGGTGCTGTCACCCTGCCAGCCGCCCACCAAGGCCACCACGCCGGCCGGAAGCAGGAAGGCGTAGTGATCGTAGCGGGACGCGCTCAGGACCGCTCCGGCTGTCCAGGTGTTAGCAGCCGGGTCATAAACTTCGGTGGAGGCCAGCGCCCGGCCATCCCAGCCACCGGCCACCAGCAACTGCCCTTTGGGCAACACGGTCACCGTGTGTTGCTGGCGGGCGGCAGCCATCGACGCAGCCGGTCGCCAGGAGCCGGCTGCCGGATCGAAGATTTCCGCCGTGGCCGTTCGGCTGCCCTCGCTGGTAACGCCGCCGGTGATGAGCACTCGACCATCGGCCAGTAGCGACAGAACCGCCCGGGCGCGCGGCGTATTCAGGGCCGGCCCGGGCTGCCAACCACCGGAAGCCGGGTCGTAAAGCTCGGTGGAAGCCAGGACTTCGTTGCTGAAGTCGTACCCGCCAGCCACCAGCACCCGCTTGTCGGGCAGGCGCACCGCCGCATGAAAGTAGCGGTTTTCGATCATCGGGCTGGCTGCCTGGAAGGCGTCGCCGAGAGAGGGTCGGAGTAGTTCGACCGCCGATTGAGCAACCCCGCTCCTAATGCCGCCGGCCACTAGCACTTCGCCGTTGGCCAGCAAGGTGGCCGTGTGCCGGCGCCGCGGTCCATTCATCTGCACGATCGTTCCGAACCCATCGCTGGTGTACAACTCCGCCGATTGCACATCGCCGGAATCGCCGCAACCGCCGGTAATCAGCACGCGGCCTTCGGCCAGCATTGTCGTTTGGGCTTCGGTGCGTGCCTCGATCAGTTGGGAAGAGACCGGCGACGTAAAGAGATTGATAGCAACGGGGCCGCTGACCGGCGCCAGGGCGTCGAGCTGCAGCCGGACAGCGATCACCACCACCGGCGCCGTGGAGCCCGGGAAATTCAACCGGATACTGCCGAAGTAGACGCCGGCCTCCAGACCGCCGGGATTCGCCTGTACGCTGATGCCGGTATTGCCCGGATTGGCCGTGCCGCTTGTAGCCGGCAGTTTAAGCCACGGTGCACCGGGCGCTGCTTCCCAACTCAGCGCGTCCGTCCCTGAATTACTGAGGGTGAGGTTGTAGTTGAGCGGGCTGAACTGCCCGGTTGCCGCGCGAAAGTTAATTGACTTCGGCAGAACGGAGATTGAGCCCTGTGCCCAAAGCGCTGGTGCGCCTGCCAACAAGCCGACAATAAGGACCGCACAAGCGGCCTGACCCCTTTGGGACATAGAATCCCGCTAATCAGAACACATTCCAGGCCCGTTAGTTACGGTTTTTGGGGCGCCGGGGCTGAGCCTGAAGCCGGCCGGAGAGCCGGCGAAGGCCACTACGCGATAACGCACACCAGCGGCGCCAGGCGGCAGGGAACCGCCGGCCGCGGGGCCGGCGACACTGGTCTGCGGGCCGCTCACAGCGCAACTCCCGGCGAGCGCTGCTGCGGGACCCAGGCGCCAACCAGGACCACCTGCGCCAGCGGTTCACCGCGCTCGTATTGCTTCAGGGTGTCGCTCATCCTGGCAATGCGCCGCTGCACCATGGCGGATGTCCAGCCGGCCATGTGCGGCGTCATGATGACATTCGGAAGCTGGTGGAACGGGAAGGCCGATCCGTGCAGGATCTGGCTGGTATGCTCCGGATAGCGATACCACACGTCCAGCGCCGCGCCTGCGATACGCCGGTCACGCAGAGCCTCATAAAGCGCGCGCTCCTCGATAATCTCCGCCCGGGACACATTGATCAGAAACGACGATGGCTTCATCATCGAGAGTTCGGCCGCCCCGATCATGCCCCGAGTTTGCACAGTCAGCGGGCAGGCAATGACCAGGAAGTCGCAGTCGCGGAGCAAGAGAGGCAGGTCATCGGGCCCGCCGAGGAAATCTACGCGGGGCGCGGCAGAGGGAACGCCCTCGCAGATGGCCAGCACTCGCATGCCAAAGGCCAGCGCCCGCTGGGCCACCGCCTGCCCGATGGTGCCGAAGCCCACCAGACCCAATGTCTTGCCGCAGGCTTCATCGTGAGGCACCCCGCCCATCCGTCCACTGCCGGTCCAGTTCCCCCGCCGGAAGGTTTCCGAGCAGGCCGCGATTCCGGTGACATGCATGAGGATGGCGGCCAGCACGTACTCGGCCACCGCCACCCCGTGCTCGTACACGTTCAACACCGCGCACCCCGCAGGATAGGCGCGGCCATCCGTCTGCAGCACTCCCGCCCCGGGGAAAAGGAACAGCTTCAGCCCCTGCGCGGCATCCAGCGCTTCCTTCGGAAAGTCCAACGCCAGCAGGGCGTCAGCGCCCGGCAATTCGGCCATCAGGGTGGACAAGTCATCAACGGTCCGGACAATCCATGAGGGACCGAGGTGTTCGCCGAAGCACTTGGCGTAGCGCCCCCACTGACCGTCATAGATGATGAGCTTCTTCATAACCAGTTCCGGCGGGCTTGTTCCTTTGCTGCCGGCCGCGATAACTCCTCGTCGCACGGCGGATCTCTTCCGCCATTCCAGCAAGCCGCATCAGAACAACCTCTTTCCCGTATCGAACGTGAACGCGCATCGCCCTGTCTGCACCCTCGACACCGTCTCTAGCCAGTGCCTCGGCGAGATCCAGATGCCACCGCGGCGGGATCGACTCAAACTGCGAGGCCGTGTTGTAGAGCCAGTTGAAAATCAAGACGTGGCTTCTTTCCAAGGCGTCGATCAGCGGCTTGCAGCGTGTGTCCCGCACAACGCGCAGGTGGAAATCGGAGTGCGCCTTGTGAATCTCGAACAAGCGGGCGCCGGATGCTCCGCCCTTGGATGCAATCGCTTGGTAAGAGGCATCCAGCCGGGCCGCCAGCCGGCACAGCGCTGCCCTTTCCTCCGTGCTCGCCGTCTCCGCGAACAGCCGCGCCGAATGGACCTCGAGCGCTTCGCGAAGCTGGTAGTGCCCGACGATGTCTTCGGCGGTCGGAACCCGCACCCTTGTACCGATGCAAGGGAGGCTCTCCACAAGACCCTCGGACTCCAGCCGGTTCAAGGCCGCTGCGACCGGGATCAGACTGATCCCGAGGCGCTTGGCAACCGGCCTACGGGTTACCGGACTACCCAGCGGGAGGTCCCCGCTGAGAATCCGGTTGAGAATAAACTGGTAGGCCCGCTCGCTGAGGTTCTGTGGCACTCTGGCTTTGACCATGGCAGAACTGAAATATCATTTTTTTCGCTTGACAGTCTATTGCATCGCAGGTATTGTCGCAAGCGAAATTCAAACCGATATCTCAGTTTTGGATGCCTAAAGGGAATTCCTAGGACAACTCCGGAGAGCTTGCTGCCAGTGCTGCGCATCCGGAACAATGCCGGATTCCTCTGCACACCGCGGCGAAGCTACCGGATCCTCAAACCGTCGGCCGAAAAGAGCCGGCGAAGGAGGGCAAGATGTTCAGGCTGCTTCAAAGCGCGAAAAGAGTGGCGCCCGTCATCATGCTGGCCGCATGGGCGAGCGGCATGGCCGCACAAGTCAACACCGGCAGCATGTCCGGGCGCGTACTGGATCCGCAACAGGCGCTGGTGCCAAAGGCGCGGGTGGAAGCTGTTCGGCTGGAGACGAATATCGGGCGCCAAACTGAGACAAACGAATATGGTCACTACTCCTTGCCAGGCCTTCAGCCAGGCGCGTACGAGCTGCGGGTGCAGGCCGCCG
>Ga0315279_10011078_pt1 | contig 10484 bp, 12 predicted proteins | sample YL17G06_20_MG_FD_203694 | JGI IMG/M metagenome (GOLD analysis project Ga0315279, IMG submission 203694) | Sediment microbial communities from Yellowstone Lake, YNP, Wyoming, USA - YL17G06_20 | ecosystem: Environmental > Aquatic > Freshwater > Lake > Sediment | place: USA: Wyoming | collected...
GAACCTTTTGTGCCTGAGATGGGCGGTTCTTCACCAAAGTGTGCCCCAAAGTGAGCAATAATAATCTCATCAGCAATGCCGCAGAATCCCCCTTTACCCATAAGCCTGTTTACCCTGCATCTTCTCGGGCACAGCTCGCAATTTTCAAGGAGGGAAAGGAAGCCATCCATAGTGATAATTATAGTAGGTTTGATGTGTGATTGGAAGGGATTTAATAAGCATGCTATCTATCAGCCTTCGGTTCTCAGCAACTGCTGAATGCTGACGACTAACTGCTGACAGCTTATTTACAAGTTTGACTTTTGAAATGGTAATACCTAAAATGAGACAGATATGTTTCAGTTAACGGAAGATACTTTTGAGCAGTTTTTAGATATATACAGAGACTCATCGACTATTGATCTTAGAGATGTAACATTCATTGACCCTTACGGGATGGTTGGCCTTCTTGAGGTGGGAGAACTTCTAAGGGCAGATGAGGTTCAAAAAACGATTCTTCTCCCCCAATCAGAAGAAGTCCTGAGATACCTTGAAAGAATGGATTTCTTTGAATTTGCCGCCAAATATTTTATGCTTAAGCCTCCGGAGCCAAAAATATCAAAGAAGTATCTGAGAAGCGCATACTCTGATGTGCTGCTTGAGATTACGCCAATTGAAAAATCTGACGATATACATTTCATAGTTGGTAAGGTTAAAGAGCGTGCCCATTCGATTCTTGAAAGGCACCTCCACTATGATGAAAAAACAATAAGCGGGTTTGTTGTTGCACTTTCTGAAGTATGTCAGAATGTGATAGAGCATAGTAATAGCAAAGGATTTGTGGGTATTCAAAAATACCATTTCCAGAATCTAAACAAAAATGTTGTAAAGATTGCCGTAATGGATATTGGTATAGGTTTCAAGCAATCCTTATCAGAACGGTTTTCATTGAAAAACGACCTTGATGCCCTCGAAAAAGCCCTTTTTCACAGGGCATCCAGATACACCGATGAAGGAAGAGGGCACGGTCTTGCTGCTGTAAGACGTTTTGTCAATCAGTGGGACGGTAAGCTCTCCATCCGTTCAGGTACGGCTAAACTGTCGACGATACCTGAATGGGCATGGGGGAAAGAGAAAGAGCAAAAAATGACCTTCTTCCCCGGTTCCCAGATCAATATAATGCTGCCAGAGATGTAAATAGTACATTTTTGTTCAAGGTTCAATGTTCTATGTTCAAAGTTAAAAAACGAGTCTTTATCAAAACTTTGAACCTTGAACGTAGAACCATTTCTTAAAAAAACGCTTGACAAATTAATTAATTTATGATTCAATTGATTCAGTTGAACATGATTGATAACGAGACAATAATAAAGGAACAAATCAGAAAAGCTATTATCGAGGCAGGCAATGACCCTCTTTTTCTCGCTGATATAGAAGAAGTGTTAAAAGATTATGAATATGCAGATTTTGATAATGCCGTGACAACGATTTTAGATACATCTGAATTTGTGAGGAAAAGATATGAAATCTAAAAAATATAATTTCAAGGAAACGGTAGATAAATTTGAGGAATACCACAAAGACCCTGACCAATTTTACAAAATCTTTACAGAACCTGACTTTTCCTGGGTGGATGATGGATGTGATGGTTTTTGTCCTGAATGCGAACAGAAGTTGAAATGTGAAGTGTATGAAGATGGGGTATACCATGAAAAAGCTAAAGGTTGACCTTGATGAGATAGCGATGGAGATTGATAGGCAGGATGATTTTGGAAGCACGATTCTCTTTGATACTGAAACCGGAAATATTGTGAGTATACCTGATGAGTTGATGAGGGCGGTTGAAGAAGATGACGAAAAGGCACTTGAAAACCTGCCGGAATGGGAGAAGGAATTGATTGAAACAGCCAGAAGTGTCTGCTCAGATGAGAGCGGAAGATACGAAGAAATACCAAAAAAACCATCATATGAGGCTTATGATCTTATGGTTGAATTTGCCGAAACCGTGAAAGACATTCATCTTAAAGAGAAGCTCAATATTGCCCTCGATGGCAAGGGCGCCTTCAGGCGATTCAAAAATGTCCTTTCAGATTATCCTGAAGAACAAGAAAGATGGTTTGCGTTCAAAGACGAGAGGATGAGACAGGAAGTCATAGACTGGCTCAATTCATTGGATATAGAACCGATTTGAGCACTAACGGGAACCCTTAAAGAAGGAAATTTTATGGAAGTTTATAAATGCATACATTGTGAAGGTATAAGCCGAATAGAAGTAATTAAAGACACAGAGAAGGCAACAGAGCCAGAAATAGAGTTTTGTCCATTCTGTGGGATGTCAAACCTATATCGTAAGGAAGAAGATTAGAAAATGCCTGAATATAAACTTTATACCCTCCTCAAAGAAGAGCTTAAAAACGGATCGAATGACCTTGTGACGAGGTCAACGGGGCAGACGATAAGAGACAGGATAGAGCGGGATATTGCGAAAGAGAAAGATGGGGCGGTCATTGCGATTGATTTTTCAGGGATCGGAGTGATTGATTATTCCTGTGCCGATGAGATAGTGGCAAAACTCATATCCAGACTTATAAGCGGAGAATACGGGGATAAATATATCGTGCTCACTGGTCTTAATGAAAATCAGAAGGAGAATATCGAGGTTGCCCTTGAGCGAAAAGACCTTGCAGCAATAGCGGAAATCAGAGGTAATGGAAAAGTCCTCATTGGGAGCCTGAATAACTATCTTGTTGAAACGCTCAATCTGATATTTGAAAAAGGCAGCGTTACTGCAGGTGATCTCTCAGATAGCCTTAAACTTCCTGCAAATACAAGCGGGACAAGATTATTAAACCTATATAAGAAGAGACTGGTGAAAAGGGTTGATAGAATAATAGATGGTGCAAGAGTGTTCACATATGAATGCATATAACATCTTTGCTAATTTGCATTTTGCAAAAAATGGCAAAACCATCCCGGAGGAAAAATAATGTCAAAAAAGACAAAAAGTGGGAAGGCAAAAACATCCAGGCCTGCCAGGAACAATCTTTATCACAATGATATAAATAGAGCTGTATTTGGAAATAACCGACTGATTAATAAAACAAATAGCAAGAGACATTCATCGGAAGAGAATTATAATGCTATTGCAGAATCTATAATTCATTATAATACATCGGAAATAGTTTCATTTACAGACCTTATAGACAATATAGTACAAGGTGATAACCTTGATATATTAAAATCCATACCGGACAACAAAATTAATTTGATCATTACATCACCACCATATTTTAAACAGAGGGATTACGGTGGAGGCATTGGGAATGAAAAAACTATTGAAAAATATATAGATAACCTTCTTCAGGTCTTTTCAGAGTGTGTTCGTATTTTAAAAGATGATGGAAGTATCGTGTTTAATCTAGGCGACAAATATCTGGAAAGCAGTCTTCAGCTTATCCCGTATAGATTCGCTTTAGAAGTATTAAAAAAGTGTAATGTGAAACTGATAAATAATATTACATGGGTAAAGCTCAACCCAACGCCCAGGCAATATCAAAAAAGGCTTGTAAGTAGCACCGAACCTTTTTTTCATTTTGCAAAAAGTGATAACTATTATTATAACATTGAGGAATATATGAATAATAATGGAATTAAGAACAAACGAACCAATGGTAATAATATAGGCAAAAAATATTTTGAGCTTATTGAAAATTCATCACTTACACCGGAACAAAAAAAGATGGCATACTGTGAGCTTCAGGATGTTATCAGGGAAGTAAAAATGGGAGAGCTTGAAAGCTTCAGAATGAAGATAAAGGGTATTCACTCTGAGCCATTCGGCGGACAGAATGGTGGCAGAAAATATCAGCTTTTGAAAAAAGGTTTTACTATTATAAAAATTAAAGGTGAACCAATAAAACGAGACATAATAGAATGTGCGGTTGAAACAATTAAAGGTTGCAAACATCCTGCTATATATCCATTATTAATAATAAAAGAATTAATAAAACTCCTTACTAAACCTGATGATATTGTCCTTGACCCTTTCCTTGGAAGTGGTACAACCGCGGTTGCTGCAAAAGAACTTGATAGAAAATATATCGGCATAGAAATAAACGAAGAATATTGTAGAGATGCGAGAATAAGGCTTAAAAATACAAACAATGAAATAACCCAGGAGCTTTTCTTATGAAAAAAATAAACAAATTTAAAGGCAAACCTCACACAGAAATACTGCACGAGATATACGATGAAGCATTGGCAATCTTCAACGAAGGCAAGGCTCAATCACTAATTAATGAATTAGATGACCGTGGGAGAACCTACATCCAGACTGTTACAGATAATTTTGAAAGAGGCAAAGGGGTTTTAACTGTTTTAATAACAAGCCTTGTTCATAAGCTGCATAACCCTGACCAGGATATTAGATTACATCAGGAAAATATGGACGGTGGTTATTCTGGGAGAGGAATTGATACAAAATATGTAACGCCTTTTATGAAGGAAATGAGATTTCCAGCCATGGCTGAAAGCGGCTGGTTAACCAGATCGCTTGAACAAAATATACCGTATGACTTGAATTATCCTGGAAAAATAACTCCACCACAATTAAAATTTTCTTTTTTGAACTTGCTTGACCATATTGAGAAACAAAATAAACCCCCAGTAAAATATCTTTTGGCACTTTTTGAAAAACTCATCGAGCACAGAGAACAAATCTCTCTAGACTTAGCAAAGCCGACAAATTTAACAATATCAACAATTATTGAATATCTAAGGCAACACTTTGAGCATAGATATTCTTCGCGTGGCGCCTCCAGATTACCCACATTAGCGGTTTATGCTGCATATCAATGTTTGGTTCAAGAAACAAAAAGGTTTGAGGGCAAAACACTGATGCAGTTGGAGGAACACACATCTTCTGATAAAAGTACTGGTAAGGTAGGTGACATTGAGATTAGAGATAACGATAGGAGAGTATTTGAGGCGGTTGAGATTAAACATGGAATCCTTATAAATACTCAATTAATAAGAGATGCTTATGAAAAATTTAAAGCTCACCCTATACAGAGATACTATTTATTGTCCACAATAGGAGAAGACCCTTCTGATACTCAGAATAACAATGATGAAATATCAAGAATTTTAAAAATACATGGTTGTCAGGTAATTATCAACGGTATTTATCCATCGCTAAAATACTACCTTAGATTTTTGAACAATACATATGATTTTATTGATAGTTATGTTGAGAATTTAAAACAGGATACAGCTATAAAATTTGAACATAAAATGAAATGGAACGAAATTGTCAGCTAGCAAGTACCTCAGAGTTACACTGAGTTATGCAAATAGAAATCTTAACTGTGCAACGAAGGAACGGTGTGGGTGTATAGCTCTCTTGGCAATGACTTGGCAAGAGAAAGTTCAGAGTTATGAGTTCGGTGTTCGGAGTAACATGAAATGCAAGTTATGATTCTAAATCGGCAATTGCCAATCGAAAATCGTCAATTAATATAAGGGAGTATATATGTTTCTCTATCTTGTCCAGCATGCAGAGGCAAAAAGGGAGGAGGAAGATCCAGCAAGGGGTCTCACCGAGAAGGGCTTAAATGACATCAGAAAAGTAGCTGAATATGCAGCAAAATTAAACATCATAACAAAAGAGATATTTCACAGCGGGAAGACAAGGGCACAGCAAACTGCACGGGTACTGTCTGACTTTTTAAGACCTGAAAAAGGTATATCTCAAACTGACGGGCTATCCCCTATGGGTGACCCTGAAGTCTGGTTTGGACGAGTCTCTAAAATGGAGGCGGATATTATGCTTGTAAGCCACCTCCCATTTCTCAGTAAGCTCGCATCATTATTGCTTTGCGGGGATAAGGAGAAAAATGTAGTTAATTTTAAGATGGGATGCATCGTCTGCTTGAAGAGATTTGAAGATGGCAGGTGGGCAGTTGAGTGGATGATAGTGCCGGAGGTGGTTTGATGATAATCGAGATATCTTTAGTAATATTGATAGTTTTGGCACTCCTTATTTTATGGTTTTCTTATAAGTCAGCCAAAAGAGGAGACAGCAGTTTCATTGAGGAAGTAAGGAACAGATTGGATGAATTCGATAGAAACTTGATTAAAGCAGAATCATCCATAAAAGATGAATTTTCCCGTAACAGAGAGGAATTTAATAAGAATTTCAGAGATGCAAGGGAAGAGTCAAGCAGGTCATTTAAGTTGCTGGTAGATTCTATTGAAGGAAAGCTTGATAAGGTGACAAAAGCGGTGGAAGAGAAATTAGATAAGATGAGGGATACTGTTGATTCCAAGTTAAAAAATATTCAGGATGATAATAGTCTCAAGCTGGAAAAAATCCGTGAAACAGTCGATGAAAAGCTCCATAATGCTCTCGAAAAAAGACTCGGAGAATCTTTCAAAATAGTGAGCGATAGGCTGGAGTTGGTTCATAAAGGACTGGGTGAAATGCAAACCCTGGCAACGGGAGTCGGTGACCTGAAAAAGGTTTTATCAAATGTAAAAACAAGAGGAGTTTTAGGAGAATATCAATTAGAAAATATTCTGGAGCAATTATTAACACCAGACCAATATTCTAAAAATGTGAAGACCAAAGAAGGTAGCAACACGATGGTTGAGTTTGCGGTAAAACTTCCCGGGAGAGAAAACGAAAATAAAATTGTATGGCTTCCTATTGACGCAAAATTTCCTACAGAAGATTATCAGTTATTAATGGATGCATATGATCGAGGTGATCTGACCGCAATAGAAGAAACAAAAAAATTACTTACAAACAGAATTAAGCTTTCCGCAAAAGACATTAAGGATAAATATCTCGATCCGCCCAATACTACCGATTTTGCTATTATGTTTCTGCCGTTTGAAGGGCTTTACGCAGAAGTATTAAAAAATGCTGGGTTATTTGAAACTATTCAACGAGAGCATAAGGTTGTTATTACTGGTCCTACTACTATTTCTGCATTTTTAAACAGTTTACAAATGGGGTTCAGAACCTTGGCTATCGAAAAAAGGTCGAGTGAGGTCTGGGAATTGCTTGGAGCTGTTAAAACAGAGTTTGGCAATTTTGGTGCAATTTTAGAAAAAACACAAAAGAAATTAAAAGAAGCAAGTAATGTTATTGAACAGGCCGGTGTTCGGTCAAGAGCTATTGAAAGGAAATTGCGAGATGTTCAGGAATTACCGAAGGAAGATTCAATAAAATTTTTAGGTGATAGCTTGGAAAGTAATTTTGAGGACAATAAAGAAGAAACTGAGGAAGCTTAAGTAAAGCAAAACAGAGCAGATTGACCTTCTCTTTGTAAATGGTCATGGCATCTGTCATCCATATTTATACGGTTTGGCAACAGTAATCGGGCTCACCCACGGTATACCCACAATAGGCATTGCACAGAGATTGATATCTGAAACATACGAGGAAATTGAATCGGGGCATCCAGATATTACATATATTGCCCAAAATTAGAGGAAGCTTGGAACTGCTGTAAAAATCAGGAAATTTAAGAAACCTGTATATCTTTCCCCGGGTTTCGGAATAACACTCAATCGAACAATTAACGAATATCTGAAATGGGCAAAAAACAATAAGATACCGGAGCCTTTAAGATTAGCTCACATATATGCAAAAAGGTATATGAATAGTTGATGCTCTGGTTTATTATCATAGTTAGATAACAACCACTTATCTCTTTTTATAATGACTATGAAAAAATCTTGACATATTTATTATACCGGGGTACAGTATCCTGGTATGAAAAAATTGCGTATAAATAAAGGAAATACAGCACGAAAAAGAGTATATAATTATATCCGGGAACAAATTTTAAGCGGTGTTATAGCTCCTAACGAACGTTTATTGGAAACAAAAATTGCTAAACAAATTGGAACCTCACGAACTCCTGTAAGAGAAGCCCTCCATAGTCTTGAATTAGAAAAACTGATTAAATCAATACCAAGTGTGGGTTATACAGTTGAACCTATAAGCGAAGATGAAGTTAAGCAAATATGCGAGATCAGGAGGGTGATAGAGGGGCTGGCTGCACGGTGGGCAATGGAAAAGGCACAGATAAAACTTGTCAAGGATCTTGGGAAAAACATAGCCACCGCAGAGAATAAAGTTTCAACAGGTGATGTGAAGGTATTTGTCGACCTGGATGCTCAGTTTCACGAAATTATCGCTAAGCTAAGCAGAAGCGGACACCTTCTGGAATTATCGCGGTTCTTAAGGCGGCAAATGCTAAGATACAGGATACAGAGCATATACTCAAAGGACAATGTTTTAAGAGCTATAAAGGGTCACAAACAGATACTTAAAGCGATTGAAGGGGCTGATATAGATGCGGTTGAGAAGGCGATGAGGCATCATCTTGAGCAGTCTCTAAAAGATATATTGAGATTTGCATTTAAAGAAGATACAGGTAAGGATAAAATTCAATGATCGAAATCATGTTTAGAGGTCGCGGAGGACAGGGGGCAGTAGTTGCCTCTGAGATTCTTGGAAGGGCCTTTTTTCTTGAAGGTAAATACCCACAGAGCTTCGCTCTCTTTGGAGGTGAACGACGGGGTGCCCCTGTAGTCGGTTTTTTGCGCGTTGATGATGAACCCATTCTTTTGAAATGCCAGATAAAGCACCCAAACTACCTGATTCTCCTTGACATATCGTTAATTGAACAGGAGGAAATAGGTAAGGAGGTTGTACCTGGTGGAAAACTCCTCATTAATACACATAATAGCATCGAGTATTTTAAGGACTTGAGGGGGTTTACCATTGGTCTGGTTGACGCAGCATCAATCGCTAGGAATATTGGACTCGGAGGTAATTTTAATATGGCAATGCTGGGGGCATATGCACGCTTGACCAATCTCATAAAGCTTGAAACATTGATCGAAGCAGTCACTAAAATGGTTCCATCCAAAAGAGAGGAGAATATCCAGGCAGTGAAAGATGCCTATGAACAAGTAAAGGTCTACGAGGCGGAAGGTTAGAGAGCCATGAATCATCCACTTATCCAGGAAAATAAATTTGTAATCCCTATATCCTATGGCAGCACAGAGGTCATCGATACAGGCAAATGGGGTTTTCAAAAACCACATACGCAGTTTATGACAGCCCCCTGCCAGGAATCTTGCCCTGCGGGAAACAACATCCCTCAATTTCTCTATTTAGCCCAAAAGGGTGAGTATGGTAACGCACTTTTAACCATCTTAAAGGAGAACCCCTTTCCCGGTATATGCGGAAGGGTTTGCTTCCATCCCTGTGAGGTAAGCTGCAATAGAGATAAGTACGATGAGTCTGTCTCTATCAGTGCACTGGAACGATATATATTTGATACGACATCTGATCAAGTGCCTAACCTGAACCCCGTCCAGAATGTCAATGGAAGAGGAGTCGCCGTTGTCGGGTCTGGTCCTGCAGGTCTTTCATGCGCCTATTTTCTTCGTCTTTTAGGCCATAAGGTAACCGTTTTTGAGGCATACAAAGAAGCCGGCGGGATAATGACGTACGGTATCCCCGGATACCGCCTCCCGAAAGCTATCGTCAAAAAAGAAATTGATAGGATGATAGCTCTGGGTATTGAGATAAAGACAGGGGCTAAAGTGGGCAGAGATATCACTTTTAATGCACTCAATGAGTATGATGCAGTTTTTCTCTCGATCGGTGCCGGGATAGAGAGCCCCCTCGGCATAGAAGGCGAGGCATTTGAGAAGGTCATGCATGGTCTTGACTTTTTAAAGCGTATCAACTCAGGTTCATCAATCCCGGGAGGTCAGGATGTAATAGTGGTCGGCGGAGGAAATACTGCCATGGATGTAGCAAGGTCATCTATCAGGAATGGTTGCCGTGTTACCATAGCTTACCGAAGGGGAAGAGCAGAGATGCCGGCTATCAAGGACGAAATTGATGATACCGAAGAGGAAGGTGCACGGTTTGAATTTCTGATTCAACCTGTCAGGATAAAGATGTTATCAGACAAGAGATTGGCCGTAGAATTCCAGCGTATGAAGCTTGGTGAACCAGATGCGAGTGGCAGGCCAAGGGCTATTCGTGTTGAAGGGACTGACTTCATAATGGAAACAGATTACCTTATCACTGCTGCCGGTGAAAATGTTGATCTTGTATCCTTACCCACGGACCTTATAAAAAACGGTCTTGTCTACGTTGATAATTTTCTCAGGACAAAGAATGCTAAGATGTTCGCAGGTGGCGATGTGGTTAACCAGCCACGAACCATAGTGACTGCCATAGGAGCCGGGAAAAAAGCTGCTATTTCCATTGACCTTTATCTCAAAGGAGTACCCCCTGAAAAAATGTTCTCCGGGATAAGGGTGGGAGACAAAGGGTCTCTTTCTTTCGAGGCGTATACCTCCGGTGGAAGGTTTGAAATGAATCGTGCGGCACAGAAAGTTGTTACCTTCGATAAACTGAATACCCTTTATTTTGAGCACACGAGCAGGGTTAAAAAACGTAAACTGAG
>Ga0315279_10011079_pt1 | contig 10484 bp, 8 predicted proteins | sample YL17G06_20_MG_FD_203694 | JGI IMG/M metagenome (GOLD analysis project Ga0315279, IMG submission 203694) | Sediment microbial communities from Yellowstone Lake, YNP, Wyoming, USA - YL17G06_20 | ecosystem: Environmental > Aquatic > Freshwater > Lake > Sediment | place: USA: Wyoming | collected...
GGCGTCCGCGAGATCGGTGACGTGTAGCCAGTCGCGCACCTGTAAGCCGTCGCCCCACACGTGCGCGCGCTCACCGCGGAGCATTCGGGTCGCCGAGCGGGGAAGCAGCTTCTCCGGAAACTGCCTGGGCCCGTAGGCGTTCGTCGGTCTTGCCACGCACAGATGAATCCCCAGCTCCCGCGACATGTCCAGCGCTATGTCGTCGGCGAGCGCCTTGCTCCTCGCATAGGCACTGGTCGCGAGCCCCACGCCGGGCCGCTTCGCGTCCTCGGGGAAGCGCGCCCCGGGCCGTGAGGGTCCGTAGACCTCATCGGTCGACACGTGGACAACCTGGTGCACCCCGGCTAGGAGGGCCGCGTCCAGGACGCCGACTGTGCCCGCTACGTTCGTGCTGTAGAACCGCTCGGGGTGTCGCTCCGAGCGCGTCACATGGGTTTCGGCCGCGAGATGATACAGCACCTCGACGCCCTCGAGCGCGGCCGCGATGGCCTCCCGATCGTATCGGACGTCCAGAACCTCGAGCCGTAGGCGCTCCGATCCAAGCTCCGCCAGGTTCTCCCGCCTGCCCGCGTACGTGAGTGCGTCGATGCACACCACTGATCGCGCGGCGTCCGTCTCAAGGAGCCGTTCGACGAGGGTCGATCCTATGAAGCCGCAGCCGCCGGATACGGCGACGATGGACATCCCGTGACACCCCCTGTGCCTCGCGGCGCCTTGGCCTACGGTACTGCGGCCTGGTCGGGCGGCAGCTCGGGCTCCCAGAACACGCCGTGCTCGCGCAGGTGCGACGTAGCCCGGTAGTTCGACTCAAACGTGCCCGCATCCGACCAGAAGCCGTCAAGCCGGAAGACGGCGGACTCATTCCGGCGGATGTAGTGGTTGTTGAGGTCGGTTACTTCAAGCTCACCGCGCGCACTCGGCTTGAGGGTCCTTATGACGCCGAACACCGCCGGCGGATAGACGTAGAGGCCGGTGACGGCCCAGCTCGACGGGGGCGCCGCGGGCTTCTCCACGATCTCCGCCACGTTCCCCTCCAAGTCGAACGCGGCAACGCCGAAGCGTTCCGGGTCGGGGACCTCCTTTAGGAACACAGCCGAAGCCTTACCGGATCGCTCGAACTCGTCCCTGAACGGCCCGAGCGATTGGTCGAAGACGTTGTCGCCAAGGGCAACGGCGATCGGCCGGCCTCCGGCGAAGTTCCCACCCAGCCCGATCGCCTCCGCGATCCCGCCCGCCTGGTCCTGGACTCGGTACGAGAGCGAAACCCCGTGTCGCGCCCCCGAGCCGAGCAGACGCATCACGTCGGCGATGCTCTCGCCGCCTACCGTGACCATTATCTCCGCTATCCCCATGCTCTTCAGTGAGTAGAGTGGGTAGTAGATCATCGGGTACTTCCACACCGGCAGGAGGTGCTTGTTCGTGACGAGAGTCAGGGGGCGCATCCGGGTGCCCGTGCCACCCGCGAGGATCATGCCGCGCATCAACCGGCCCCCTCTCGCTTTGGCGGATGCGTCCCTCGGTCAGCCACGGTCCGGCTCCCAGAGCTCGATCCCGAAGAAGTCCCAGGGCAGCCGACCCTCGTTGGGATCGGTGGGGCGGAACTGGCTGTTCATCGCGTACAGTAACAGGGCGCCCTCTGTCCCGGCCTTGTACCCGTGGGCCACGCCGCTCGGGATGTACAGCAGCGCGGGCGCCTCGCCGCTCAGCGGGTAAGCGCGGCGCACTCCGACCGTGGAAGAGCCCTGTCGCACGTCGACCAGCCACACAAGCATCTCGCCTCGCACGACACACCAGACTTCGTCCTGCACCTCCTTCGGGTGGATATGAAACGCGTTGATGCGCCCCGGCACTGCCGCGCAGACGGAGATCTGCCGGACGGCGTACTCGCAGTCGAGTCCCTCGAGTCGGCCGTCCGTGAGGCGCATGTACTCCATGAAGCTCCCCTCGAGCGCGCGGTGCTTCCTTAGTAGCCGCGTCCGCACGCCGTCGATCTCCGGAGCAGGCCCGTAGCTCTGAAAGGTGAGTGCCGCTTCAGACTCCGGTGTCAGGCGAGCCCTCATGCACGATCCCGTTCTACCACAGGCAGTCCACAGCACACTCGCCAGGCGCCCACAGGGGAGGAACCACGCTGTGCCGAGGCCGGTTCAGCCCGCGGGCGGGTGACGTAGGGCCGGCTGACAAGCTGTGCCGGCCCGGCGAACGGGCGTTACACGCCGCGCGGGCGGCCCGCTGCGCGACTGCCGCCAGGGGCGTGATAGCCGCCTAGTGCCGGCCACGGAGAGCCCCGTCCTTGGCCCAGAACAGGAGCCACTGCACCGGGATGACTGCCCCGAGACCCAGGACAGTGGCGTCTTGTGCTCCGGACTCGAGTGCCCAGACCCGCAGGGCACGCGGCGAGACGAAGGTGATGTACCCGCGCGAGTGCTGTGCCCAGGGCTTCCCCACGAGCCGCGCGCACCAGTCGAACGCCCGGTAGTCCAGGTAGTGCACGAATGGGAGACGCGTGTGGAGTTCGATGGGGAACCAACGGTTGGGCGTCGTGAGCATCCCTCGGCGGCCCACGCGCACGCATTCCGACACGAAGCGTCGCTGGTCCTCCGGGCCGCCGACGTGTTCCACAACAGCGTTCGAGTGGACCAGGTCGAACTGGTCGGGGTCGAACGGCATCCGTCGTCCGTCTCCCTCGACGACCGTGACATCTGGGTAGCGTGCGCGAAACTCGTCCATCGGGGGCAGACCGAGAGCGGTAATACGGGACGGCCAAGGGTAGTGCTGCTCGAGGTAGTTGTCGCTCGGGGCGTACGACTTGTTGCTGGCCCCGACGTCGAGCAACGTCTCGGACGCCAGTGGCAACAGGTACCGGGTCAGCAGCTCGAGCTTACGAGCGCGGCTTCGCTGCTTGGCGGCTTCGATAGTCGAGTGGGCCATCTGAAGGGCTCCTTTGGCCCCATCCGTAACGGCTAGTCCCCGCGCCACCTCACGATGTCATCGGGACGTACGCCAGGGTCGCCTTCGCCCCTGCACAAGGCGAGCAGTCGCTCGAAGTGCCGCTCGATAGTCCATTCCGCCTCGGCCTTCTCGCGGGCCTTGCGCCCCATTCCCTCCTGCAGGTCCGGGTCGGTCAGGAGGCAGCTCAGCTTGCCCGCCAGATCCTCGGCATCGCCGACGCGAAAGTGAAGGCCCGTGATGCCGTCATCGACGAGTTCCACCATGCCACCGATGTTCGACACAACCGCCGGCTTGCCGTACTTGCCGGCCTCGATCAGCACATTGGGGCAATTCTCGTACCATGTCGAGGGCATGACCAGACACGCGGCCCCCGCGTACGCGACCCTCAAGTCCTCGCCACCCAACTGACCCGCGAACTCGACGTTACCGGCCCCGAGCTGCTGCGCCAGCTTGCGCAGCTTCGGCTCCTGCGGGCCGCGGCCGGCCAGCACGAACCTATGCTCCCGCAGCGTCGCCGCGGCGCCGATGAGCACCTCCAGGCCCTTCTCCCAGCCTAGGCGACCCACATAGAGAACGTACCCTCCCGAACAATGGGTAGGACGCGGCCCCATGTCGATGGCATTCACGAGGCGGGCCATCGGCATCCGTGCGTAGAACCCGTCGGCCGCGAGCCTGCCGAACAGGAAGTTGCTGGGGCTGACCAGGACATCGGCGTTGCGGTACAGCCGGAGCATTCGATGCAGCCAGCCTTCGCACGCGCACAACGTGCTCTCGACGGTCGAGCCGCCCACGCACTTGTGCCTTACGCTGTTCCAGTACTTGCCGCCCAGGCATCTCTCGCACAAGCCATCCCAGGTCATGAGAGTGTAGTTCGGGCAGATCAGCTTGTAGTCGCGCAGAGTCAGAAGCGTACGCACCCCGGCACGCCTCAGGACGGGCAAGATGGAGGGCGAGAGCTGATGGTAGATGTTGTAGCAGATGGCTACGTCGGGCCGCCAGTCTCGCACAAGGGCGCCGATCTTCCTCGCGGCCTCGCCGGAGTACAGGAACCTCATCGCGGCTCGGAGACGCCCGCGCAAGTCGCGGGGCTTGCCGGGCCCGCTGAGCTCGATGCTCGACACGAAGTACCGCGACCACTCGCTCTCCTCGTTCCGCGAGTGGTGCATCGAGAAGAACGCTACTTCGTGTCCATCGCGGCGCAGGAGGTCCGCGTGACGGAACATCTGCGTCTCAGGGCCGCCGTAACGATGGAAGAACTTGTTGACGAGCAGTACCCGCATCTTCAGAGCCTTCGCAGCATCAGTGCCGGTAGCCGGACGAACCGCCCAACCATACGCCGCCCGGCCGGCGCTCGCCTGCCTCGCGGAACAACGACGAGGGGCGAGGAAGCGAGATCACGCTCGCCGCCGTCAGCGCCCGCCGCTGTCCTTCCGCAGGTACCACTCGACGAACCTGGGGACTCCGTCTTGCACGGTGGTCGCCGGCTCATAGCCGAGCAGCGCCCGGGCCCTGCTAATGTCCGCCAGGGTCCTCGGGACGTCCCCGTCCGCCTGGGGGGCCTCCCGCACGACCGCGCTCTTGCCGGTGGCTTTCTCGATCTCGGCCACGAGATCGCGGAGGTAGGTCGGCCGCCCGCCACCGAGGTTGAAGACACCCCAGTCAATGTCGTCGACCCCGAGGCCCGCGACGAACCCGGCCACTATGTCCGACACATAGGTGTAGTCCCGATACGTGTCCCTAGCCCCGTACAGCTCGATGGCCTCGCCCGCGAGTATCCGCTTCGTGAACCTGTGGATCGCCATGTCTGGTCGCTGGCGCGGACCGTACACGGTGAACAGCCGGAACACGAGGATTCGCAGCCCGTAAACCGAGGCGTAGGTGTGGCACATCGCCTCCATGCCCAGCTTGCTGGCCGCGTAAGGCGACACAATCGACAGCAGCGCGGCGTCCTCGCGGAACGGCACCTCGGTCTCGGACCCGTAGACGGAGGAGGTGGATGCCACTAGAAGCCGAGGCGACCCACAGGCGCGTGCCGCATCGAGGATGTTGAGGGTTCCGTGGATGTTGACATCGACGTAGACGTGCGGGTGCTCGAGCGACGGTCGGACTCCGGCCCTGGCCGCGATGTGGAAGACCGCCCCGGGCTTCGTCTCCTCGAACACGCGCTGGACGACATCGACGTCTCTGATGTCCCCCTCGACCAACCGATAGCGCCGGTTCTCCGTTGCGGCGCGAACGTTCGCGAGCTTCTGGTCGCGGCTGTAGTACGGGTCGAAGTTGTCGAGAGCTGTCACGTCGTGCTCGCCCGCCAGCAGGGCGTCGACCAGGTGGGATCCTATGAAGCCGGCGCCGCCCGTTACCAACACCCTCATTGCCCGGCGGCCCCCTCCGGTTCGGCGCCGTCACGGCCCGCTGCCGCGTCGTCCGGGCGGCCGGGCGGACGACCGATGCCGATGTGCGCCAGCCCCTCGCGGGCCAGGTCCTCCGACCGGTACAGATTGCGCCCGTCGAAGACCAGTGCGCCCTTCATCAGCCGCATCACTTTCTGCCAGTTCGGCAGCCGGAACACCTGCCAGTCCGTCATCACCGCAAGCGCGTCGACCCCCGCCACGGCGTCGTACATGGATGCGCACCCGACCACGCTGCCCTCCCAGAGATCTCGCACTTGGCTGACGGAGGCGGGGTCGTACACCTGCACCACGCAGCCCGAGGCCAGGAGATCGGTGATCAGGGTGACACTCGGAGACTCCCGCGTGTCGTCAGTGTCGCGCTTGAAGGACAGGCCCCACACCCCGATCCGGAGTCCCGTCAGGTCCTGGCCGAAACGCTCCCGGATCTTGCCGATGAGCTTCCGCTTCTGACCCTCGTTGACGGCATGTACGGCGCTGATGAGCTTCGGGTCGTATCCGTGCGTCGCGCCGAGGCTCATGAGGGCCTGTATGTCCTTGGGGAAGCACGAGCCGCCGTACCCCACTCCGGGGTAGAAGAAGTGCGAACCGATGCGCTTGTCGGCGCCCGCCGCCACGCGGACGGCCTCCACGTCGGCGCCGAGGCATTCGCATAGATTGGCGATCTCGTTGATGAAGGAGACCCGAGTGGCCAGGAACGCGTTGGCCGTGTACTTCGTCATCTCCGCCGAGCGATTGTCCATCATGAAAACCCTGGTATTGGAGCCGACGTACGGCCGGTGGAGCGCCGCTACGCTCTCGCCGGCCTCCTGCTCGCGGCACCCGATCACCACGCGATCGGGACTGGCGAAGTCCTGCACCGCCTGACCCTCGCGGAGGAACTCGGGGTTAGACACGACCGCGATATCCCCCCTGCCCGAGCCTTCCAGGATGTCGCGCACCCAGTCGGCCGTCCCCACCGGGACGGTGCTCTTGATGGCCAGGACAAGCCCCCGCGCAGCGTGCGCGGCGACGGTCTTCACAGCCTGCTCAACATAGCTCAGGTCCGACGAACCGTCCGGACGCGAGGGCGTGCCGACCGCTATGAAGGCCCACCGCGACTCGCCCAGGGCCGCTGCGGGCGACGTAGTGGCCGCTACCCGACCCTCGTGGAGGTTCTTCTGAAACAGCTCCCCAAGTCCCGGCTCGTAGATAGGTAGGTCGCCGCGCTGCAGCAGTTTGACGCGCTTCTCGTCGACGTCAAGGAACGTAACCTCCGCCCCCGAGTCGGCGAAACAGGTGCCTGTCACAAGCCCGACGTACCCCGCACCAACAACGCAGATCATCTCGCAACCCTCTCAATGCCCCCCGCCCGGCGAGCGCGCCGGACGCCTCCCTATGCACCCCAGAGCCCCGCCACGCGCCGAGCTAGTCCGGTGACGCCGCCCCCGCCGCCCCGGCATCGGCGCCGGGGCGGGCCGGCCTGGCCCTTGGCGGCCGGCGCGGCCTGGACGTCGCGCGTCCGCTGCCCGCGTCCGCTTCACCCGACGGGGTCTCGAGGCGCGCGCCCGCTCCGAGGGCGGCCAGCAGCACCAACTGAGACATCGCGAAGGAGTACCCACTCCAGTAGCTTTCCACCAACCCGTCGATGGCGAACGTGAGAGCCGCCGCGAAGCCGACGAAGCTGGCCAACTCCCTCTCACCGACCTTGGGCCCGCGGAGCGCGAAAACGGGGGACAGCAGGCCGGCGCCAATGAGGGTGGCCAGGGCTGCGCAACCCATGAGCCCCGTGTCCACGAGCGCCATTACATATGTGCTATGGGCCCCGATCCTCACGACGTCTCGCGAGTACCCGAGCCCACGACCGACCATTAAGTCCCAGCCGCTGGCGGGGAAATCGGCGAGCTGCTCTCTCCAGATGCTCTGGCGGCTGGTTAGGTTGAGGGTGGTCTTGTACTCGGTGGAGATCGCGGCGAACACCAGCAGTATTGCCAGCGCAGCGAGGGCTAGGCCCGCCCCGCGCGCGCGCACTGCGGCCTCACCGCGCGAGAGTAGCAGCAGCGCCGCGATCATGGCTATTACCGCGCACAGCAGTGACCCTCTGGCATAGGAGGTGATAAGGCCCGACACAATGAGGACCATTGCCACTCGCGCCGCCGTTCGAGCCATGCCTTTGGGAAGCGAGAACGACAGCAGGGCCGCCGACGGGAAGCACTGGCTCAGGTAGTGGCCAAGAGCTGTGAAGTTCGGCAAGGAGCCGCAGCCGGGGTCCACCATGACCGGGCCGAAACGGAACAGCCAGTGGAGGAAGCCCCTGGGCTGCACGTCATAGTTCATCGGATGAGAGAGTACGCCCCAGTGCTGCAGCGTACCATAGGCGCCCTGAACGGCCCCAGACAGCACTATGGCGGCGAGCACTCCTCGGCGGGCGCCGGCGTTCGCGCACATGGCCCGCGCCACGAAGTACCACACCACTATCTCGATGGAGCCAATGTTCAGCGCCTGCTCACCGCGCTGCACGCGCCCGATCACAGTGGACGCCGCGAACACCCCACCCGTCATGACCACCGCAAGACCCATCGTGTCCATCTGGCTGGCTCGCGTGGGCTCTGACCGAACAGCGGGCGTACGTCGGCCGCTTACCGCCCAACCCAGGAGGGCTGCGAACACACAGGCATCCCAGAGGCCCACCTGGGTCTGCCCGACGAACACAGGCAGTCGCAGGGACTCGAGAGGCAGCGCAACCACACCGACAAGCAGGACCCACTCCCATCGGAAGAAGGTGAGAGAAGCGAGCGCCACAGCCGCCACAAGCCCGCCGGTCAGCAGCGCGAGGGCGCGGCCTTGGAACATGCCCACCACCGTGATGAAGAGCACGGACACGACCAGTACGGAGGCTAGCACGCCCAACAGCTCGCCGATCCCCTTGGGCCCCAGCTCCACCTGGGCTGCGGCGAGTCTCCGTTGCACGTTACGACCGGAACTCCACACTGTGAGCCCCCGAACTGTGCGGCAGGACGCTACGTGCCGCCGAGACACCGGCTGACCGGCTCCGGGGCAGTGGCGGGCCCGCACGCCATCACGACGCCCAACTCGTTTGGGCCCGCTGGCTCCACTGCAGCTTCGCCGCCGCTTCCACTTCCGACCGGAACAACGAGGCTAGATGAGCGCCGGAGAAGAGCCGGGCCGCCTGGAGTGCCGCGCGTCGCATAGCGTCGATCTCCGGACCGCCGTCTAGGCACCGCCGGACTCCGTCCGCCAGCGCCGGCACACTCCGGTCTGACACTACCAGGCCGCAGCGCTTCTCCCGGAAGAAGCGGGTGAGATAGTAGTGCTCCGGGCAGTGCACGAGAATCGGCTTGCCGCTGGCAAGATACTCCACGACCCTGGTCGGGAAGGCCGTCGCGAGCTGATCGTCTTCGGTGCGGACCTCGTCGGGCCAGTTGAGCGTGACAACGAGAAGCCCCTGCTCGCGCAGAGCCTCGAGGTAGTCGGCGCGCCGATTGTAGAAGGTCTGGCGGAGGTTCGGGCTCTTGATGCCGTACTGCGAGGCCAGCTCCTCCAACGTTGTCGATGAGGCCAGGAGGACCTTCACGTCGACCTCGTCCATTGCCTGCACAACGCGTCCCAGCCCGCGGTCATTGATGCGGTAGTACCGGCCGCCCAGCAGCGCCTGTGGGGGCAGTGGCCCCGGCGTCGGGTCGGTCGGGATCGGCTCCGCGTAGCAGTGAGGCAAGCACTTAGCCGGCGCACCGTACTGGCTCCGGAAGAGATCCTCCAGACCGTGGGTGACGACCAGCACAGATGAGGCCTCGGACAGCACGTGGTCTTGGAGCCTGCGGGCTCTGTTCACGAGCCATCGTGCCTGCTGGTTCTCGACGATGGTGTCCATGAGGTAAGCGACCCAGGGCCGCTTGAGGTGGTAGGCGATGTCACGCGCGAGCGAGAGGAAGAGCATGGGGGTCGCCCCGACCACGACGGTCGGGTCGGTCCGACGGGCGCGCCGGAGCGCCCAGGACAACGCTAGAGGGTAGTTCAGCCTGAGGAGCAGTCGACGGCCTCGCTTCAGCCAGGGCAGCGGGTCAAGGGCCGCGTGAACACTCACGCGCGGGTCAAGGCCGGCGATCACCTCGTCCTTGCCCTTTGGGGGCGCGAGCGTGACCACCGAGTAGCTTGTCGGGTCAAACTGGTCCAGCAGATTGCGCATCACAACGGTTCCGCCGGACTGAGCAATGTAGCCCTCCGACACGACCAGAACATGCCCACCCTCCAGTAGCGGCGGCTTTGCCTCCCGCACTTGCTCGGCAGCTTCGCGGCTTCCGCTCACGACCTCCACCCCAGCTCGGCCGCGTCGGGCATCCGATAGCCCAGGACGATGCGGCAGACAGTGTCGGCTACTCCCTGCGCCAGGTACTCAGCCGGCGGAGTCCATTTCGGCTGCGCCCGGGTCACCAGGGCTACCAGGTGCGCGACGCGCTCGGGATCGGCCCCGGAGAGCACGTTCGAGCCGCACTCGATCGTCTCCGGGCGCTCCGTCACGTCGCGGATTGTCACGTTGGGTGAGCCGAAGATGCATGCCTCCTCCTGGACCGTGCCGCTGTCCGAGAGCGTGCAGAACGCCGACCGTTCGAGGCCAATAAAGTCGAAGAACCCCAGCGGCTCAACAAAGCGCAGCCCTGCGCGCTCGATGTCCACGCCGTACGACTCCACTTTGGACCGCGTCCGAGGATGGAACGAGCACACCACCGGGTAGCCGTGCCTCTCGTGCAGTAGTGCCAGAGCGTCGACAAGGGCCCGCAAGCGCTGCTCCACGTCTACGTTCTCGGCCCTGTGCATCGTCACAAGGAAGTACTCACGGGGCGTGAGTCCCATCCGCTCGAGCACATCGCTCCTCGATATCTGCGGCTCGAAGTGGTCGATGACCTCCTTGATGGGGTTGCCGATGACGTAGATGCGCTCCCCGGCGATGCCTTCGCGCAGCAGGTTCTGCCTGCTGCGTTCGGTGTATGGCATCAGCACTGTGCTGCAGTGGTCGATGACCCGCCTGTTGACCTCCTCGGGGACGCGGTCGTCGTAGCACCGATTGCCGGCCTCCATGTGGTAGACCGGGATCCCGAGCCGACGCGCCACCAGGGCGCAGATCCCGCT
>Ga0315279_10011080_pt1 | contig 10483 bp, 8 predicted proteins | sample YL17G06_20_MG_FD_203694 | JGI IMG/M metagenome (GOLD analysis project Ga0315279, IMG submission 203694) | Sediment microbial communities from Yellowstone Lake, YNP, Wyoming, USA - YL17G06_20 | ecosystem: Environmental > Aquatic > Freshwater > Lake > Sediment | place: USA: Wyoming | collected...
TCGCCGCTTGGCCTCGAGGTCCGTCCTGGCCCCGGCATGATCGCCCGCTTGGATCTTCCGGTACTGAGGCATGACGTCGAGGGGCTTGGGCAGATGACCCTGCCCTCCCCAGTTGATGCGATCAAAGCCGGGGTCGAGGCGCGAGATGTGCTTCAAATACACCGGGTAGCTGAAATCGAAGCCGAGCCGCGTCAGGTAGGTTTCGCTTAGGGCCTTCAGCGCGGCGGCCGGGTCGGGCCTGCCCCTAGTGAGCGCGGCGAGCGCCGCATCGACCTTGCGCAGGTCCCGGAGCACGGATTGGTACGGATAGACGGTGATGTCGTCGTCTGCCGGCGATAGGGCCGTGAAGGCGCTGTTGAGGGCTTTCTCGACGGCGAGGAGGCCGGCGTTCACCTCCTCGATCCTGTCGGCGGGAACCGGCGTCGCGCCCGACTCATGCGCGGCCGCGGCTCGCCCGAATGCGGCCAGGGCCCTTTCCAGGCGGGAGATGGTCTCGAGGCCCGCCCCCGAGTCCTCGAGCTTGTCGGTTTTTAGGGCGGCGGCCAGGTCGTCGGCCCTGGCCTCGAGGCTATAGGGCAGCAGACCACCGTCCAGCTCTGCGGCGGCCCGAAAAGCGAACTTGGCGATCTTCGCCAGGTAGGGCCAGTCAACGATGTCTTGCGTCTCAAAGTCGGAGTGATAGAGCGCCTCATATTCGGAGGTCGTGGCATCGAGCTTCACGCTGGGGATGCCGGCCGCCGTGAACGTCCACTGGTCGTTCCACGAGTTGACCGGCGTGAGGAGCTCAAAGCCATGAGGTAGCAGGCCCGGAGACCGCGAAGCGAGCCGTTCCAGCCAGGGCTTGAGCTCCGGGTTCGAGCGGAGCCCGAGGGGCGCCCCCTTGACCGCCATGCTCTCGAGGTTGAGCATCGCCCGGACGCGTCCGGCCCAATCGGGGTGGGCGCGCGTGGCCGCCCACCAGGCGCCGACGATCCACTCGTAATAGGAGTTCGTGTAGCCGAACTCTTCGCCGGCCGTGGCCAGGAACACGACGGTCGTCTTCGGGCGGTAACCGCTCTCCCGCATCGCCTTGGCGATCGTGAGCATGTTCACCAGGGCGGCCGTGTCGTCCGCGCCGGCCCGGAAATGGGCGTCCTGATGGGCGGCCAGGAGCACCATCTGGCCGTCGCCCCGGGAGCCGGGGAGTTCGCCGACGACGTTGTAGGCGACGCCGCCGTCGCGGGCGAGCGTGACCTTCTCCTTGAGTAACAGGGTCGCCGTCACGGGCCCGGCCTCGATCTGCGACTTGAGCCAGTCGCCGTCGCGGCGCGCGACATAGATCCAGGGCGGGGCGCCGAGGTCGTATTGGCCGTCGAAACTGCCCAGGGCCCGGTCGTCGACGGAGTAGTACTTCGGGTCGTCCGGCGTAAAGGTGCAGACGACGCCGGCGGCCTTGCGGTGGCCCGCTTCGAAGGCGGGTAGACAGAACCACCACGCGCTCATCTTCATGTCGACGAGGACCAGCTTGCCGGAGACGTCCCCGGCCGCGTCGAAGTCGGCCGAGGTGCCGCCCTTGACGTAGACGATCGGAGCGGTGACGCCGTCTGGCGGGGTTGGCGGCACACCGGCGATGGTCGAGGCGGTCATCCGGCGGCCGGCCACGGTCAGGGCCGCCTCTTCGAACTCGAAGACGTCGACGGGGACGGGCTCGAGCCGGACGTTACTGAGGCCCATGGCCCGCATCTCGGCGGCCACGCGGTCACCGACGGCCCGCTCGGCGGATGTCCCGGCCCAGCGGAATCCCAGGTCGGGGTTGGTGCCGAGCGAGCAGAAGTAGGCCTCGAGGGCCTGAGGGTAGCCTTGGGCGAGGAGTTTGTCGACGGCCTGGTCGAAACTCGGACGGTCGGCGGGGGAGCAGGCGGGAGCGAGAAGCGCCGCCAGTAGGAGCGGGACGAGGAACGGCAAAGAGCGCATCAGAGATCGTCCGTTCACGGCCGATTTTTTTGATTACTTCTCTGCCTTCACTTGGCCTGCCGGCTCCTCCTCCGTTCCTTCTGTTTTCTTTTTCGTTATTACCTTGCCTTCTTCGGGGGATTCCGTCGTTTTCTGGCTTTTATCGCCTTCCGGTTCTTTCGGAGGGGCTGCCTTCTTTTCCGCCTTTATCTTATTTCCCTTGCCCTCTTCCGGGGCTTTCTCATGCTTCTCGCCTTTACCGCCTTCCGGTTCTTTCTGGGGGGCTGCCTTCTTTTCCGCCTTTATCTTATTTCCCTTGCCTTCTTCCAGGGCTTTCTCATGCTTCTCGCCTTTACCGCCTTCCGGTTCTTTCTGGGGGGTTGCCTTCTTTTCCGCCTTTATCTTTTTTTCCTTGCCCTCTCCGGCGGCTTTCTTGGGTTTCTCGCTTTTACCGCCGTCTTGTTCTTGCTTGGGGGCCGCGGCTCTTTCCGCCTTCGTCTTCGCCATCTCTTCCGTTCTTTTTTCGCTAACGGCGATCACCCTCAGCCTTTTATTCACGGCCTTGATATCCGCCTGCATTTTTCTAACGATCGTATCTTTGTCGGCCTTGGGCGATTTGATGCCCTTCCCGGACAGGAAAGACAGCCGGTCTTTGAGGGTATGTTCGAAACGCGCCTTTTGCCGCATGAGCATTTGCTTCCGCATTAATCCCATTTCTTTCTCCTCTCCGATTTGGCTATTCTTCTCCGGCGGGCCGCAGGCTGCGCAAAGCTGACTTTTTCCTGCCGGCAGACAGTTTCCAGAGGTATTTATATCAGGATTTTGGCTAAAAAGCCATCGCATTTTTGGATGAGCTCTTCCTTGCGGCGCCGGCTCAGGGCCTTGACGGCGCACTCCCGTGACAGGGATTGGGAGCGTGTGCCGCACTCCTCCCGGTAGACCAGCACCACAGGACGCCGGGTCCGGGTGTAGCGGGAGGCCGTGCCCTCCTGGTGCTTCCGGAGCCGGCGGTCGATGTCGGTGGTCACTCCGGTATAGAAAGACCCGTCGGAACATCCGAGGATATAGAGGGACCAGATGGCTCCCGCGGCCGCGTTCGGCGCCGGCTGTTCCTCTTTCGCCTCCATCACCCGGAGCATGCGGCGGTAGGGAGGTTTCATGGGACCGAGATTATCGTCGCCGGCGATGAAATGTCAAGAATCCCCATCGAAACTATATCTTCGAAAGAACGAAAGCCGTCAAGAATCCCAGCATCGTCAAGAACCCGATCAGGAATCCGCCGTCTTCATAAGCTTCGGGCATCATGCTGTCGGCCAGCATGGCCAGGATCGCCCCGGACGCGAAAGACTCGATGATGCCGAGCGCATTGAAATCCAGCTTTTCCAAGAACAGGAAACTCAAGACGACGCTCGATGCGACGAGGATGCTGACGATCGACCATGACAGATAGATGCGTTGTTTGGAAAAGCCCTCTCTTCGCAGATCGTCGATAGAGGACAGGCTTTCAGGAAGGTTCGACAGGAAGATCGCGACGAGCATGAGCAATCCGATCCCATTTTTGCTGAGAAGAGCGACGCCGAGCGCTATCGATTCGGGGATCCCGTCGAGAAGAGAGCCCAGGACGATGGCTTGGCCGTTCGTTTCTTTTGCCGGTTTATGATGGGCCTTGCGTTTATGGTTCCTTCCGCCGATCTTGTGGATCAGGACATCCCCGGAAATGAAAACCACGCCTCCTAACAAAAACCCGATGATGACCGCATCGAACCCGCCGTGTTTGAACGCTTCCTCCATCAGCCCGAAAGTCAAAGCGCATATCAAAACGCCGGAACCGAAAGCCATGACGGCCGCGATGACTTTCTGGCCGATCTTCAGGGTGGTGCCCAGGATGACACCGAGGATCAAGGAAAACCCGGTCAAAGAGGCATATAATAAAACCGTAGTTATCTTTAACACCGCCCGGAATATATCGCCGGCCGAACGGCGAAGTCAAGGAGGCATCCATGAGCCGCACAAGATCGACGCTGGCCATTCTCGTCCTGAGCTTGATATCCGCCGTAGCCTGCCAAAGACCGGCCGAGTACGACCTGATCCTGCGCGGCGGGGATCTTTATGACGGGAGCGGCGGCAGTCCGCAGGTGGCGGATATCGCGGTCCGGAACGACACCATCGCCGCGATCGGGGATCTTTCGAAGGCTCGCGGCAGGGCGGAGATCGATGTCCGGGGGCTGGCGGTCGCGCCCGGATTCATCAACATGATGTCTCAAGCCGGGCAAACCCTGATCGAGGACGGGAAGGCGCAGAGCGATATCCGGCAAGGCATCACGTTGGAAGTCCTGGGCGAGGGGGAATCCATGGGGCCCCGCAATGAGCGGATGAAAGGGGACTTCGTCAAGGGCCATGGCGATATCCGTTACGATATCGGATGGACGACCCTGGACGAATACCTGCGTTTCCTCGAAAAACGCGGCGTGACCCCCAACGTGGCCTCATTCATCGGCGCGGCGACCCCGAGGGTCCATGTCATCGGCTATGACGACCGGCCGCCGACCGAAGAGGAATTGGGCCTGATGCAAAAACTTGTCGGGCAGGCGATGGAAGAGGGCGCCCTGGGCGTCGCGTCGGCCTTGATCTATCCGCCCGGCTCTTTCGCCAAGACCGAGGAGCTCGTGGCCATGGCAAAAGTGGCCGCGCAATATGGCGGCCTCTACATTTCTCACATCCGCAGCGAGGGAGACGACATCGTCCAGGCGACTGACGAGTTCCTGCGGATCGTCCGGGAAGCCGGGGTCCGCGGCGAGATCTTTCACCTGAAAACAGGGGGGCGCGACAACTGGGCTAAGATGGACCAGGTCATCGGGATCGTGGAAAAGGCCCGCGCGGAAGGGCTTGAAATTACGGCCGATGCCTATCCCTACGCCGCGGGCATGGCCGGGCTCCTGGCTTCGTTCCCCCCATGGATCCAAGACGGCGGAGTCGAAGCGGCCATCAAGAGAATGAAAGATCCGGCCACCCGGCAGCGGATCATCCGGGAGATGAGGGCGCCATCACAGGGCTGGGAGAGCCTGTATCTTCAATGCGGCTCTCCCGAAAGGATCTTGCTGATCGCTTTCAACGAGGAGAGCCTGAAACCGCTAACCGGGAAAACGCTGGCCCAGGTAGCGGAGATCCGGGGGAAATCTCCGGAGGAAACCGCCATGGATCTCCTCATCGAGGACAACGGCCAAGTGCTGGCCATCTATTTCAGCCAGTCCGAGGAGAATCTGAAGAAGACGCTGCCCCTCCCGTGGCTCAGTTACTGCACCGACGAATCCTCCTATGCTCCCGAAGGGATATTCCTCGAATCCGGCGCCCATCCGCGGGCCTATGGGACTTATCCGAGGATCCTGGGGAAATATGTCCGCGACGAGAAGCTGATGACGCTCCAGGAGGCCGTCCGCAAGATGAGCGCGCTTCCGGCCGAGACCCTGAGGATCGAACGGCGCGGGCGTCTCCAAACGGGATATTTCGCCGACATCGTGGTTTTTGATCCGTCCAAAGTCAGGGACCTCGCCACTTTTGAGAACCCTCACCGGTACGCAACCGGCATCGTCCACGTCCTGGTGAACGGGGTCCAGGTCCTGCGGGACGGCGAACATACGGGGGCCAAACCCGGACGCGTCGTGCGCGGCCCCGGCGCGACCGCACGAAAGGGTTTTTGATCGCCTTATCCCCCTCTGTAATTAGGGGGAACTTGAGGACGGCGCCCCAAGATACAAAAGCGCCTCTCAAGACCTCGTTCGTATTTCTTAACCCCCTTATCCCCCTCTGTAATTAGGGGGAACTTGAGGACGGCGCTTTTGATTAAGGAATGGCGGGGCCGACGAGACTCGAACTCGCGACCTCCGGCGTGACAGGCCGGCGTTCTAACCAACTGAACTACGACCCCGCGATGGGCTGGCCTATTATAGAGAAACGGGGCTTCGGATTCAAGTTTCCAGGGATGGCCTCTAATCGCAGCGCCCAGGAGCTTCGCTCGCGCCGATACAAGGTTTGGGTTGAAAAAAACCCGAGCCTGGTCCATCCTATCTGTCAAGGAGTGTGCCATGAATTCGATGCCTAAAGTGATCAAGACCCCTCTCTTGAAGACCTCTGGCGAGGGAGTTCCCATCAATATCGTGCTCACCAAGGACAAATTCTATGCCCTCCTTAAAGCGGTGTACCTTGGTGAATACATGGCCAACGGATACCGTACCGATGACAGGATTCAAGAGCTCCTGGATATCGAGCAGGACCTCCTAGTACTCGCCGACAGATCAGGCTTACAAGATATTGTGGAATATGATGCAGAATTGAAGAAGTTTTTTCCCACGAACGAATTCGATGAGATGATGCTGGCTTTCATCGATGACTTCGAAGAAGAATCCTTCTGGGAGGAGTTGGCCTATAGGCTAGCTCTTCGGGACATGATCCGGGAATTCGGCGAAAAGGGTCTCAAGAAGATGTCCCGCATGAGGTATGCGAAAGAGCTATTCGGCCGTCAAGACAGATATTTGTTGGAAGAAGAAAATTACGGCCTGGAACGCTTGGCAGTCGTTCAGAAAGAAAAAGACTGACAGAAATTCCAACTTTATTAGATTTCTGTCCCTTGATTCATGAGGCGTAAGTATTTTTTATAGGCATAGAGCCGCTTTCTTTTTCTTCCTGTGACCTCTTCGATTATTTTGACTTTTTGTAAAGCCCTTAAGGCGGCCGCGACAGTCGGCGGAGACATCTTGGTTACCAAGGCGAGAAATGGCGCGTTGGCGATCGGCCGTTTTTGGAAAACTTGGTGGATTCGAAGTGCCGACCCGGCCATGCGGCCCAACTCCCGTATAGCTTGGCGGTCCTCATGGAAGATATCGTTTAGGCGCCGCGCCGTCGCCACCGCTCCTTCGGCCATCTCCCTGACTCCGATGACAAAGAACTTCAGCCAAGCCTCCCAATCCCCTTCGGTCCGGACTTTCGTGAGTAATTGGAAATATTGGTCCCGGTGTTGCTTGAAATACAGGCTGAGATAAAGGAGCGGGTGGCGGAGGATTTTATCGTGACAGAGGAGGAGCGTGATCAAGAGTCGGCCGATCCTCCCATTGCCGTCGAGAAAAGGATGGATCGTCTCGAACTGGGCATGCATGAGGGCGGCCTTGATCAGGATAGGGGTTCTTTGCGGGACATCGTGGAGAAATTTTTCCAAATCCCCCATCGTGTCAGCAACGCGCTCATGAGGCGGCGGCACATAAAACGCGTTCCCGGGCCGCGTCCCCTGGATCCAGTTCTGAGAACGCCGGAACTCGCCAGGGTCCTTCTCGCGGCCACGCCCTTCTGAAAGGAGGATCGCATGCATTTCCAGGATGAGTCGGTTTGACAGCGGGAACTCCTCTCTAAGTCTCTTGATGCCGTGGTTTATCGCTAAAACGTAGCTGGAAATCTCTATGACGTCATCAAGCGGAGCCCCCGGGACCTCTTCCAACTCGAACAAGAGAAGGTCAGAGAGAGAAGACCTCGTTCCCTCGATCTGGGATGAGAGCACCGCCTCTTTCCGGACATAGGTGTATGGAAAAAGATCGATATCCGGGAGCAGAGTCGCGACGCTGTCCAACCTTCCAAGGGAGATGAGCGCCTGGTCGATCTCTTCCCGTATGGCGGGATCAATGAGAAGGGGAGGTTTCGGCGGCAGCGGAAAAGGCACAAAAGACCGGACCTCTTCATCTCCGTACTTAATGAGAACAAATTCCCCAGTTAGGCCGCGATTCATAACATTCTCTCCCGGTATCCAGCCAATTAAGTTTTCTTTAATTAGCTGGATGGCAATTAAAGGATAACGCCTATTCCTTTAATAAGCAAGTTGTTTTATGGGGAAGACGCCTACATCTTCTCGAGGGCAGCGATGCGCTCCTCGATGGGCGGGTGGGTGCTGAAGAGCTTGTTGACGCCGCCCTTGATGTTCTTGAGGGGATTGACGATGTAGAGGTGGGCCGTGGCCTTGTTGGCCGCTTCGAGGGGCTCGGTGTCGGCCGAGATCTTGCGCAGGGCCGAGGCCAGGCCGGCCGGGTAGCGCGTCAGCATGGCCCCGCTCGCGTCGGCCAGGAACTCCCGCTTCCGCGAAACGGCCAGCTGGATGATCGTGGCGATGAACGGGGAAAGCACCGCCAGGGCCAGGCCGACGAGGACCAGGATGCCCCCGGCGCCGCCCGATCCGCTCCGGTCCCGGCCGCCGCGACGCCGCCCGCCGCCCCACAGGAAGCTCCTCAGCATCCAGTCGCTGAGGAGGGCCACGATCCCGGCCATGACCACGACGAGGGTCTGGAGCCGGACGTCGTAGTTCTTGATGTGGGACATCTCGTGGGCGATGACGCCCTCGAGCTCGACCCGGTTGAGCTTTTCGAGGATGCCGGTCGTGACGCAGATGACGGCCGTCTCCGGCTTGCGCCCGGCTGCGAAGGCGTTGGGGGCCGTGTCGTCGATGACGTAACAGCGAGGCGCGGGCAGGCCGGCGGCGATGGCCAGGCCCTCGACGACGTTATAGAGGTACGGGAATTCGTCCTTCGTCGCGGGCCGGGCCCGGCTGATGGTCAGGACGATCTTGTCGCTCGCGTAGTAGCCAACTGCCGCCATGGTCATGGACACGACAACGGCCAGGACGAGCCCGCCCTTCCCCCACCCGGTGACGTATTCGAAGAACCAGGTCAGGACGAAGATGAAGGCCATGAAGAAGCCGACGAGGGCGACGGATTTCCACTTGTTGCGCGAGATCTGTTCGTACATCGTCTAACCCGCCCTTCGTCAACTCAAGCACGAAGACAAGAAGGGGGACACGTACCGAAGCCGTACATGTTCCCTCTCGGAGATCAGAACTGGACCTTGACCGGACCCTTGGCCACTTCCTCTTCGATCTGGAAGTATTCCCTGGTCTTGAAGCCGAACATGTTGGCCAGGATGTTCGAGGGGAAGACCTGCTGCTTCAGGTTGAACTTCATGACGACGTCGTTGTAGAACTGCCGGGCGTAGGCGACCTTGCTCTCGGTCCCGGCCAGCTCCTCCTGGAGCATCATGAAGTTCTGGTTGGCCTTCAGGTCGGGATAGGCCTCGGCGACGGCGAACAGGGATTTCAGGGCGCCGGTCAGCATGTTGTCGGCTTCGCCCTGGGCCTTGACGGTCTGGGCGTTAGCGGCCATGTTCCGGGCCTGCGTCACCCGCTCGAAGACGCCGCTTTCGTGCTTGGCGTAGCCCTTGACCGTCTCCACCAGGTTGGGGATGAGGTCGTAGCGGCGGCGGAGCTGGACGTCAACCTGGGACCAGGCGTTGTCGCAGCGGTTGCGGAGCGTGATCAGGCCGTTGTACATGCCGATGGCCATCAGGACGACGGCGCCGATGATGATGAGCAAGAGAACGATAGCACCCATGTGTTCCTCCTTCGGACTACTGTCCATTCCTAACAATACGGGGCCGGGGCCGAAAAATCAAGGCCCCGCTCCCGCTTCGTCCGGGCTATTGTCATTCCGGCCCGGATACTGATAATCTTCCGTCCTGGTCGAGGAGGTCAATATGAAGAAATACGTCGTTCCGGTCCTTCTGGTTTTCGCCGCGTTCGCCGCGGCGGGTCCTCTCGTGTCCCAAACCGCGCCTGCGGCCGCTAAGGCGGAGGCCAAGTCAGGCGCCAAAATCGAAAAAAAATCGGCTGTTACGCCCGAGCTCCTCTCGGGCCTGGCCTTCCGCAACATCGGCCCGGCCCTCATGTCGGGACGGATCAGCGACATCGTCATTCATCCCCTGAAGCGCCATACCTGGTATGTCGCCGCCGGCTCGGGCGGCGTCTGGAAGACCGAGAACGCCGGAACGACCTGGGCACCCGTCTTCGACGCCCAGGCTTCGTATTCCATTGGATGTATCACGCTCGATCCGTCGAACCCGGAGACCGTCTGGGTGGGCACGGGCGAGAACGTCAGCGGCCGCCACGTCGGTTTCGGCGACGGCGTCTACAAAAGTCTCAACGGCGGCAAGACCTGGACGAACGTGGGCCTCGGCAAGTCTGAGCACATCGGCCGGATCCTCGTCGATCCGCGGAACTCGAACGTCGTCTATGCCGCGGCCGAGGGGCCCCTCTGGTCGGCGGGCGGCGAGCGCGGCCTTTATAAGACGGCCGACGGCGGCAAGACCTGGATCCTCGCGCTCGAGATCTCAAAGGACACGGGCGTCACGTCGGCCGAGTTCGACCCGGCCAACCCCGACATCGTCTACGCCGCGGCCTACCAGAGGCGCCGCAGCGTCGCCGCGTTCATGGGCGGCGGGCCCGAGTCGGGCATCCACAAGAGCGAGGACGCCGGCAAGACCTGGCGCAAGCTCACGGTCGGCCTGCCCTCCGGAGACGTGGGCAAGATCGGCCTGGCCGTCTCGACCATCGACCCCCGCGTCGTCTATGCCACGGTCGAGGCCGGACCGGAGGAGAAGGGTTTCTACCGCTCGACGGACAGGGGCGAAAGCTGGGAGAAGCGCAGCCCCTACATCAGCGGCGGCACAGGGCCGCACTATTACCAGG
>Ga0315279_10011081_pt1 | contig 10482 bp, 5 predicted proteins | sample YL17G06_20_MG_FD_203694 | JGI IMG/M metagenome (GOLD analysis project Ga0315279, IMG submission 203694) | Sediment microbial communities from Yellowstone Lake, YNP, Wyoming, USA - YL17G06_20 | ecosystem: Environmental > Aquatic > Freshwater > Lake > Sediment | place: USA: Wyoming | collected...
CACCCACGGGCCGCGGTAGTGAGCGCGCACCGGCGGATGCGCGTGCCACCCCGCGCGCCACCGGGGACTCCAGAAGCGCTGCCACCCATAGCCCCAAGGCAGAGGACGCACAGGCCAGGCGGGACCGAACAGGGGGCGCACGATCCGTGTGTCCACCCGATCCTCGCGATCACCCTTCTCGTGCCGCCGCCAGTAGCGGTCACCGATCCACGCCGGAGCGGGGCCCGCCGCTCCGCTAGCCACAAGGTCGGCCACGTCGGCCCAGCCGGCGTGTCCGGCCGCCCCTCGAGAGGTGCCCGCAGTCTCATCGGGCGGCAGATTGGTGCCACGGTCATCATCCGCTGACCCGAACTGGGCCGCGCACGGCAGACTCAGCATCAACAGGCAGAGCACCGTCACGAAGATCCGCATTCCGGCACCTCGCTTCCAAAATCGCGGCCCGCTCACAGGTTCTGACGCCTGAGCGGAGGGACCGGTTCCGGTCGGTGATGGGGCTGTGTGCTATACTACGATAGGGTGCTGCGTGTCAGAGCGGCGCCCGCGAGGAGGGCCGTCCGAACGTGACCTCTGTTTCCCCAGGGGCGCACCGCAAGGTGGTTCTTGCCGGCCCCCGGCTGACCTTCGGGTTCCGCACTCATATCGGCCTCGTGCGTCCGGCGAACGAAGACAGCCTCGTCGCGTACGTGCCCGCGGACGAGGAATTGCTCGCCGAGCGGGGCGGCCTTTTCGCGGTGGCGGACGGGATGGGCGGCCATTCCGCCGGCGCGCAGGCGTCCCAGATGGCATTGGACACGCTTATCCGGAGCTACTACGGCCCGTCGTGGCCCGGTGACGTGCGGGCAGCTTTGCGGTCGGCTTACGAGGCCGCCGATAGCGAGGTGCGCGACTACGCGAGCGCCTTCGTCGGCCCCGGTGGGATGGGCACAACCCTGGTTTCGACGGTGGTGCGCGGGTCGGAGCTATGGGTGGCCTCCATGGGCGACAGCAGGGCGTACCTCTGGCTTGAGGGCGCTCTGAAGCGGCTCACCACCGACCACACGCTGGCCGAGGAGCTGATCGCCCAGAACGGGGCGTCCGTGGCAGCGGGCGAGGGGCGGCGCGTCGACGCGGGGGCGCTCAGGAGGTCGGCCTATGGGCACCAGCTCACACGCTGCATCGGGTTCGAGACCGACGATCGTGGCCCCGACGTGGTCTGTGAGAGCCTGCAGCCGGGTTCGGCGGTGCTGCTGGCCTCGGACGGCCTAACCGGTCCTGTCGACGACGAGGCCATGGCAGCGGTACTGTCGGTCGAGGGTTCGCCGTCGGTCGCCTGCCACCGGCTGGTGGAGAAGGCCCTGGAGTCCGGCGGGGCGGATAACATCACGGTATTGCTTGTCCGGCGCGATGTTGAGTAGCACGCGTGATGGCCGCCGGAAGGGCATCGCGCGGCACCACTGGAACTCATTGTCTGACGGCGGTGACGTGAGAGGATAATCGCTGGATGGGCAGTGATCAGGCTGCAGCGGCGGCTTCGCGGCCAGGACTTGAGGGGTTCCCGGAGCATCTCCGCGAAGGGTTCCGGCGGATGGCGGGCGCGGATGTGGCGCTCGTTGTCTCGGGCGGGACGGGTTTCGGTGTCGGCGGCACCGCGTTCGACGAGGCCGCCGGGAGTGTTCTCCTAGAGCTGGTCAGCGGCCGCGACGACGGGGCAGGCCCGGTGGTCGTGCGTCGCGACGGGGCGCTGTTCGCGGTAGTCCCGGTGTCGCCGGTGGCGCTACTCGTGGCGGGCCCCGCCGAGGGGCCCGGCGCCGAGGCGCCGGATGTGCTGACCGCCGTGGAGATCCCCGCTGAGGAGCAGCCTGCGGCGCTGACACGCCTGCTCGACGCGCTCTCGGTTGTGGGAAAGCTGTACCGGGAGGTCATCGAGCAGTCCGACCGCGCCTACAGCGCCCTTGACCAGATGACGGTGCTCAATACCGTCGGCGAGCTCGTCTCGCGCGAGCCCGACATGGGCCAGGCGGTCCAGGACATCCTCGAGGTAGCCACGGAGCTGATGGACGCCGAGAGCGGCTCGGTGATGCTGATAGCGTCGGACGACCCCACGGCCATGAGGATCGCGTACGCGAAGGGCCTGCCCCTCGACGTGGTCCGGAACGTAACGGTTAAGATCGGGGAAGGGGTCTCCGGGCACGTCGCGGCCACGGGTGAGCCGCTGCTGCTGCGCCAGGGGCAGCGGCATCACCTTTCATCCTCGGGGGCCGGCCTGTCGAGCGCCCTCTGTGTGCCGCTGAGGGCGCGTGACCACGTGATCGGCGTGCTCAACATCAGGGACAACCGCCGAGGTGGCAACTTCTCCGAGAGCGACCTGCACCTCGCGGTTACGTTCGCCAGCCAGGCCGCCCTCGCTATCGAGAACAAGCGACTCGTGCAGAAGCTCAGCGACCGGGTCGAGGACACTCAAGCGGAGGTCGTGGAGATGAACCGCGACCTGCTGAGCGTGCGCGAACGCCTCCAGAACATTGTCCGGTCGATACCGAACCCCGTGGTGGTGGTCGACGCGGCCGACCGGCTCGCGCTGATGAACCGCGCGGCCGAGGAGGTGCTGGGCCTGAAGCCGGGCCTCGTCCTCACCCGCCCGCTCGAGTCCGCGCTCGCCACGACCCAGCCCGGCCGCGCGCTCGCGGAGGCGCTCGCATCGGCGGACGGGGCCGGGGACACGCCGCCCGAGATCAGTATCGCGGGCCCCGGGCCGCGCGACTACCGAGTCCACAGGGCGCCGATCCGGGGGACCAAGGGTGATGACGGGTGTGTTGTGACGCTCGTCGACGTGACCGACCTCAAGGAGCTGGCCGAGCTCAAGTCGCAAGTGCTCTCCATCACGAGCCACGAGCTCAAGACGCCCCTGACCGCGATCCTGGGCTTCGCTAGGACGCTGCGCGATCACGCCTCTGAGCTGGACGAGGAGTCACAGCACGAGTTCCTTTCTATCGTCTTCAACCAGGCGACAAGGCTCCACAACCTCGTCGTGAACATCCTCGATATGGCGCGTATCGAGGGTGGTAGGCCGCTGGACCTGAAGATCGAGCCTACGTCCATTGGCGAGATGCTTGACAGCGCGGTGACAGCGGTCCGCGAGGGCACGGGCGCCACGGACTACGACTTCCAGGTGCGGATCGTCGACGGCATAGCGATGCTCGAGCTTGACCGGAACAAGGTTGAGCAGGTCGTGATCAACTTCCTCACTAATGCCGTCAAATACGCGGAGCCGGGCCCGGTCGTCGTAACCGCCCAGCGCGAGGGCGACGAGAGCATCCGCATCAGCGTCACGGACCGCGGCAGGGGCATCGCGCCCGAGGAGCTACCCACCGTGTTCGAGCGCTGGCAGCGAGTAGGCGGTCAGGAGCACAAGAGGAAAGCGGGCCACGGCCTCGGCCTCTTCCTGTGCAAGGCCTTCATCGAGGCGCACGGCGGGACGATCGGGGTCACGTCGAAGGTCGGCGTGGGCTCGACGTTCTACTTCGTGGTGCCGGTGAAGGCGGCGTAGGGTCGCGGGGCGGGTCCTGTTATGCCCCCCATGCGCCTACGCCACCTCGTCCCGCTCCACGCGGTCCTTGAGTCGGCGCTTGCGTGCCAGGTCGAGTTCGAGCTGCTGGATCTGGTCGATCTGCGTCGTCAGCTCCGGGCGGCCCATCACTTCGTTACGGAAGGCCTTGTACACGCACTCACCCAGCCGCAGGAGCGATTCGTTACGGGTGCCGCGCAGCACCATGATCTCGCGCTCGATCCACGCCAGCCGCGCGCGCTTCTTCACCCAGCGCCCGAGGTCGCGTGCCGCGCGACGCGCCCACGTCCAGAGCGCCTGCATCCATCGGGCGATGATGTCCAGGATTGTGACGTCGTGCTCGTCAGGGCGGTCTTCGTAGCGCTCTTCCACGGCTAGGTCACCTTCCGTCGCAGCCCCTCGCCCTACCCTTCGCACGTGGCGGCGAGGGGTGGACACGGAACACATACTGGCGCGAGTGGCCTTCTCCCTTCACATCCGGTGGCTGATCGGCGCCAGAGCCGGGTACAGCTCGCGGTACAGCGCGAACCGCTCGTCGTAGGCGGCGGCCCGATCGGCACGAGGCTCGTAGCGCGCACCCTCGTGGATGGCGACCGCGACCGCGTCCTCGAAGCTCGCGTACTCGCCGACCGCGACGCCGGCGCACATTGCCGCGCCGAGGCACGGCGCCTCGGTGACGTCGAGCTTGACGACGGGCCGCTGGAACATGTCGGCCTTGAGCCGGAGCCAGAACTCGGACCTGGCCCCGCCGCCGATCGCCCGGATCACGTCGATCCGCACCCCGGCCTCATGGAGCAGCGCGAGGTTCAGCTTCATCTCGAAGGTGATGCCGTCCAGCACCGCCTTGATCAGGTCGGCCCGGGTCGTGTCCAGTCCGAGGCCGACGATCGCGCCCTTGGAGATCGGATCGCAGTGCGGCGTCCCTGTTGCCGTGAAGTGCGGAAGGACCATCGGGCGGACCGGGCCATCGGTGGCTCTGCCGAGCAGCAGGTCATATACATCCTGGCCGGTGGCATCCGCCTCCGCCGCCTCTTCCGCGCCGAGCGTGTCGCGGAACCAGCGTAGGAGCGAGCCGCCGGTGAAGTTGTAGGCGAGCGTGACGTACAGCCCCGGCGCGACCGCCGGGTAGCAGGCGAAGCTGTTCGCAAGCATCGTGTCGGTCAGCACGGGCTCGGGGAACACGGCGGTGATGCACTCCACGGTGCCCGTTCCGTCAACCGCGATGTGCGGCCTCACGATCCCCGCGCCCAGGGCGCCGCACGGCTGGTCGTGCCCACCGGTGACCATCTTCACGTCGGGTGACAGCCCCAGCTCGGACGCGACCGCGGGGAGCAGCGCACCGGCGACGGTGCCGCTCGGAACGGCCTGGGCGAAGATGCCCGCAGAGACGCCGGCGCGGCCCAGGATCTCGCCCGACCAGGTCCTCGTGTGGATGTCGAAGGCGAGGGTGCGAGCGGCCATCGAGTAGTCGATGGCCGCGTTGCCGCACAGCTTGTAGATGATGTAGTCCTCGAAGCAGTAGAACCGGCGCATCCGGGCGCGCACTTCGGGCACGTTCTCCAGCATCCACTGGATCTTCGTGAGCGTGTACATGCTGTTGAGGCCCTGGCCGGTTATGTGGAAGATGCGTTCCGCGCCGAGCTCTCCGGCCCACCACTCGGCCTGGGGAACCGACCGCGTGTCGAAGCTGACCGGGCTGCCGTAGAGGATGTTGCCGTCCGCGTCGAGCGGGACGCCGGCCTCCCCCTGAGAGGAGACCCCGATCGCCTTCACCGGGTCCGCGCTCCCGGCCCGCGCGGCGGCTTCGGTGATGACCACCTTCACCTTCTCGAACACCTCGATGGGATTGAGCTCGGCCCAACCGGGCTGCGGGTGTGACAGAGGGTACTCGCGATACGCTTCCCCGAGCACGGTGCCCTTGGTGTCTACCACGATCGCCTTGCACCCTGTTGTTCCGACGTCCAGACCGATTAGGCTCATCCGTGTCAGCCCCTCGCGCAAGTGTGCGTCCCCGGAGCCGAGGGATTCCTGCGCGCTGCGCGGCAATCCTGCTCCAGCCGAGGTGCGGTGCGGCGGACGCGGGAACAATAGAGCACAGCCCTTCAGGTCCGTAGGAGAGTGCGCGAATGCTGAACATCGTCTTGAGCGGAGTCCTGATCGCGGGCGGCTTGCCCGCAACGCAGCAGTCCGGCGAGGTACGCTCGGACGACGCCGTCGTTCGCTGGACACGCGACGCTCTGCTGATCGAGACGGAGCCGGCCAGGTGCAGGTATGATCTGTCGCACGGCATCCGCCGCACGGCGTGGATCGACCGGCGCACCGGCGTGGATCTGCTGTCCGGCCAGGCAGTGGACGACTTCCAGCTTCGCTTGGATGGCGCCGAGGTGGGCAGCGCTGGCGAGGGCTGGTCATGCAATGGAGTTCGGTGCGAGCGCGGGCCGCACGGCGAGCTCGAGGTTGAGGTGGCGCTGTCTTACCGGAACGCGAGGGTGACGCGTCACTACATCGTCTACCCCCGCCTTAGCCTCCTGCGGTCGTGGCTCGAGGTCACGGCAGTCGATGGGGCGGTCTCGGTGGAGACGCCGCCCGTCGCCAGCCTGGCCGATCTCGGGCGTTGCTCGGTGCTCCACTGGATGACGGGTGCTGAGCTAACGGGCGACTCCTGGCGCCTGCGCACCGAGGAACTGACGGACAGGCCGCGCGTGTTCGACTCATACGACCCGCCCGACGCATCACGACTAGTGGTACCCGGCGACGGCATCGACGCCTATGTGCTGTGTGGCGGCCGCCAGGTTTGGCCGACGGAGGGCCGCGCTCACTCCGCCCACGGCGGCGATGTGAAGCAGCACTCGTTCGAACTCACGGTTTCGGCCGGCGATCGCATCGAGTTCGTGGTTAACCGGCACGGCAACATGAGCTTCGACACCACCGAGTGGGATCCGGAGGTGCGGTACTCCGATGGCGAGGCGTTCCGCGCCAGCGCGGGCTTCAGCAAGGAGCAGGGCACCGCAGGGTGGGGCTACCGGTACCTCTCCGACTCGGGCGAATACCGCGACCTGGTGTACGACTCCGCGCCAGGGCCGTTCGGCGAGCGTTGGAGGCTGAAGATCGGCACCATAGAGCCCTTCGTTTCCGCCACAGACATGCACCCCGACCCGGGGGGCAGTGCCGTCCGGGTCTTCACCGCGCCGCGCGCTGGTACGGTGGCTGTGATCGGGGCGATTAGGAACAAGGGAAACGGCGGTCCTTCCGGCCGCGGCTTTCGGTTGGGCAGCCAGACTTACGCCCCGTGGTTCGCGCTTCTTGATCCCGTCTCGGGACAGGGCGCGGCGGTGGGCTTCGACTGCATGGGTCACTGGCGCGCGCAGGTCGCCCGCGACGGAGAGGGCGCACGCGCGGATGTGCGCCTGGATGGCTACGCGCGCCAGGTGCGCCCCGGCGAGGTCGTGCGTACGCCCTACTCCTTCACCGTCCTCTTCTCGAACGACCTTGACGCGATGAGCGAAGAGATCTACGAGTGGCAGTACCGGTACATGTGGGACTACACGCGCGAGCCGTGGTTCCCGGCGGTGCGGATGCTCGGCTACTGGATGAAGGGCACGAGCTGGGGAGCGCACGGCTGGGTCGGCGGAGGCCCGGACCTGGAGTCGACGTTCCGCAAAGTGTTCCGCACCGCGGACCTCATGCGAGAGACCGGCGGTGACACCTACCACCGCGACTGGGGCTGGTGGGATCGAGCCGGCGACTGGAACGGCCCCGATTTCCGCGCCACGGGGGACTACCTGCGCAAGTACGACATGGGCCAGCTCATCTACGCGTTCATGTACACCGTAGACCCGGAGTCACGCGTCGCGAAGGCGCACCCCGACTGGCTTGCCGACGCCGTGACGCTGGACCAGTCGCTGCCCGCCGTCGTCGACCACGAAGCAGACGTGCTGGACTCGTTCTACAAGCGATGGGGGCCGTACCAGTGGCGGAACGATAGCACTCCCATCTCGCCGCGCGGAGGCGATGACACGGTCCTGCTCGGGCAGCAGCAGGGCTTCATGGAGGTACTGAAGCAGTTCCTGGACGACCACCCCGACTGCGCGTTCCAGGGCGTCAACGGCGGCGGCATGGCCATCAACTGGGAGTACCTGTCGTACGCGAGCGGCTTCCAGTTCACCGACGGGCAGGCCCAAGACGTAGCGTGCTACTACGCAAGCCACTTGTTCCCCCCGGACAAGATCAACGACATGCCCGACATCTGGGACCCCGCTACCTACGAACCCGGTAGGTGGCGCGCGCTTCTCTGCTCCAACTTCGACATGACCGGCGACACGTTTGATCCGGCGAAGCTCGAGGGACTGCGGCTGCTTATCGACATATACCACTACCTCGGGGACAGGGGCGTGGCCGGCCGCTGGGTGCGCGTCTACCACCCGCGTGTGGAGGGTGACGACCCTGTCATGTACCTCCAGCGGATGAGCTGGGACCGACAACGCGGCGTCATCATCACCAAGCACACGATCCAGGGAGCCGCGACGGTCTACCCGAAGGGCCTCGTGCCGGGGGCAACCTACGACGTTAGCTTCCAGGAGTCGCCTGACACGGTCAGCGGCACCGGCGCCGACCTGATGCGCCGGGGCATCACGCTCACGGACCCCGCCCCCGGCGAGCTCATTTACCTGAACCTACCCGATCACCCGGGCAATCGCCTCGATCGCACGCCACCCTCGGCCCCGTCGGGGGTCATCGTCCGCGCCGGGCGGAACATGGGCGTGCCCGGCGTGGAAGTGCGCTGGCGTCCGGGCACGGACGAGACCTGGCTGAGCCACTACCTGGTACTGCGTGACGGCGACCGCATCGGCGTCGTAGCGAAGGGCACGTTCCTCTTCGACCATTCCGCGGGCGCCGATCCGGCCGCAAGGTATGAGGTGGTGGCCGTCGACGGCTCCGGCAACGAGTCGACGCCCGCCGTCTGCGCACAGACCAGCGCCGCCAGACTGTCGGTCGTCGACGACTCCGATGACAGCATCACGTACTCAAGCGCGTGGCAGCGGGAGACGGGCTTCGCGCCCGCGTACAGGGGGACACTTGCAAGCTGCGACCAGGCGGGTGCGGCCGCTGAGCTGCGCTTCACGGGCAGCGCGGTAACCGTGCACTCCAGGCTTGGAGCGCAGGGCGGGCTCGCCCGCGTGACGGTCGACGGAGGCGAGGTCGCGGTGGTGAGCTGCTACGCGGCCGATGAGATACCCGGCTGGCCTCTGGTGGAGCATGACTGCGGCGGCGCGGGGGAGCACGTCGTGCGCATCGAGGTGCTTGGTCAGCCGGACAAGAGGGGCTCCGGGTCCCGCGTTTGGCTCGACGGCATCTCGGTGAGGCCCTAGGGACAACAGCGAGAGGAAGGCCGCCAAATGGCCCTGATGCCCTGTGTCGCACTGCTAGTGGTCGGCGCCGAGCTGCCGGTCGGCAACCAGCCGGCGCCCGTGCCTGTCTCGCACTTCCCCGACCGTCTGCACGCCTTCGTGTGGCGGAACTGGGAGCTCGTCCCGGCGGAGCGAATGGCGGAGGTGGTCGGCGCCACACCGGAACAGGTGGCCGCGCTGGCCACCGCGATGGGCCTGCCCGCGCAGCCCGTCATCGCCGACGAGCAGCGGAAGCGGAGCTACATCACCGTCATCAGGCGGAACTGGCACCTGCTGCCCTACGCGCAGCTAACTCGGCTCCTTGGCATGACAGATGACGACCTCGCGTTCACTCTGCGCGAGGACGACTTCCTCTACTACAAGCTAGGGGCGCATAAGCCGCAGTGTGAGCCTATCCGGTACGCGGAGCCCGACGCGCACGCCAGAGCTGGCGAGAAGTGGATCAGGGAGGTCGTGAAGCGGCACTTCCCGGGTGGTCTGGCGGAGCCTGGCGAGCCGCTGTTCCAGTTCGTGAAGGACCTGAGCGCCACGCCGACGCCAGACAATGGGCTTAAGCCCATTGCCTCTCCACGCTTCTCCCCGCGGTACTGCTACTCGTACTTCGCGCCGTACGGCGATCCGCTACTTGAGCCCGACCTCGACCCTTACCCGGACGGCTACCTCGCCAGGCTGGCCGCCGTTGGCGCCGACGGTGTTTGGCTGCAGGGAGTACTGTACAGGCTCGCGCCCTACCCCTGGGATCCCGAGCTGAGCCAAGGATGGGAGAAGCGTCTGGGCGGCCTGCGGGACCTGGTAGCCCGGGCGAAGCGGCACGGCATCGGCGTCTACCTCTACCTCAATGAGCCGCGGGCGATGCCGCTGCCGTTCTTCGAGCGGCACCCCGAGCTGAAGGGCGTCGTCGAGGGGGACCACGCCACCGTGTGCACCAGCACTCCGGAGGTTAGAGACTGGCTCGAGGAGTCGGTCGCCCGGATCTTCACGGAGGTGCCCGGGCTCGCCGGCGCGTTCACCATCACCGCGTCGGAGAACCTGACAAGCTGCTGGTCGCACTATGGTGGCGCGCAGTGCCCGCGATGCGCCGGTCGCGCCCCGGCTGAGGTGATCGCCGAAGTCAACGCCGTCCTCGCGGCGGGCGTCGGGCGCGGCAGCAACGGCACGGCGAGGCTGATCGCGTGGGACTGGGGTTGGGACGACGCGTGGGCCGCCGACGCGATCCGCCGGCTGCCCAAGGACGTGTGGCTCCAGAGCGTGAGCGAGTGGTCCCTGCCCATCGAGCGAGGTGGAGTGGCGAGCACCGTGGGGGAGTACTCGATCTCGAGCGTCGGCCCGGGGCCGCGTGCGACAAGCCACTGGGCCGTCGCCCGGGAGTGCGGGCTGAAGACGATCGCGAAGGTTCAGGTCGGCTGCACCTGGGAGCTCAGCGCGGTGCCGTACATCCCGGCCGTCGAGCTCGTCGCGAGGCACGCCTGCAACCTGCGCGCCGCGGCTGTGGACGGGCTCATGCTCGGCTGGACGCTGGGCGGCTACCCATCA
>Ga0315279_10011083_pt1 | contig 10480 bp, 9 predicted proteins | sample YL17G06_20_MG_FD_203694 | JGI IMG/M metagenome (GOLD analysis project Ga0315279, IMG submission 203694) | Sediment microbial communities from Yellowstone Lake, YNP, Wyoming, USA - YL17G06_20 | ecosystem: Environmental > Aquatic > Freshwater > Lake > Sediment | place: USA: Wyoming | collected...
CCCTGTTGACGAAGGAGAAGGCGAAGGGGAAACAGTAGATAGAGTGGTATTGGTTGAATTTTTTACTGTCGGTTGTCCAAATTCTATAATAGCTGAACCAATCATTGAGGGATTAGCTGAAGAATATAATCGGACAGAAATGATATTGGTAGAGGAACGGCCATGGGGTACTCCGATTACACCTGGAGCTAATGATAGGTATGAATGGTACTTACCAAATCCATTTGACAGAAGCGCTCCTAATACTTTTTATAATGGCTCCAATCAAAGAGTCTGGCATGGCAGTGCTTACTATATTTTTAAAAGTCCGATTATTAATGAATTGGCAAAAGACTCTACAATTAGTATTACTGTCACCAGAAACGAAAATAATGGAACTACTACCTTAACCGGAAAAATAAAAAATATAAGTAGTTCCACTTTAGACAACCTGGTAATAAATGGGATGACTTTTAGGGATTATTATGAATCAGGACAAAGATATTTGGTGAAAGATATTTTTAAGGGAGTTGAAGAGGTCGGTGAAAGCCTTGAGGCAGGTGCGGAACAGAGTTTTACCTTTACTTTAGATGATGTTCAATGGGAAATCAATGATCTGCACGGGGTTGTTTTTGTACAAAGCAGCTCTACTAAAGAAGTTTTTCAGGCATCATATGTAGAGTAAAATAAAAAAATATTCTTTGGAAAGGAGAATAATTAAATGAAAAAATTATTGCTAGTTTTATTAACAATTGGATTAATTGCTTGTTTATTGGTCGGTTGTAGTGGCGTAACACCTCCACCAGGCGAAGGAGAAGGCGAAGGCGAGGGGGAAGGGGAAGTTGCCCGAGTAGTGTTAGTAGAATTATTTAATACTGATGGTTGTGCTGAATGTGCGTTAGTAGAACCTATTTTAGAAGAGATAGCTGCAGATCCGGCGTATGACCGCGATAAGTTGGTTTTTGTTGAAGAAGCTGGTTGGGGAGCATATTCCACTCCCGAAACCAGTGATCGTTATAAATGGTATCTTCCTAATGTAAGTGATAGAAGCACTCCTAATATATTAATTAATGGATTAAACAAAAGATATCATGGAAGTGCCGGGGTTACTAAAGCTGTATTAACATCACAAATAGACGCTCAAAGTAATTTGGTAGCAAAAATAAAAATTACTGCCACCAGAAACACAGATGCAGCATCTTCAATTATTAGTGGGAATGTAACCAATATTAGTGCTTCAGATTTGAGTAATTTGGTGGTAACTCTTATGACCTACAAAGATAGGGGTCAGGAGGGTTTTAAATATTCAGTAACTAATATTGTAACTGAAGAAATCGGCTCTTTAACTTCTTCCGGTACCTATGCTTTTTCTTTTACTGTTGATGAGCCTTACTGGGTTAGTAACGATCTACACGGAGCGGTCTTAGTTCAGGAAACAGCCACATCCTATAAAGAAGTATTGCAAGTTTTTTATGTAGAGTAAATTGGTTAACCAATTTTTAAAAACAATTAAATTTTAATAGCGAAATGGAGAGTATAAAAAAGTGAAATGTTACAATAAACCTATATTATTATTTGTAATGATTTTTGTATTCATAACAATGAGTATGGGATGTAATGGTAGTAATCCTATAATCCCAGGAACAATAGATCCGAATCCAACGGTCAATCCGGATAATAGTATGATAAGCTATGTAATAGTTAGTACTGCTTCCTCTTCTGTAAAAGTCGGCGAATCCGTACAAATAGTTGTAAAAGGTTATAATTCAGATGATGAATGGGTTATTCTGGATAAATCTAAGATAAAATTTTGGACATGGAGTGTTCAGGGGTGTTACAATTGTTTTAAAGATTATGTAGATTTAAATCCAAAAAGTGGCTCCTTAACTACAACTTTTTCTTCTACTAAAGCAGGAACATTTTTTATAGGCACCTATTATCAAGAAAATACTGGTGATGGTGATATTCCTCCAAAATATACGGAAGTAAAGGTAAATTAAATAATAAAAAGAAATTATATAAGAAGGAGCGCACTTTAATTTTGCAAAAAAAGAATATCATTTTTTTTATAATTATCCTAATAATAATTGTTGCAGGTTCTATTGTAATATCTGGTAATTTTTTAAATAAATCTGTACGGTCCCCTCAAATTTCAATTTCTGAGGAAGAATGGGATTTTGGAAAAGTTAAGCCGGGAACACAACCTCAACATAAATTTATTATCACTAATAAGGGAACTGAAGATTTGATCATTGAGCGAGTATGGACATCTTGCGGATGTGTGCAGGCCTCGATTTTTGATAATCGCATTCTTCCGGGAAAATCAGCCGATCTTCAAGCAATATTTAATACTGCCGGATATATAGGAATTTTAGAGAAAATTATTTATATTAAATCAAATGATCCTGAGGTACCGGAGAAGAAGATAAAGGTGAAAGTAGAGATTGAACATCAATTCAAGCCGAAAATTAATACTCCCGCACCTGAATGGAATATGGGACTTATTTCTCAGGGAGATATTCTTAATTTAAGCTTTACTATAGAAAACCAGGGAGATGCGGATTTAATAATTGATAAAATAGATACTTATGAGCACATTCAGTATAATACCACTCTTCCTTTGAAGATTTTACCTAAAGAGAAGTTTGAATTAATTTTAATCTATAATTCTACTAATCATAAATTAGGCGATGTAAAGGAAGCTGTTCAAATATATTGCAATGACCCGACAACAGAATCTTTTGTTATCAGGATTTCTGGTTATATAAAAGAAAAAGAAGCTCCTGAGATTTCCATCTCACCAACAGGCGCAATTCTTAATTTAGCTGTTGATTCAGAAGAAGGAGCAATAGGAAAATTTACCATAAAAAACTCAGGGGACGAAACTGTAAAGATTATTTCAATAAAATCCTCTGCTGATTATCTTGCTCCTTTAAAAAGTGAACTTAGTATTAAATCACGAGAAGAACAAGATCTCCAAGTTGTATTACTAAAAGATAAAGCCAGGAACGAAATAGGAGAGAGTAAGATCGAAGAATATCTTTACCTAACTATCGCTCTCCCGATAAAGATTAACAAATAACTATTTGGTTATCGTTAATTGTTAACTAACTCGGAGTTTCATATGTCTAAAAAAAACACGATAAGAGTCTTAATGATTATAGTTGGGATATTTTTATTTTTATCTTTAACCGGTTGTATCGGTTCTTCCACCGATAAAACCCAAATTGCCCAAATTGCTGAAAATATCGAAAAAGCTATTGAGAAAAAAGATGTAGATTTATTTATGAAAGATATCTCCTATAATTATTCTGATCCCGATGGCGGAACTTATGATAATCACATTAACAATCTACCAGAGGAAATAATTTCAAAGATAGAAGAGGCTGAAGATTTAGTAGATATTTATTCAATATTTAAAATTGAACCAAAAGTTACTATCCCTGAAAGTGACTTAGTAATAACTGATATATATGCCAGTGGCAAAATGGAGATTAAAATTTCTCTGAAAGCTTGTATTGCCTGGGTTATATGTACAAATTTATATAATGAAAAAACAGAATATAATGTCGGTTTCCAAAAAGAAGACGATGAGTGGAAAATCATTTCACTTGTAGAAATATAAAATTACTATTTAGTGAATATTCACTAACGACTAAGTGGGAGTTTTATATCAATGCAACAAAAAGAAATAAATATACCTAATCATCCCAGTTCAATCTGGACAAAAGCTATTGAAACATCAATTATTGCTTTAGCTATTTTAATTCCTTTAGCTTTTTACCCTTATTTGACCAAAATATTTGATCCCGCGAAAGAACTGATTTTTAAATTTTTAGTTGTAACCGGTTTAATGTTCTGGGCACTTAAAATGATTAGTCAGGAAAAAATTAAATTTATTCGCTCCCCTTTAGATTTTTCAGTTATTGCTTTTATGGCGATTTGCATCCTTTCTCTCCTTTGGTCTGACAGCCCTTTTATAAGCTTAAAAGAATTACCCTTTTTCCTGGCCGGACCTCTATTGTATTTTATAGTAGTCAATAATGTTCGTAATGAAGAGCAAATTAGTCGTATCATCAGTACAATACTTATTATGGGTGGATTATTTGGCATATATGGCATACTCCAATACAACGGTATCGACTTTTCCTTCTGGATTGGGAATTATGGAAGGGGAAAAGTCTTTGGCCTCTTTGGCAATGCTGGTTATTTTGCCGGATATTTAATGTTTCCTCTGCCTATAGCAATAGCTCTTTTTTTTGTTTGTAAAAGCAAAGTTAAAAAAATCCTGTTGTTAATAGGGGTTCTGGCTATGGCCGGGGCTCTGCTGGCGACTCTTACCCGGGGATCTTATCTGGCTTTAGGGATTTCTTCAATTATTATGTTTCTTCTTTTCCTTTCATCTCGTGGTAATTTTTTTATTAAAGAAAATAAAAAAATCTTGATTATTATCTTAATAGCAATAATTATAACAACTTTCTTATTCGTAGTTCCTAATCCTTTAAATAAACAAGGTACAGTCATTTTCGAAATTAAGAGCCGAATTTCAATTACTCAACTTACCAATGATTCTTCTCTTAAAAGAAGAGGAGCAATATGGGGGTTTAGCATACTTATGATTAAGGACCATCTTTTACTCGGTTCAGGACTGGGGACTTTTAAATATAATACCTTAAAATATCAAGCTAAATTCTTCGACCAGGGACAAAATCGTGCTCTTTATCCCTACGGTGTTACAGATAAAGCACATAACGAGTATTTACAACTGGGAGCAGAGCTGGGGATAATCGGATTAGGAATATTTTTATGGCTGATAATTAGCTATTTTAATTACGGAGTAAAAAAATTAAAAGGCATAGAAAATAAATATAAACAGGGGATTATAATTGGATTAGTGGCGAATATAGTTGCTTTTTTAGTAGATGGCTTATTCTGGTTTCCCCTGCGCCTGCCAACTAATACTGCCATGTTTTGGTTGATTTTAGGTCTTACAATAGTAACAATTAAAGCAGAATTTGACGCAGGTAAAACTAATTTAAAACAGAAAGATTCTGACGTAATAATAAAAGGAACAGAAGATATTAATCTTGCTAAAAAACAGAAAAAAGCAGAGAATAAAGAAAACGATAATATTTATCGATTTAAGCCCCTTTTATATTTATCCGTTATCCTATTAGTTATAATTCTAAGCATCACTATAGCACGCCCATTCATTGCTCAAACTTACTGGTATTATGGCTTTAAAGAAATTGAAAAAGAAAATTGGAATAAGGCTATTAAAATTTATGAAGAAGCCTTAAGATGGGATCCTTATTTAGGTCCCATATATTATGATATAGGGAAAATATTGCAAGATAAAGAATTATATGGTATCAGTAGAGAATATTTAGAGAATGCTGCGAAATATATTGACCATCCCGATTTACCCTTGGATTTGGCAATCATTTATCTGAAAAGTGGAATGCTTGATGAGGCAGCAATTAAACTAAGGCAGGCTATTTCCTATCAACCTGATGAAAAATCGATGCTTCCTTTATATGCCGAATTAGGGAATACCTATTTACAGTTAGAAAGATACAAACCAGCAGAAATAGCTTTTAAAAATGCTCTAAAAATAAATCCTGATTTTGTTAATGCTCATTATGGATTAGCCGGTGCTTATCTACACCAGAACAAGTTAGATGAGGGCTTAGAGGAGATGCAAAAAGTAATCGAGCTTGCCCCGGACAGCCAGGAGGCGCAATATGCTCGGGACATTATACAACAAATTGCCCAGGAAAAGCTAAAATCCCAACCAACAAAAACAGACAACTGATTGGTAGACCGGTTAATTGGTAAATTGGCGAATTGGCTAATCGGTCAATTGATTCACTTTTTCTCCGCCCCAAATATAAAAATTGTTCCCAAAATAGCAAAAATTATATTAGGCAGCCAGGCTGCTAAAGCCGGGACCATTATCCCCCCTCTACCAAATGACCTGATAGTGGAGACGGAAATGTAATAAATAAAGACCAGGATAATACTAATAATTATACCAGTAGCTTTGCTCCCTCGTTTTACCCGCAGACCTAAAGGCACTCCCAGCAGCACAAAGATTAGCCCGCTAAAAGGGACAGAATATTTCATATTCAGATCTACTTCAAAGCTTTTAGTATCCGCACCTGCTTGTTGTAAAATATCTATCTGTTGCCTTAATTCTTTGCTACTCATCTCTTGAGGAGTCCTCTGGTTTTTAAAAAGTTTTTGGAAGTCTTCTTTTAAAATAATATCTAAAGTGGCAAAACTCATTTCATAGGCACCTTCCCCACCTTCATGGTTATTATAAATGGTTCCATTTTCTAATTTCCAGGTGTCAGCCACCCACGTACCTTCCTTGGCAGTTGTCGTTCTGAGAGACCCTTCTCCATTAAACTCATAGACTATTATATCTTGCATAATCATATTTTTTTCATCAAATTGATTAACGTAAAAATAACGATTTTCAGCATCACGAAAAAAAACATTTTGCCTGATATAGGACGGACCCTTTTTTTGGACAATCTCACAGATAATATTCTGAGAGAGGTAATTAGCCTCAGGAACAACGTAATCATTAATTACAAAAGATAAAATACTTACAACTAAAGCAGATATCACAAAAGGAATGACCGTTCGTCGAAGGCTTATTCCGCCTGCTCTTATCGCGGTTATTTCGCTATCAGTAGAAAGACGGCCGATAGCTAATTCACTGGAGGCCAGCAAAGACATGGGGAAGGTTAGTACTAAAAATGCGGGGAGGCGGTAGACTAATAATTTAATAATATAAGGCCAGGCTACCCTCTCATTAATTAACATATCCGTTAACTCGAAAAGGGTTCTCACGATTAGCATAATAGTCAGAGCGGAAGCAGTCAGGGCAACAAAGCTCAATACTTCACTTATAATATAGCGGTCTAAAATCTTGAGCCGAGGAAACTTACGACTAAATGATATATCGATCGTCATTTTCCCTCCCACTCTAAACATTTTTCTAAGTATATCATATTTTTATTTAAAAAGTTAATGTAAACTTTAGTAGGGCAGTAAGAAAAAGAAAAGAATATTTATTGCTTTTATTTTCCTATCTTCTTTTTTCTCTAACTCTATTTCTTCACATGATACTCGATACTTGATACTATATTCATACACTTGAGTTTAAAATAAGAAACATGGTAGAATGTAAAATAAACAGGTATTGGAATATTTTAAAAATGCAGATGCGTAAGCGCAGATTAATTTTACTATTTTTTATAATGATTATGATCTTGGGATTAATTAATTCTTCAGCTACTCTATTTGCAGCCGCTAAAGAAGAAATAACCAGAGAAAACATCCTAAGCAAAATTTCTCTTGCCGCCCAATGGCTCGCCGAACAACAGCGTCCGGACAGAAGCTAGCCTATAGTAACTCAAGATAAACATTCCAGTGTGGTGGCTATCGGTCTTTTTGGCTTGAGGACTTTTGGCAATATCTACAAAGAGGGAAACAAACCTCCACCCTTTCCCTTGCCTGATTTTAAAAAAGCCTTATCCTTTCTTCTGACTCATCAACACAATGAAGGATATTGGGAAGATACTTCTTCTTTTCCCTGGAATAAAGTAGAATCCACCACTGCTGCCTTATACGGTTTAATTAGCACAGGTAATGAAGGAATGGCAGTAGAAAAGGGGATTAATTGGCTAATAAAAAATCAAAATACTAACGGGAGGTGGAATGATGATTGTTGGGATACTTCCTGGGCACTATATCTTCTTTTTTATTGTGATTACCAAGTTCCCGATCCTATTATTAAATCCTCTTGTCAGTGGCTGGTAAGTGACCAAAGAGAAGATGGCTCCTGGAAGACTAATCTCCCGAATTTAAAGCAATTTGAACCCTTATGGACTACTTCACCGGTGATATTTCCTTTAGCCCAAACAGGCCAATACCAGGAGACAATTATAAAAGGGTTGAAATATTTGAAAAACCAGCAAAATAAAAATGGTTCGTTTGGGCCTAAAGATGCTTCTAAAACTGGCTTAGCTTTATTAGCATTCACTTCTCTATCCAAATATCCCAATTTGGTTGAAGAATATAGACCGTCAGCTGAAAGAGCTGTGCAATGGTTTTTATCAAATCAAGTCAAGAACGGCACCTGGCCTGGAGGTTTCCATCCTTTTGATATAATAGATACAGCTTTTTCCATCTGGAGATTAAATAAATTTTTAGAGATTTTTTAATGAAATTTTACATTTTAAAAAGCAGGATTTTTTAAATATATGTCGAATATATAACTAATGTGGTAAATAGGGTAAATAGTGAATAATGTCCCCACCTAAAGAAGGAATATAATATTTTGAAAAAATGCGATAAAAAATTTATTTTTAATCCTTGCCCTTTTAAGACTATATTAATTTTAATTGCTGTTATCGTCTTTTTTATTGTTCCCACAAAAATATCCTTAGCCAACCCCTCAATCAATGTTCCCCTGGATAGCTGGGTCTATCCGGCAATTTCTCGCTTAGAAACCCTTCAAGCCTTTGAAGGCAATAGTATTGCTCTTAACACTACACCTTTAACCAGATTTGAAATTGCTTCTTTTATAGATACGGCATTATCCAATTTGCGAAAAGGAAAGGTAGAACTTGAAGAAGCAGATTTGTTACTGATGGATAAATTGGTAAAAGAATTTCAGGCAGAATTATCAGCTCTTGATTTAAATAGCCTTAGTTACAAGCCAACTTTAAAAATAGCCCCCTATTTTATTCAGAAGACAGATATATTTAAACAAGATAAAAACATTGAAGATTTGCAGAAAATGAACTTACTTTCTGAGTTAGGAGCCAAAGTATCTGCCGGTATTTCCGAAAATACTGCCCTCTATCTTAATGCCCTTGCTTATACTGATTTTAATTGGGTTTCAAATATTCAAGAAGGGGAGATTCCCTTTCGGGTTCAAATAAAACAGGCCTATATCAATTTAAACTTACCTTCTTTCAAAATTGCTATTTCTGATAATGTTTCTTTCTTACCAGATAATATAGAAATTTCTGACTTTTATTTGCTGGTGGGCAGAGACTATATGAGATGGGGCCCCGGTTATCAAGGTTCACTTGTACTTTCGGATAATTCTCCCGCTTTTGATATGCTCAAATATTCTGGAACTATTGACCTAAATAATTCCGGAGAAAGTTTGGCCAAAATCAGCTTTACCAAATTTTTCTCCCTAATCGATACTTTAGATGAGCAAAATAAATACTTTTTAGGTCAAAGATTGGAATATAAGTCAACCTCCACTCTCACCTTAGGTTTATCCGAAACAGTAATAATATCTGAATATTCCAGCATCTTATTCTATAATCCCATTCCTTTTATTCTTCCTTATTATGCTACTTGGTGGATAGCAAGTATGTCTGAGCCGCAAGAGGTTAATTGCAATGTTGCCTTGGATGCAGAAATCAATTTGATCCAGAAGATTAAACTATATGGTGAGTGGATGGCCGATGATTTTATTTTTCATCCCGATGTAAATCCATATCCTAATCGCACTGGCTTCCTTGCTGGTGCTTATTTTGCCGACCCCCTCGGCAGTGGTAATACAGACTTCCGAATTGAATATACCCACATAAATAACTATGTTTACTTTCCCACCCACTCTTGGCAAGATTATCTCTATCAGGGTGAATATATTGGACATTCCTTGGGACCTGATGCTGACCAACTCTATTTGGAACTAACTCACAACCTGTCAGACAGATTAAATCTTTCTCTGAGTTATAATCAAGAACGCCATGGCGAAGGGCAGGCAGGGATACCTCTGCCATCAGATCCAATAATTGCCAATGAGGATATTTTTCTTTCCGGTATAATCGAGAAGCAGCAAGCCTATCAAGCAAAATTATCTTATACTATGTCACCACAATGGGAAATTTCAGCAAGCATAACCCGGGAAAATATAAAAAATAAGGATAATAATATTGGAGTAGATGAAAAAAATACTTGCTTGCAAATGGAGTTAGAATATCAATGGTAACTACCTGAGTATCGAATTCAGAAGCCATAATTAAATGCTAAGTAGAGCAAGAGTCTCATCTGATATTATATGAAAAAAATCTATACTAAAAATAAATTGTGTCACCGCAAAGTGATAATGTCATAGTATCGCAAAGTGAAAATGTCACTCTTCATAAAATTTGATATACTACCTTCTAAAAATACATGGGAGGTAGAAATGGAGAGGTGGCAATTGAGTACAAAGGAAGTAGCGAGGTATAGTGTTATTGAGAATGCGATAAAAGGGTATCTTAAGGCATCTCAAGCAGCAGAACAGCTTCATCTATCTACCAGGCAGGTATTTAGGTTAAAAAAAGCCTTAAGGAAGGAAGGGATAGTCGGACTTATCCATGGCAATAGAGGAAGAGCATCACCTCATAAAATATCAGAGGAGGTGAGAGATAAAGTAGATTCCCTTTACCGAGGAAAATACACTGGCTTTAACCTCTCT
>Ga0315279_10011085_pt1 | contig 10480 bp, 8 predicted proteins | sample YL17G06_20_MG_FD_203694 | JGI IMG/M metagenome (GOLD analysis project Ga0315279, IMG submission 203694) | Sediment microbial communities from Yellowstone Lake, YNP, Wyoming, USA - YL17G06_20 | ecosystem: Environmental > Aquatic > Freshwater > Lake > Sediment | place: USA: Wyoming | collected...
CCGGCTCGTGGGCGTTTGCGAAGTGTGCGGGAAATTCGCGTGTTCCAGTGGCTGCGGTTTTACCTGTTGCCGCTGTGGCCGGTGTGTCTGCCGCGGGCACGCCCATGTCTACGACAAAGACGAGGCCTACTGCACGGGCTGCTGGCTGTGGGCACTGCTGCGCTGGGCGATCCTGGGAAAGAGGAGGTAGGAAGACGTTGCGGCTGATGATTGGACTGACGGTGCTCTTGCTGCTGGCTCCCACGAGGCGGCTGCTGCTGCGACGGTGGTACATCGTCCTGCCGGCAGCGATGGGTGCGGTGTTCGGGCTGAGGTTCGCCAGTGCTGCGGTGGCCCAGGGCGCGCCTGCGATCGTTCTGCTTCTCGCGCCCTTGATGGCAGCGGGGATGTTTGCAGGCGCCGTGCTCGATGTTTTTGGCAGAAAGCCTGGAGGGAAGAACGACGAGGGCCAGCGATGAACCAGCCGCTGCTGCAAGCGCGACGGACGCCGCCGGTCGCGGCCGGGCTAAAAGCAGAAGGGACGCAGAAGCGTCCACTTTCTGCTTTTCCCCGCGTGCTCCTGGGCGACGGGTCGCCGGCCGCTCCGCGGTACTCACACAGATACGTGGGCGGGCCTGGGGCACGGGCCTGCCTGGAGGTGGAGACATGGCTGAGACGGTGGCAATCGAGGCGGACGGAATGGGGGTGGAAGAGAGAAGGGCGGCGGACCGGCGAAAGGCGGCAATGGCGGCGAGGCTGCTGGCCTGCTGCCTGGGCATACCGGCCGAGCCTGCCTTCGACCTGGCTGACCCCGCTGGCAGGGACTGCGGCAGGTTCAGGGACCAGCCCTACGGCGACGGGCTCTACAAGGACCTGCTCGACCTGGGCTGCTGGGGAGGGGCCCGGCAGGTGCAATTGCGGGTGCTGGACGAGTGCGGACGCGTCAAGGCGGAGAGCAGGCGCCTGTATTCGCTCGGGCAGGCGGTGGAGCTGCTGGAGCGGCTGCCCCTTCCGCTCTTTCCGCGTGCCGGGCGGTGGCTGAGGGACGCCCTTGGCGAGACCAGGCCGGTCGCGGCCCGGCCCTCGCCTGGGACCGCGCGGCCCCTTCGCCCCTCCCCGGGGAAGGAGTAGAAGCACATGCTGGGCAAGGAGGACTTCGTCCTGGTTCAGTTGCTTGGGCCTGACTCGCCCCAGGTCCGGGCGATGGTCGCGGCGGCCAACGTGCCGGGCATGGAGGGCGCGGTGCACGAGATGCTGCGCAGCCTGGCGAGGCAGCGCGGCTGGAACCCCGACGATCCGCCGCGCTTCGCCTTGCCCCGGGACCTGTCACCCAGCGACTACCCGGTCGGAACCGCGATGAGCGGGGACGTCCCTGGCGAGGAGGTCGGACCTTCCGATGAGGATATGCCTGGGTCCATCGGCGTCTACGGCCAGTCAGGCACGGGCAAGAGCACATTGGTCAAACTCCTTCTGCTGGCATTCATGGGCAACGGAAAAGCCAGGCCTGGGCGCAGGTTCTGGATATGGGACTCGCACTCGGAGTTCCGCGATCTGCTCCGGTTCTTCGGCCCCGGCGAGGTGGTGTGGCTGACGCCGGACGAACTGGCACTCAGCCCGTTCGAGGTGCCGACCGGCCAGGACGGAAGGCCGGTCATGGCCCCGGACAAGTGGATCAACAACCTCAGAGAGGTGATGCGGTTGGTCTGGGCGAACGAGCCGACACTGAACCTTCTGTCCGAGGTGCTCGCCCATGAGTACGAGCGCCGCGGCCTGCCGGGGAAGGGCGGTGACTACCCCTCACTCAGCGAGGTGATCGAGGCGGTCCGGCAGCTCAACCCGCCCAGAGGGTCGGATCGCGCAAGGGCCAAAGAGAAGCTGCTCGACCGGCTGGAATCCCTGCGGGCGATGCTGCCAGGCCTCGACGTGAAGCGGTCCCGCAACCTGGCCAGGCTGCTGGACACCTCCGTGATCCTGGACATCTCGGACGTAAGGGACGTCGCGCGACCGGTGCTGTTCGCGCTGCTGGCGACGGCCAGGGAGGAGATCCTGAAAGGCTGCGGGGCAGCGGGGGTCAACCGGATGGAGCTGATCGAGGAGGCGCACCTGCTGCTGGGGGCGGAGACGAATCGGCGCATGGCGGACCTGATGGAGGGAAAGCCGTCGAGTTTCCTGCGGGGCCTGCGGAAGACGGGCACCTCGGCCATCGTTGTCTCGCAGCTCGCCAGGGACCTGTCGCCGAGCGTGCGCGGAAACCTGAGCTCTGTGATCGTGCTGCGGCAGGGAGACCGGGAGTGCGTGAGGGAGGCTGCCGGGATGCTGAACCTGGAGCCCTGGCGCGAGGACGAGGTCGCGAGGCTGCCCAACCGCCATGCAATCGCGCGCTTCAGCCGGCACGGCGAGCCGGTCTACCTGGCGATAAGGGATGCTCGCGCCCTGCTGCCTCCGGACCTGCCTCCGCCCAGCAGGGAAGAGGCGCGCGAACGAAGCCGGCCTGTGCTGGAGGCCATTCCCTACGTGAAGGGGGGCGGGCTTCCCCAGGGCGAGGGGTCGCGCGCGGCTGGGAACGGATTGGGCGGGACCTTGCCCGAAGCACGAGAAGGTGGGGTCGCGCCCGGGCCGGGAACAGGCAGCGGCGCGCGACCGCCTGACGGTGGGCTGCACCCCAGGGAGAGGAAGGTATTCGCCCGCATCGCCGAGCGGCCCTGGGAGCTGATAGAGGACCGCGTGGACGCGCTCGGGCTGGACCGCGAGGCTGAGGGTGACGCGCGGGCGAAGCTGGGAGCCCGCGGCCTGATCGCGCTGGCCGGGAAGGTGGGGGCCAAGAACCGGCTGTTCGAGCTGACCGCTCGCGGGCGCGAGCTGGCCGGGACGATGGGGCTGACCGTCGCGAAGACAGGGAAAGGCAGCGCGCCGCACGAGGCCATCGTGCAATACGTGCAGCGGTCCCTTGGTAGGCACTCGGCAGCCTTCCGCTTCCAGCGGGCGGGCGTGGCCCCCACGACAGGGGGTGTGCAGCCCGACCTGCTGCTGGTCGGGCCACGGGGCAGCCGCATCCCGATCCAGGCCTGTTGTGCCAACCAGCCGGGCTACGAAGGGAACGTGCTGCTGCGGCTTGGAAGGCTCGCGCTGCTGGGGCCCGGGGATGCGGACCGGGTGGATTTCGTGGTGGCGGTGTGCGTGAACAAGCGCCACCGGGAGGCGGTAGAGAGGGCGCTGGAGCGGGAGAATGGCGGCAGGTTGCCGGACAGGGTCGTCCTGCTGGACTTTGACGGGATCATGAGTCCCGGGTTCGATTGGGCGTCAGTCCTGGAGTTCCCGGTCTGATGGCCCGGAAGGCGCGCGCCGCGAGCCACGGCGTGCTGCGTGCGTGGGTGGCTGAAGTGCCTGCCGGTCAGGGGCGGCCCTTCAGCGAGAGCCGGAGCGGCTCTCCTGGATAAGTTGTTGGTGCGCAATGCGTTGTTTCATTTGGTTCTTGATGAGTTGGTGAGATAACGAGCCGAATGAGATCGGAGGTCTGATCGTGATGGACTTGCCGAATGGTGGACCCACACCGCCCGGGCCTTCGGACCCGCTGGCCGGCCCCGTGCCGCCATGCCCGGCACCCGCGCCGCCGATCGATCCGCTCTCCCGGACGCTAGACCAGTTGGAGGCCTCCGTCGAACAGCAGTTCAGGCTGGCGGATGCCATCTTCGAGGATCCGCTTTGCCGTGCGCTGGACCAGGTGGAGGCCTCGGCCCAACAGCAGGTGTGGACGGACTCAGCTTCATACTGGCGCGACTTCGCCCTGGCGTTGGACAGGCCGGGCGAACAGTCGGAGGAGCCTGGCGCGGGAAGACCGCCTGCGGAGCAGGCTCACCAGAACGATGCTTCCACAGTGCCTGGCCAGGATGGGCGCCCTCAACCCACGGTCATGGGGCACCGGGCCATGGAGCCCCCGACCAGGCGAGGGGAAGCCTTCGAGGGCTCAGGCTTCTCCAGCCGGCATTCGGCGCCCTACCACCACATGATGGGGCACGGCGCTGGAATCCGGAACCTGAGCGGCGAGCCCGACCGGTACTGCTACCTCCACCAGACGTGGGTATCGGCCGACGATTGCGCGTCCTGCAAGGACTACGAAAGGCCCGACGACGAAGCCGCGTGTGCCTGCCGCCACAGCCGCCACAACGGTGAGGAAGCCGACGATGGAACTTCGGGTCCGGGCGACCAGGCCGAGGAGCAATGAGCGGAGGTGAAGGCAACACCCCTGGCCGGCAGGGGCAGGTCGCACCGAACAGTGGCGGGACGGAGACGACCTGGTTTCATCGGCGTGCCTGGACGCGATAGCCGTTGCGTGGCGGAGCTCTGCCGGATGGGCCTGTCGCACCCGAGTCGCACTCCCGCGTCGCCCTGGCGAACATGGACAGTCCTCCCGACAACCTCGTGGTCTCCGCTGATGGGAAGAACCTGGGGATTTTGCTTGCGCCCGATCACCAGGATGCGCTAGCATTCCGGCAGTACACCCAGCGCGTCTGGTCCAGGGCAGCCGGCAGACTGATCTCAATCGAGGAGGCCGACCAGATCATCGAGGACTTTGCTCGGTTCCTGCGAGCCCTGGCCCGACCGGAAGGAGGTCCAGAGTGATCCAGAGCGCCGACCGTCAACTGAGGCTCCTGAGCGTTTGCCGGGTCTCCTCACGCGAACAGAGCGAGGGCTATAGCCTGGACTCCCAGGCCCAGGCCAACCAGGAGTGGGCGGACCGCAAGGGGCACATCGTCGTAGAGACGGTCCAGTACGTGGAGACAGCCTCCAAGCGGAAAGAGCGAAGACGATTCCAGGACATCGTCGGCCGCGTCCGCCGCACGGCCAGCCTGGAGGGCATTGTCTTCCACAAGGTGGACAGGGCCAGCCGCAACCTGGCCGACCTGGCCATGCTCGAGCGCCTGGAGATGGAGGAGGGCAAGCACGTGTTCTTCTCCAGCCAGGAATTCCCTCAGAACGCTGCCGGCAGGCTTGGCGTGGGCGTGATGGGTGTGGCAGCCAGATGGTACACGGACAATCTCAAAGAGGAGATCAACAAGGGCTTCAGGGGCAAGGTTGAGGCCGGGGAGTACCCTCATCGTCCGCCGTACGGCTACTGCATGGGCTCCAACAGCGAGGGCCGGAAGCTCCCTGTCCCTGATCCCGAGCGGGCCGGAGCCGTGCGAAGGGTCTTCGAGTTGATGGCGACGGGTGAGTACACCCTCGACACGTTGAGAGACGAGTTGGTGCGCAGGGGCATCCACTTCAGGTCGAGCAGACCCGGGTGGGCCCGTTCGCACCTTGCACGCCTGCTCCACCATCCCTTCTACGTCGGGAAGATCCCCTGGCGTGGCCAGGTCTATCAGGGAAAGCACGAGCCGCTCGTTGATCCCTCTGTCTGGCAACGGGTGCAGGAGGTCCTGGGCGGCCGCAGCCGTGGCAGGCATCGCCATCGACAGGAGTTCACCTACGGCAGCGGACTCATCCGTTGCGGGGAGTGCGGTCACCGCATCACCGGCGAGCTGCACAAGCGGCGCTATCGCTACTATCGGTGCGCCCAGGTCCAGTACCGGGAGCATCAAGTCCCTCCCGCGTGGGTGCCCGAGCAGGCAATTGAGTCCCAGCTCCTCGTCAGGCTGAACAAGCTGGTTCTCCCGGAAGAGATCTACCAATGGGCGATGGCCTACCTGAAGGGCGTGGACGTCAAGAGTGCCGCCAGCCAGGAGAAGGAGCTTCGCGGCCTTCGGCAGCAGGCTTCCCGGACCCAGTCCGCCCTCGACGCACTGCTGCTGAAGGCGGCAGAGGCCGACAACGCACTGACCGACAGCTTCATGAGAGTCGCGAGGCTGAAGCAGGAGGAGCTTGGCCTGCTTCGACAACGGATCCGCGAGGTGGAGGGCGGCAAGACGGCCGACGGCCGCATCGCCACGGAAATCTTAGAACTCGCCCAACACCTGCCAGAACGCTTCGTTGCGCTTCCGGGCCCCAGGAAGAGGCAGATCACCGACTCGGTGTTTTTGAACTTGAGGCTCGACGGCACAACTCTCGATGCAGACTACAGGTTGCCGTTCGCGATTCTCGCGGAAAACGGCAACCGTCCCATCAACTCGGGGCGAGAGGATTTGAACCTCCGACTTCTTGGTCCCAAACCAAGCGCTCTACCAAGCTGAGCTACGCCCCGGGGCCAGAAAGCATTCTCGCAGACTCTTGCCAGCTGGTCAAGGTTGGCCTGGCGATGTGTTGACCGCGCGATGCTAACCTCGCGACGAGCAGGCCGGGCGAATGACTAATGGCGGGGCACTGGGTGGAATCGCCCATCCGTCGCCTAGAACCGAACACCCAGACGGCTGTGGGGAACGGCCCGCCGCCCATGTATGGAAAGACTCAATTTCGCGCCTTACGCGCTTGGAGACGGTTGTTTTCGTCAAGGTCGTGATAATCAGCGCCGATGGTAGCGGTGAACATACGGGGCGGGATTTGAGGACCGGACGACACGATGGACTACGGCAGGAGCCACAGCCGGACAGGGGGCGGACAAGACGGATCGACGTCACGACACCGGCTCGGTCCTAAGGGGAGTCGACAAGGGGGCGAAGGCTTTGTTCGTCGCGTGCAGCCGGCAATGGGGGCGAATCGGCCGGCTGCGCCAGCTTGCAGGGATTGCGAACAAGGCGCGTCAGGGCGGCGAGATGACACGGCTCGCCGCCCTGGCGGACTTGTCCCGCGATGGCCACGCCGACGATGGCGGACGGGAAGTTGGCATGAATGACAAGCGCAAGGGCGAAGGCGACGCCGGAAGGCCCGCGCCAGGCCTCGACAGGCCTGCTCGTCTCCCTCGAACACCGCCCCCCGACCAGAGCGAACCCAAGGCTCGAAGGATTATCCAGCGCATGATGAGTTCAATGCGGATGGAATGGCGCCTGATGTTCGCCGACCAGGACAAGGAGGCGGCCGAGTCCCGAACTGACAACCCGCGGGACGTGACCGTCCCGCAGGCACGCCCAGAGCAGGGCGATGGAGCCAGGTTCTTCCGGAATCTGGACGGGAAGGACCCGGCGGCGGTGCGCATGGCCCTTGAGACAAGGCTGGGAGACTGGACGGGCGGCCGCCTCTCCAAGGGGCCCCGCTGCCCGCCCGAAATCCCCGACGGACGGCAGCTTACCGCCCGGCTGGCGCAAGTGGCCGAGCTGGAAAGGTTCGTGTCCGACCCGAAGCTTCGCGGAGTGGCTCTACAGGTGTCCTCGTTGCCCTGCCTGCCGGAAGCAAGACGCCGGCTCATCCTGCATTTGGACTGCGCCGACCCGAACGCCAAGGATGTAGCCGAGACCATCCGTGCCGACGTGGGAATGGCGGCAAAGGCCATGCAACTGGCCTTCTCGGGGCTCTTCGGGACCTGCGGCGACATAGCCGGGCCCGAGCAGGCCGTGGCCTTCCTGGGCGTCGGCAACATCAAGAGCCTCTTCATGTCCGGCAACATCTTCGGGCGGTTCGCCCAAGACGCCGTGCCCGGCTTCTGCTTGTCGGAACTGTGCGAGCACAGCCGGGCAGTGTCTGACGTAGCCTGGCAGATAGCAGCCGCCGAGTCTGACCGGGAACAGGTAATCCAGCAGTCTCGCATGGCGGGACTGTTTCACGACATCGGCAAGCTGGTGTTCGCCACGGCGATGCCGGCCGAGTATGCCCAAGTGCTCGATGCGGCGAGCAAAGATGGTGCGCGCCTGAACGACATCGAGGCTGAGGCGCTCGGAGCCGACCACGCACAGGTCGGGGCGTACCTGATGGGGCTCTGGGGCCTGCCCGGCGCGATAGTGCGGGCAATAGCGCACCACCACCGCCCGTCGGAAGACGTCGAGGGCGTCTTTGGCCCCGTCGCGGCCACGCACGCGGCGGACGTGCTGGTCAGGAGCGAGGAAGACAAGCCCCAGGCCGTTGGCGGAAACTCCATGGACACCCCTTACCTGTCGAGCCTGGGAATGGAATCGCGCCTGCCGGCCTGGCGGGCGATCTGTAGGAACGTGGTGTGTGGCGCCGCATGACGTCCCTGCCGGCTCGATAGGGCTGCCGATCCGGCCCAAACTTGAGGGCGGTCACCTGAGGGTGATCGCCACGGGGCAGTGGTCCGAGCCCATCACCTCTGGCAGTATGCTCGCCGATTCCAGGCGAGGGCCCAGCTCGGCAGACATGCAGAAGTAGTCTATGCGCCATCCGAGGTTCCTTGGCCTGGCCCCCCGGAAGTAACTCCACCAGGTGTAGTTGCCTCCCTCGCCGTGGAACCGGCGGAACGTGTCGATGAATCCCGCCTCGACGATGCGGTCGAAGTTCGCTCGCTCCGATCTGGTGAAGCCCGCGGCGCCCTCGTTGCCCCTGGGGTCGTGTATGTCGATATCCTTGTGCGCCACGTTCAGGTCGCCGCAGAAGATCACCGGTTTGCCGGCGGCGAGGCGACGGCAATGGGCCAGGAACGCCGGATCCCAGACCGTCGTGCGGAACTCCAACCTGGACAGGTCCGTCCCGGAGTTCGGCGTGTAGCAGTTGACAAGGTAAAAGTCAGGGAACTCAAGGGTCACCACGCGGCCTTCGCCGTCCAGAGCGGGCGCGCCCATGCCGTTGCCGACCTTCAGCGGGGCTACCTTGGTGAAGACGGCTGTGCCCGAGTATCCCTTGCGGACGGCGGGGTTCCAGAACGCCTGGTAGCCGGGGATGTCCAGGTCAACCTGATCGGGTGTGGCGCGGACCTCCTGGACGCACAGCACGTCCGGCCCGATGGCAGCCAAGCTCTGGTGGAACCCCTTCTGAATGACGGCTCGCATGCCGTTGACGTTCCACGAGACGAGCTTCATTCGCGGCCTCTACTGTCCTTCAGGGCTGACTGTCATCGCCTCAAGCGGCTTGTCCTGGCGGCGGCCTTGCCAGGCATGATGGTCAATTCCTGGTGTTGTGACAATCGCTACCGCATCCCGTGTTGGCCGGGCGCGGGCGGGGGGTATTGTACCGTCCGATCATCCCGGCGTGAAAGAATCGCCGCGATGGGGTGCATTAACGTTTTGGGGAAGTCGCGGCATGTAGCCCCAGCCGAGGGCGGCTGGGCCACACGTTTAAGCCTATGTAGGGGCCTGTGGCACAGCCGCCTCGGCTGTGCATCCCCAAAACGTTAATGCACCCGGTGCGGTTGGGCGGCGTGGGCTCCGCCCGGCGGCTACCGGCAGTTGGGCGGCCCGGCCGTCAGGCGCTGCTTGACCCCGGCGACGAGGTCCGCGAAGCGGCCGGCCTCCTGTCGCATCTGCTTGACGAACGAGTTGTCCTCCGCCGCGCCGAGCACCGCGGCCATCTGCCGGTCGTTGTCGTAGGAGGCGCGGCGGAAGGGGTTCTCGTCGTCCTTCTTGCGGCTGAGGTAGGTCTGCTCGGCGATGTAGTGCTGAGTGGCGACGGCCTGGTCGAGCGCCTCGCCCCAGACCTGGGGCGTGACCTCCTCGGCGTCGATGAGCGTCAGGAAGGTCGCGAAGGCGTGCCTCTGCTTGGCCAGCGGGTACTGCCGCCACATCGTCTGGTAGGCCTGGTGGATGTCGTCCCAGCGGTCGAGTTTGCCTGACTTGATATCGGCCTTGAGCCACTCCACGTCGTCGGCCGGGGCGAGCTGTCCGCCGAGGTTCACCCAGTCGGTCTGGCGCGGGCCGGCCAGGGCCTCCGCCGCGTCGGCGGCCGTCACACCGGGGTGCTCGACCAGGTGCGCCAGCAGGTTCTTCATGGCATAGTAGTGCAGCATCTGCCTGTACGCGTGATAGGCCGCGTGGGCCTTCAGCACGACCACCTTGCGGCCGGACCGCTCGACGCCGTCTGCGAGAACCTCCAGGCCGTTGACCCCGTCGGCCGGGCCGGCGAGCAGCCCCCTGCCGATCTCGGCGAGCTCCCTCACGCTCATCTTGCCGGCGTCGCGCCCGGCGGCGGTGAGGTGGGCTCGGCCGGCCCATCGCTCAAGCAGCTCCAGGGCGCTGAAGATCTCCTCGGCCGTGTCGGGCGCGAGGAAGTCGAACTCGATGTGCTGGCGCTTCGTCGCCCGCTGGTCGCGGGCCTGGAACTTCCACGTGTTGCGGGCCAGGGCGTACATGTTGTACATCCACCAGTAGGCGGGCATCAGCGTGAGCCTGTCCGCCGCCTCGTCGTTGCCGACCAGGCAGAACGGCAGCGGCACGTTCATCTCGTTGGGGTAGCTGCCCTTGGCCAGCAGCGTGAACGACGCGAACTTGCAGTTGTGCTTCACGTTGACGCACAGCCCCGGCCAGAAGCCCCTGCCGGCGTGCAGCTCGCCGTCGGGCGCGCGGGAGTTGTGGTTGGAGCCCAGCGTCGCCCCGGCGCCGATGTTGCTCTGGCCCATCACCAGCGAGGCGATCAGGAACGAGTTGTTGTGGTGCTGCTCGTGGGCGGGGAACACCAGGTTGTTCAGCACCTCGCAGCAGGAGACGGTCGAGTTGTCGCCGAGCACCGAGTGTATCAGCCTGGCGCCGTA
>Ga0315279_10011086_pt1 | contig 10479 bp, 7 predicted proteins | sample YL17G06_20_MG_FD_203694 | JGI IMG/M metagenome (GOLD analysis project Ga0315279, IMG submission 203694) | Sediment microbial communities from Yellowstone Lake, YNP, Wyoming, USA - YL17G06_20 | ecosystem: Environmental > Aquatic > Freshwater > Lake > Sediment | place: USA: Wyoming | collected...
CGGACTCCTCGCACATAATCCTCGACCTCGGGAGGGTGAGCGAGCAGGAGAAGTGGGACGGCTACGCCGCGGCGAGCGTCTTCTGCCAGCCTTCCGTCAACGAGAGCCTCTCGATAGTGCTTCTCGAATCGTGGCTCTCAGGCCGCCCCGCCCTCGTCAACGAGGGCTGCGACGTGACGCGAGAGCACGTCGAGGCATCGGGCGGCGGGCTTACCTTCGGCGACTACCCGGAGTTCGCTGAAGCCCTCCTCGCCCTGCTCGAGGACAATGAGCGGGCCGACCAGCTCGGAGAAGCGGGACGCCGCTACGTAACCGAAGAGTATAATTGGGATGCCGTCGTCCGGCGGCTCTACGAAGCCCTGGGAGTGAAAACGGGTGAAGGTACACCAGATAGCGGCGCGCCTCGAATACGGTGACGCGGTCAGCAACCACGTCCTGGAGATAGACCGCGCGCTGGCCGCCTGGGGCTACGAGACCGACATCTTCGCCAACACCACCGACGGGTTCGGCGCCTCCGTGGCGCGGCCCGACGCGGAATACGCGGAACACATGCGTTCCGACGGCGACCTGCTCATATACCATTACTCCGTTTACTGCTCAAACTACAAGCAGTACCTGGAGACCAGAAATCGCCGGATCCTCATATACCACAACATCACCCCGCCCGAGTTCTTCGCGCCCTACGACAAGGGGGTAGCCGAGTTCTGCAGGCTGGGAAGGGAGCTGTTACCGGAGCTCGCGGGCTGCGACCTCGCCCTTGGCGACTCCGAGTACAACAGGCTGGAGCTGGTCCGGATGGGGTTCGACCCGGACAAGACCGGCGTGCTCCCGATCTTCGTCAACTACGGCGGGCTGCTGGAGCGCAAGGAGGGGCGGATCCTAGCGACGTACGACGGCGCGTTCAAGGTCCTCTTCGTGGGCAGGGCCGTGCCGAACAAGCGCATCGAGGACCTCTTGAGGGCCTTCTTCTACTACAACCGCTGCATCGACTCCTCCTCGCAGCTCTTCATCGTGGGCCCCTCCTGGGTAGACCGCTACGACGAACAGCTCCGCTGGCTCGCCGATTGCTTCGGGCTGATGGGCAGGGTGCACTTCACGGGACGCGTGAGCGACGCCGACCTCGCATCCTATTACCGGGCCTGCGACCTATTCCTCTCCATGAGCGAGCACGAGGGGTTCGCCGTGCCACTGGTCGAGAGCATGGCGTTCGACCTGCCAATACTGGCCTACGACTCCACCGCGATCCCGTACACACTCGACGGAGCGGGCCTCACCTTCAAGGATAAGGACCCGGCGGGCGTCGGCGAACTGATGGAGATCATCCGCTCCGATGATAAGGTTCGAAACGCCATTTTGAAGAGCGAACGCGAAAGGCTCGAGCACTTCTCACCCGAGGCGGTCGGGGAGACCCTGAAGCAAGCGGTCGCGCGTGTCCTCGGTGGGTCCTGATGATCGGGGTCCCGCATGAGGAGATAACCGCCGACGCTGCGGTTACGCGTGTCCTCATACAGATACCGGCCGGTCTGACGCAGCTTGGAGTCGAGATATCTAGCCCCGAGGCTCGCCTGGGGAACTGGGAGTTCCATGAGCCACCCTGCGGGCCCGCTCTCCTCGAGATAAACTGGACCGGTGAGGGCGGCCGCGCCCTCCGGCTCGGCCCGGAAGATGGCTCCCCGGCAGCTCCCGCCAGCGCCGATGTGAATCCAGAGGCCGTCATCTGGCCCACGATGATCCTGCGGCTCTACAGCGGAGACTGGAGCTTTGAGGTCCCCCTCAGGGCGACCAACACGGAACTACTGAAGGGTTACTACCAGAGGGAGTCTCACCAGCAGCAGTACGTCGTCGAGCACCCCTTCTTCAATGCCTTCCATGAGGGTCGCCTCCGCACGCTGGGAAGGATCTTTCGTGAACACATACCACCGGGGAGCAGGGTCCTTGACGTGGGCTCCGGCTATAGCATCTTCTTCATGATAGACAGGGACACCGACCTTGACATCACCTGTTGCGACCTGGACAGCGCCGCCATGGAAAAGATGAGGGGCTTGGAGCCCCGCTGGAACTGGGTGGTTGCGGACGCGGTCGACCTTCCGTGGGAAGACCGCTCCTTCGACGCTGTGTACGCGGGGGAGATTATCGAGCATGTCGCGGGCCCCTCCGAGGCACTGGCGGAGTGGAAGAGGGTTCTGCGCCCGAACGGCGTGTTAATCCTGTCCACCCCGAACCGGGACCGCCTTCTCGCGCGCGCGAAGGGCGAAACGATACCCGTACACCACGAGCACATCCGGGAACTTGACTTATCCGAGCTCAAAGCGGAGCTCATCGCACAGGGTTTCAAGGTACTCAAGGTGACCGGCGTCTATCTCGAGTTCCTCATAAACTGGTGGCGGCCCAGGGAAAACCGCGTAGACCTACTCACCGCCAGGTTCGGCCACCCACGCTACCGCCGCCTGTACCGGCTCTCAATGGACATGGGCCGCCTCGCGCCGGGGCTCGCCTTCGACCTGGTGCTCGTCTGCAAAAAACCAAAATGACACATCGGGGCCTGGCCCCTATGTGTCATCAGAGGCCGGTGTAGCCCTCCGCGAAGTACCAGGTGTTGGATGGCTTGTTCACGCCGATCGAGTCGTGGCCGTCCGCCCACCTGTTGTCGTACTTGAAGTACATCGCGCGCTCGGCGATGACCTTCCCGTCACCCAGCGCCTCCACCAGGGTCGATACCTCGGCGTTGTCGAACCCCGGCATCTCATCGACATGCACGGTGAAGCGGGAGTGCGGAAGCAGGTTGTCGACGCGCAACCAGGTGTACCCGTCGTTTCTCAAGAACGTTGTCTTTGCGGTCGCGGGCCCGTCGCCCGGGTTCATGATGAGTATATACGTGTCGAAGGTGCCTCCCGTGTATCCTTCGGGCAGGTACCACCTGTCGGCAGGTTCTTCCACGCCCACCGAGTCGTGCCCGCCGTCCCGGCCGCCCGCGTTGAAATAAACGGCCCGCTCCGCCACCACACCCTTGTCCGAGCTCACCTCCGTCGAGACCTCCGCGGCCTCGAACCCGGGCACGTCATCCACCTTCACCGTTTTTCTGCTCTGAGGCGGCAGGACGAACGAGGCGCTCGACTGGTAGCCGTCGCTGCGAAGGAACGAAAGGCCGACCACTGCGTCCTCTCCCCCGGGGTTCTGGACCAGCACATAAGTATCGTAGCTCTGTGCGGTGTATCCCTCGGCGAGAAACCAGTGCCCCGAGGGCTCCGTGACGCCTATCGAGTCGTGCCCGCCGATGTTGCCGTTGTAGTTGAAGTACATCGACCTCTCGCAGATGATGTCGCCGCTCCCCTCGACCTTCGTCGAGACGGAGGTGTGCTCGAGGCCGGGGACGCTCTTGAGGTTAAGCGTAAAACGGCTCTCCGGCGCCAGGTCGAACCCCTTCACGATGGGCCCCGCGCCTTCCCTCATAAAAGTCATGTTGATGTGCACTCCGCTCTTCTCGGGGTTCTGGACGAGCACGTACTCGTCGAAGTTGTCGGACGTGTAGCCCTCCGCGAGGTACCAGGTCTTCGCGGGCGCCTGAACTCCGATGGAGTCCGTGCCTCCCTTCCACCTGCCCTGGAAATTGAAGTACATTGCGCGTTCGCAGATTATCGGCACGTCGGATGTCACCTTCGCGCTGACCCCGCAACCGGACATGTATCGGTTGACGAGCACGGTAGAGCGCGATCCCGGGCCAACACTCCAGGGCACCGCCACCTTCTCTGCCCTCTCGTTCATGAACTCGAGCGTCGCGTTCGCGGTCTCGGTCCCGGGGTTCATCAGCAGGATGTACTCGTAGAAGTTCGCCGGTGGAGGCGGCGGTGGAGGCGGAGGCGGTTCTTTGCCGGTCAGTACCGTAGCGTTATGCGAATCGTTGTAGCGGAACATCGGCCAGGGGCAGAGCTCCTTCTCATCGGAAGTGACCGCGTTGTCCTTCGAGCAGCAGTCAAACACGTAGAAGCTTCCGCCGGGATAGCTGCCACCGGGAGCGTCACCCGTCGCGACCGCTACTTCAAACCGGTCGTCGTTGTCGAAGTCCCCGACCACCGGGCTTGTGATGACGAAGTTATCGAGCGGCTGGTTCCAGACCACCTTGCCCGAGGGGTCCCAGGCCCCGATCGCCCAGCCCGACCCCATTATCGCCTCGGGCAGTCCGTCACCGGTCACGTCACCGAGGGCGGGAGAACCCATGTTCGGCCCGGCGAAACCCTTGACGTCCCACATGACCTGGCCGTTCGGCTTTATCGCCATTATGTGGTCCTCGCCTATCCCGTACATGCCGTTACACGCGATGACGACTTCCTTCGTGCCGTCGCGGTCTATGTCACCGATTGCCGGGGACGAGAATGTGGATCCCGCGGCAGTCACGGGCCAGCCGGGCACGTCGCTCCCGTCGTGGTTATAGGCATAGACTCTGTGACCTTCAGACGTAAGCCTGTGGGTAGCCTTGTAGTAGTGACCGGTCCCCACCACTATCTCGTAGAGGCCGTCCCCGTCGATGTCGGAGACCGCGGGAGACGACCAGGTCACCTCGGGGGTCACCCGGGGGAAGCCCGGCACCATCCCTCCGTCGCCGTTGAACGCGAAAAGGAGGCCGCCGGCGGGGTACGGCCAGCCGTTACCGCCGGTGGAGTCGCCCCCGATGATTATCTCCTTGAGCCCATCCATGTCCAGATCCGCGAGCGCCGGGGAGGACCATATGGTGTCCTTGCTGTCGTACGGCCATCCAGGAAGTAACACCCCCATGAAGTTCCAGACGAACACGTGGTGGCCGTAAGTGCCGACTACGATCTCGCAGGCACCGTCCCCGTTGACATCGCCGATGGCCGGTGACCCGAAAATCCCCACGAAGCCGTTATCGGCGGGCGTCTGCTTGGGCCAGCCCCACTTCGCAAGCGGTTGCCCGTTGCAGTCGACGCCGCATATTACGCCGTTCATGTTCCCGACCCAGATCTCCTTCTTGCCGTCCCCGTCCACGTCGTGGCAAGCCGGAGCCCCCTGGATCTGACCGCCGGTCCCGTAGGCCCACCTCAGCTCCGCCTTCGCGTTGAAACAGTAAAGGACGCCGTTGGTGTTGCCGACCAGTATCTCCTGCTGGCCGTCCCCGTCGATGTCCGAGGCGGTAAGGTGCGCCTGATAGAAGCTCGCTCCGGCGTTGAACTGCCCCTTGATGGGCCTGGGGATGGTCCCGTCATTCTGCCCGCCGGGGGACATGGGAGAGACGAGAAGCACGAGAGATACAACTAGTATCGAGATCGCCGCTATGGCGAACGTTGAAGCGCTCTTGCCTCGCCCAGGGTCTTTTCCTGCATAAACCATGGTTTCATCCCTGCTTAATACTTCCTCTATAAATAGTTAACGACATAAAGGGCAGGGAACTTTTGATGCTTCTGTATGATTTATCGAAGAAAAAAGGGTGATTCTTTAAGGTTTGCGACCTTTTAGACCGCCGAAATGACAAATAGGGGCCAGGCCCCTACGTGTCATTCCACTGTTTCTTCGCGCGGCTGACCGTGGAACTGCTCACCTGTAGGTAAGCCGCGATTTCCTTTAGAGTGTAGCCATGCTCTGTGTGCGCAGTACATATCGCTTCATTACGTTGATTCCTGTCCTTCACACCTTTGAACAGTTCGCGTAACGGGATCCGGTCTTTCGGATCAACCAGGTTACATTCGGTGAGCCCTTCCTCAACGAACGTTACATATGCCCCCCGTCCCTTTTCGCTATCATTAGAAAAAAGGCCGAGTATAAAGCTGATTTCGAGAAAGCTTGGGACAGGCGCAAGACCGATCATTGAACGGAAACTACTCCAGCGCCACTCCTCGGGCTTTTGCGTTACGCCGCTCCGGACAGGATTCAGCACGATATATCTTGTGAGCTCCAGCAGGTGGGATTCATCCTTGACCAAGGGTGAGTCATAGCGACCCTGCAGGACGTGCCCAACCCTGCCGTATTTCCTATTGAAGCTATTGCAGTACTCGCTATTCAGCGCGTGCATCCCCTCCGACAGACTAGGTTGTAGAGTCTCTATGAGCACGTGGTAGTGGTTGCCCATGAGGCAGTAGGCGTAACAGACCCAGGAGAATCGATTGACTACCTCAGTTAGTATACGCAAGAAGTCTAAGCAATCACCGTTGCACAAGAATATCGGTTGTTTTGACGTCCCTCGGGACATTACGTGGTAGAACGCCCCCTGGAACTGGACCCTTGGTTTCCTTGGCATGCATCCATATTACAAGCAATACAAGCATAATGCAACTAGGGGCCTGGCCCCTGTTTGTCATTTTTTAAGCGGTTCCCACCAGGAGCGGTTCTCCACGTACCAGCGCACCGTCTCGGCGAGCATCTCCTCGAAGTCCTCACGCGGCTTGAACCCCAGCGCGGCGATCTTGGCCGAATCGAGCGAGTACCGCCGGTCGTGGCCGGGGCGGTCGTTGACGTACTCGATCAGCGAATCGGGCTCCTCGAGGATCCCCAGAATCGCGCGGGTTATCTCGACGTTCGCCCTCTCCTGCCCGCCTCCGATGTTATATACCTCGCCCGGCTCGCCCTCGCGCAGCACCAGGTCGATAGCCCCGCAGTTGTCGGTCACGAACAGCCAGTCCCTCACGTTCATGCCGTCGCCGTATAGCGGGAGCTTGATGTCGTCGAGCGCGTTAGTGATGAAAAGAGGCATGAGCTTCTCGGGGTACTGGTACGGCCCGAAGTTGTTGCTCGAGCGCGTGATGACGACCGGTAAACCGTAAGTCACATAATACGCGCGCACCAACAGGTCGCCCGCCGCCTTGCTCGCCGCGTAAGGGCTGTTGGGCTCGAGAGGCGATTCCTCGGTGAAGGAGCCGTCCTCGATGCTGCCGTAGACCTCGTCCGTGGAGACCTGCAGGTACCGCGCCACCCCGTGCCTGCGGCAGGCCTCGAGGAGCGTGAACGTGCCGAAGACGTCGGTCTGGATGAACTCCCTCGGTCCGGTAATCGAGCGGTCTACGTGGCTCTCCGCGGCGAAGTTCAGCACCGCGTCAAATCCCCCGGACATGATCTTCTCGACCCGCGTCTCGTCGCAGATGTCCCCGTGGACGAACGTGTAGCCGTCCAGCCCATCGATGTCGCGCAAGTTCTCCGGGTTTCCCGCGTAGGTGAGCTTATCGAGGTTGACGATCTCGATATCGGGGTATGTCGCGAACATGTAGCGGATGAAGTTCGAGCCGATGAAGCCGCAGCCTCCGGTTACGAGGATCTTCAACTTCCGACCCCTAGCCCATCTTGAGTTCCCAGTCGTACGGGATCTCTTTTGCGTCAAAGGGCAGGCGGTACTCGTCCGGCTCGTCGTAGTAGTAAAGCTCGGTCGGCGTGTTTACGACATAGGCCTCGTACTCACTCACGCACTTCCAGCCGTGGTATACCTCCCTGGGGATGTGCACGAGGATCGGGCGGTGCTCGCCGAGGAATATCTCCATCACCTCGCCCTTCGTGGACGAGCCCTCCCGCCCGTCGAAGAGCGCGAGCTTTATCATCCCGCGGACGCAGACGACGTTGTCGTTTTGCTTCTTGTGCATGTGCCACGCCTTCACCACCCCGGGGTAGGTGGTGGTCACATACGACTGGCCGAACTTCTCGAAGACCTCGTCGTCGCTCCGGAGCATCTCCATCAGGCGGCCGCGCTCGTCGGGGATGACCCTCAACTGCTTTATCGCCACTCCGTCTATCTTGCCCATGTGCGTCTCCTAGAGTATCCCGACCCGGCTGTTGTCGCCGAGCATGAACCGGTAGGCCGTCGGCTTCAGCGGAGAACGCACGACCTCCACGTTCTGCCCTATCAGGCTGTCCTCTATGCGGGCAGGAATGTCGCGGATGGTGCTTTTCTCCAGGACGATGCTGTGCTCTATCTGCGAACCCTCAATGCTCACCTCGAAGTAGACGGACGTGAAAGGGCCAATGAACGAGTTGACGACCCTGGTTCGCCGGCCGATTATCGCCGGTCCCCTGATGGTGCTGTTGATTACCTCCGCGCCCTCCTCGATCACCACCTTGCCGAGCACCTCGGATTCCCCGTCGACGTGGCCCTCGATTCGCGGCTCCAGGGTCTCGAGCATGATCCTGTTCGCTTCCAGCATGTCATCGAGCCTGCCGGTATCCTTCCACCAGCCGTCGATGATGTGGGGATCAACGGTCAAGCCCTGATCGATGAGCCACTGGATGGCATCTGTTATCTCCAGTTCGCCCCGCCCCGAGGGCTTGATCGCTTTGACGGCTTCCATGATGTTCTTATCGAACATGTAAACGCCTACGAGGGCGAGGTCGCTCGCCGGCTTCTCCGGCTTCTCCACTAGGCGGACCACCTTCCCGTCCGCGAGCTCTGCGACCCCGAACCGCTGGGGCTCGTTTACCCGCGCGAGCAGTATCTGGCTGTTCGGGCTGTTCGTCCTGAACTCCTCGACGAGGCTCGTAATGCCGTCCTTTATCAGGTTGTCCCCCAGGTACATGACGAAAGTGTCTCCGCCGAGGAAATCCTCGGAGACCATGACTGCGTGCGCCAGGCCGAGCGGCTCGTCCTGGTCGATATAAGTGACGTTGAGCCCCCACTTCGACCCATCGCCCACGGCCTGCACTATCTCGCTCCGGGTCTCGCCTACCACGATGCCGACGTCAGCAATCCCAGCGTCCTTTATCGCCTCGAGCCCGTAGAAGAGCACCGGCTTGTTCGCCACGGGGACCAACTGCTTCGCCATAGTATGCGTTATCGGCCTGAGCCTCGTGCCGTGGCCGCCGCAAAGAATCAGCGCCTTCATGAATCATTCCTCCAGGGGGCTTCCATACCGGAAGCATACTATCACCAGGATATGGGTTTCTCAAGTTACGAAAACCTTTATAAGGAGGCTCCAGAAGCGTGGGCAGAGCTGAGAGAATTGGTATATTCATAGGTCTCTACTAACAACGGCTTACGGAACACACAGAAAGTCAAGAGTAACCATGACACTGTCCCGTAAGCTCATGACTAATACAAATAAACCACAGCTAGCGGGCCCAGCAGGACTCGAACCTGCGACACGCGGATTATTAGTCCTGTTCAGCCCGTCTCCAACATCTCGCATAACCACGCGGAAAACCTCAAATTATGTCTTATCCATTCGCTTTGTCGGCTTATACACAAGTTGAGCCAGGTTGAGGTATTGACAGGAGTTACGGACGTGAAGTCTAACGTTTCACTGTATATAGAATGCGCGGCAAAAACCAATCAACCGTGCCGGAGAGGCGCGATTCTTTGTATAATGTCAGCGTTGGCAGCGGTAAATGGAAGAAATACCGGCTCAAAGGAGAAATAATGCGCGCGTTAGTAACGATATTGATAGGCCTCTTGTGTTTGTCCTGTGTAGGCTGTGGAAACACAGCCCGCAACGTGGAAAAGCAGGGACTTGATGATTTCTCTTTCCAGATAAATTATTCGAGCGGCAAGGGACTGGACGAGCGCAAGGTGCTCGGGCTTTTCAGCGAGAGCTTCCAGAATAACCTGAAGACGAAGTACCCGCCGTCCGAGTGGCCCTGGGTGCGGAACGTCCGAATCTTTCTCAAGTGGTCTTCCGTCGAACGGGATGAGCGTAAGGGGGCCTACGACTGGAGCGCGGCCGACGCCGAGGTAAACTCTGCTTTGAGCCTCGGCGTGAACAGCATACTTATAACACTGTCCCTTCCGTGTCCTATATGGGCGTGGAATCCGAACACGCCGGGAGACAACCCCGGCATGGGGCCGCCTAAGAACCTCAAGGACTTCGGCGATTTCTGCAGGGCTGTGGCGACGCGCTACAATGGCATCGTCGACTACTACCAGATTCTGCAGGAACCGGGCTGGGACACCGACTCTCAGGGCGCCAAGGGCGGGGAGGTCTATTACGCCGGTTACTGCGACCGGTCCTATATGGGCATGCTCAGGGAGGGCTACCAGGCGATAAAGCAGGTCGATCCGAATGCGTACGTGGCGTCCGGTGCCCTGTTGGACGAGATAACCCGTACGCCCCAGGCCTTTCGAAACTACGAGATACTGCTGGCCGGGGGCAACCAGGACCTCTCGATGAAGGTCACCTCGGAGAAGGACATAGTGGCGGAGCGCCCGGTGAACTTCAACTACCTCCACAAGTATTTCGGGGGAGACGTCGAGCTCAGCTCCCAGGAGCCGCGCAAGACCTGGGACTTCGCGGAGAGTACAACGCGCGAGGGTGTCCAGGAATGGCTGACCCTGCAGAACCCAGGTGATACCGAGGCGCCCACTACGATAACCTTCATGTTCAGCGACGGTACGACCCAGCAGAAGGCGGTTACGCTCCCCGCGAACAGCAGCACCACCATCGACGTGAACCACGCGGTCGGCCTCGCAACGCAATGCGACGGGGTGGCGCTCCACCCGTACGATTACCCTCAGTGGTGGAGCTGGTACTACAACTACCTCAGGAACATATGCGCCAA
>Ga0315279_10011087_pt1 | contig 10479 bp, 8 predicted proteins | sample YL17G06_20_MG_FD_203694 | JGI IMG/M metagenome (GOLD analysis project Ga0315279, IMG submission 203694) | Sediment microbial communities from Yellowstone Lake, YNP, Wyoming, USA - YL17G06_20 | ecosystem: Environmental > Aquatic > Freshwater > Lake > Sediment | place: USA: Wyoming | collected...
ACATCCTCTCTGGCTCCTAAGATCGACCCCGTCGGAACCTCAAGGAACCGGACCTCTCCCGACGGCGTCGAAATTAAAGGCGGGGGGTGGCCACCGTCGGCGTATTGGATCTCTCCCGTCTTGACATTCAGGACGACAAGGAACACGGTCACGAACATCATCATTTCATTGTCGGGAATGAGGATCCTGTTGACCCGGTCGAGGACGTCCGCCGGCGGCAGGCCGCGGAGAGCTTCGGTCTTCAAGAGCGTCTTGCAGATAGCCATGAAGAGGGCGGCCGGAATCCCCTTCCCGGAGACATCGCCGATCACGACACCCAAGCGGTTTTGATCGATGAGGAAAAAATCGTAGAAATCGCCGCCGACCTCTTTGGCCGGTTCCATGGTCGCAAAAATTTCGAATTCCGTCCGGTCGGGAAAGGGCGGGAAGACGCGGGGCAACATGCTCACCTGAATGTCGTGAGCGATCCTCAACTCGCTGAGCATCCGTTCCTTGGCCTCGGTCTCGGCCTTCAAGTTTTCCGTGTACCGCTTGATGCAAAGCTGGACGAGGTCAAAGGCCAGCGACGAGTCCTGAATGAAGAGCTTGATCACGTCGTCCTTGCTGATCGCATAGACGTCCAGGTCTTCTTCGCAAACGGCGGTGGCCATCCGGGTCTGAAAAGGAGAGAGGATTCCCATTTCGCCGATCACTCCGCCGACGTTCACCAGCTTGTCGATCTCGACCAGGCGGATGACCCCGCGGACAACGTAATACATCTTGTCGGCGACGTCCCCCGACCGAAAAAGTATATCGCCCTTTCGAAATGATTCTTTTTTCATATAGGCCAAGGGAAGGTTGAGCCCATCGGCCGTTTTTGTCGTTTCCCGAGACCCGTGTTCTCCGCGTGCCGTTTCGTGCCGGTCGAAGATAAAGGTGAGGATGTTTTTATGCCCTTCCCGGCGGTAGCTCACGCCGTCAGCCAGCGTTTTTATGAAATGGATCCCCAGCCCACCGATCTTGCGCTCGAGAAGACCGGCCTCGAGGTCGGGTTCGGGCGTTTCGAGAATGTTAAAGGGATTTCCCTCGTCCTCGATCTCGAGAATTTGATACTTGGCCTCGGCCTTTTCGGGCCAACGCAATTCGACCGTACCGTCGCCGGCGGGATAGGCATAATGGACGATATTAACGAGGGCCTCCTCCGCGACTAGCTGGATTTGGCGAACCCGATGGGCCGTCCAGCCGACGGGCCGGGCCCGATCGGCGATGAACTCCATCGCCTTGTTCAGCGAGTCGAGGCGGGCCGGAAGCCGGATGTGCAAGGACCCTCCGTCACGTCGTGGTCGAGCCGGAGGCTTTCTGGAGGGCGGCGTCGACCGACTCGAGGATCGGAAACAACGCTCCGAACCCGGAAATCTGGAAGACTTCCTTGACGACGTCCTTCGCGGAGGCAATCAAGAGAGTCCCTTTCTTGGCCGCGAGTTTCTTCCCGAGGATCAGGATGCTGCGAAGGCCGGCGCTGCTGATGTATTCGAGCGCTTTGAAATCGAGGATAAACGCGTTCCCCCCTTGGAGGAGACATTCATCGCAGCGTTTGTCGAATTCGGGGGCGGAGACGGCATCCATCCGGCCTTCGATCGAAATGATCAATACGCCGTTTTCAATCCTGGATTCGATTTTCATGGTCCATCCTTGACGCCGGGCTGAAATGATCTCGCCCCGCATTCTATGCTCAGCCCCGAACCCGTGTCAACAGGCGGCCGATTGACAGGGTTTGTCTCGTGTGTTAATTTACCGAACCCGGTCGGCCTGAGAAAATCCTGGCCATACTTGCGGATTTAATATTATCATTTTCGGACGCGGAGAACGGCAGGCGCATGGATCGACGAGGTCTTCGAGAATAATAACGAAAAGGCCGCGGCAAGGCCGCTGATGCCGCTCGAAAATTCAATGCTTCGCTAAGAAGGGTTATGGTGCTAATCGGAAAAAGCAGAAGATCCCAGACCTTGTTTCTCGGGAGCGTCATCGCGATATTGGTCTTTTCGACGTCGGCTCGCCCGTCGGGTCAGGCGCCCGAAAACGGCTTTGCATTCTTCGTCGCCGCCGACGTGCGAGAATATGCCGGAGCGAAATATCGCGGTCCGGGATATTTCTTGAGCGCGTGCGAAACGATGAAGCGGCTCGGCGGTGAGTTCCTCGTCAGCCCAGGAGATATCGACCCGCCCCAGCCTGTGCGCGATGTTATCACCCAAGTCTTCGGCGCCCAGTTTCCGTGGTATCCGGGCGTAGGAAACCACGACTTCGGCAAGGCCGATCTCGCCTGGATTCGTAGATATAATCAAGGCGGAGCATCGCTTCCAAGCATCGTACGCATGGGACCTCCCGGTGCCGAGGAAACGATGTACGCGTTCGACCACGAGAATGCGCATTTTGTCGTTATCAACGAATACTTCAATGGGAAATCGGACCACGCGAGCGGCGGCGACATCAGCGACGCCGTATTTTTTTGGCTCAACGAGGACCTAGCCGCGAATCTCAAGCCTTTCGTCTTCGTCTTCGGGCACGAGCCCGCCTATCCCCTTCCCGATATGGACACGGGAAAAGAGCGGCACGAAGAGACTTCGCTCAATCGCAACGCGAAGCATCGCGATCGGATGTGGAAGTTGCTCGCACAGTATAAGGCGACGGCGTTCATTTGCGGTCACACCCATACGGCCTCGGCTAAAAAAATCGACGGCGTCTGGCAGCTCGATACGGGACACGCCCGCGGGAAAGGCGATAGCTCAATCCCTAGCACGTTCCTGCGCGTCGTCGTCATGAACGAGGAGGCGCGTTTTGAGATTTATCGATCGAACGGCAAGGGCGTGGACTATCGCCTGCGATTATCAGGTTTGTTGACGAAAGATTAAATGGCACTTCAGGCAAGTCATGACCGTCTGTTGGCCTCTTTCGGACGCGCGTAGAGTAGCTATTTTCCCGATAAAAAGTCAACTTTGAAGGGAGAACGCGATGGGGTCCTCCCCCAAGGTTGACTAATGCCGCACGAATTGATATTAACTAGTTACCACGCCCGGGGTGAAGTGCGTAATGAAATGTCCCCAATGTCATCGCGATAATCCTCAGGATACCCAGTTTTGCGGGCATTGCGCCAGCCCCTTGACCGTTTCGGACGGTACTCTCCCCTTTGTGACGAAGACGCTTCAATTTTCCGCCGAGGAATTGACCGTGGGGGGATCGTTCGCCGGCCGCTACCAGATCCTCGAGGAACTCGGACAAGGCGGAATGGGGCGCGTTTACCTGGCGATGGACAAGGAACTCGAAGAGAAGATCGCTCTGAAGCTCATCAATCCGAAGATCGCCGCCGACGAAAGGACGCTCCAGCGCTTCCGGAATGAACTCAAACTGGCCCGGCAGATCGTCCACAAGAACGTCTGCCGCATGTTCGACTTGAGCAAATACCAGGACGTCCACTATCTCACAATGGAATATGTGCCGGGCGAAAACCTGAAAAATCTGCTGAAACGGGTTGGCGCGCTCAGCGTCGGTAAAGCCCTGGCGGTCGCAATACAGATCTGTGCCGGACTAGAAGAAGCTCACCGATTGGGGGTCATTCACCGGGATCTTAAACCTCAGAATATCATGATCGACAGGGAAGGGAATGTCCGGATCATGGATTTCGGGATCGCCCGGTCGCTGGCCGGCAAAGGTCTGACGGACGATGGCCAGCTGATCGGGACGCTCGAGTATATGTCGCCCGAACAGCTGGAAGGGAAGAAAGCGGACGAACGTTCGGACATCTACTCCGTCGGCGTCATCGTCTATGAGATGGTCACGGGACGACTTCCGTTTGAAGGAGAGACGCCGATCAGCATCGCCGCGAAGCACATCAACGCGGTGCCCCCCGAGCCGCGCAACCTCGCCGTCCACATCCCCGAGGGCTTTAGCCAAACGATCATGAGATGTCTGGAAAAAGACCGGGATCAACGCTATCAGACCGCCGAGGCGCTAGGCGTGGCACTCCGGGAGATCGAAAGTTCCATTCCCGCGACGCAACCTATCCGTCCTCCCCAAAAAGCCCCGACATCGCGCGTCATTGGCCGATCCGGCGGCCGGAAAAAAATCCTGATCCCTGCGATCGCAGTTGCCGTCGTAGCCATCGGCTTAACCTGGCTTTTCGTTTTTCGAAAGAACGCCCCTCGTGTTCCGACAGCAACGCCACAAGGCCCGCGCTCGGAAGACATCCTCCAGGCCGGAAAAGCCTTTTGGGAAAGTAAGAACTACGGGGAGGCCGCGCGCCGCTTTGGGGAACTTCTGGCGCGAGAGCCGAACAATTTTGAAGCCCGCTTCGGACTGGCGTCTGTCCTCGATGAACAGGGCAAGACGAGCGAGGCTATTCCCGAGTTCGAGCGGGCGATCGTCCTGAACCCGTCGGATGCGAGGCCGTATCGGTCGCTTGCCGCCATTCATGAGCAAAGGGAGGACATGCGGAAAGCGCTGGATTATTACCGCGAATATCTCCGTCGCGCCCCGCCGATGGCCGATATCGGGCCGGTCGGGCAAAAAATCGTCGAATTGGAAGCCCGGCTCGCGCCGGTTCCGAAGCCGGCCGCTAAGGAATCCCCTATCGTCAATCCTGCGACGCGGCGAAATCTTTCAGAAACGCCGGAACGACAGAACATTCCGGCGGCCGAACGGGATATCAACGCCGGGATGGATACGGTCCGGCAGGCCTTTAAGAGAGAGGATTATCAGGCTTGTCTCGACGAAACAAAGAAGATCCTCGACCTGGATCAAAACCATGCCGAGGCCAAGAAATATAGGACGATGGCTGGCATGAAATTGGCGCCCCAGCAAGTCAGCGCGCTCGTCCAGCGCTACGTCCAGGCTTTCAACGACAAAGCCCTGCTTTCCTTTTATCGGGAAAACAGCTCTCCCGAGCTGTTTCAATTGGTTCGCAAGGACGTCGAACTCATTTTGTCGCAGTACGATAACTTCAAGACCGTGGCGTCCAATATCGACCTTCGCTTTCAAGACGCCAGCCGGGCGGAGGCGGGCTTTTCTTCGATTTCGACCGGGGAGCTCAAATCCGACCGTCGAAAGCAAGTCCTGTTCGAGGGGACCTTGACCTGGAGCCTCGAGAAACGGGGAGACCGTTGGACGATTATCCGGATCACGAACCGTCCGGCCGAGAAAAAATAAACGATGAGGAGGAAGCGATGAGATTGCGGACAAGCCTTGGGATCGGGTTCTGTTCGATCGCCGTTCTGATGGCGGCGGTGCCGGGTTTATGCCAAGCTCAAAAGCCGCGCATCAAGGTCACCGTCGAAAACGCAAGCATCCGCATCAAGCCGGACGCGGCAAGCGATATCATCGCCAACACGGCCCTCGGAAGCGTCTATGACGTCGAAGCCAAGACCGGAGAGTGGTACGAGGTCAAACACCGGACCAACGTCGGCATCCTCGTCACAGGTTACATCCATGAAATGTTCGTTGAGCTCGAAAAAGCGCCTGGAGACAAAATCGCGGCCAAGGAGGCTCAGGCCAAGGTTCCGCCCCCTCCGGCCCGCGAACCGCCGGCCGCGGAACAGCTCGGCCTGACTCCCGGGATCCATTTCGGGCTCAAACTGGGCGCCCTCGCGGCCTTTTGGTCCGGGTACAATTATGAATACAGCATGACCATGTATGGCGAAACGATGAGGATCACGGATGCCGTAGACAAAAGCGTAGCGATGGGTTTCAATGTCGAGGCGGGAGTTTTCTTTACGAGGAATTTCGAGTTCACCGCCGGGCTGAACATCCTTTCAAAAAAAACCGTTGGAAACTATGGCTTCGAACTGCCGAACATGTATCTCTACAACGATATCGCGACGGATGAGGCCGGAGCGAATCCGAACCGGCGAATCATGGAAGTCGACTTCGGCCTGAATTACCATATCGTCACGGGTGGAGCCCTGACTCCGTATGTTGGGCTCGGCGGCGCTTACGTCATGGCGAAAATGGATTTGCTCGAAGATATTACTTATCAAGAGACGTACTTTTCCGACAATAAACACAGTCTTACGATCACCGACGTAGCGTTAATCGAAAAAACGGTTAATAAATTCGGATTCTTCGGACGGGCCGGCCTGAATATCGAGATTGCGCGGAACATCTCCGTGTTTCTCGAAGGGAAATATGTCCTCGCCAAGGCGGACGTTCCTCATCCCTTGACGTCTCAAATCGACGCCAATGAGAAACTGAGCCTGGATTTAGGAGGGCCGTCCGCCAGGATCGGGCTCAGGGTTGTTATTTGACGCGTGCGGCGCGCCGATCCCGTCATTTGCGTTTGGGAACGCTGGCCAGCAGGTTTCCCATAGCCGAGCCGATCGCCTCTTCGTCCATCAGTCCCTTCATGAGCATGCCGGCTAAACCGCCCTGTCCTGCTTGGCCGATGCCCTTGTCCTTCCAGACCATGACGCCGGTTTCTTTGTCATACATATAGCCGGAAACTTCCGCATTCCCCGTGCTGCCAAATGTCAGCGTGGTGGCGACGTCGATGAGGCAAACAACCATGACCCAGCGCGCGTCGGGCGGCCCGAGACGCTTGATCCATTCGGGTTTCGCGTCTTTGAGGTCCTCTTCGATGACCGCTCCGACTTCGCCCATCGTATTGCCCAGGCTCGTCCGGTAGCCTTTGTTCCTTATGATTTTTTCCGTCGCTCCCGTGATCTGTTTATCCAGATTCACGTTAATTTTTTTTTCGACACGGAGATCGACCGCGGGCAGGACGACGATTCTGTCGATCGAAGTAAATTCAAAGCCCGGACTTAAAAAGATGGGCGGTTTAAGCGGCACCGCGCAGCTTACGGAAAAAAACAACGTCGCCAGAAAAGCCCATTTGAAAAGACGTCCCGTTCTAGATTCCATGGCCTATCCCTCCTTTTTTCTAAGTAACGTTTTATAAGCAAGCCTTAGGGATTCAAGAAATTCTTTGTTGTCCGGATATACCAGATTTCGCAGGAGGACTTCGTTTGTCCATAAAACTCGACCATCGCGGCAGGAGATCAAAGCCACGTCGAGCAACATCGTGGACATCGTCGAATGGATTTCCCCGGTGTATTGATTCCAGAAACCGCCCGGCCCGACTTTGACCCTCAAGTATTGGGCGAGAATCGCTAAATTTTCATCCAGAGAAGCGATGGAATTCAGGAAACTCTTCGCCTCTTCGGGGACAATTCCTCGGGCGAGCTTATTGGAAAAGGGATTGAGCTGATCGCAGGCAGGGTCGAGGATCGCGGTATCCAAGGATTCCGGTTCAGCCACTTTGTACGCCCTGGTTTCGACTTCCTTTTTCGCCCAAGAAAGGAGCCGATCCTTAAAGGCCGGCCCTTGGTTTTCGGATTCCGGGAGGACGGCTTCGGTCCGTATTTCTTCAAACCTCAAGAGCGGCTGAAGAATAAGGATGCGGGTATCCGGATGAATCTCCGTTGCGGGGCGGACAGATGGCGCCGTGGTAATCGGCGCCGTGGTGCAAGCGCAAAAAAAACCGATCACTGCGAGTGCCAGGATTAGCCAATACCGTTTTGTGATAAACAACGGACACCTCCTTTCGCCGTTTTGAATAGTTTTAAAAGCAAAATGCCTCTCCGAGAAAGACGTTCCGAGAGATGTCGACCTTCGCTCCCCGGAAGTATTATAGGACCCTCTGATGAAGCCTACGCTCTTTTAGCTCGGCTTTGATTATTAATACATATTTTGAATAAAGTCAATCACGGCTATCCTGCCTTTGCCCCAGATCTGATTGTCAAAGGTTCCGTCTTATGTCGTCTCCTGATCTTCCAGTACTTAGGGAAGGCGATGATATGCAGCATGACCAAGGCGATGAACGGAATCCTGTCCGGATCGGGCCGCATCCGTCGCTTCGGCGATCGCCATATCGCGGCCAACGCCCGGAGATGGCTCCGAAAATATCTTTTGAACGAGTAGCTCCTCGAATATAGCTTCGTGTACTGGCGGTAGAATTCCCTGCGGGGAAGCTTTGTCGGTAAAACCGAATGGGTGAAATCGAAGAAGTTGTAGTTGCGAATAGCAAGTCGATCCGCGTTTTTCTCGTAGAGCTCGGTCCCGGGGAGGGGCGTCAGGACCGTGAAAACGGGCCGGAAGAGCTCCATCTCGCACACGCGGTGGAAGAGATCGTGGAAATCGTCCCGGGTGAATTCGGGGTTGATGATGATATGGGGGGAAATCATGATCCCGATTTTCTTGAGAAGCCGGACCGCTTCGATGTTCGTCCGGGAGGTGACTTTTTTGTTCAAACCGCTCAGCTCGTCGTCCTTGAACGATTCAATACCGACCAGAAGATAATTCAGGCCGATATCCTTCAAGGCCTCCATGAGGTCGGGATTGTTCACGATCGTGTCGGCCCGGGCGTACATCATGAACTTCTTGCGGATCCCCCGCTCACGCACGAGCTCGACTAGCCGCCAAGCTCGCTGGATGCTGTGGAGCGTGTTATCATCGGCAAAACAAACGAGCTCGACCTCTTCCGGCATCGCGGCGATCTCGTCCACGACGGATTCGGGGCTCCGGGCGAGATATTTTCCGTCCATGATCTTCCAGCAGGCGCAAAAAGTGCAGCGAAAGGGACATCCCCGGCTCGTCATGATCAGTCCGGTTTTGTTGTTCATGGAGTCCCGATATCGGCCGCGGTACTGGAGGGTCGAGCGCCTGTCGGGAAACGGGAGAAGGTCGAGGTTCTTGTTGAAGGGCGCCCGTTCCGTAAAATGCAGGGCCCCGTCTCTGACCAGGGCGATATTTTTGACGCCTTCGACGTTCCTGCCCGCGTCCATTAAGCCGACATACTCCTTGAAGGAGTCGTCCGACGCGCCAAGAAAAATGCCATCGACGAATGGCAGGGCGAAGTCCGCCGGGAGCACCGTGGCATGATGCCCGCCCACGACCGTTTGGATGTTCCTGTCGAATTTTTTGACCTCCCGGAGGACGGACAGGGCGTTATTGTAATCGCAGGTGTAGGCCGTAATGCCGACGAGGCCGGGACGGAATCGAGACAAAGCCCGTTCGAGGTTTTGATCGATGCGCATGTCGAGGATCTGGACGTCGTAACCCGCGGCCGCGGCCGCGAGGTATTCGAGCTCTAAAGGCTCGTCGTGATTAGGCGCCAGAAGATTCCGGTTTAAAGGCGGCTTGACCAAAAGGATCTTCATCACCAATATTATACTCTGGAAAATCCCTTAATTTCTCCCCTTAATATTTCCTTCATATTTCTGGCGATATAGGCTTTCTATTAAATTCCCAATATATTGCGGTCAGCCTTCCAGTCGCTCTTTTTCAGCTTCGCGGTGCAAGCCGTCCAGCCTTTTCATTACCTCATCGACGACCAATTGCTTTTTGTCATCCCGAAAACCGGCCTTGTCCCTGATCGCGCCGCGGAATTCCCGGCAAGCGATGACCGGACTTACAGCCATGACGAGCCTATCACGGACGATCAGGTCCTCGCTCATCTCTCCGGCGGGATTGATCCGCAGGATATTGCCGTTGATGGCTATCAAGACCATGAAATCAAACGTTTTGATGTAGGAGTCGATTTCCCGGACTCCGCGCTTGCTCCCCGGATCCCAGGGGCGGAATCGGGTGCCCGCGGGGTAAACCAACACTATTTTACCGCCGGCCTTGGCTCCAGCGAGCGATTTCATGGCGGCCCGGTTGATGGATTTGCTTTTAATGACCTCCTGAACGAGTTCCCGGGGTTCCTTGATTTTGCTCCGGACGATTTCGAGATAGCGGCTCGGATAGATGACGATCCGCGTATAGGCTTCTGTTAAAGCGCGAATAAACGGATTTTGCTCGTGGAGTTTAATACCGGCTATGGCTACGATGGAATCGGCCGCCTCGCGGCCTTCTTCGCCGAGCCGGGAAAGAAAATACATCAGGGCGGGCAGGTCGGCGTTGCTGTAATGTTCGGAGAGAATGAGGCCCGATCGACCCGCCCGGGTCAGCGTGTGCAGTTCTAAGAGGTGGGAGGCATTCCGCAGTCCGCTCCCCTCCTCGAGGTTTTCCTCGATCATCGAATCGATCAAAGCCCGGATAACGGAATTCCCTTCCTGAAAAACATGGCCCTTGTCAATGTCGGGAGATCCCCGGGACAGGCGAATCATCCGCCCGATCGTCTCTCTATATCGTGCGATGATCGGTTCCATGGGCGGTGTCGCTTCTTCGTGAATGCATAACTATCGCCGGACCACGCCCGATTCAGACCGCCTCGAGTTCGGCCATGAGCTCGGCGATGAGTTCCTTGACGGTTATGATTTTATTGACCCGGTAGGCATTCTGGCCGCAGAAGATCAGGCCGTTATCGACATCTCCGAGATAGGAATTGACGAGGGCCAGGGCGATGCAATACTTGGCCTCGGCGACCTTACAGGCGGTCAAGCAGCGGTATTCGCACTTGATTTGGAGCTTGTCCACGACCTCGAGTTTTTTCAGGAATTTGTTCCGGATGGC
>Ga0315279_10011088_pt1 | contig 10479 bp, 9 predicted proteins | sample YL17G06_20_MG_FD_203694 | JGI IMG/M metagenome (GOLD analysis project Ga0315279, IMG submission 203694) | Sediment microbial communities from Yellowstone Lake, YNP, Wyoming, USA - YL17G06_20 | ecosystem: Environmental > Aquatic > Freshwater > Lake > Sediment | place: USA: Wyoming | collected...
GGCGGCAAGCTCTTCTCGGACGAAGAGGAGACGTTCCAGGCGGCCGCTGCCGCCGTCATCGGTCCGCGGCTGGTGGAGCCGAAAAACGGCCACGGCGGGAACGGCAGAGGCCTGAACTCGCCGGAAGACATCGAACAGACCGCCGACCTGGTCAAGATCTATCTCCGGGAAATGGGCAGCATCCTGCTCCTCTCCAGGGACCAGGAGATCCAGCTCGCCCGGAGGATGGAGCGCGGCGAAAAGGCCATCGTCAAGGCCCTCGCCAAGACCCCGTTCACGCTCGAGGAGATCCTGTCGCTCGAAACCCTGCTGAAGAAGAACCCCGAATCCTTCGTCAGGCACTTCAACATCCTGGAAGAGGATTACTCCGAGGCCAGCCTCGATGCCAGGAGACTCGATGTCCTGGACAAAATACACGGGATCCGGACGCTCAGCGGCCGCCTCCGTATGGTCCGGCCTCTCGTCCGCAACCGTTTCGCCCGGGGCCGCCTCACTGCCCGGATCATCCGTTTGGCCCAGGAGCTCGAGATCAAGCCGGAGCAGCAGGACCGGATCGTCCAGTCCGTCCAGGTCCGCTTGAAAGAGAACCTCAAGCGGGCGTCCACGCAGGCCCGCAAGGACGACAGGGCCATCCTCCAGGCCATCCAGTCCGGGCGCCGGGCCAGGGAGAGGGCCAAGGGCGACCTCGTCTCGGCCAACCTGCGGCTCGTCGTCTCAATCGCCAAGAAATACCAGGGCCGAGGCCTCCAACTCCTCGACCTCATCCAGGAAGGGAACATCGGGCTGATGCGGGCCGCCGAGAAGTTCGATTACCGGAGGGGCCACAAGTTCTCGACCTACGCGACCTGGTGGATCCGCCAGTCCATCACCCGGGCCATCGCCGACCAGGGCCGGACGATCCGCATCCCGGTCCATTTGACGGAAACCATCCACCGGCTCAAGAAGATCTCCCAGACGTCCGTCCAAGAGCAGGGGAAGATGCCCAACCCTGAGGAGCTCGCCCGCAGGATGAATCTCCCCGTCAACAAGGTCCTGGAGATGCTCTACTCCTCCCAGGACCCCGTCTCCATCGAGACGCCTCTCGGGGAGAACGGCGAAGGCTCGCTCGGCGACCTCCTGGAGGACAAATCCTTCCCCTCCCCTCCCGACACCGTCATCCACATCAACCTCCGCGAGCAGATCGAAGCGGCGCTCCGCACCCTGCCCGAGCGGGAGACCCTGGTCCTGAGGATGAGATACGGCCTCGGGGATGGCCGCGAGTACACGCTCGAAGAAGTCGGCCAGCATTTCAAGCTGACCCGGGAGAGGATCCGCCAGATCGAGCTGAAGGCCCTCAAGGCCCTGCAGCTGTCGCCCCCCGGCCAGAAGCTCAAGTCCTTCTGACCGGCCGCCCAGCCGGCGGGGACGAGATCCAGTACCGCGGCGCCCCCCCCCGAGTTCAGCTGGAAATGCCACATCCTCTTTTTCGGGGACATCCAGGTCGACGTCAAGGACCTCCGCCGCCTGCTCGCAGCCCTCAGGAGCCACAATGTCTTTGCCGAGATCACGGGGATCGTCATCGGCTCGGTCAGCCCGCCGGGCAAGAATTCCTCTTCGAAGAAGCCCCGGAGGGACGCCGGCCGGTTCATCCTCTCTTACCTCGCCGACGTCATCAAGGAGCGGCGGCGGCGGGGCCGTCCGCTGCCGATCTTGACCGTGTCCAACTTCGGCCACGACATCCGGAGGAATCTCCTGGCCGTCCCCATCGGCGGTCACGTCACGATCTCGAGGTCGAAGAGGATCTCTTTCCGGCTCAAGAAGCGGCCGGTCGGCAATGGTTCGGCCGCCTAAGCCCCCCTGTCCGCGGCGCGCCACGCTCTCAGATGGATGAGGGCCTGCATGGCGGCCACGCATCCTTCGCCGGCAGCGGCGACGACCTGGAGCCCGCCGCAGGTGATGTCCCCCGCGGCGAAGACGCCGGGGATGCTGGTCCGCTGGAAACGGTCCACGGCGACGCACTGCTTGTGGTCGAGGACGAGCCCGGCCCGCTCGAACAAAGGGCCGGCCGGGATCTCGCGGAATAAGAAGACGGCCGAAACCGGGACGGTTTCCGCCCCGGACGCGCCTTCCACGAGGACAGCCTCCACCCGTTCGTCACCACGGATCTCCTTGATCTTTCCGTCCCTGCGGATGGAGACTCCTTTTTCCTCGAGGGCCCGGACGGCCGGCGAGTCCAGCCCGCCGGGTTTCCCCGGCACCCAGAGGACCCGGCAGCCCATCGCCTGGAGGGCGCCGACCTCCTCCAGGGCCGCCTCGGAATGCCCGACCGCGGCGACCGTCGCGCCCCGGAAAAGCGGCCCGTCGCATGTGGCGCAGTAGCTGACGCCCTGCCCGAGGAGCCGGTCCTCTCCGCCAATCATGCGCTCTTTGGGCATGGGTTTCCCCGTGGCCAGAATGACCGCGCCGGACTCGACGAGGGCGTCCTTGGTCGTGACGTACTTCCGGTCGCCGTCGAGGGCGAAGGCGATGGCATCGCCGGCGACGACCTCGGCCCCGAAGGACAAGGCCTGGCGGCGGATGATATCCAGGAGCTCCCCGCTGTCGATCGAGGGGAAGCCGGGATAATTCTCGAGCTTGTAGTTGATCCGCAGGCGGGAAGGTCCGCTCCCCTCGAGGATGAGGACCTTCTTCCCGGCCCGGGCGGCGTAAATCCCCGCCGTCAGCCCGGCCGGCCCAGCTCCGACGATGAGGATGTCCGTCTTGAGCGACTTGATGCTCATGGCCTATCGGACACTCCCGGCGCCGCGGACGACGAGCCGGCCGCTATCGGCGACCTTCCATTCGTTCTCGCGCAGGATGTAAAGGACGGTCCGCCGGATGTCGCGGTTGTCCTCCCGCTTGATCCAGATGTCCACGACGGCCCAATCCTCGAGGCCCTCGAACGTCATTTCCAGGACGGGGACGCCGGCCCCGACGAACTTCGAGCCGCGGAATTTTTTGAGGACCGCGGCGTTCCGGCCGTAATTGCGGAACTGGAAGGGCAGAAGGTCCTTCTCTTCGTAATCGGTCTTGATGGACTGCTCGAGCTCGGTCGCGGGCTGGTAGGTGGCGTCCATCGTCGTCCAGACGAAGTCCTTGGTCGGGTCCGCGCCGGACCCCGGTCCCGACCCCTTGGCCAGGAAATAGACGCCCACGGCGACGGCGTCGATGAGCAGGAAGATGAACAGCATACGCAGCGGTTTACTCATCGAGCCCTCCTGTCACCGGCGGCGCGGGCGGGTGGCCGCCCCTGGCCTTCTCCAGGGCGGCGGCCTCGGCGAGGAGCAGCCGGTAGCGGTCGGACGGTATGGCCCGGGATTTCCGGAAGAGCGTTCGCGCCCGGCGCTCCTCCTGACCGGAGAGGCCGCCGAAAACCTCCTGCTCCCGGTCCTCCGGATTGCGTTTGAAGAATTCCTCGAACTTCGCCTCCGGGAGATGGCCCCGGCCGAGGAGGGTCCTCAGCATGGCCCGCGTGCTCACGCCGAAGTACCTCTTGAGGAACAGCACGTCGTCGAACCCCAGGCTCTTCGAGCGGATGTCTTTTTCGATGAGCTCCCGGAGCTTGGCCGGCGGGACCAGGAAACGGGAGGCGAATGTCTGGGCGAACTGCTCCCGCGGCGGATAGAGGGAAACGTACTCGTCGACGACGACGTCGGGGCTGTCGATGATCGGGCTGTCGTCCCTGTCCATGAGGTAATGGCCGTAGAGGTGGGCGGCGATGAAGGTCTGGAGCCCGGGCGGCTCGTTGGCGTTGACCAGGGCGAAGGCGGCCTTCCTCTCGGCGTCGAACACGAAGACCCCGGCGATCCGGGCTTCCTCGGGAAGCGTCTGGCGGACGATCCGGCAGCCGTTGACCTCGCAGACGGCCAGGACGTCGCGGATCGGTTCGTTGCCGAGACCCAGACGGCGCCTTTCCTCCTCGGCCAGGCGTTCCGGGGAGATCCGGGAGTACTGGGGGGCGAGGTCGAGCCTGCGGCCCGTCTGCTCCTCGAGCAGGAGGTATTTTTCACAGGTCGTCCGGAACTTCTGGAGATCCTTCCGGACCCGCTCGTCCTTGAGCCCGGGGGCGAACAGACTTTCGAACGCCGACCCCTTCTCTTCGAAGAAATAGGCGACGTTCTTGTTCAGGAACCCGGCGATCTTGAGGAGTGTCTCGAAACTCGGCGTCCTCTTGCCGGACTCGAGGAGGGAGATGTACTCCGACGACAGGCCCAGGGCCTTGGCGAACGAGCCTTGGCTGAGGTTGACCTCTTCGCGGGCCCGTTTGAGCCTTGTCCCGAAAAGCTTGTCCATGACGGCGCGCCCCCTGGGCAGCGGCGGTAGGATAACACGAGGTTAGCGGTGTGTCAAACCCCCCAGACTCCCCGCGTAAATGCCGGGGCCGGGCTTCCCAGTCCCGGTCCTGCCGGCTTCGCCAGCACTGCCGGGGGCGGTGGCAAGACCGGGGCTTGTTCGGGTTTAACCCTGAGCCTCGCTTCGCGCTTCGCGTGCCCGCTTTGAAAGGCGGCGCTAAGCGCCGGCGAACGGGTCCATCGGCCGGAGCGCTAATAAAACGATTGACAAATCCCGGGGGGGATTTAGAATGAGAAAGAAAAAAAGGAAAAGACATGCCCGAACAGAACATCCTCGACATCTTCCAGGGAGCCGCCAAGAATCTCTGCAACAGCGTCCTCAACCAGGTGCAGGACGCGGTCGTCTGGCTGGACAAGGACAGGAAGGTCGTCTACTGGAACAAGGCGGCCGAGCGGATGTCGGGGATCGAGGGAGATCATATCCTGGGAAGGACCTGCTTCGGGGAGCCCCCCCTGTTCGTGGATTTCGGCGGCGTCAACGTCTGCCGGGACAAGTGTCCCGTCGCCATGACCCTCAAGGACGGCGCACCGCAAGAGTTCGACGTCTTTCTCCAGCACAAGCAAGGGTTCCGCATGCCGGCGTACCTCAGGATCATCCCTGTGCTCAGGGAGGACGGCGAGATCATCGGGGCCGTCGAGACGTTCACCAGCACCGCGCCGAAGATCACCCTTCCCCTCGGCCTCGAGGAACTCGAGAAGATGGGTCTCGTCGAGACCGAAACGGGGATCCCCTCCAAACAATACCTGGATATGACGCTCAACACGCGCCTGGAGGAATTCCAGAAATACCGCCTGCCGTTCGGGCTGATCTACGTCGACATCGACAATTACGGCAAGATCCTCGAAAAGTACGGCCGTTTCAACGCCAGCAAGATCGTCCGGACCGTCGCCCGGACCCTGCACAAGAACATCCGTTTTTTCGACATTGCCGGCCGCTGGGGCACCGAGGAATTCCTGGTCGTCCTCCTCAACATCGACGACAGCCGGCTGGACATCGTCGCCAACAAGCTCCGCCTCCTCGTCGCCGAATCCTACATCACGACCGAGACGGGGATGCTCAACGCCACGGTGTCCATGGGCGCCAGCCTCGTTCTCCGCTACGACACGGTCGAATCCCTCGTTAAGCGCGCTGAACAGCTCATGATGCACAGCAAGTGGCTGGGCAAGAACCGTGTCAGCATGAGCTTCGCCCAGAAAGAGATGACCTGAACAGAGGCCCCCTTCTCCGGGGGGTGCGGAAAAGGGGGCGAAGACAGAAAGGAGGGTTAGAAAGAGGCCGGATTCTTGGCCTTGAGATCGTTCGCTTCGGCGGCGAAAAGGACGTTGTTGTTCTCACCGGTCAGGCTGAGCCGCAGACTCGTGCCCTGGAAAACCCACTCCGCGGTCAGACTCAGACATCCCGTCGAGATGGCCGTCCCCCAGCCCTCGTTCTGTTCGGCATAAGCCGGGTCCCGCCAGACGACGTTATCGTAGCGCGGCTCGCCGACTTTCTCGTTGAGGAAATCCCTGATCTTGTTGTAATCGGTGATATAGCGGTCTTTGTTCGCGTACTCTTCGAGGAGATGGAGGCGGACGGCGACGAGTTTCTCGTCGTTGAGGACGTAGGCGAGGAGGCACTTCTTTCCCAGGAGGTCGCGGCTATAGCTCAGGAACTCGAGGCCCCCGGAAACTTCGCGGGCGATCGGACGGCCTTCGGCCCGCAGGATGCCCGCCTTTGTCTTCCCCCACTCCACCGTGGGCATGGGCTCGCCCGTCAGGTCGATCTCCTTCGGGTCGACGATCTCTTCCTGCCCGGGGGTCAAGTTGACGACCCTGAGGGTGGAGTTGAGCTTGCGGACGAATCCATCCAGGACGTAGCCGGTGAGCGTCCGGCCCGAACGCGAGGAGACGAAGTTGACGTAGAACCAGTTGGTCCGGAACTTGATCGGGCTCGACAGCCTCACGACCGCGCCCCGGGACAGGGTCTCGACGACCGGACTGCGGTCGTCAGGCTCGAGATGGATGGCGGCCTTCTCGGCCGTGACCTCGAGCCGGACGATGGTCTCGGCGCGGGCCGGTCCTGGATGGAACGAGACGCCGAAAAGGAGCAAGAGGGCGACGGCCGCAGACCGGGCCGCGAGGCCGGCACAGCCGCTTTCCCCGCGGTTCCTGGGCATTCTCATGGCATTCCCATCTTTCCGAGAGCATATTGTCGGATGGGCCGCAGGGGCTAACAATCCCCGCCGGAGATGATTCCGGGGGGGAGATTCCTCACCCCGGGAGGGGGGTCATTTTCAGCTGGAACCTGACGGTCACCATGAATACGACGGGCCGGGGACGCCCGTTGATGATCATCGGTTCGTAGACCCACTGCCGGACGGCATCGATGGCCGCCTGGTCGAGAAGCGGGATCGACCGCAGGACCTTCACCCCGATGACCCGCCCGTAGACGTCCGTCGTCGCCTCGACGATGACGATGCCTTCCACTCGGGCCTGGCGGGCGATCTCCGGATAGTCCGGGTCGACCGACTTGACCAGCTTGGGCGGCTTGACGTCGCCGATGGCCCTAACGGGCGCTTCCACTTCGCCGACGACACCTCCCAGGACGCCGCCTACGACACCGCCCAAGACGCCGCCGACCACGCCGCCTTCGACCCCGCCCTCGACGCCGCCTTCGACGCCGATGTCCGAAAGCGCTTCCTCGGCGATCTGCTCGGGGATCTCAACGGGGGCGACGAGCCGCCCCGGTTCGACCTGGGCCGTGGCCTGGACACGCTTGATCCGGGCGCTCGTCGCAGCGCTCTTCTTCTTGGCCGGCGGCGGAGGGGGCGGGGGCGGAGGCGGAGGCGGCGCGAGGAAGGCGCTGAAGACCTCGACGGTCGGCAACTCCCCCGTCCTCATGAGGGGAAGGACGATGAGCAGGAGGAGAATGGCCACGTGGGCGGCCAGGGACAGCGGGAAGACCGCCGCCCGTACGCGCGTTACGCTTTCCGGACGATAGAAGGAATCCTTGAACATTTCGACCTCCGCAACACGGGATGCGGGGGCTCCGGCCTGCCGCCGGTCGATCCCGGCCCGGACGCGTCCTGAGAAAGAGGCCCAGTATTCCGTTTCGCGCGGAACGGAGGGAGACGTTTTGGGATGTCGGTCGAGGTCCCGGATGAACTCGAGGTCCCGCCGGCACTCCAAGCAGGTCTTGAGATGTTCCTCCACCCGCGGGCGGTCGGCTTCCCGGAGTTCGCCGTCGGCATAGGCCCCGATGAGTTCCTGGAATTTACGGTGTCTCATCTCAAGCTCCCCTCGCCAGGGAATCCGTCAGGAGGCTTTTCAGCTTCTGCCGGGCCCGGTTGAGCCGGGACATGACGGTGCCGATGGGCAGGTCAAGGGTCCGGGAGATCTCCTCGTAGCTCATGCTCTCGTGGAACCTCAGGACGAAGACGCTTCTCTGGTCGGCCGGAAGCGAAGCCACCGCCCGTTCGAATCGGGCCTCGAATTCGGCGCGCTCCAGCTGCTCCTCGGGGCCGTCGGCCGGCACGGAGAAAGGCGTCCTCCGCGCTCCCAGCGTCCCTTCGAGGAGCGGCCGCTCCCGTTTCCTGGCTTTGAGGTAATTGAGCCCGGAGTTGAGGGCGATTCGCCGGAGCCAGGGGTAAAGGGGCCATTGCGCGTCGAACCGGCCCAGGGCGTAATAGGCCTTGATGAAGGTCTCCTGGGCCAGGTCGTCGGCCGACTGGTGGGCGCCGGTCAGGCGCCGGCAGAGGGCGTAGACCCTCTGCTGGTATTTCCGGACCAGGCTCTCGAAGGCGTCCATGTCTCCCTGCTGGGCTTTCCGGACGAGGACGGCATCCTCCGGATGCTCGGGCGGCCTCGTCGGAGCTCCCATAGGTCATACACCTCGCGGCGGAAGTTATTCCTCATTTCCATGATACACTTTTTCGAAGCGGGCTGGAAATACTGCGCCTGTCCGCTCCCGAACGAATTAGCCTGACTTATTCATAAAAATGCCGATGTGTTGTTTACTAAGCCGGGCAGAAAATAGATTAGAAGGGAAGGCTCAACTGGACGCGGCTGCCCTGGGTTTATGGCAATGGAGCCAAAACGCTTCTTTCCGGCGCCGGCGCCGACATCCAACGCCAGAGCTCGCTCGTTCAGCAAACCATGCAGGACCCGAATCACGACGGCTTGCTCGGCACGGCGGCCGACAACCTGCTCGTGCCCGGCCTGGTGCGCGACTTATTTTCGGCTGCGACTCCTTTCTCTCTTTCATCGAAGCGCCAGACGGGGGCTGCGGCCGTGTCTTTCTTCCCGGCGGCAAACTGGAACATCGACCTCTCCTACCTCGAGGAAAACCGAGCCGGCATGCGCCCCATGGGAAGCGGCACCTATGATCGATTGACCTTTATTCCGGAAAGCGGCGTGGGACAGGATGAGATCTTTTATCTCCGCGGCACGGAGCTAGCCCGGCCGATCGGCTATAAAACGGGGATATTCAGGGCCGAAACATCCTACGGTCTTTCGTGGGGATTCGTCAGCGCCGGGCTGGAATGGTCCAGGTTCAAGAACCGATCTCTGTCATTAACCTACAGCAATCCCGTCTGGTATACCGACACATACGCCAGGACGGCGGGCGCGGTGAACTTCCCCAACCAGGAATCTCGGCTGAGCGGTCTGAGCGTAAGGTTGACCCGGCAGATCGGCAAGAGGCATTCGGTCGGAATCGCTTACTGGGTCGAACAGTTCAAGCTCGCGGCCGCTCGGCCGGGTGTCTGTTGACGATCGAGGGCGATCTGATCCTCATGGGCTGCTGGCACTGATGGTCATTTCCGCTTTGAGTTGACAGCCGAGCCAGATCAGGGCGCCGGGACCGGATCAGGGCCGGCTTCCGCTTTCCCGGCGTCGAGGACCTTTTGCCTCTCGGCCAGGATCTTCCGGTATTCCAGGGCGTGAAGGGTCTTCAGCTCGTGCCCACTGATCTTGCCGTTGAGCCAGATCTTGCTCATCGGGAAGACCTCGGGGTTGAGGTGGACGTTGTACATGTGCCAGATGATGATGGCCAGGAAGGCCAGCATGGCCTCATAGCCGTGGGCGATGACGAAAATATCGTGGACCCAGAGAGGGAAGATCTTGAGCGACAGTTCCACGTTCCACATGAAGAAGCCCGAGAGGATCATGACGATCGAACCCCAGGCCACGGAGAGATACTCGAGCTTCTCGATGAAATTGTACCGGCCGTACTCCGGCGGATTCTCGAACCTCCAGAATGGGTGGCGGTCGAAGAACTTTCGAAGGATCCCCTTCCGGGCGAGCCAGCGGGACAGGCCGACGTTATACCCGAAAAGAACCACGGCATCGAGGCCGTCCTTCAGACGGGGGATCATCTCTTTAAAGTTGTCCCGGCCCCGCCGGGTCAGCCTGGTGTAGCCTGAATGCCAGGCCATATCGACGATCAGGACGATCGCCGCGACGCGGTGCAGGATCCCGCGATAGGTGAACGCATTCTCGATGCTGAAGATGGACTTAAAGATGCGCAATTCAGAAAACATCAGGGGCAGCCCCGTCACGACGAGGAGGGAGAAGGAGACGACGAGGAGGATGTGCTGGACCCTCTCGGCCAGGTTCATCCGGAGAAAAACTTCGTCGTCGCGGATAAGCGCCCGTCCGGCTATTTCTTCCATCGGATCCTCATGCGTCGATAGAGGTCGGCGGCGATAAAGGCCAGGAAGACGGAGATCAACCCGGCGATGATGACGATGTAGACGATTTTAACGACATAGGCCCAGCGGTTTTCCGTCTTCTCCGAAACGACATGGATCCGCCCCTTGGAGAAGTTCTTCCCGGCGCCGGGATGGCAGGTTCCGCAGGTCGCGGCCAGGTTGGCCGCACTGATGGACGAGAGGGGGTCGGAGGACGGCCGTATGCCGTGGTGCCCGTGGCAGCTCGAGCAGTTGGCGACCTTGACTTCGCCGAACTTCGAGGCCGTGCCGTGGAAGGACGCAGAGTAGGTCTTGAGCCGGGACGTCAGAAGGCCGTACTGTCTGGCCAGGGTCTCGTTGTCATGGCAACGGGTACAGACGGCGGCCACCTTCATTGCGTAGACCCCCGAGCCGAGGTCCTCGGGGGACCGGATATCGTG
>Ga0315279_10011089_pt1 | contig 10477 bp, 8 predicted proteins | sample YL17G06_20_MG_FD_203694 | JGI IMG/M metagenome (GOLD analysis project Ga0315279, IMG submission 203694) | Sediment microbial communities from Yellowstone Lake, YNP, Wyoming, USA - YL17G06_20 | ecosystem: Environmental > Aquatic > Freshwater > Lake > Sediment | place: USA: Wyoming | collected...
TGGGACCACGAATGTCGGGAATGGGGAGATCATCCCACGCACGCCAGTCTTTCAGCGGGTACTCCTTGACCTGGCCCAGTTCGCATGTTGCGATGTTCTCCCACACCGTCCCCCATTCATCGACGCCAGTGGGCGGGCGGGCATCCGGCGATGGGTCCATTCCGACAAGCGCGAAATCCGACCCCCACTCCCGCGGCAGATCGTACGGGATTCTGTCGGCGCCCTGGAACCTCACCGTGCGACAGACCACGTCTTTGGGACTCATGCCTACCAACTCGCCTCCTCCGTTTCAGACCTTCTCCGAGGCAGTGGACATTTTGCGTTGCTCCTGGCAGAGAGCTGTTGCCGACATGTGCCGCGGGAGACGGCAAGCATGACGAGGGCGCACCACCTCTACTCTCCCACACTCTGGTTGTAGTCCTGGAGTTCCTTGGTGGCGCGCTCAGCGGCATCGTCCAGCGCCTGGACGGGGTCCTTCCCACCCGCCACCATCTCCTCCATCGCCTGGACCACTATCTCGTGCACCTTCGAGAAAGGCCCGATGCGCGGCCCCAGCGTCGCCGGCGTCGACGGCGTCCCCACAAACAGATCCACAGGCACCTGGTAGTACGGGTACTTCTCCAGCACCTGTCGCGTTGCCTCTTGATCGTAGGCGGAGAGGCGCACCGGCAGGTGGCCAGTGCCAGCAAAGAACTCCGCCTGCTGCTCAGGCTCCGCCAGCCACCGCGCCAGCTTCCAGGCCGCCCGCTGCTCCGCCTCCGGCCGCTGGTTCATGATCCAGAGGGCACGGCCGAAGATACCCGGCCCACCCGTGCTGCCGGACACTCCCGGGAAGGGCCCGACCCCCAGCTCGACACCCTCCAGGCCGGACTCGATCACGGCCAGTACCGAGCCCAGGGTCGAGCACGCGGCGACGGCCATGACGGCCCGCCCGGAGGCGATGGCCATGAGAGCGTCGGCAGCAGTAGGGTTGCGGCCGACGTTGAAGGCCCAGCCTTTGTCGACCATCTCGCCCCACCAGCGGAAGAAGGCCTGGCCGGTGTCATTGTTGAACACCGCCTCCGTTGCGCGGCCGTCACGGCCGTTGTCATTGTTGACGTATAGGTCCCCATGCTGGGCCAAGATGTTCTCCAAGTACCAGAACCCCATGTCCAGGGCGATGCCGCTGCGCACCACGTTGCCGGCACCATCCACCTTCATGAGCTTCTCCGAATAGGCACGCACGTCATCCAGAGTGAGAGGTGGCTTCTCAGGGTCCAGGCCCACCTCCCGAAAGGGGATCTTGTTATAGAAGAGCATGGGGAAGATGATGCCCAGGGGCATGGGATAGAGCTTGTCGTCTGCCGAGTAGTACTGGATAGCCTTCTCGTCGAAGTCCGACAGGTCGTACCCCTCTTCGTCGATGAACTCCTGCACCGGCGTCACGGCCCCGCTGTCGACCATGACCTGGAAGTCCGACTCCTTGAGGTCAACAAGGGCGGGCACGTCCCCCGAGCGCAGAGAGTTCAGCAGCTTGAGGAGGATATCGTCTGCGTTGCCCTGATAGAGGAACCTCACCTTCACCTCGTCTTGGGAGGAGTTGAAGCGGTCGATGAGGCGCTGGAGAGTGGCCTCGTTGGCAGCCGCCTCCGAATGCCAGAAGTCGATGCTGACGGGGCCCGCCGCCTCTGTCGGCCCCGTCTCAGTCCCCGCTCCACCTCCCTCCTTAGCCCCGTCGTTCCCGCCGCAGGCGCTCAGCGCCAGGGCTAGGACTGCGACACCAATGAGAGTCCATAGCCTGCTCATCATTGCCCCCTAGAGAAAGTCGGCCCGCGGCCGGGTCCACGCATCCTGGGCAGGCTCGATTGTAGCACCACGCTGCCTGGCACAGAAGGCGCGGAGAGGCCTGGGGGCAGACGGCCAGCAGGCCTCAGCCGGCCTGGGCCTGCTCTGCCCGCAGCGCTCGGAGAGGGAAGAGCGGAAGGCCCGCGACCCTGGGCAAATCGGTCGCAGTCTCACCCGCGATCGGCGGTGGCGCGACCTCTCGTCCATACAACCACCCTTTAGTAGACTGGGGGCGGGTGGCACCGCCGGCCGCACGCTTGAGTTGGAGAACTGCCAATGAACGCACGAGAACGCTTCAGAAACACCATGCACTTCAAGCCCGTAGATCGCTGCCCGATCCGGGACTTCGGGTTCTGGGACGAGACGTTGCTGGTCTGGAAGAAGTACGGACTACCAGACTCGGTCGAGAAAGGGGAGACCGCCGACGAGTTCTTCGGCATGGACCCCGAAGGTAAGTGTGCCGGTCTTGCAGACCTCTGCCCCTTTTTCGAGCAGGAGATACTGGAAGATCGCGGCGATTCAGAGATCATGCGCGACCTCGACGGAGTCGTCGTCGAGCGCAGCAAGATCATGAGCGCGATTCCGGTGCATCTCGACCACCTCCTCCAAGACCGCGAGAGCTGGGAGAAGTACTTCAAGCCGCGCCTGCAACCGGATGACCGGAGGCGCTTCCTGTCGGAAGACCCGTGGACGAAGAGCTGGATCGAGGATTGGGCCCGCCCCGACAGGGACTACCCTCTCTCCATTTATGCGGGCTCACTCTATGGCCGGCAGCGCCAGTGGTTCGGTCTCGTGCGCGTATCCGAGGTCATCTACGATGATCCCAAGCTCTTCGAGGAGATCGTCGAGACCTGCGCCGACGTCGCCATCGCCCTCATCGAGAGGATGTGCGGCGAGCACGGGTTGCGGCCGGACGCGGCGAACATGTGGGAGGACATGTGCTATAACGCGGGGCCGCTGATCTCGCCGAAGACCTTCAAGCAGGTGCTTGTCCCTCATTACCGACGCATCGTGGACACGCTCCATCGCTACGGCGTGGACGTGGTCTCTCTCGACTGCGACGGCAAGATCGACAAGCTGGTGCCGCTCTGGCTCGAGGCCGGCGTCAACTGCATGTTCCCGCTTGAGGTCGGCACGTGGGGCGCGGATCCCGTCAAGTATCGCAAGGAGTACGGCCGGGATCTGCTGATGATGGGGGCGTTCAACAAGCGCATTCTCGCAGGGCGGAAGCGCGATATCACCGCCGAGGTAGAGAGGCTTGCCCCCCTGGTCGAGGAGGGCGGGTTCATCCCGTTTTGCGATCACCTCGTGCCGCCAGACGTGCCCCTGAGCAACTACATCCACTACCTGAACGAGGCCAAGCGCGTCTGGGGCAAGGGACTCGACAACCTCAAGCCCACCGGCGAGCCGGACTCGGAGAACGCGGAGTTCAAGGAAGCGGACGGCTACACCTGGGACCCGGAAACGCTGGGCCTGAAGGTAGCGTAGCGCTGCGCTTACCTGCCTTCCCCTCCTCTGGTCTTTCATGCGCAGCGCCCTTCGCTCCCTGCGGCACCTTCCGCTGGAGAGCCTGGTCCTCCGCTAGCAACTCGCCATCCTCTGCCGTCAATGTCGTCGACCGAGGCTGGCGATGAGGAAAGCCTACGCCAAATGGAGGTAGCCATGCCAAAGGAGACTATGACTCCAAAGGAACGGTGGCTTTCCGTGCTTGAGAGGAGGAACCCGGACCGTGTGCCTATGGATTACTGGGCCACCGGCGAAGCTAACCAGAAGCTCATGAAACACCTGGAGTGCGACAGCATGTGGGCCGTTTTCGAGCGGCTCCACATCGACCCCGTAGTCGACGTAGGTCCGACATATGTCGGGCCGAGCACGCCGCTCGATACAGACATGTATGGCTGCAGATACGAGTTTGTAGACTACGGAACAGGCGTCTATCTCGAGTGCGTCTACCATCCTCTAGCTCAATACAACTCAGTCGAGGAGATTGAGCGCAACTACACCTGGCCATCGACTCAATGGTTCGACTACTCCGTAGTCCCCGACATGATCAAAGGCAAGGAGGCATACCCTATTCGAGGAGGCGGCTCCGAGCCATTCCTGACCTACAAGGACCTGAGAGGGATGGAACAGGCTTACATGGACCTGGTCTTGAACCCTGAGATGGTCCACTATTGCCTTGATAGACTGTTTGATTTCTGCTACGAGAACACCCTGCGCATCTACGAGCAGATTCCGGGCAAGGTGACGCTCACGTATGTGGCGGAGGACTTCGGCTCACAGGAAGACTTGCTTGTCTCACCCGATCTGATCCGCGGGTTCTTCATCCCGTGCATGAGACGAATGATAGACTTGGCCCATCAGGCTGGGGCTTTCGTGTTCCACCATAGCGATGGGGCCATCCGCAAGATCATCCCGGACATGATCGAGGCTGGCATTGACATCTTGAACCCCATCCAGTGGCGGTGCCGAGGGATGGAACGCAGGGAACTCAAGAGGGATTTCGGCGACAGACTGGTCTTTCACGGAGGCATGGACAATCAGTACACGCTCCCGTTCGGCTCAGTTGAGGAAGTCCGGCAGGAAGTGATAGATAACCTCCATGTCCTAGGAGAAGGCGGCGGTTACATCCTTGCGCCGTGCCACAATATCCAAGCTGCCAGCCCCCCGGAGAACATCGTGATGATGTATGAAACGGGGTACGAGAATGGATGGAGGTAGGAGGAGGGGTGACGAAGTGGCAAAGGACACGAGTTCCCCAGGAGCACCCACGGGGAGTAACGGGCACCAGTTCGGCGACCTCGATCTCGAGGAATTCCGGGCGGCCGGACACGAGGTCGTAGACTGGATCGCTGACTACCTGGCGCGGGTCGAAGACTATCCTGTACTCTCCCGCGCCACACCCGGCTCCATCCGGACCAAGCTGCCAGCACACCCTCCGGAGAAGCCCGAACCCCTCAGCCGCATCCTCGATGACTTTCGGCGCCTTATTGTCCCCGGGATCACGCACTGGAACCATCCGGGCTTCATGGCCTACTTCTCCAGCAGCGGCTCCATGCCGGGCATACTTGGGGAACTCCTCACCGCCGCTCTCAATGTCAACGCCATGCTCTGGCGCACGTCGCCCGCTGCCACTGAGCTGGAAGAGGCAGCCCTGGACTGGCTGCGAGAGATGCTCGGGCTGCCGCAGGGGCTTTTCGGGATCATCACCGACAGCGCGTCTATGTCCAGCTTCCTGGCCGTGGCGACTGCGCGGGAGGCTGCGCAGCTCCCAGCGCGCGAGGCCGACGCGGGCGGCCACGCCGACCTGCCTCGCCTCTGCATCTACGCCTCCGAAGAAGCCCACTCATCGGTGCAGAAGGCCACACTTGCCGCTGGCCTGGGACGCGACGGCTTTCGCGCCGTTCCCGTAGACGCCGATTTTCGGATGCGGAGCGACGCGCTTGCCTCAATGATCGAGCACGACCTCGCAGAGGGGTGGCGGCCCGCGTGCGTGGTGGCCACGGTCGGCACGACCTCCACGACCAGTATTGACCCCGTGGCAGCCATCGCTGATGTCTGCCGCAGCCACGGTGCCTGGCTTCACGTCGACGCTGCACACGCGGGAATGGCCGCGATGCTTCCGGAGATGCGCCACATCCTGGATGGTTGCGAGCAGGCCGACTCCCTGGTTGTGAATCCGCACAAGTGGCTTTTCACTCCGCTGGACTGCAGCGCGCTGTACACTCGGAGGCCCGACCTGTTCAAGCGTGCGTTCAGCCTCGTTCCGGAATACCTTCGGACCGCCGAAGGTGAAAAGCAGGCCGTGAGGGACTATATGGACTACGGGATCCAGCTTGGCCGGCGTTTCAGGGCTCTCAAGTTGTGGATCGTGATCCGCGCCTTCGGCGTGAACGGTCTGCGAGAGCGCATCCGCGAGCACATCCGCATTGGCCAGCAGTTCGCCAGTTGGGTGGATGCGGACCCGGAGTTCGAGCGGCTGGCTCCCGCTCCCTTCAGCACCATATGCTTCCGCTTTTGCCCGGACACCGCCCGCGGCCAGCGCGACCGTTCCACCAACCACTACCTTGAGAACCTGAACCAGGCTTTGCTGGACGCCGTCAACGACACGGGCGAGGTCTTCCTATCGCACACGAAGCTGCGTGATATCTACGCTTTACGCCTCCAAGTGTCGCAGCTCCGGACGGAGGAACGCCACGTAAGGCGGGCCTGGGAGCTCATCCGGGAGAATGCCAGTCGCATCGCCCGCGAGCGGACTGTACCCCCTCGCTGAACGCCGCGCGCCCGGCGGCTCAGGCAATTGACGCGTAGGTACGCGCGCTGTACAATCCGCGCAGAATCCTCTCCAAAGAGGCATCGTATGCTGGCTCTTGTGTCGAACATCTTCCCCCTCAATATTGCTTTGCCCGCGAGGCAGGCCCGCTGAAGCGGGCCACGGCAACAATACAGACGCCGCGGGCGGAGCGCTCGCGGCGTTTTGCACGTAGGAGGATTTGCCTTGAAGCCAGCATGGTACGAAGCCTTCGGCGATGCCCTGGGCGAGGGCTACCTGAAGTATCCCTGGGTAGGCAGCACAGTCCCGGACTGCGACTACCTTGAGCGCGTCCTCGATGTGAAGCCTGGAGCCAGACTGCTGGACGTCGGCTGCGGAGTCGGGCGGCACGTGGTCGAGCTAGCCAGGCGCGCCTACCGGATGACCGGCATTGACGTCTCCCGCGGCCTGCTGAGAGTCGGCGAGCGGCTTGCCCGCGAGGCGGGCGTCGACGTGGAGCTGCGGCACCTGGACGCCAGGCTCCTGGACTACGATTCGGAGTTCGATGCCGCCTACAGCGTCTGCGAGGGCGCTTTCGGCCTGGTCCCTACCGATGACGAGAACCTGGCAATCCTGGAGGGCATGCGCAGGGCTGTCAAGCCAGGCGGACGGGTGAGCGTGTGTGCTAGCCACGTCTATCGGGCGGACGAGAGCTTCTGGCAGCTTGACCCCACGGACAACCGAATAAGCCTCGACTTGGAGACCAAGCTCTTCGAGGGCGAGCCGGACTACCCGCAAGACACGTTTGACCTCAGCTTCACCGCCCGCGAGCTGCGGCTCATGTGCCGTCTCGCGGGCCTGGAGTGCCTGGGCGTCTATGGGGGCATCGCCGGGAACTACACTCAGCGACCGCCGCAGCGTGGCGATTGGGAGCTCATCGTGCTAGCACGCCGGCCCCTGGACTGCGGCTAGACGGGCCGCGGACACGGGCCGCTCGGGAACACGCCGAAGGCCGCCGCTAGGGCGGCCTTCGGCTACCATACGGAATGAACCATGGAGGTTCGCGCAGGATTCGCCTGGCGCTCCCCCGTCTGGGAGCGGGCGTCCGCCCGAACCCGCCCCAGCGGGCGACCAAGGGCTTAGGAGTTACGACCTCTGACCTGCAGCCCCAAGGGCGTAGTTGCCAGCCCTTTGCGCATTCGGCCTCGGTGGCGGCTCACGGTGTGCCGAGGTCACCACCTCCCGTTTAGCCGAAAGAAGGCAGCCAGCGAGCCTCTGCCTCAAACATCTCGTCGACCATCTGCCGGATCTCCTCCAGCGAGAGAACGGCGGCAGTCAGAGGATCGGCCGCGACAGCGTGGAAGGCCGTGCGGCGGTCCCTGTTCAGGGCGCCGCACACTGCCATCTCCTGCACGGCGATGTTGCTGCGGTTGAGAGCCGCGAGCTGGACTGGAAGGTCACCCACGAAGCAGGGAGTGATCCCATGGCCATCTACCAGGCAGGGAACTTCGACGCAGCATCCGTCGGGCAGGTTGCCGATCAAACCGTCGTTGCGCACGTTCCCGTTGATGCGCCGGGGCACGCCTGTCTCAAGGGAGTGAATGATGAAAGACGCGTACTCCATGCTGCGAGCGAGGAACAGCGGTTCCTCACCAGAGGCCGTGCGCTCCATCTTGTCCTCGTAGTCAGCCCGGTCAGTGTCGTACAGATCGAGGATGAAGCCTGTGCCGCCGTTCCAGCCGCCGCCGGGCGTGTACCTCTTCAGCAGGTCGGGGCGTTTGCGGAACCATGGGTTGTACTCCGAGTTGTGCGCGCTGGACTCGGTGACGAAGTAGCCCAGGTGCTTGAACATTTCGAAGCGGGCGGTGTCCTTGCCGTAGACCTCGGGATCGTCGATCTTCGAGCGAAGTAGCGGATAGGCATCGCGACCCTTCCATTTGAGCTCCAGGAACCACGCCTGGTGGTTGATGCCAGCCACCCAGTAAGAGACCTCCTCCCAGGGAGCGCCGATGTACTGCGATAGCTGCCAGGCGGTTCCCTGTACGCTGTGGCAGAGGCCAACGTTGCGGATGCCTGTCGCGTCGTTTATGGCCCAGCAGAGCATGGCCATCGGGTTGGTGTAGTTCAGAAGCCAGGCGTCCGGGCACAGCTCTTCCATGTCGCGACAGATGTCCAGCATGACCGGGATAGTGCGCAAGGCGCGGAAGACGCCGCCGGGGCCAAGCGTATCCCCGATGCACTGGTCGACGCCGTACTTCAAGGGGATCTCGATATCCGACCTGATCACGTTGATGTCGCCGACAAGGAGCATGGTCACCACGTAGTCGGCACCCTCAAGGGCCTGCCTGCGGTCTGTGGTGACCTCGATCCTGGCCGGATAGTTGCCCTCCCGCAGGATCCGCTCGCCGACGCGCCGCGTGTACTCTAGGCGCTTGGCGTCGATATCCATGAGGGCGAATGTGGTCTCTTGCAGCTCAGGGAACGAAAGGATGTCGATCATTAGCCGTTGCGAAAATTGAAGGCTCCCTGCGCCTATGAAAGCTATCTTCGTCATGCTGCCCTCCGAGTCGCTAGCCTCTGGCTTTCGCGGCTTCGCCACTCCTCACGGCAGGCATTCCGCCTGCGCTTCCGCTCCTCCATGATGGCCTCCTTCAGCGACTCTTTTCCCGTGATTCGCAGAGCCAAGGCTGCCAAGCTCCAGCACGTGTGATTGTAGCAGCCTGCCCTCGGATGAGTCTTGCCACGGCGCGGCCAGAGGGAAGACTCGTACACGCGGACAAACGCCATCCCAGTGACCACGGGGGCAACAGAACCGAGCGCGTCACCCAGTTCTTGCCTTCGTGGACAGCCCGCTTCGCAAGACTGAGGACCTCGAAGATGATGTCCCTGAGGACGGTCGTCGCTAGACGGCGGTAGAGGGACCGGCTTCTCCTCCAGCGTCCGGCACATCGGCGGCGGGGAGCTTGAAGATGTCATTCCACACGACATGAAGCGCCGCGAGCAGGTCGATGGCGCCTTCCGGGTCTTGCGCCTTCGCCACGGCCGCCTCCTTCTGGCCGGGATGGGTGTAGACGAGAAAGATGCTCTCCCTGATGGCGTGAACCACCTTCTCCGCAACCTGCTCCGGGCTGATGACGCCCCCTGGAAACACGCTCAACCGCGACCACTCTCCCTGCTTCAAGGCCTCAAGAAAGGCCCTCCTCGCGTCGTCAAAGCCATCCCCAAAGGGCACCAGACGTTCTTGCTCGGCAATATTGGTGGCCACGAAGCTGGGACAGACAACCGTCACACCGATACCCTTCGGCTTCAGACTAGCCGCGAGGCACTCGGAGATCCCGACCACGGCGAACTTCGTCGCCACGTATGGGATTGATGGCTCCCCAGCTATCAGGCCAGCCATCGAGGCCGTGTTCACGATATGGCCGCTCCCCCGCTCCAGCATGTGCGGCAGGAAAAGGTTGATGCCGTAGATCACGCCCCACAGGTTGATACCGACGATCCACTCCCAGTCGGCGATCGAGATCTTCTCTGCTGGACCCACCACGTGGACGCCCGCGTTGTTCATCAGGATGTCCACCCGCCCCATTTCGCTGATAGATCGATCGAAAAGGTCCCGAATGTCCTGAAGCTTTGAGACGTCCGTGTGCACCGCGATGCTCCGGCGGCCGAGCGCCGTTATCTCCTTTCGAACCTCCTCCAGGCGGTCATCGTTAACATCCGCCAGCACCAGGTCAGCCCCCTCCCTGGCCAGGGCAGTGGCGGTTGCGCGACCGATGCCGCTGGCTGCGCCCGTCACGACAGCGATTTTCCCCTGGATTTCCATGGCCACCTCCATACGCTCGGCAAGAGCGATGCCGCCGGACGCATCGCACAGTGAAGACGCCGCAATGGTACGTGCCGCTGGCGCCACCGTCCAGCCCGGTCGCGAAAACAGGCGAGGCGTTGCAGCAACGAAGCACGGGCGACGTCCGTTGTAGTAGGAATGCCCCATACGGCGACGGTCTGCACCAGACGTGCACTTCCCGGCCGATACTAGGGACGAGCAGCTAGTGGGAGGGGTGCCTGCCCCTCACGAGTAAAGGAGGCGTGAGTTGAGGAGAATCATCAGTGCCATGGTCGTAGTCGCACTGGCGGCAGCGGCGACGCTGGGTGTGAGCGGCGCTCGGGCCGAACCTGGCCAGGGAGAGGGTCACACGCCCACGGTCGTCTGCCACTGGGTACCGGCACACGACGGAAGCTACGTTGTCATCGTCGTTGATGACGATGGCGCCGACGGGAACAACAACCTGCAGGCACACGCCGGCCACGAGAACGATGTGATCGCGCCTGAGGATGGAGTGTGTCCCGGCGGTGGCGGCGGCGATGTGGAATAGACCCCTCTGACACTGTCCCATTTTGGAC
>Ga0315279_10011091_pt1 | contig 10476 bp, 6 predicted proteins | sample YL17G06_20_MG_FD_203694 | JGI IMG/M metagenome (GOLD analysis project Ga0315279, IMG submission 203694) | Sediment microbial communities from Yellowstone Lake, YNP, Wyoming, USA - YL17G06_20 | ecosystem: Environmental > Aquatic > Freshwater > Lake > Sediment | place: USA: Wyoming | collected...
CCCCGACGGTGACGCGCCGGCTGGTCGCGGCCGGGATCGCGCTCGGCTGTGCCGCGCTCTTCAGGTATCACGCGCTCGTCCTCGCGGTCGGGTTGCTGCTCGGATACTCGCTGGTGCGCGGTCGCTGGCGCGAGACGCTGCCTGCCTGGGGAGGCCTTGCCGGGGTGTACGCGGTGCAAGTCGTCGTGAATCTCGCCGCGGGACGAGGCGCGTTCGACACGGCGCAGGCCTTCAACGTGTACCGCATGGTCAACGACGTGCCCTGGCATCGGGCCGCGGAGATCCCGATTCCGTCGTCGTGGCTCGCGATCGTTGCGGCCGCCCCGGGCCGGTTCCTCTCGGCCTATGCCGAGTCGTTCGGGCGGCTGCTGCCGCTGCTGCTGCCGTCCGCTGTCGCGCTCGCGCCAGCCTGGCCGCTGAAGCTGCGAGCGTCGAGCGGCATGTTCGCCGTTGCGATCGCGCTCTTCATCGTCGTGGTGGCGGCAGGCGCGAGCAGCCGCGCCGGCCTGGTCGTCCTGCCGATCTGCTTCGCACAGGCCGGTGCCCTCGTCGGCACGGTCGTCACGGCGCCCGCTTCCGATCGCGCGCATCGACGCGTGCAGCTGGCAGCGCGCCTCACCGCCGTCGCCGTCGCCGCCGCTTTCATGCTGTTGTGGGTTCGGGAAGATGCGGGACTCCTGGCCAGCCGCAGGACGGCGCACGAGCGAAACGCGCGGCTCGAGGAGCTGATGCGGACGCAGGGGCTGGAGCGCTCCGCCGAAGTATTCACCACCGACTTCTCGTTCTACCTCCCCGGCCTGGCGCCGGCGATGCCGTACACGCACGGCGGCTGGCCACAGCTGGCCGTCTACGGCTTCTCACGAGCGTTTCCGCCGCTGTGCATGCGGTCGCTCGAGTGTTTCGCGGCAGACGCGGCGCGCCGCGGCGTTCGCTACGTGGTGCTCGGCCCGGACGCCGGCACGTTGATGCCGGAACTGGGCGAGATCTACCGGGACCCGCGCCCGCAGCGGGCCATGCGCCCGCTCGGGGGCGCGGGCGACCTGAGGGCCTTCACGCTCACGCCCGTGTCTCCCGCCGGGGATCGCCAGTAGCATGGCCCAGGGAACCAGAAAGCACCTGATGATCCAGGCCCTGTTTCGCCTGCCCGAACGTTGCCCGGGCCGTCTGATCGTGACGACGGGGCTCCTGCTGGCGCTCGCCTATACCGCGGCCATCCTCTTCCTGCCGCGGCGTGGCGGGCGTCTCGTCGTCGGCGACGGCGTGCACTACTACGTGTACGTCCGCTCGGCGGTGTTCGACCACGATCTGCAGTTCGCCAACGACTACACGAAACTGTACGGCATGAAGACGCCCGAGGACGTTCCGACGTGGATGCGCGAGCGGACCGTCACCGGCCATGTCGCGAACATGATGTCGGTCGGACCTCCGCTGCTGTGGATGCCGCTCTTCCTGCTGGTGACCGGCCTGGTTGCCGCCGGTCGCCTCCTCGGCATCGACTATCCGCTCGACGGCTTCGGATGGGTCTTCCAGGCCTCGGCGGGCTACAGCGGCATCATCATGGCGACCGCGGGCGTCTGGATCTCGTATCGCCTGGCCGCGCGGTACTTCGACCGGGCCACGGCCATCTGGTCCACGCTCGCGATCTGGCTCGCGTCGAGCGCGCTGTACTACAGCGGCATGTCGCCGACCTACTCCCACTCGGCGTCGATGCTCGTCGTGTCCGCGTTTCTGTACGTCTGGGCCACGTCCATCGGCAGGCAAACGGCTGGCCGCTACGCGCTCGTCGGCCTGCTGGCCGGCTTTGTCGCGCTGGTCCGCTGGCAGGATGCCATCTTCCTGGTCGTGCCGCTGGTGGACGCGATCTGGCACGGGTTGCGCCCGATCGAAGCCGAGGCAGGGACGCCGGCGATCGCCCGCCTCGGGCGAGCCTTCGTGCGCCTCGCGGTCTGCGGCGTGGCGACCATCGTCGCGTTCGCGCCCCAGATGCTCGTCTGGATGGTGTTGTACGGCTCGCCCCTGACGATGCCGCAGACAGGAGCGTGGATGCAGTGGAGCGCGCCGTTCTGGTGGCGCGTCCTGTTCTCCGACCTGCACGGCCTGTTCACGTGGACGCCGGTGCTGGCGCTCGCGGTCGTGGGGATGGTGCCCCTCTTCAGGCGGGATCGCCGGCTCGGCACCGCGCTGGCCGCCGCGCTGCTGGTGTCGCTCTGGGCCAACGGAGCGGTGGTCGAGTGGTGGGCCGGCGAGGCCTATGGCGCCCGGCGGTTCGTCAGCTGCTTCGCGATCTTCGTGCTGGGGTTCTGCGGCTTCGCGAGCACCTGGCTGCGAACCCGCCCGAGGCTGCTGGTGACGATCGGTGTCTTCGTGATCCTGAACGGGCTGCTGCTGCTGCAATACGAGTTGTTCATGCACGGCCTGGCGCGCCTGGCGCCGTACCCGAGCGGCTTCTACGCGCTGGTGGTCGCCCGCTTCCTGGTGCCGTTCAGGCTACTGGGATGGCTGCTCGGATGACCCGCCCTGCCGGGTGCGGACGCCGCGCCGGAACACGTACCCGAGAAAGACGACGCCCAGTTTCAACAGGTTCCACGCGTCGGCGGGCGACCGCATGGCGCGCAGCCGCGCGCGCAGGTTGTACCCGCTGAGCGCCGCGGTGCCGTAGTACTCGAACTTCAGCCGGTTGAGTTCGCGCAGGCCCATCTGCGGCTGCAGCAGCGTCGGCACCGCGATCGGCCGGTTGTTCATGCGGTTCTCCGGGTAGTACCGCTCGATTGTCCAGTCGAAGTCCTCCGCCATCAAGCCCCGTTGCTTCGCGTAGCGCTCGACCTCGGTGCCGGGCATGATGCTGCACCCGGCGCCGAGCGCCAGCTCGTTGATGAGCGGCTTGGTGCGCTTCATGAAACGCACCGTCATCATCCCGTCCTCGAACGTTTCGTCGGGCAGGCCGAACATGAAGAACGCCTTCGCATAGATGCCGAGCGTCTTGCACCAGTCGAGGACCCGCTCGACCTGGTCCAGCTTGATCCCCTTGTGGATCCGCTTGAGCATCGCCGGTGACGCCGTCTCGACGCCGAAGGACACGAAGCGACACCCGAGGCTCCGCATCCGCTTCAGCAGGTCGAAGTCGACGGTGTTCACGCGGATCTCGCAGTACCACGTGAACTGCAGCTTGCGCCGTTCAATCTCGTCGAGGATGCCGACAACGTGCGCGCGATTGAGCGTGAACGTGTCGTCGAAGAACCAGATGGCGCCCAGGCCGTACCGGCCAAGGAGATCCTCGATCTCGTCGGCGACGTTCGCGGCCGAACGGCGGCGATGGCGGACGCCCCACATCACGGAGGTCGAGCAGAACGAGCAGAAGACCGGGCACCCGCGCGAGCTCATGACGGTGGTCGCCTTCTGACCGAAGAGCGTCTGGCCGTAGGCGGGAATGTCGAGCAGGTGGCGGGCCGGCACCGGAATCGAATCGAGATCCTCGATGAACGCGCCGACCGCGTTGTCCACGACGGCGCCATCGCGCCGGAAGGACAGGCCCGGGATCGTCGATGCGGTACCGCACCCGGCGATCGCCGCCACCAGCTGACGAAGCGACACCTCGCCCTCACCCTTGACGACGAAATCCACTTCCGCGATCTTCTCGAGCGTGTTGCGAGAGGCAAAGGTGACGTGCGGGCCGCCGAGCACGACCGGCACGTCGGGCAGCGCGCGCTTGGCGAGCCTGGCCGCCCGAAACTGTTCGTACCGCGTCCAGGTCGTGCCCGTGATGCCGATCAGGTCCGGCCGCCTCTCGCCGAGCGCCCGCTCGAGGGCCGGATAGTCCATCCGGCGGACGGAACAGTCGAGGATCTCGACGTGATGGCCGTCCGCTTCGAGAACGGCAGCCAGCCACGCCAGCCCGAGCGGCGGCATCGGCACCTTGCCCAACTGCGATTTGCCGGCGGGCGGCGACACGAGGAGCACGCTCTGTGCCCTGGTGGCGCCGGTCGTGGCGGCCGGGATCGACATGGCCCTGCCCTACTGCGTGACGTAGGCGCGAACGACCGGGTCGGGTCCGATCGCGCCGCTCAGATCCTCGACGCGGCGGTACGAGTGATTCATCCACTCGAGCAGCCGCCGCTGTTCGCCTTCGTCCGACACGAATGACCTTGGTGACTGGCCGATCACCCACAGACGCCGGTAGCGCCCGGCGGCATCCTCGATCCGGGGCACAGCCGTTTCCAGTCGGACCGATTCCGGTTTCACCTCGTAGTGGGCCTGGTCCTCGAGTGCCGTGAAGACCAGCCCCTTGATTGCCACGTCCGGGCCGAGATACCAGCGGTAGTAGAAGGCCTCGAACGGGTGCACGACCAGCAACGCGTCGCCCGGCGCCAGCCTGGCGTTGATGGCGCCGGCAACCGCGCGATGGTCGTAGCTCCACTGGTAACGCGTGTAGAAGTGGAACAGGGGAACGCCGCACACCACGATCAGCGCAACCGCGGCGAGCGCCCGGGTGCGTCCTCCGATCGCAGCCAGGCCGTTGCCGAGCAGCACGATGTAGGCTGTCATGAACGGCACGAAGAACCGCACCGCGACCAGGCGCCGGCCGCTCAGGACGTACACCAGCACCGGCACGAACGCAAACAGGAGCAGGAGCACCGTCTTGTCGCGGTTCCGGCGCCATCCTGCGACGGTCCCGGCGACGAGCAGGCCGGGAAAGATCACCGCCGCACCTGCGAGCACCAGCCGCCGCGTCGTCGGATCGTCGAAGCCGAGGGCCCGTTGCCCGATGCTCAGTTCACCCATCAGATCGGGTAACAATCGCACGGGGGAAGGCGGCCCGGGACGCTGCTCGTTGCGCGCCCGATCGATCGGAATCGTGTAGACGAGCAGCGGGACGCCGGGCAGGAACAACACGCCCGCCAGGCACATGCCCGCCACCCAGCCGCCCGCGCGCGTCCGTGCATCCCGCAGCCTGGCGGCAAGGTACATGCCTTCGGGCAACAGGATGAGCAGCGCCAGATAGTGCGTGTAGAGGGCCGCCGCCGTCACGACACCGAGCGCCACCAGCCGCCACCGCGTCGGCCGCTCGAACCAGCCGATGAACAGCAACAACTGCACCGCGGCGAGCAGCGTGAACAGGCTGTAGCTGCGGACGTACTGGGCGTAGTGGACGTGCGCCGGCGCGATGGCCGCCACCAGGGCGGCCGCCAGCCCGGCCCGCTCGCCAAAGACCCGGCGCCCGATCAGGTACGCGAAGAACACCGCCGCGATGCCGAACACCGCCGACAACGCGCGGACCCACGCATCGGCGTGGCCGAGCTGCAACCAGAGGTGGAGCAGCAACGGGTAGAGCGCGGGACTGGCATCGATCAGGCGCATCACGCGCGCCATGCCCGCGAGCGGCTGCATGGCCACGGTGATCGTGACGATTTCGTCGACGTACAACGACTTGTCGAGGGCAAGCAGCCGCGCCAGGACGGCGACGGCCATCATCGCACCCAGCGCCGCGCGGTGACGCGGCGCCGGCATCCATCCGACCGATGTGATCACCGAAGCGGTCATCGAGGTTTGCCGGCGGTCGCGTGCTGCGGCATCGACAGGCCAAAGGCCCGCCTGATGCGCCGCCACACTTCAAAGGGAAACTGCCTGCCGGGGTGGCGAGTATAGCATGCAGAGCTCGCAGCCCCCCGGCCCGCCCCGGCCGATCTGCGGCCAGCCCTGCCGCGGTGCGGCCGCGGACCTGGCAGGAATCAGGAGTCGGGAGTCGGGAATCAGGTGCCTGAATCCTGATTCCTGAATCCTGAATCCTGCCGGACCAGCCGCCTCAGCACCTTCACGGTTGCCGTCCCGACGTCTTCGAGATCGGCGTCGGTCATGGCGGCAAAGAGCGGCAGCCTCACGAGCGACGCCGAGACCTCCTCGGTCACCGGCAGATCCGAGGCGTGATAGCCGAGGCACTCCCGGCCGAATGGTGACGAGTGCAGCGGGATGTAGTGGAAGGCGGCGCCGATCCCCTCGGCCCGCAGCGCTGCCAGCACTCGATCGCGCAGCGCCTGGGCGACGAGCACCGGGTACAGGTGCCAGTTGCTCTCGATGCCGGGCCACTCGCCAGGCAACTCCGCGAGGTGCGCGACCGGCTGGAGCAACCCGGTCAGCCTCGTCGCCAGGTGACGTTTGCGCTCGATGAACAGCGGCAGGCGCTCGAGCTGCGCCGTGAGAATGGCGGCGAGCACATCCGAGGCGACGTAGCTGCTGCCCTCGGAGATCCAGGTGTACTTATCCACCTCACCGCGCAGGAACTCCGCGCGGTTGGTGCCCTTCTCGCGCAGGATCTCCGCGCGACGCCGATCCTCGGGACGCCGACACACGAGCGCCCCACCCTCGCCGCAGACGACGTCCTTGGTCGAGTGGAAACTGACGCAGCCGAATTCCCCGATCGTGCCGAGCGGTCTGCCCTGCCAGCGCGCGCCGAGTCCGTGCGCCGCGTCCTCGATGACGGGCAGCGAGTGGCGGGCGGCGATCTCCAGGACCCGGTCCATCGCGCAGGCGCGGCCGCCGTAGTGCACCACCATGATGGCGCGCGTGCGCGGACCGATGGCCGCTTCGATCGCCGCCGGATCGACGTTCAACGTCCGGCGATCGATGTCGGCGAAGATCGGCCGGCCGCCGGCGCAGAGGATCGCGTTCGCGCTCGACACGAACGTGAAGCTCGGGCAGATCACCTCGTCGCCGGGCCTGACACTGCACAGTCGCACGGCCGCCTCGAGCGCCGCCGTGCACGAGGTCATGAACAGCGCCGGCGTTCCCAGCACCTGTTCGAGGGCCTCCTCGGCCTTGCGACCCAGCGGGCCGTTGCCCGTCAGCAGCCCCGCGCGCACCGCGTCCGCGGCCGCCTGGATCTCGCGCTCGGTGATCCACGGCCGGCCGAGCGGCAGCATCCGATCGCGAACAGGGCTGCCGCCGTCCACGGCCAGGCGATCCAGGGACATGTGAGGAGGTGGAGACGGACGCGGATCGGCGCTCATGGCAAGCGCGTAAGTATATCACGCGCTTCGGACGCACCGGCCGCGGGCCCGCCGCCGCCGCGTGGCGCCGCGGCCTTCATCTCGACCGCGGAGATGCGGTGATATCGCGGATCCCGCGGCGCCCCTTTCGACCGGCGCACCTTCATCAGGTCGCGCAACTGGACGAGGTAGCCGAGGGCCTCGCGGAGGTTCATCTTGCTGGCGCCGGCGGTGCGGCCCACGAAGACATAGGGCGCCTCCGCCACGGACCGCACGCGGGCGCGCACGAGCAGTTCCAGGCAGATCTTGAATCCCCCGGCCGAAATGGTCACGCCGGCAATCGCCTCTCGACGAACGAGGAAGAAGCCCGACGTGGCATCGCGCACCGGCGTCACCAGCACCGCCAGCAGGCAGGCGAAGCGCGACATCGCCAGGCGCAGCACGGGCCAGTCCTGGGAGCCGCCACCCGGAATGTACCGGCTGCCCACGACCATGTCGCTACCCGTCCGTTGCAGGATCTCGAGCATCGCCGGCACCACGTCGGCGGGGTGACTGAGGTCGCCGTCCATCACGCCAAGCACGTCGCCGCTGGCCGCCCTGAAGCCCTCCATCACGGCGGTGCCCAGCCCGAGTTTGCCGGAACGATGAACCACGTGCACGGGGTACCGTCGTGCGAGCTCGTCGGCGAGGGCGCCGGTGCCGTCCGGCGAGTTGTCGTCGACGACCACGATCTCGCCGACAATGGCGTGCTCGCGAAAAACGCCGCAGATGATCTCCACGAGGTTTTCGAGACGCTCGCGTTCGTTGTACGTGGGGACGACAATCGACAGCGCGGGCGCGTGGGTCATGGGTCAGAAGGATCCGGCAGCGAACGCCGCCCGGAAGGGTGACGGTCGTGATGTGGTACACTGGCCGGCGCAATCCGGGTCCGGATTGTTTCCCGTCCAGTCAGCGTGCGCGATCCGCGCCCGACACACGCCGTCGGAACGACGGCCGGCGCCACCGGCCAGTATTCTGTCGCAACTGGAAGGGTTACTCCAGCGTTTTCACGTTCACGAACGAGCTCGGACGGCCCCGTGCCCGGCCGCGCGGACCGTGGCCCGCTCGGCCGAACGAGGCGACGTCGTGCCGCGCCGCTCGCCGGGCCCCTGGAGGCCATGGATGGCCACCGTCACGAAGAAAGACGCACCCGTGGGCCATTGGCGCGTGAACTGGTGGCTGCTCGCCACGATGACGCTCGTCGTGCTGGCGTACCGCCCGGTGCTGCAGCTGTTCTTCGTCGGCGACGACTTCGTGGTCCTTCACCTGGTTCGCCAGGCCGACGGTCTGCGGGACGTGGCCGCGCACTTCCGGTTGAATTTCTTCGGCTACTACCGGCCGATCGCATTTCTCTCGCAGGCGCTCGACTGGCAGATCTGGCACGAGCAACCGATCGGGTTCCACCTCACCAGCCTGCTGCTGCACACGCTCAACACGGCCCTCGTCTTCGCGCTGGCGCGGCGGCTGCTCGGCAACCTCGAGGCGATTGTCGCCGCCCTGCTGTTCGCCCTCCACCCATCGAACCACGAAGCGGTGTTCTGGATGTCCGCGCGGTTCGACCTGCTCGCGACCTGTTTCGTGCTCGCAGGCCTGCTGGCGATCACGCGGCAACTCGCGACCATCCGTCAGCAGTTCGCGGCTGACGGCGGATCCTGGAGGGCGAGCCGGCACCCGTGGCTGCAGGCGGCCGCGGTCGCGTGTTTCGCCCTGGCGCTGCTGTCGAAGGAATCCGCGCTCGCGTTCCCGCTGATTGCCGTCGCCTGCGATACGTTCCTCGCCCGCCGATCCGGCCGCGCGACACTCCTGCGGTTGCTGCCGCTCGTTGGTGTCGTGGCCGTCTACGGCGCCATTCGCATGGCCGCCGGCGGCCAGGAACTGGGCGAGGGCATGGCCCGCACGGCGAAGGCGCTGCTGCTCGGAGGCGGCCTGGCGGCGATCGTGGGGCTGGCGTTCCGCGGCGCGGACCGATCGCTCGAGCAACTGGTCGCGTGGCGCGGCCGGCTGGCCGCCACGTTCGCCGCGGTGATGGCCGCGTTGATCGTCGCGGCGATCCTGCCTGGCCCCGGCGCGCTCGTACGGCCCAAGCTCGCCTTCGCGAGTTTTGCCGGCTTCTACCTGCTATCGCCGGTGATCACGCTGGGCGGCTCGGCGCCGCCGACCTTCGATCCGAACGCCGCGATCTACTGGGTGGCGGGGTGGGCAGTGCTGGCCGGCGCCGGTGTCCTCCTGTTGGTCGTGTGGCAGCGCGGCCCCGGGCGAACGGGCGCCGGGCAGGCCGAAAATGCCACCGTCGCCTTCCTCTTCGTCTTCATCGCCGCCTCGCTCCTGCCCGTGTCGAGCATGACCGAAGGCAAGCGCTACCTGTACATGGCGTCCATCGGCGTTGCCCTGCTCGTCGCGTACGGCGTCGGCAGGCTGCGGTCCGCATCGAAGCCGGCCGCGCTGGTCGGCATCGCGGTGGTGCTCGTCGTGTCGGGATGGCAGATCCAGTTGAAGGCCCAGGATTGGGCGTGGGCCGGCGAGATGACGCGCGCGACGATCGGGTTGGTCCGCGCGTCAGCCCCGGATCCGTGCCGCGCGCGCAACATCGTGCTGCTGACGGCGCCGGTCAACATTCGCGACGTGTACTGTCACTTCTACGACCTGACGTTCGAGGACCCCGCCACGCGCTGCGCGCCGCAGTCGGTTCGCACCATCATTCGCGTGGTCGGCCGGGACGTCGGGACCACCGCGGCGTGGACGGGACCAGGGACGATTGTCTTCACGACGACCGGGGCGACCGATCGCCTGATCGCTTCCAGAGATCTCCGTCACTTCGACGTGCCGCTCCCGCCGTCGGCCAGCCTCCGCCTCGCGCTGCCGTTCGGAACCCTCGACATCTCCCCGACCGCCGGCGGCAGGCGCTTCGAACTGCGCCTCTCCGATGAGTTCGATCCGGGCAGGTGGCGTTTCCTGTATTACGGCTCGGGTGGCGTACGCGATCTGCCGGCGCCGCAATGGATGAGGACGAGACAGAGGTAGCTGCGCCCATTCGACCACGCGCCGCCGAGGTTTTGCGCGCTGGTCCGATTCAGCTACACTGATGCGCCAACCCCGGGCGCACAACGCCGTTGTGCCGTCCTCGCGCTGCGCGCGACAGTCCCAGCTGACAGGAGCCGCCCCGGAATGCGTCGTGACCTCCCGACATGGGTTGATTACCTGCTCGTTGGCGCGGTCGCCGTCGGTGGCGCCCTGTACTATTCGCTCGTCGCCAGCCGCGTGACCGGCCCGGGATTTCCCCTGGACGACTCGTGGATTCACATGCAGTTCGCGCGGAACCTCGCGACCGGCAACGGCTTCTCCTACAATCCCGGGACGCTCAGCTCCGGCTCGACGGCGCCGCTGTGGACATTCGTCGTCGCATTGTCCGCGTTCCTCCGCATTGACCCGGTGACCGGGGCGAAGGTGATCGGCACCG
>Ga0315279_10011093_pt1 | contig 10476 bp, 10 predicted proteins | sample YL17G06_20_MG_FD_203694 | JGI IMG/M metagenome (GOLD analysis project Ga0315279, IMG submission 203694) | Sediment microbial communities from Yellowstone Lake, YNP, Wyoming, USA - YL17G06_20 | ecosystem: Environmental > Aquatic > Freshwater > Lake > Sediment | place: USA: Wyoming | collected...
TCCCTATGCGGTCCTTCAACAACTCCCGAAGTATAGAAAGAATCATTTATGGTTTAATAGCTTATGTTATAAATCAACCCCAGGATATGCCCCAAATAGAATTTACACAATTATCTTGACATAACCCCGGTGCCCGGATATTCTTCCTTGCTGTGCAGACGTTGAAAGATGACGAAGATGCGATCTTTATGTTGTGGATCGATACCTATTCCATTGTCGCGCACTGTAAATAGCCACTCACCTCCCTTTTGCTCGGCTGAAACATGAATGCGAGGCGATTCGTGCGTCCGGAACTTGATGGCGTTTCCTATCAGATTTTGGAATAATTGCACCATTTGTGACTCATCCGCCATAATAGTAGGCAAATCGTCGTTGGTAACCAAAGCCTGGTTTTCTTCAATCAGCGCGCTCAGGTTGGCAATAGCTTGGCCGAGCACCTCATGAGAATCAGTCGGCTCGAAGGTTTTGCCCCGGGTTCCGAGACGCGAGTAAACCAATAGATCGTTAATCAGCCTCTGCATTCTAATCGCACCATCCACGGCAAATTGGATAAACTCCCTAGCATCGGAATCGAGCTTATCCCCATAGCGCTTTTCCAAAAGCTGGGTGTAGCTTGCCACCATGCGCAAAGGCTCCTGCAGATCGTGCGATGCCACATAAGCGAATTGTTCCAGCTCCTTATTGGAGCGTTCTAAATCCAGAAGAGTTTCCTTCAACTTATCCTCCGCCCGCTGGCGTTCTGCAATCTCCAGTTGCAGTTCTTGGTTGACCTTCTCCAACCGGTCCTTCGCCTGCACGGCGTCCTGCATGAGGTTTAACGTGGCGCGGTTCGAGCGTGTGAGGGCTGCGTTGAGGCGGGTCTGTTCTTCGCTCTGCCGCGTCACCTCCACCTCTACCCGCTGCCGTTCCACGACCTCCGTCCGCAAGTCTTCGTTGGCTTTGAGTAGTTCCTGCGTGTGCCGGGCGAGGTGCTGGTAGGGTGCGACACTCGTTTTTTGTGCGGCTGCGAGCACTATGGCGTAAGCCAGCAGCCGGGCGCCGTGCCAGACCCACCAGTCGGCACCCCAGACATGCGAGAAACCGAAGAACAGGCTCGCCGTGCCAAAGAGCAACGTATGGCTGGCAAACACCAGATTCTCGCCCTGCGGCTCACGAAGATAGCGCCGGATGAAGAACACCGCCGCCGCCAGGAAACCCAGCCCGCCCAGCACATTAGTGGCTATGACCGAGCGGCTGTAGACCCCGGCCACCCAAGGCGCGGGCAGCCGTTCGGGCCACCACAAGATGGCCAGCGACCCCGCGATGGCCAGCACCGCCACCAAGAGGATGAAATGCACTTTTCGGCGGACCACGACCACCGGCAGCGGCAGCCAGACCAGCGCGAAGAACGCCCCGCCCACGAGCGTCGCCCCATGCCGCGTCCAAGAAAACGCCACACCGGTGGGGAGGAAACTGTGCATACCGTCCACGATTCCCATGGCCACGAGCGCTGCGACCACCCAGAACAGGTGCGAAGACGCGTTCTCGTGCTGCAGGCGCAGCAACAGGATCATTGCCACGCCGAGCGCAATGCAACAGCCCGCCAGTTCGAAACCTTCGTGCAGCGGCTCCTGCACGTGCTTCGCGTCCCCGATGATGAGATGAGCAGCCAGGCTGGCCAAGAACGGCAACACCCCGGCCAGCAGAACCAATGCAATGACTTTGGATTTTGCCCGAGGTGGCTTCACGCGTCGCCCCCTGGGTTGGTGGATTGGGATTTTGGATTTCCGGTGATTTCGCTTTCGGCCCTTGGTGCGCTCGCCGGAACGGCTTCGTTCAGAGACTCCATCTGGTAGGGCGGTGGCTGGCTCAGTTGCCGGGCCAACTCGTTGACCTGCTCCTTCAACTCGACCATCCTTAGTTCGCGATCGACCGCGGCGGCGTTGAACTGCGCCAACTCGTCCATGCGGCGGGCCAGCGCCTCTTCCGCCCGCTTGCGCTCGGTGATATCTAGCCCAAAAGCAAAGTTCGTATCGCCCAGGGACGTAAATCCCCATATCAGATTCTTCGTCGAGCCATCCTTGCAGGTAACCGTCACATCCATCGGCTCTATGGGCGTCTTTGTCTCGATCGATCGCTTGATCTTGTCCTGCCATTCCTCGATGATCTGCTGGCGATACTTCTCATCGGGATACGCCCGCGGCCACCAGTGGCCCACCGTAGGAACATCCTCTATTGTATAACCGAAAAGCTGAACGAACCTGGGATTGATATAATGCGCTTTCTGCTCTATTCCGGTCGATATGTAAATGGCCAGGGGAGATGTCTCGACCATATCCCTGAACTTTTTTTCGCTTTCTTCCAGCGTCTCTTCCGCCCGTTTGCGCTTAGTGATGTCTTGACCTTGTGCAATCGTGGCGACCATGCTCTTTCCATCCATGGCGAAAAGGGTGGATGAGTTCCAGAGAACGGTCCTGATTGATCCATTGAGATGTTGAATACCAATCTCGACCGTCTCCATTCGTTCTCCGCTCTGCGTTTTTCTGATTAGTTTCATCGAACTTTCCACCAGGTCCGGGGGGAAGAGAATCTCAAGAGGTTTCCCGATAACATCGTTCGCGCTCCTTCCGGTCAACGATTCGAAGGCATGATTGAAACGGGTGATTACGAATTGCGGATCCCAGACGATGATAGGGGCATTTGCGTAGTCGAGTAGATTTTCAAGATACTGATTCGTCTCCCGCAGCGCCTCCTCCGCTTGTTTGCGCTCGGATATATCCTGTTCCAGTTCCATCAATTTCTTATCAAGCTGATCGACTACTCGCTCGTTATACATCCTCAAGAATTCCACGGTATTTTCATCAAGTCCACGATTAACAGATACACCTTGGCTTTTTGCTTTATCTGTTACTTCTTTTATAATCTGTGGAAATTTATCCGGTTCAATCGGCCGGACTAAAAACTTGTCAGCTCCCAGTTTCAGGGCGAATTCTTCATCCTTTTTCCCAGTATAGTTTGAGGTAATAAGGATTAAAGGTAGCTGTTTCAGTTTTTCATCGCTCTTGCATTTTATGCAGAGCCGAAAACCGTCCATTACCGGCATGAGTACATCGGAGACGATTAGATCAACTGGCTTTTCTTGTAATAATGCAAGAGCTGTTTTACCGTTCTCTGCACTAATTACTTCATGTCCTCCGCTTTTTAGTATGGTCTCAAACAGGTATCGGTTCTGTTTATTATCGTCTGCAATCAAAATCTTCATTTGCTCCACCTACATCTACTTCAGAAATTTTTCTATTTCAAGCAGAAAGGTCTCGGGATTAATAGGCTTCTCAATATATCCGTTACTACCTACTTTTAGTATTCTTTCTCTATCTCCCGTCATAGCGTAAGAAGTAACGGCTACAATAATGAATTTCTTATCTGTCTCAGACTCTCTTATTCTTTTTATCGCTTCATAACCGTCTATGCCGGGAAGCAGGATATCCATGAGTATCATATCAGGCTTCTCCTTTATGGCCAGCTCCACTCCCTTTTCACCCGTCTCTGCTTTGATAACTTGGTACCCCTTTTTGGTCAATAAAAAATTCATCAAGTACATGTTCTTATCATTATCTTCGACTACCAATATCTTTTTCATGGGTCATACTCCTTTATATTCCATAGGCAAAGTCAAGGTAAAATCGCTGCCTTTACCGAACTGGCTCTCCGCTCTGATCTCGCCGCCCAGAATGCCGGCTAACTTCTGTGATAAATAAAGCCCGAGGCCTGTCCCCTCACGAATGTCTTGACCTTCAAGGATAATCCGGCTGAATTGCTCGAATAATTTGGGCATATCTTTGGCTCTAATCCCTATGCCGGAATCAGTGACTATTATCTTCACCTTGCCGTCTGCTTGAAACAGCTTTATTTTTGTGGCACCCTTATCGGTGTATTTGACGGCGTTGCTTACCAGATTCATTATGACCTGTTTTACCCTGCGCTCATCGCTCCTTATCGTGCATTTGTCCGGCTTATCAATGTGCAGCAACAGTCCTTTATCTGATATGGCAACTTCGAATGAGGACTTGACTTCGGTAATAAGACGTGAGAGATCGAAATCCTCAATAATCAGGTCGATCTTCTCCGATTCTATTTTACTGACATCGATTACATCATTTATTAATGCTAAAAGATGTTTGGAGCTGCTGTTCACCATGCCAAGCTGTTTTTGCTGTTCCTCATTCAACGGCCCGGCCAGTCCTTGAAGCAATATCCCGGTAAAGCCAATGATGGAGTTGAGAGGGGTGCGAAGCTCATGGCTCATGCTGGCGATGAACAGGCTTTTGAGCCGGTCAAGCTCCTGAAGCCGCTCATTGGCAGTGGCAAGCCCTTGAGTGCGTTCGCCGACAAGTTTTTCAAGATGATCCCGATACTTTGCTAATTCTACCTCGACACGTTTGCGCTCGGTGATGTCCTCTTCAAGTTGCGTAGTGCGTTCAAGTACCAAATCTTCAAGATGGTCGTGTTGTTGCTGCAGCGTTTCCTCCACTTTCTTACGGGTTAATGAAAGGTAGGTTATTACGGCCGCGACAAGTATAAAGATTAAGACCCTGACAAGCGCTTGCAGGATTGTTACCGAGTCACGGGTAAAGGCTATAGTGAGAACGAAGTAGATGCATGCAATGATACAAGAGAATACGAATCCCCGCCTCGTGTAATACACGCAGGCGATGATAATGGGAATGTAAAAGAGGTTCTGAAAGATTATGAAATAACCTGAGGAAAGGCAATATATACTTATACCGATGGCCAGAATCGTGATTGCAGCCAGTGCGATAAGAGTCACTCGATTTGACTGAAAACGGATGCTTTGGGGAGAATTCTCGTTCATAGACTACCTCCTCGCCCGCTTGTGCTCGGTGATGTCCTCGATGGCCAGCAGGATCATCTGTGTCTTGTCTGCCTCTCTGTAGATCCGTCGGGCGTTCAGTATCATTATCCGTTGCCCGATGGTGGGGAAGTCGTGTTCAATCTCGAAGTCGTCGAAAACGGTATTCTCGGGTAAAATCTTCTCCAAAAGCTCCCGCAGTTTGGGGATGTCCCACTGGCGGTCCCCTATATCGTAGAGCAATCGATTCTCCGTCTCATCCGGCACGACCTGGAAAGTCTGACAGAAAGACCTATTCGCCGTTATCACTTGAAGGTCCGCATCCAGCACCAGCAAAGGCTCACGCACAGTAGCCACAATACTCTCAGCGTATTCCTGAGCGTCGCGAATGACTTGCTCCGCCCGCCTGCGCTGGGCTTCTGATGCTTCCAATTCAACAGTTCTTTGGCGCGGTTCTGACAATTCACTTATAAGCTGTTCTTTTGTCTTGTTTTCATCTTTCATCATTGTGTAGCTTTTAAAATAGGTACCTTCACCGTTTCCCTGTCGGATAAAACGGCTGTAAGTTTTCTTGCTTGCTCTCTTGTTCAAAAAGGCCTTACAGTTCCTACCTTGTTTGATACAGAGGACGAAAAGTGGGGACGAAAATTGGCTTTTTCGAGAAGATAAAACGCCTGCCGGTTTCTTGTTCTCACACCTGTCCAGAATGAGACTCATTCCTAAGTGAGAGAACAAGAAAAGGCAATTCCGTGTTTACATTTGGAATATCGGATGAAATCTTAGCAACTTTATAGAGCATCAAGATTTTAGGTGCTTGACGTCATATCTAAGATTTGTCAAAACAGGCTTGACCGTAGAAGCTAATCTATAAGAATCAAACCGGAATAGTGCCAAATTTGATCGTAGGATTTGACCACTTCCAATTTGTAGCCCACATTGGCTAAGGTGGCATACACGTCTATTCCACATGCTTCCATAGAGGGACGAGCTAAATCCTCAAATTTACAAGGCTGGGTAATGTCGCAAGCTTTACAGAGATTGCACGGACCCGAAGCCATGCCGAAAGCTTTGTAATATCCGTCCAGGAAGGCTTCCCTTTCCAAAGAAGCTATATCTTTTCTCATTTTCCGCCGCTGTCTTCTTTCGGTTTCTTTAGGTTGCGGATGAATGTCATAGATCATGATCAAAGCTTTGGAATAGTATTCCAGCATCTTTCGAGTATGCTCAGGCGTAGGAGAAAATGGTGGGCAAGTCAGACAGGTCCCATAACGGTTACATCCATATTGGCACTTGAGCCTGACCCACTCTGCGGTCACCACGTTCTTGGGATGAATTATTTTTGCCCAAGAGACGCCTCCCTTTTTTGCTTTTTCAAGATATTTTTTCATAGCAACCGAATCAAGTTATTTACCATTATCACCCTCCCCCTACCCCCTCCCATCAAGGGAGGGGAATTTCTGAAGTCCCCTCTCCCCCATGTAGTGAGCTTGTCGAACCTATTGTGGGAGAGGGCTGGGGAGAGGGGGATGCAAACTTATTTCTTTCGTTTCGGATCAGTTGCCCGGATGGGCAAATGATTTACGCAACACAAGTGTTGCTACTCCAATGCTACCTTTTATAACACTCGATAAATCTCCTCAATGATCTGTCATAGGTTCTCTCCACATCTTCTGGGAAAAAGCAGGCGGGAAGCTCTTTCATCCGCCAGTGATATTGTATACACTCGCAACAGATGCCTTTACGACTGCAAGGCTCATAAGTGCAGGTGCAGTTTTTCAGGTTCTTCTCGATGCTACAATCTCTCTTGGACATCAGACCTCCGCTATTTTCTCTTGAATTATATGATATTCTTTTTGATATGTCATAAAAGAGGCTTGTAACTTTCTAATAATGTCATGTCAAGTAGAATTTCATATTACTCACCCCTTCTCTTCATAAGAGAAGGGGTCGGGGGATGAGTTCAACATGGCATATTATCGAACTCACCCTAAATCCCTCTCTTGAGAAGAGAGGGACTTATATGATATCCTTCTTGATATGTCATAAATAATAGAAAGCAATGTCCAAAAAAGGAGGTTTGTAACTTTTCAATAACCTCATACCGAGCAGAATTTCATATTCCTTGTCTTTCTGTAAACCACCGTTTCCTACAATACCACAAAAATATTGAAAAGATTATAATCACCAATGCAAAAATTAGCAAGGCATTTCCTAAACCAAATTTGTCCACAAAGCTTCCTAAAAAAGGAGCGGTTACGGCAAAAACCAAATTCCCCGCCATGCTTTGAACCGAGAGCATGGTCGCCCTTATGTCGGAAGGTGCCAAGCGATTCAGATAGTTCTTTAATATGGGCTCATGGGTGGCCATGGAAGCTTGCTGGAGCAAAATAAAACAGATGCTCCATAAAAACAAAAATCTGCTCATCAATATAAAGGAGATAATAACCAAAATCGGCATGAAAAGAAGGGTTAAATTCTCCTTTAGGGTTTTCTCGATTTTATCCGCATATTTGCTGACCAAAGCGGCAAATAAATGAAAAGAAGCAAAGACCACCCCAAACAAAGAAAGTGGGACCCCCACTTCTTTCATATAAGGCTGATAGGTCCAAAAACCCAATCTGGTAGCTAAAAAGACTAAAGAGAAAAAAAGCACCAGCCACAATATTTTTTTCTCATCCAGCATCAGATTAAAACTTCTTATTATCTCATGGTAATATTTTTTCCTTTTGTCAAACGTTGAACTTTGAATCATTGAACCTTGAACTATTGAATCTTTCTCAGGACACAAAATTTTTGCTTTTCGGGGTTCAATAAAAGTTAGGGCTAAAAGCCCGGATAAAAAAATAACTATCGAGCTTGCCAGATAGGGCAAAGCTAAATTCACGGTGGCTAATAATCCTCCTATGGGAGCAAATATGGCAAAGGACAAAAGCCTCATGCTGTGCCCGTTCCCTTCAACTTTTTGATATTCTTCTTCCCTTTCCAAATCTTTCAAAGTATCATAGGCTAAGGCGGAATCCGCACCATAAGCAAAAGACATGGAGATCCCGGCTATAATCTCCCCTAAATTAAAAAGAATAAATGAATGCGAAAGGAAAATCAGAAGATAGGCAAACGAATGACAGAAGGAGCCAATAACTAAAGATTTTTTCCTGCCGAACCTATCCGCTAAGGCACCGGTGGGGACTTCGGATAAGACTTTGGCAAAATAATAAAAGCTTTGAAGAATCATTATCCGGGAGAAAGACAAGCCCCTTTGCTCGTAGAATAAGACCATTATGGCTATATGGAAGAGTGCGAATTTGGTCAGCCGGTACCAGTAGAATTTGGGGATATTTTTTTCCATTTAGTGTTTGCTCAGTTAGACAACGCACTGCACTTTTTTGGGTTTCGTCTTGAAAGGTTATGGTTTAGATTCGCTTCGCTCACTACAAGTCGGTTAGGTATCGTCCTAAAAAGTCATCGTATTCGTTTATCGTCTAATAAAATACGTTGGACGAAACCGATAGACGCCTCACGATACGTAGCCGAAACTCAAACCGCCAACCATAAACATAGAAAATCTTTTTTTATAGATGGAGCACTAAAAGACCTTTACCGAAATTCCGGTAAGTCTTTCTGCTTTTTTCGCGATCTCCTTTAGCTTCTCTTTTCCCACCAATTTCAGAGTTTGATCTGCTGAAGGTCGGTCAATGGAATAAATCTGAACCTCTCTGGGTTTGATATAATCTAACCTCTCAATCCATTGTTCAATCTCCCCATTCTCAAGGTTGTTTGTTTCCCCATCCATAAAAACGCTTTGAATGATTATGTCATCCAGATTCTTCAGATTCTCAACTATCTCTTTATATTTGATATTCTTATGAGGACGATTGATTTTTTGAAAAGTTTTTTCAGAGCCACAGTCCAGCTTCATTATCCTCTCATCTAATTGCTTCAAACCTTCTATGGCGTTGCATCTTCCCAGACAAGCTGAATTTGACAGAACAGCCAGCCTCGCCCGGGGAACATATTTATTTCGCAATTCTGAGGCGACCTCAACCATCCGGTCAAACTGGGGATAGAGGCACGGTTCGCCATTCCCGGAAAAAGTGATATAATCGACATCTTGACCACGTTTCAGCCAACTCTCCAATGCCTCTTCGAGTCCCTCCATCGTAGGCAAATCATCCATATACGCAGAAGCATTATCCGTGTGCGCTAAAGTCCAGCCATACTGACAATAAATACAATTGAAGGGACACAATTTATAACTGATAGGCAAAAGATTGATGCCCAAAGAAGGTCCTAACCTTCTGGATTTGATCGGACCATAAATTATTCCTTCTTGTAATTTTAAAGTCTGCATCTTCTCTCCTAAGATTATGGAAGCACCAAATTGCTTACTTAATTACGGGTCAATTTAAATATGATTTAGAATTTGTCAACAAGCAAAACCTCCAATTTTTGGAATTAGAATTCAATAAAGGATATTGGGACTCATTAAATAAAAGGAAGCTTGGCTGTTAGAAAATCTTTCTCTCAACTTGTCTTTTAGGCAAAACCCAATCTATATTGCCACAGTTTTTCAAAAATTTAACCAGAAACAACATTGATGAAGGGTGATAAGATGGGGGATTTTGCCTATAGTTTTATCTTTTTTCCTTCTAAAACAGGAATAATCAAACTCTTTTGATTCTTGGAGAGCTTTGGTTAACTATCAATATTTTAACAGCTTACCAAACCTAAAAGGCTGGTCAAAGATATTTTGGGGTGTGGCACTCTTTTTGCAACTTTCCCCAAGCGGTAGCAAAAAAACTAAAAACGGAGACTTAAACATGTTAAGAAAAATAAGACGATTCCTTCTCGTGATTCATCCCAGGGGAAGTAAAGGACTCAGCATGATAGAAGTGCTGGTGAGCATGATCATATTTGCAACCGGGCTTTTGATGTTGGCTCCCTTAATCATAACCTCCCTAAGGGGAAACGAATGGGCGGATATGACCACCAAAGCCGCTCATAATATTCACGCAAAAATCGAGGGAATAAAAAATACTCATGATTGGACTTCAGGTCAGGATAATCCTCAGGGAATGACCAGAACTTGGACCGTAGAGGGTTATGGATCATTTTTGAAGAAGATAGTGGTGAAGATGACCTGGGTGGATAAGGATAACACTCTGCACCGTGATAGCATCATAACTTATGAATCTTTTAACTAAAGGATGTTAGAATGAAAAACTCCTGCCATAAGAATCAAAGGGGAATGACTCTGGTTGAACTATTGGTGGCTTTGGTAGTATCTGGGGTAATCGTCTCGGCAGGCTATGGCATCTATTTGGCTCAACATGAGGGTTGGATCATTCAGGAACAGGTCACCAATATGCAGCAGAACGCTCGAGTCGCTATGCACGAATTGGAGAGTAGAATCAGAATGGCGGGATACGGTCTGCAGGGGGGAATAGACCCTATATATGCCAAAAACACTAATCCGGACACCATAACCGTTGTATTCCAAAACGAAATCAACTGCGAAGCCACCATCGAACAGGCCATGCCCGAGAAAAGTGCTGAGCTGAGCTGCGATGGGCATGATGTCAGCTGTTTTAAGGAAAATACCTGGGCCTACATCTACGATCCTTCTGCGG
>Ga0315279_10011094_pt1 | contig 10476 bp, 11 predicted proteins | sample YL17G06_20_MG_FD_203694 | JGI IMG/M metagenome (GOLD analysis project Ga0315279, IMG submission 203694) | Sediment microbial communities from Yellowstone Lake, YNP, Wyoming, USA - YL17G06_20 | ecosystem: Environmental > Aquatic > Freshwater > Lake > Sediment | place: USA: Wyoming | collected...
GTTCGGTTCGCGGGTATGTCGCTGCCAAGGGCGGAGTAGTGTACGGATTAACTAACCCGCTTAACTACAGGCGATTCTTTGCCAATGTCTCCATCCCATTCAAGGTGATACCCACAGCGGCAAGACAAGCTCTGGCCAGGGCGGCTACATATGCTCTAGCTGAAGTTGGGCATATGTTCCGATACCTGAATGGCCATACCGGCAGCAATGCCGCGCGGGCCAATTACGCGGAGGCACTCCGACAGATCAACACGGTAAGGGGTGCCGTCGTCAAGTGTCTCAACTGGATGGCTGGCAAAGGCATTACCTCGTCGCTCACACTGTCGGCCTTTGGCGATAGCTGGAAGATAGTGGGTTCGCGGGTATATGGGTTCTCGATTGATGCAAGTATTGGCAACACGGGATCCTTGTCGTACTCTGGTGAGTACTACGTTCATCTTGCAACATTATCGTAGCTCCCACTAGGGAGGCGCTACTGAGGACAGAAAGCCAGTGCGAAAGGCTTGTCAGTGTTATTCCCAACAATAGAGGCAAAGTGATAGTGAATGAGGTCAGTTCACAAAATGGCAGAAAGAAGTCCGGTCAAAGGGACTTGGGAATCCCGCATTGGGTTAGGGCATGCCATATATGTGGCATCATCCTTACAGTGTTGGGGTTCGGGCTGAGTATGTGCGTGAATGGGTTTACCTTTCCATTGTTCCCGTCAACCGTGGAATTGCCATCGTCACGCATTCATGCCATAGCTCTGGACAGTCAAGGGCGTATATATACTTACTCACAGTATACATATCGACTTCAAGTATACTCGCCACAAGGCGAGTTCATCCGAGGGTTCTCTAGCCATGGCCTGAGTGCATGTCGGATTGACTCGCAGGGGCATCTTCGCGGTGTAGGCGGCAACTGGGTGTTCACGTATACTTTGGATGGTGATCTGCTGAGGAAGGAACGATACGATCCGGATGTTCATGGCGAGGAGTTCTACGCAAGAGGGGACGAGAGGATTACGGACGCTTCTGGCAATACATACGGGGTGATGCCATGGCCGATGATATGGCCTCGTGTGGAAAAGGTGTCTTCCAGCGGCAATAGAGTAATTGTCATCTCTCAGCCATTGTGGATGTGGTTAATTCAGTCCCCGTTTCCAGTGTTTGTCTATATATTCTGTGGCATTGGCTTGTATTGGACCTGGTATTTCGTTGAACGTAGATACAACAAAAGGTTCGTGGCTATCGGGTGTGACAAGAGCGATGTTGTCAAGAAAGGATAAACCATGGCTAAGGCAGTCGAGAAGAGCGAGGAGGTGACGAGTGTGGCGGATCGGGCATCCGATGACGTTCAGGATCAGGCCCGGCGACAGACGGGCCAGCGGCAGATGCGTTTGCGCGTGGACGAGCGGGAGATGTCTACCAGCTACGCCAACGCCTTCCGGACCAACGGCACGGCCGAGGAGGTGATGGTGGACTTCGGATGTATATGGGGACACCATACTCTCACCGCTCTACGTAGGCCGGCCGGAGGTCGTGCCCTGCCCGGGTGATATACCCGGTTCAACCCATTCCCAGCGCCTTCTTGCCCTTGCGGATGTTCTCGATGATCTTGAGGTGTTGGGGGCACTTAGTCTCGCACTGGCCGCACTCGATGCACTTGCTCAGGTCGTCGGTCACGCTGCTGTGGGGGTACTGCGACCACAGCCAGTCCTCCAGGCGCCCGGCCTCCACGCCGTAAACGGCGAAGTCTCTCATCGCCGGCATGAACCTGTGCGGGTTGACGCCGCTGGGGCACTCCTTGCAGTACCCGCAGCCGGTGCAGAAGTCGCCCTCCAGGAGCTTCGCCGAGTCCATCGCGGCCATCAGGCCGCGGCGGAACGGCTCGTCCAGCTTGTCGGCGCCCTCAAGGGCCTTGAGGTTCTGGTCGACCTCGGCCGCCGCTCGGAAGCCGACAATGGCGGCGGTGATGTTCTTGTTGGCCAGCAGGAAGCGAAGGGCGCCATAGCTGGCGGCCCCCTGGCCGTCTTCCTTCCTTCCCGCGACCTGCCCACCCGCCGGAGGCGAGCCGGCGTCGCCGCCGCGCAGGAAGTTCAGCGCCGGGTGCCCGGCCAGGCCCAGTACCCCGCCGGCAAGGGGGTTCATGATGATTATCCCCACGCCGTGCTCGCCGGCGTACTTGATCTGCTCCTCCTCCGTGCGCTTCATCAGGTTGTAGGAGACCGTCGCCGAGACGAACTCCCCGCAGTCCACCGCGGCCCTGAACAGCTCCGGCGGGCCGTGGAAGGTGAACCCCGCCCCGTGCCGGACCAGCCCCTCCTTCTGCGCCTTGCGGACGCCCGCGAGCCAGCCGCCCTTGCCCAGCGCGTCGTCCAGCGTCTCTTGCCTCTGGAGCCCCCAGAGCTGCCAGAAGTCGAAGTATTCCAGGCCCATCCGCGCCAGCGAGCCGTCGATGGCCTGGCGGACTTCGTCGGCCTTGGCCGCCTTGCCGAAGCCGGTCTTGTCCGAGACGTATATCTCGTGGCGCCGCGGCCTGACCGCCTCGGCCGTCCATTCCTCGCTCCGGCCGTTGCAGTAGCCCGTGGAGGTGTCCACGTAGTTCATGCCGGCGTCGATGCCGCGGTTGATGACGTCGCGGCAGGCCTCCGCGCTGGGCCATCGCATCGCCCCGAAGCTTATCGCCGAGATCTCAACGCCGCTGCCGCCAAGCTTCCTGTAGATCATGGCTTGCACTCCAAAGCCGCTTGCCCCCGCCGGGGCCTTCGGCCCGGCCTGACCGGCTCGTTACGCCTGCCTGAAACCGTCAGTATAGCCCTTCGACGCGCCCGAAACCAGCCCGGTTGCGGCCGAGACAGGGGGTATAGTATAGGCGTCTGGGTCCACAGGATCGGCCATGCAGAAACGCGACGTGATCCGCCTGGTGCTGGAGGGGCGCAAGCCGCCCTACGTGCCGTGGTCGTTCGGCTTCACGCTGGAGGCCCGGGCCAAGCTCCAGGCCTTCTATGGCAGCGGGGACCTGGAGCCCCTCCTCCAGCCGCACATGCTCGAACTGGGCGATTCGATCGGCTACTTCACCGACCTGGGCGGCGGGCGCGTGCGCGACGTATTCGGCGTGGTCTGGGACCGCACCGTGGACAAGGACATCGGCAACGTGGTCGGCTGCGTGCTGCCGGAGGCGACGCTGAACGGCTACGAGTTTCCCGATCCCGTCGATCCGCGCGTCTTTGACGCCATCGACGGCAAGATCGGCCGCCGGCCGGACCTGTTCCGCGTGTTCTCCATCGGCTTTTCGCTCTACGAGCGGGCCTGGACGCTGCGGGGCATGGAAAACCTGATGATGGACTTCATCGAGCACCCCCGGTTCGTCCACGAGCTGCTGGACCGCATCACCGAGTGCAACATGGCGGCCGTCGGCGAGGCGCTGAAGCACGACATCGACGCGATCCACTTCGGCGACGACTGGGGCCAGCAGATCGGCCTCCAGATGGGGCCGCGGATCTGGCGCGAGTTCATCAAGCCCTGCCTGGGGCGGATGTACGGCCAGGTCCGCCGCGCGGGCAAGTTCGTCTCCATACATTCCTGCGGCGACGTGGACGAGTTGTTCGACGAGCTGATCGAGATGGGCCTGAACCTGTTCAACCCCTTCCAGCCGGAGGTGATGGACGTCCCCAAGCTTCTGGCGGCATACCGCGGCCGCCTGGCGTTCCACGGCGGGCTGTCGCTCCAGAGGACGCTGCCCTTCGGCACGCCTCAGGACGTGCGAAACGAGACCCGCCGCCTGATCGACCTGGGACGCCAGGGCGGCTACATCCTCTCGCCGTCCCACGCCGTCCAGGGCGACGTGCCGCTGGAAAACATGCTTGCCTTCATCGACGAGGCCAGGAACCAGCCGGGATTCCTGGGCGGCAAAGAACAGTAACAGCTCTCCGGAAGAAACGGCGGCTGCCCTACGGGGTAAACCGCCCCACTAGCCTAACGGGCAGACCAGGGGACCGGCTCACCGCTCCCGATGCCGTCACCTCCCCACGCGACCCTCAATCGAACGCGATCCCGGGGATATTCGTTACGATTCTTCTGACTCGTCTGAAAGCGAACGAGAACGCGCTTGCCAAGGAGACGACCGATATGATCCAGATCCACCAGGACGGCATGTGTTTGGAGATGGCTGCAAATGCGCCCACGAGGGAAAGTACAGATAGCTGGACCATAGCAACGACCTCAGCGTGCATCTTGGAGTGGATGGCATAGGATGTCCTTCGGCCTCCTTCGGCCCGGGCTCGCTCCAGTTGGCAGTAGAAGCTCCAGAACGGGCTCCGGCCCGACCAGCCCGTGCCCCTTTTCTCTACCAGGCGAGCTAGTGTAACTGTGCGATCGCTCGGCTGAGGCAACCTGTTTCTTGTCGGGTCGAAGTAACGCCAGGCCGCAGCGGCTTGAAACAGATCTGCAACGTGGGTACTGGCCGCATTGCCTATCAGACCCACTGCCCAGCCGCCAACCAGGAGGAGCAAAGCCGGGGAGGCTTGCCATACGTCCGGGCCGATCATCCCGATGCTGCGCAAATAGGCCAGAAAAACCGCGCCCGGGATGACGCGTACATAGAAGTCATACCAAAGGTGCGGTGGGTCCAAGTTCGCCGTAATCACTATCCTGATCTCCTCTACGCCGACGGTGCATGGAGACTACCCGATTCCATACTACTTGTACGTTTCCGAGGTTACCTGGTCCGGGTTCTCGGCGAGGTTCGCCATCATCGCCAGGGCCTCTTGCGGGTCGAGGCGGCCGTCCTTGTTCACGTCGTAGGCGTTGTACCTCGTCGCCAGCTCCTTCTTGAGCCCCGACGTGAGTTGGGATATCTCCGCGTCGCTGTATCGCCCGTCGTGGTCCTGGTCGAAGCGGTCCACGAACTTGTCGGCCCATCCTTCAATTCCCGTCTGGACCTGCCGGAAGTACCGGAGGCGTTCCTGGGGGCTGACCTGCCCGTCGCCGTCGGCGTCCATCTTGTCCTGAGCAGCCGTCATCCACTGCATGGCCGCCTCGCGGAACTGCCCGCGGTAGTCGTCACGCTCGCTGTCGCTCACCCGGCCGTCGCCGTCGGCGTCCATGGCCCGCTGGCTGAGCGACTGGAACAGCCCAGTCACCTGCTTGCCGAACTCGGTCGATGCCTCCCGCTCGGCGTCGTCGAGCGTACCGTCGCCGTCCCTGTCGAAGAGCTTCAAGCCGATCCTGCCGGCCAACCCGCCTCCGAACAACGCGGTCCGGCCGGGCCCACCTGGACCCGCCTGCTCGCCTGGCCGGGCGGACAGGTCGGCCGCGGGCCGGCCCGCGGCGGCGCCCATCGCCTGGAGGGCCGCGCGTCGCTCCTCGGCGGAGAGCCGGCCGTCGCCGTCGGTGTCGAATCGCTGGATCATCCTGTCCTGCCATTGCTGGCGAAACGCGGCTGCGGCCTGCCGGCGCTCCTGGTCCGAAAGGACGCCGTCGGCGTCGGCGTCATACCTGGCCAACGCTTCCGGGGAGATGAACTGCGCCGGGGCCGATGCGGCCTGGCGGGCGTCGGCCAGTCCTTCCAGGGTGATCTTCCCAGCCGCCAGGGCCCTGTTGGCCCCATCGCGTTCGCCGCGGATCAGTTTGCCGTCCTTGTTGGCGTCAAACGCGGCGAGCACCTTGGCGCGGAAGGCCTGGCGGTAGGCGTCGACCTCCAGCCAGTCCAGCTTCCTGTTGCCGTCCTTGTCGTAGCGGAGCATCGAGCTCCACTTGTCGAATGGTCTGACGAATCCGTTCTTACCGGCGGCGTCCGCGGCGAACTCGTTCTGGTCCATCTCCAGGTCGATGCCGGCCGCCTTGAAGAACTTCTCGCGCTCCTTGCCGGCGCGGTACGGGTCAACCGCGCTGTCACACAGGTCCGGCAGGAAGACCGATATCGCCGGGCCAGTGGCAGGGGCCGTGGCCGGAGCCGTCGCGGGTTGGGAGGCGGGCTGTCCATAGGAGGACGCCGAACAGATCGCCGCCAGGATCATTGCCGTCGCCAGAGCCTTCATTTTGCCTTGTGCCCTTGCTGTCCGGCCGGCCGGACGCTGTCCCTTGTGGGCATGCCGCCGCGCCGCCGGTAATGCGGCGCATGCGATGCCCGCATGCAGGACAATTCTAGCTTAGCCGCGTCGGCAAAGCCACGGCTCCGCGCACAAGCTAAGAGCCCCTGTTGCTCCGTTGGGAACCTTACACGGCACGTCTGAGGATCATCAGGCCATGGGCCAGGACCCGCGGCAGGGGCTGGCGATTCCGGGCTGCATCTCATCCGGCCTGACGGGCCTGGAGGGCTCGCCGGTCCGCCGGTCAGAGGGAAGCCTCGACCTCCCTTAGCAGGTGGTCCATGTCCACCGGCTTGGTGAGGCAGGCTCTGGCCCCCATCTCCAGGACCTTCTGGATGCTCTCGTCCGACGGGTAAGCGGTCATCGCCACGACCTCGGTCGACCTGGTGGCCTGCTGGGACCTGACCAGCCGGCAGACCTCCACGCCGTCAATGCCGGGCATGCGCAAGTCGAGTATGATCACGTCCGGGTGAAGGGTGGCCACGATGGCGCCGCTGTGGAAACCGTCGTGCGCCTCCATGACGTCGAACTCCGGATGCTTCACCTTGATGGCCTGAGCGATCAGCCTGGTTATGGTGGGGTTGTCGTCCACGACCAGAATGCAAACCGGCTTGGCCTGGAGCTCCCCGGGGATCGGCATCTTGTGCTCGCGGAGAAACGCGATCAAGTCCTCCGTGCTGACCCTTCTGTGGCCGCCAGGCGTCCTGTGAGCCTTCAGAAGCCCCTGATCGATCCAGTTGGCCACCGACCCCGGGTCAACATGGAGCATCCGGGCTATCGCAAATGTCGAAAGGTTCTTCCTCATGGCGGACCGCCCAAGGCGAGTGCGGCTGCTCCTTACTTAGCGCCCTCGCCTCTTGCATGCACTACTGTTCGGTCGGTCGGTAAAGCCAGTCTTCGCCTTATTGCAGGAATTGCGATTGTTCCGAGTTTTGGCTGCATCCTACAGCACTACCAAGTCTTAAGACATCTTACGCCAAGCTTGAGGTGAACGCAATGCCATTTCTAGGGTTTTTTGGAGACGCGTAAAGGTCCGTCAGATAGGGAGCTATAGGGTAATGAGCACGTCGGCACTCAGATTTCTGCGCGGTTATTACCGGCCGTTCGGCTGACAGTTTCACTAGCCGGGACCGAGAGCCTAGAGCAGCTTGAATTTGTTTGGCGCCATGGGCGTCTCGCCGCTGTGTCGCAGGTCCGTCTCGTGCAATACCTTCCACGGCCAAGATGCCCGTGCCACGTAACCAGACAATCTTAAACTGCTATAGGCATTCACGTCCGGCTGAGATACTCCGGCGTGGCGGCTTGTATCTCGGTGGCGATGTTCCGCTCCAGATCGGCGTCTCGGCCAAGATCAACCTGTCCGCTTGGCTCCTCGCCGCCGCTCTCCAATGGCTGGGGCCTCTTGTTGGCGGAGCCGGACAGTTTGAAGAGGTCTATGGCGTCGGTGACGTTGGATATCTGCATCTCAGGCAGATCCGAGCGGCGGGTCCTGATTTCCACGTCGGCCTGGAACGTCTTGGGGTCGCCGCCGACGGGCGTGATGGTCACCTTCGCCTGCCTGTAGATGGTCTGTACCGTGCTCTCGGCCAGGGCCTGGCCCGTGGCGGCGTCGTGCCGCCAGAACTCCGCGACGCACTTGCCCGTCATCGGCCGGGTGAGCATCAGCCCGGCGCGCCTGTCCTCGCTATCCAGCTCGAAGGAGTACTTCAGGAGAACGTGCCTGCTGGCCTGCCAGATGGCCTCGAAGTTGCGCTGTTCGGCGGTGAGCTGTTGAGGCGGGCCCACGGGCTCCGTGTGCCGCGCGCAGGAGGACAGTGCCGTCAAAACCAACGCAAGTGCCAGCAGGGCCGCGGACGTTCTCATGGGATGGACCTTATTTTCAGCTTATTCGGCCGCCCGGGTCGCCGGGCGGAGGTATTGTATCCTATTGTCAATATGGAACAAGAGCTTGGCTCCCTCACCCGCAAGCTGGCCTGCATGACGGCCCAGCATCAGTGTCCCGAGCCCCGGCCTCTCGCCCCGAGGCCGGGGCGGCTCTTTTTTGTCGGGTCCCCGGCTCAAGGCGTGGCATCGCGTCGGCCGCGCCGGGGCTATATAATCGCCGCCGGCCTGCCGCCGTCGGCTGGCTTCCGACGGGCTGGCCGGGACCCACGAAGTGCGGATCATCGCCGGGCAATTCAAAGGCCGCAACCTCCTGTCGCCTCCCAGCGGAGGCCCGACCAGGCCGATCACCGGCATGGTCAAGAAGTCCCTGTTCGACATGCTGGCCAGCCGCCTGGGGGGGGCGGTTGTGCTGGACCTGTACTGCGGCACGGGCACGCTCGGGCTTGAAGCGCTGTCCCGCGGGGCCGCCCAGTGCTTGTTCGTGGAGCGGGACCCGGCGACCGTCGCCCGGCTCAGGCGCAACATAGAGGCCGTGGGCGCCGCCGGCCGCTGCACCGTCCGGCAGGTGGACGTGGAGAAGCGCCTGCCCGGCCTGCTGAAGGCCCTGGCCGGCAAGGTGGACCTGGCCTTCGTCGATCCGCCGTACGCCGGTGCAAGACGGTGGGATTGGCAGGCGGCCGAAAGAGCGATATTCCAGCCGATCGCCTTGAGCCTTTCAGCCGACGGGTTGGTCGTGCTCCGTTTGCCCGCCGACGTGTCGGCGCCCCAGCAGCTCAGCGGGCTTCAGGCGCGGCGCACGCGGCGCTACGGCGACATGATTGTCACGATCCTCGCGAAGGCCCCGGAGGACGCGGCGAGCTGAGCCCCGCGGTTCGGCAACGGCGCCGCAACCTGTCCTCGATGCGCGCCGGCCGTGCGCGGGTTTTGCCGCGACGCTGGCGCCCAGCGCGTGTATAACATCCAGGCATGGCCGGAGCAGCCGACAAGTCCACCGCGCTGTGGGTGCTGAAGCGCCTGCGACAGGCGGGCTTCGAGGCCCTCCTTGCCGGCGGGTGCGTCAGGGACATGCTGCTGGGGGTCCGCTCCAGCGATTACGACATCGCCACCAGCGCCACGCCCGAGCAGGTGCGCAGGCTGTTCAACCGGGTGCTGCTGGTGGGGGCCAGGTTCGGCGTGGCGATTGTCATGCGGGCAGGCCCCGGCGGGGCAGGCCGGCAGGTCGAAGTGGCGACGTTCCGCAGCGACGTGTCGTACAGCGACGGCCGCCGGCCCGACGCCGTCAGGTTCTCCGACGCTCGCCAGGACGCCCTGCGAAGGGACTTCACCATCAACGGCATGTTCTTCGACCCCCTGGCCGGCCGGGGCGGCAAGCTGATCGACTTCGTGGGCGGGCGGCAGGACCTGCGCAAGGGCCTCATAAGGACCATAGGCAGCCCCGGCCGGCGGTTCTCCGAGGACTACCTCAGGATGATCCGCGCGGTGAGGTTCGCCGGGAAGCTAGGCTTCAGGATCGACCCGGCCACAGCCCGCGCGGCAAGTAAGCACGCAGCCGACATCGCCGGCGTTAGCGGCGAGAGGGTATTCGACGAGCTGTCGAAGATGCTTTCACACCCCTCCGCCCCGGCCGCCATGCGGAAGCTGGCCGAACTCGGCCTGGCCCAGCGGATCCTGCCTGAGCTGTTCGCGGGCGACCTCTGGCGATGGGCGACCGGGAGGCTGGAGTTGACGGCCGGGCGGGCGGGCAGAGATGCGGGGCTGGGGCTTGGCGCGATGCTGTGCGAGCTGCCCGAGAAGGCCATCCGCGGCGTGACGCGGAGGTGGGGCGCGTCCAACGAGTTGCGGGACGAACTGCGTTACTACAGCCGGCACCTCGGCCAGTGGGCCGCCGCCGAGTCCCTGCCGCTGTGCGACTTCAAGCGCATCATGGCCGGCGGCTGGTTCGCCCGCATGAGGGCGCTGTGGCGCGCGGAGGAGAAGCTTCGCACCGGCGGGCAGGTCCACGCCCGGAGGACCGCAAGGCGCGCCGGGGCCGTGCCGCCAGGCAGCGTCTGGCCGGCTCCGCTTGTCACCGGCGACGACCTGAAGGCTCTTGGGCTGTCCGAAGGTCCCGCCCTCGGGCGAATGCTCCGCCTGGTCTACGACGCCCAGCTCAACGAGGAGTTCTCGACCCACGACCAGGCTATGCGCCTGGCCCGCCAGACGATGGATTCGGCGCGGGCGTCGGGGCAATAGAACATTTCAGGTCGGATGTGCCGGTCCCTCCCGTGGGGCGCCCCGGCGGAACGTTCCGCTTGCCGGGATACAGGGCCAAGATGGCCCTGAGACTCACGGGCAAGATGCCCGTGCCACTGGTACATGCGTGTGTGAACTGCCCTGGAAGCGGCTTCAAGACCTTTGCGGCAGAGCTTCAGAGCAGTTCACGGTTTGTCGTAGCATGGCCGTCTCGGCTATGAGTATCATGGGCGTCTCGTCCGTGCGAACGGGCAGGCACGGCCAAGATGGCCGTGCAACTCACGGGCAAG
>Ga0315279_10011095_pt1 | contig 10475 bp, 4 predicted proteins | sample YL17G06_20_MG_FD_203694 | JGI IMG/M metagenome (GOLD analysis project Ga0315279, IMG submission 203694) | Sediment microbial communities from Yellowstone Lake, YNP, Wyoming, USA - YL17G06_20 | ecosystem: Environmental > Aquatic > Freshwater > Lake > Sediment | place: USA: Wyoming | collected...
CCGCGCGCGGCTGGGCGGTAATGGTGAACAGGGTGGGATCGAGCGAGAATCCCATGCCGCCGCCGACCGAGATGGCCAGTTGATCTTTCTCCACCAGCCTCTGGTAGATGCGGGAGCTTTGCCCGCTGAGCAGGATGATCTGCAACGCGCGCAGCGGGTAGTAATCGGGGTGCGCGGTCTCGGGAATGTGCCAGGCGCACATCAGGATGGGAACCTGCGCGAATTTTTCCAGGCGCAGGCGCCGCTCCCCGCTCTGCTCCGGCTCCTTGGTGCGCACCGGCGGCGGCGGGTCGCGCGGCGGCAACACTCCGATGTATTGCTCGGCCAGCGCCACGAAGCTCTTGGGCTCAACCGCCCCGCTGACCACCATGATGGCGTTGTTCGGGGCGTAGCCCATTCGGAAGTAGGCTTTGAGGTCCTCGATGGTCCAGCTTTCGATGTCCGACATCCAGCCGATCACCGGCCAATGGTAGGGATGGGCGGTAAAAGCGGCGGCCCACAGTTGCTCGTTGAGCGCGCCGTAGTTGTTGGCTTCCACGCTGGTCCGCCGCTCGGAGGCCACCACACCCCGCTCCGACTGCACCATCTTGGGGTCGAAGTCGAGGTTGGCGATGCGGTCCGCCTCCAGGTCGAAAATCAGCTTCAGGGCCGTGGCCGGAAACCAGTCCTGGTAGACGGTGGCGTCCTTGCCGGTGTAGGCATTGTTGCTGCCGCCGGCGTCCTCCATCACGCGATCGAAGTCCCCGGGGCCGTACTTCTTCGCCCCGTTGAACATCATGTGCTCGAAGAAGTGCGAGATTCCGGTGGTCCCCGGGCGCTCGTTGCGCGCACCGATGCGATAGAAGACGTAGAACGCCACGTTGGGAATGGAGTGGTCCTCGTGGATGATCACCTTCATCCCGTTCTTCAGCGTGTGCGTCTCGACGGGTATGGTTTGGGCGGCACAGAATGCGGCAAGCAGCAGAATCAGCGCCGGCGCGGCCAGGCGCCGGCGTTTCTGGAACGGCATGACAACCTCCACGCGGAGTCTATTAGCGTAGCACCGAACCGCACCGGCCGTTTGGTGCCTTTGTGATGATTCCTCAAATGTGAAACTCGATGATGTCGCCGTCTTCGATTACGTAATCGCGCTGCACCATCTGCCCGTCGAACTTGCCGTGCCCCCAGATCCGCGCGAACTTGAGCTGCACGGCGAAGTCCTTGTGAACATGCTCGGCGGCGTTCATGGCCGTCGAGCCGCGCCGGAGCACGTAAGGCGCTTCCAGCTCCGGCTTCTTGCCCGGCGCCTTGGTGAACACGCGCACCACGCCCATCAGGTCGAAGACGGCGCGGCGAAACTCGTCCAGGCCGGCGCCGGTTTCGGCGGAGACGGCGAGCATCGCGTAGCGGTCGCCAAACAGGTCCTTCAAAGCAATGAAATTGTCGGCGGCGTCCGGCAACTCGGCCTTGTTGGCCGCCAGCAGCGTGCGCTTGGCCATCCAGCCTGGCTCCAGGCCGGCCGCCGGCGGCGGCCCAAGCACAATGCGGTGCTTCTCCATGAGCAGGCGGGTGTTCTCGACCTCTTCCAGCAAGTCCGCCGCCGACAGATCCACCACCAGGACGGCAACGTCCGCCTGCCGCACCAGCGTGGGCACCCAGCTCTCCATGAATTCTTCGGACAGCGGCGGCAGATCGAGCAGTTGAAACTGCACGTTTTCGAAAACCATCATGCCGGGCGTGGGAAGCCGGGTGGTGAAGGGGTAATCGGCCACTTCCGGCTGCGCACGAGTCAGTTTCTTGACCAGCAGGGATTTGCCCACGTTCGGCGCTCCCACCAGCGCCACCTGCCCGGCGCCTTCTTTGTCGATGTGGTAGAAGGGGAGGGCGTGGGCCGCTCCGCCCTTTTTCTGCGTCTCGCTGCGCAGCTTCGAGATGCGCCGCTTGATGTCCCCCTGCATCTTCTCCGTCCCCTTGTGCTTGGGGATGGTGGAGAGCATCTCTTCCAGCGCTTCCAGCTTCTCACGGTTGGCCCGGGCGGCCTTGAAGCGCTGCTCGGCAGCCATGTATTCGGGGCTGAGGTTCGCGGGCATGGGAATCGGACCGTGAGCCAGGGGAACGTGCTAATGGTAGCCCACGGTCGCCCGGCAGGCAACGACAGCGGATCGCGCCTGACTCTCGTGCTGGTGGCAGCCAAGAGTGCAGGAGGTTCTTGAACAAGCGGCAGGCAACCGACAAGTGCGGGCTTCAGGAACGGGGTTCGAAATCCGGATCCCGGCCTTCAGCGGGCACGCTCCGGGCCCAGCTCTATCTGCGTCCTACTTTGTCTGCAGCGAACACGGGTTCGCCGCCGACGATTGTTTCGAGCACTCTTATATCGCGGATGTCCGCCGGAGGAATGGTCAGTGGGTTGCGATCGAGTACCACGAAATCGGCCCGCTTGCCGATTTCCATCGATCCTGTTTCTGTTTCCTGGAAATTCTGCCAGGCCGCGTCGCTGGTGACCGCGCGCAACGCTTGCATTACAGAGATGCGCTGCTCGGGCCCCAACAGCTTGCCATCGCGCGTGTGGCGGTTGACCGCCGCCCACACCGACATCAGCGGGTTGACGGGCGTCACCGGCGTATCGTCGTGCAGGGTGAAGCGGATGCCGCGGCGAAGCGCCGAGGACAGCGGGCTGATTCGCGCCCCGCGCTCCGGGCCGAGAAAGATATCGCGGTGCCGGTCGCCCCAGTAATACACGTGCCCGACGAAAAATGACGGCGTTACGCCCAGTTCCTTCATCCGGTCGAGCTGGTCCTCGCGCGGCGTTTGGCAATGCTCAATACGGTGCCGGGCATCGGGGCGCGGGAATTCGCGTTGCGCTTCCTGGTAGGCGTACAGCACGTCGTCGATGGCGGCGTCGCCGTTGGCGTGGATGCCTATCTGGTAGCCGGCCCGGTGGAACTGCTTCACCATCTCGGCCAGTTCCTGGCGCGAGTGGCGCGCATAGCCGCAATAGCCGGTCTTGCCTTCGGGTTGCTGATAATAGGGCGCAGAAAGATAGCCGGTATAGCCCTGAATCGAGCCATCCTGGAAAAGCTTTACGGCGCCTGGCTTGATCCGCTCCCGCGGCGTGTCGCCGAACCAGTCATTGATGGCAGCCATCGAAGCAGGCGGCGACGAGCCGAGCGAAAGCATGGTCACTACGCGCAAGTGAAGCATGCCGGCGGCCAGGGCCTTGCGCAGGTCGGCGACCGCGCCTCGCCCCGCGCCGGCGACCACGGCGGTGGTAACGCCCTTGGAAATGTAGTCGGCATCGGCCCAGCGAATCGTGGTCACGCGCTCCTGCTCGGTCATCGCCGGCGAATGCTGCGAGATGAGCCCGAGGCTTTCCTCAAACACGCCGGTTGGTTCGCCGGTCTTCGGGTCCTTTCGAATCACGCCCGCCTTCGGTTGCGGCGTGTCCTTCGTGATGCCGGCAATTTCCAGCGCCCGGCTGTTCGCCACGCCAAGGTGGCCGGATGTGTGAACGATCCAGATGGGATGATCTTTCGAGGCGCGGTCGAGGTCGTAGCGCGTGGGATGCCGCTTCTCCTTGAGCAGGGTATCGTCATAGCCGCGGCCCAGCAGCCACGCCCCTGCCGGAGTCTGCCCGGCTTTATTCTTCAGTACCTGCACGATGTCTTCGATGCTCTCCATTTTGCCGACCGGCGGGCTGTTCAAATCCAGGCGGCCAACTGCTACGGCTCCGGCGCTCGGGAAGTGATCGTGCGCGGAGTAGAAGCCGGGGAGCATGGTCGCGCCCTTCAGATCGACCACCTTCGTACCGGGCGAAGCCAGCTTGCCTATCTCGGCATTGCTGCCCGCCGCAACGATGTTCCCCTTTCCCACGGCGACGGCCTGCACTGTGCGCCCGGCCGCATCCATGGTCACCACCGTGCCGTTAATGAAGATTTTGTCCGCGGCCTGGGCGAGGCAACAGGACAGCAGGAGAGACAGCATTACAAGTCGATTAGTCATATGCAGCAAACGAGCAAGGCCCTGATTAACCGCAGAGACCGCGGAGAGGCAGAGAGAAACTGGGCGATGTTCTTCTCTGCGCTCTGCGCGCCCTCTGCGGTTGAGTTGCCGTTCCAAGTCTGCCCGTCACGTTCTGGTTAAAAATTAAACCGCAACGAGAATTCGATCACGCGGCTGCCGGGGTTGTTCGTCCCCGCGATCGTGAAGTCGCGATACGACGTAGTGGTCTGGCCGAAGCCTGCACCGATGGTTTGATAGGCGACCAGGCCGAAATAGAAATTCGTCAGATTGAATACGTTCAGCAGTTGAGCGCGAAACTCAATCTCCTTCTTTTCGGCGATCTTCGTCCTCTTGCTGACGCTGAAGTCGTAGTGTTGCTGCCAGGGGCCGTAAAGGAACACGCGGTTGCCGAGTTGGCCGGCCACCGTGGGCGGGCCCACATAAGGCGCGTTGGGATCGAGGTCCTTCAGGCTCCTGCCGCCCACTTCGAATGCGGCCATGGTGTTGTCGATGACCTGCTGCGGCAGGAAGTAGACGATGCCGCCGCCGGTCTTGCGAACGTGGACCATGGACTGGAACTGGCTGGTGGTCATGTTGTGCAGCACCACGCCGCCGTCGGCTTCTACGCCATCGTTGCCGGTGGAGTTCAACACCATGCGGCCGCTGCGAATCAATTCGGGCGTGCCCGATTGAATCCGGGTAACCGCGGCAATTTGCCAGCCCTCGACCACCTTGCCGAGGACCGGCGAGCCGGAGCGGACGAACCGGCGGCCCGGCCCGAACGGCAATTCGTAAATCAGGTTCATCTTAATGTTGTTGCGGATGTCCCACGGCGACGGTCCCTTGTCGTAGCCCGGGTTGCGCAGTGTGGTGGGCTGGCTGCGCGCGCCCGAGCGGCTGGAGAACATGTTGCCCAGCGACTTGGCCCAGGCGTAGCTGCCCTGGATTTGCAGCCCCGAGGCCATGCGGCGCCGCACTTCGACCTGCAGTGCGTTGTAGGTCGAGTGGCCGCCGTTGGTGGTCACCATCGCCGATCCGCTTCCGGTGGTCGGGTTGACGACGAAGAAATTGGCCGGGTAGCCAGCGGACTGCAAGCGGCCCATGCGCGTGGCGTTGAAAGCAATGGCGTCGGCGGCGCGCCCGGCTTGTGCCAAATCCAGGTAGGTTTGCGCGAAAGTTGTGTCGTTCGTCGTACCCCACGCGGTGGAAATGATGGGAAGATTTTTCTGGCCTGGCAGGCCCTGGTTGCCGAAGTTCACCGTGCAACCGGCGGACAGGCGGCCGCCCGCGCAGCGCGAATCGGCAACGCGCGCAATGGCCAGGTTGTTCTGCGCCACCTTGAATTCGTCGAGGAAGCCGTTCTCGATGATGTTCACCTCGTTGAGGTTGAAGCGCCGCCACAGGCTGGTGCCGTGGTTGCCCACGTAGCGGACGTCGAGCACCGTGTTCCGCCTAATCTCGCGCTGGACGCTGAAGTTCCACGATTGCACGTAGCCGGGCCGCAGGTTCGGGGCGTAGTCGTACACGCCGTTGCCGGCAACGACGGGAATCGGGTAGCTGGGATTCGGGTCGTAGCTGCGGGCGGGCAGCGTCGAATCGCGGAACCACACGCTTCCCGGCGCGCCGAATTCGGCGTTGGTACCAGACGCAACGTTCAGAGTGAGCGTTTGTCCCTGGTTGCTCCCCCAGCCGTTCGTCAGGAAGACATCCATGCCCTCGCGCACCGAGGCGATCGAGTAGCCCCCGCGCACGACAACGCCGTGCCGGCCCAGCAGCCACCGCCGCCAGCCGCTGTCATTGGCTGGCGTTTGCCAGGCGAAGCCCAGCGAGGGATCGAAGCTCTTCCAATAGGTGTGCCAGGCGGGCTCGTCGGACCGCGTCGCCAAGAACTGCGGCGGCTTGCCCGGCATGTAGCCGGGCAGGAAAAGGTTGCCGGTGCCGGAGACGCCCCAAAGCTCGTCGTAGCCCACTTTCGAATAGATGCCATTCGTATTGACGTACGGCAGTTGCATGTCCCAGCGGACACCGTAATTGAGGGTCAGCCCCGGCCGGACTTTCCAGGCGTCTTGCAGGTAGAGACCGTACTGGGTCTGGTGTACGCGGTCGATGGCCGGGTACGGACCGTATTGGTGGGTCTTCTCGTCCAGGTTTACCGAGCGGCTGATGGAGGAAACGCGCCCGGTCAGCAGCACATACAACGAGGCGGCGTCGTTGCGGTTCGCAGTGGTGCTGTTCGGAAAATTGGTGGTAGTAAACAGCGAGGTGGCGCCGGTGGCGATGGGGTCGGTGCTCGCGGTGCCGAAACTGATCCCCGGGATCGCGGCGACACCGAGGTTCGAGACGAACATATCGATGCGCGAGAAGCTGCCGCCGAAATTGAACAGGTGGCTGCCACGCGACCAGGTGAGTCCTTCGCTGCCCTGCCAGATGGGCGGATTGCGCCGGTAGTTGCTGGAGCCGGTATAGGGGTTCGTCACCCAGCCGCCGAAGGCCGGCGCGTATCCCTTCCATTGGGCGAACTGGCCGGGGTTGATGTCATCACGCAGCAGCATCGGCCCGCCCAGCGTCCCGAAGCGTGCTTCGCTGGTGATTCGCGGCGTCAACACCGAGCGCACGCTGGCAGCCGCGGAAAAGGCGATGCGCCGCTGCGCGCCCGTCGCGTCGGTACCCAGCACCGCGCCGGTGCCGGGCATGACCGGAACCACGCTGTTCACCACGTCGGGATTGGCCACGTAGCTCTGATAGCGCCAGACGAAGCCCACCTGATGCTTGCTGCTGGCATTCCAGTCGAGCTTCAGGGTGGGCCAGCGGCGATGGTTGTGCCCCGGGTTCTGGAACAGGAAATCGTTGCGGCTGTAATCCGCATACCGGGTGATCCGTTCGCGCAGGGTGCCGGAAGACGGCGTGGCGAGCGAAGCCATCTTCTGGTAGGTCGAAAGCAGCGTCGGATCGGGCGTCGTCGAATACGCGCGGGTTCCGGCCGGGAGAGCCGCATTGCCTGCTGCGGCCAGCGCATACAGATCGATGGTCCGCAAAACGCCGCCCGTGTCCTTGTACGTGAACAGCCCTTTCATGGCGTCGCCGGTCATCAGCAGCGCACTCGAATTGTTCGACTGCGGAAGCCGCAGCTCCTCGTAGGAAAAGAAGAAGAAAAGTCGGTTGCTCCGGATCGGGCCGCCCAGCCGCCCGCCAAACTGGTTCATGTTGATCTTGTCGCGCGGCAGGCGGTTGATCGTATTGAAGTAGTAGTTGGCGTCGAAGAAGTCGTTGCGGATTTGCCAGAAAAGGCCGCCGTGAAGCTGGTTGGTGCCCGACCGGGTGATGAACTTGATCTGCGAAGAGCCTTCCGAGGAGCTTTCGGCACCGAGCGCGGCGGTCTGGATGCTTACTTCCTCGACGCTGTCGGCACGCGGCATCAGCCAGGCCAGGAAGCCGTCGCTGCTCTTCAGATCGTTGTCCTGGATGTTGATGCCGTCGAGCGTGATGTTCATGGTCGATTGTTGCAGGCCGTTGATGGAGGTGCTGCGCTGCGTGCCGACGGTGGACGTGCCCACCTGGCTGACCAGCAGATCGAGCGCGTTGCGGCTGACGAATGGCAGGTCGCTGATCTGGCGGCCGGTCATTGTAGAGCTGACCGTCGCGCTCTCGGTCTGTACAACCTCGGCGCCGCCCTGCACCTCGATGCGCTCGGTGACCGCGCCGATCTGCAATTTGGCGTTGACCGTCCCCGGAATATTGGCTTCGAGCGTGACACCGGGGAAGACGGCAGTCTTGAAGCCGCTGGCCGAGATTGTCACCTTGTAATTTCCGGCCGGCAGCGAGGGCACGTTCCACTCGCCGTGTTCCGAGGTTGTCGTCTCGAATCTGGCGCCGGTCTCCTCGTTGATCACCGCCACCTGGGCGCCGGCAATCGCCGCGCCCTGCGGGTCGGTGACGGTTCCCGATAGCCTCGAGGTGACGACCTGCGCCAGGACAGCACCGGTCAGCACAATGGAGAGTGCCGACAAGAGGATCGCTTTTGTCCGCATGTTTCTCGCTCCTTCTCGATTCCTATGGTCTCCAATCAGAAGTCAGAACTCAGGAGTCAGAACTCAGGAGTCAGAAGCCAGAATGCCATGACTCACCGAGCGCCGCCCTCCGGCTGCTGACTGCTGACTTCTGACTTCCTCCCGGCGTATCACCGGCAGAGTCCTTGGCTAGCTCTTGAGGAGGACGTTCACCGTTTCGCCGGCAAGCAACCGCTCCTGGTCATCCGGAACAACCAGAAAGCAATTGGCTCGCGTGAGAGCCGCGATATCGCCCGAGCCTTGCCAGGGCAGTTTGCGCACCACGGGCTCGAGCCATCCGCGCGGGCCTTCGCCGGGCGCCAGCGCCGCCGGCAGAAAGCGCGTCAGGCCGGGCTGGTGGCGCACGGTTTCCGCCAGGCGGGCGCGCGGAAACACCAGCGGTATCGCTTCGGCGCCGGCCAGTATCTCGATCGCCGGCCGCGCGAACAATTCGAACGTAACCATCGTCGATAACGGATTGCCGGGCAGGCCGAAGAAAAAGCGGCCGCGCGCCCGGCCAAAAACCAGTGGACGGCCCGGCTGGATGGCCACGGCATCGAAATAAAACTCCGCACCCAGTTCCCGCAAGACCTGCTCGACCAGGTCGTACTTGCCCACCGACACGCCGCCCGAAAGCAGCAGCAGGTCGGCCGAGAGCCCCTGCTCGATCATTTCACGCAAGCGGCCCGCCTCGTCCGGCGCGATGCCCAGCGGCCAGGGTTCAGCGCCCGCGGCGGCCACCTGCGCCTGAAGCGAATAGCTGTTGCTGTTGCGGATCTGGAAGGGCTGCGGCGCGCTGTCCACCTCGACGATTTCATCGCCGGTGGGCAACACCGCGACACGCGGGCGGCGAAACACCGGCACGCGCGCGCAGCCGACGCCGGCCAGCATCGCCACCTCGGCGTAACCGAGGCGCTTGCCGGCCTGCAAGATGGGAGCGCCCGAGGCGGCCTCCGAGCCACGGGGCACGATGTTCGCGCCCCGCTCGAGCGCCCGCTCGATGCGCACGGCGCCGTCGGCGGCCGGCTGCGTGTGCTCGATCATGACCACTGCGTCCGCGCCCGCCGGCACCGGCGCCCCGGTCATGATCGAAACGCACTGGCCCGGACCGACCGCTCCCTCAAAGGCAGCCCCGGCGCGCAATTCCCCAATGACCTTGAGTTCAGTGGGGAGGGCGCGAAGATCGTCCGAGCGGACGGCGAAACCGTCGCGGGTAGCGCGGTCGAAGGGCGGGTAATCCCGGTCGGCGCAGATCGTCCCGGCCAGGACGCGCCCGGCTGCCGCCGCCAGCTTGACCGATTCGGTCTCCGGCGCGCGGAACGCCCCGGCGATCTCTGCAATTACCAGTTGCCGCGCTTCGGTAAATCGGAGCATAAGAAGCCAGGAGTCAGAGGTCAGGAGTCAGAAGACAGCAGGTAGTACGCAGCGACCGGTATGTAAAACCCCTCCTGGCTCCTGACTACTGGCTTCTGACTCCTTCCCTTCACTCGCTCCATTCCTGGAACAGCTTGCTGCCCGGCACCCACATGGTCTGATCGCGCTCAGGGCCGGTGGACACCACCGAGACCTCGACTTCGGCGCTGTCGGCGAGGCACTTCAGATAGTCGCGGGCGCGCTGCGGCAACTGGCCGTGCTCGGTCATCCCATAGGTCGGCGATTGCCAGCCGGGCAGGGTCTTGTACACCGGCTCCAGCGTCTCCAGCACGCTGGCCAGCGGCGGCATTTCAATCAGGCCGCTGCCGCGGTAACGGTATCCGACGCACACCGGAATCTCGGCCAGATGATCGAGCACGTCGAGCTTGGTGATGACCAGGGAATCGAGCCCATTGATCATGCGGCTGTAGCGGAGCACCGGCAAATCGAACCAGCCGCAGCGGCGCGGCCGTCCGGTGACGGCGCCGAATTCGCTGCCGCGCTCGCGGATCTTGTCGCCCTCGGGCCCCGCCGCCTCGGTAGGGAACGGACCACCGCCCACCCGCGTGGTGTAAGCCTTCGACACTCCAACCACGCGGCCGATCCGCGTGGGCGGCACACCCAGCCCGATGCAAACACCGCCCGCCGTGGCGCTCGACGAGGTCACAAACGGATAGGTGCCGTGATCCACGTCGAGCATGGTCCCCTGGGCGCCCTCGAACAGCACCGACCGCCCGCGGTTCATCTCCCTGGCCAGCAGCGCGGCGGTGTCGGCCACCAGCGGGCGCAAGCGCTCGGCATAGACGCTGTACTGCTCGATGATCTCGGCCGGGTCCACCGACTCGGGCAGGTCCAAGGCGCGCGCCAGCAGGTTCTTTTCCGCGGCGCACAGTTCGACCTGGCAGCGGAAGGCCTCCGGCTCCAGCAAGTCGGCGAGGCGAATGCCCCGGCGCCCCATTTTGTCCTCGTAGGTCGGCCCGATACCTCGCGAGGTGGTGCCGATGCGCGTCTTCCCCGGCGTGTTTTCCGAGGCTTTCT
>Ga0315279_10011096_pt1 | contig 10475 bp, 3 predicted proteins | sample YL17G06_20_MG_FD_203694 | JGI IMG/M metagenome (GOLD analysis project Ga0315279, IMG submission 203694) | Sediment microbial communities from Yellowstone Lake, YNP, Wyoming, USA - YL17G06_20 | ecosystem: Environmental > Aquatic > Freshwater > Lake > Sediment | place: USA: Wyoming | collected...
CGGTGACGACTGTTCCGTCACCGCTGGTTGTGGACATTACTTACGATGGCCTGCCGGATGCGCCCATCAATGTGGGCAGCTACGCCGTGGTGGCGACGGTGAACGATGCCAACTATCAGGGTACGGCGAGCGGCACGCTGGAGATCACCAAGGCGACGGCGACAGTGACGCTGGATGTGGCCAGCCTGAGCCAGGTGTATGACGGCACGGCCAAGACTGTGACGGTGACGACCGATCCGCCAGGGCTGCTTGTGGACATCACCTATACGCCGACGCCACCCATCAATGTGGGCAGCTACGACGTGGTGGCTACGGTGAACGATGCCAATTACCAGGGCTCCACGAGCGGCACGCTGGAGATCACCAAGGGGACTGCGACGGTGACGCTGGATGTGGCCAGCCTGAGCCAGGTGTATGACGGCACGGCCAAGACTGTGACGGTGACGACTGTTCCGCCAGGGCTGCTTGCGGACATCACCTATACGCCGACGCCACCCATCAATGTGGGCAACTATGACGTGGTGGCCACGGTGAACGATGCCAATTACCAGGGCACCGCGAGCGGTACGCTGGTGATCACGAAGGCGACTGCGACGGTGACGCTGGATGTTGCCAGTCTGAACCAGGTGTATGACGGCACGGTCAAGAGTGTGTTGGTGACGACTGTTCCGCCAGGGCTGCTTGTGGACATCACCTATACGCCGACGCCACCCATCAATGTGGGCAGCTATGACGTGGTGGCTACGGTGAACGATGCCACTTACCAGGGCTCCGCGAGCGGCACGTTGGAGATCACCAAGGGTACGGCCGCGGTGCAATTGGCCGATCTGACCCAGGTGTATGATGGCACGGCCAAGAGTGCGACGGCGACGACTGTTCCGCCAGGGCTGCTTGTGGACATCACCTATACGCCGACGCCACCCATCAATGTGGGCAACTATGACGTGGTGGCTACGGTGAACGATGCCAACTATCAGGGTACGGCGAGCGGCACGCTGGAGATCACCAAGGCGACGGCGACGGTGACGCTGGATGTGGCCAGTCTGAACCAGGTGTATGACGGCACGGCCAAGACTGTGACGGCGACGACTGTTCCGCCAGGGCTGCTTGTGGACATCACCTATACGCCGACGCCACCCATCGATGTGGGCAGCTATGACGTGCTGGCTACGGTGAACGATGCCAATTGGCAGGGCTCCGCGAGCGGCACGCTGGAGATCGTGCCTGCTGCGCCTGTGCTGGTATCCGCACAGTGGATCCACGGCTCGGGCGCCGGCGGAGTAAGCGAGGGTGACCAGGTGACCCTGACGTTCGATGTGGCGGTAACGCTGACGAGCGGTAGTTTGGATCCTGCGGCGGTGTTCGGCCTGCCCGTGACCCAGGATTTCTTCGGGACGGGCGCGACGCTATCGAGCACGGGTGACCCCAAGGTCCTGGCGATCACGCTGGGCAGCAATCCGAAGCTGACTCCGGGCGGGATGTATGACCATGGGCAGCTAGCGGATGGTAAGCCTTCCGGAGTCTTCGTTCTTGACGGCACGAACATAGTGGACAGCAATGGGCATGCTGCGACGGTCCAGACCATTGACACCGCGGTGGACGTGGCGCCGGGCGAAGTGCATGTCTCTATCTGCTGGAATGACCTGAACTCTACCATAGCTCCGAGAGAGTGGAACCTGCAAAGCACCGGTCTTGGGGTGATTCACCAGGCCAGTACTTATCTTCCATTTGCGCCGCCGAACGGTCTGGATGTGCGCAACAACGGCAACGTCAGGGAGACGTTCACGGCGCAATGCTCCGGCGCATCGCCAGCCGGTTGGGCGATTGGTCCGCTGGCGGCGCTGAACACGTTCGAGATGAAGGTTGACAATGGCGGCGGTGGCTACACGATTGACCTTGCGGGTGGTGTGCAGGACATCGCCAACAAGGTTTACTCGGGCGGCAACAAGGTGTTCGACCTGCAGCTCAAGACGCCAACAGCCATAGACTCGGGCGCCGGCACGACGCAGACCATCGCCGTGACCATAACTGCAACGCAGGACTGATCAGAGACGCAAAACAGCGCAATGCTGAGGCGATGCCACCCGGAGGAGTCAGTTCCAGTGATTCCTCCGGGTGGTTTTATTGGCGGCCACCTTTTGCGCGGATGGCGCCGCAGCGTTTCCCTTGCTGGTGCTTCAGTGCTGCTGGCCGCGGCTGTTGCGCCCGCTGGTTCGGCGAAGCGCTTTTATATTCTGGCCTTTGGCAAGCCTGCGGTGTCTCATGGCGTTGCTGCTGATCTGCCCCACCGTTTCCCTAGGCCATAGGCCTCTTTGCCACTTCGTGTAGTCGAATGGCTCCCGCAGGATCAAAGAGACAAACTTCTCGGCCTGCACGGCCCCCAGGACGTCAGTCAGAACCTGGAGCCCCTTGACCTTGAGTTCCGGATCAGTGACCATGTTCCACCTCAAAGAGGAAGGTGAATAGGCGCTACGGAAGACCATCAAGCCGGAGTTGGGCGTTCAACGGCGCCTCTTGCCTTTGCGTTTTTTCTGTTTTCTTCGGATTTCGGATTTCGTAACTGTTCAGTGTCCGAGCCGCGCGCGTCAGCAAGCGGAAGCCACCGCTCCCTTACGGTCGCGGCTCGGACTGAACGGTCACCGGATTTCGAGTTTCGGATTTGGTTGCGGCTGCGCCGCTCCGCATCCTTTGCGGTGAGGAGTCCTGGCTATTCCTCCGCCAGCACTTCCATCCTGCACAAGCAGAGCTTTGTCTTCGCCTCGGTGGCGCTTCCAGGTATCAGGCAGATCGTCATCTTCTCGCTGGCAAGCACGCCCGTGAATTCCTTCACCACCGCATGGCCGGTTGCTTCGCTCTGGAGAGCGCGGCCATTCAAAACCAGTTTGCCCTGGAGCTCCACGTCGAAGGGTGGTCTCGCCTCCACGTTTGCGCCGGTCTCCGCGAAGTGCAAGCGCACCATATACTTCCGCTCCGGCACGCTCACCCGCTTCTGCACGATCGGAACGAATGCGCCGAGCGGAGGGCTGGACGCCGCAGTGAGCGCGACGGCGACCGGCCCTTGGCCGGAAGTGTCCCGCGGCGTGCAGTTCACCTGAAGTCTGGCCGGGTCAAGCCCCTCGCTTTGGAGCGTCTTGAGAGGGATGGCCGCCTCGGCGGCCCAAGCCTGTTCGTCCTTCTTGGCTGCCCACCGCCACTCGCCGTTCCAAGGCGGGCCCCCAATCATCGCCTGGCCGCTCTTGTGGTTCACCTTCTGGAAGCTGCCGCCGGCGCAGCTTAGAACGAAGCTGAGCGCCACTTGGCGTTGCCCGTCGCTGACGCCGAAGACGACGCTGTCATCCTGCCCCGCGTTCTTGTCGTTCTTGTTGCTATGCTTCGCCGCGAAAGGCACGGGCTTGCCGCGGCGGAGGGCGGCTTCTCTGCGGAACGCGAAGTAGAGGTTCTCTGCGTCGCGGCGGATGAAGAGCGTCGCCCGCGGCGGCAGGAGGTGCGCCTCGGCCTCGAACGGAACAGCCGTGGCGTCTTTCCAGCAAGCGTCGTCGAGCAGCCCGTCGAGCTTCGGAGGCTCCTCACAGGTGCTCACGACTACCGGCGCGCGGGCCAAATCCAGCGCCATCCTGAACGTCCCGCGCACCCCGGAAGAGTAGAGCCAGCTCTTGTCAGTTCCGGTCTGCTCCACCGCCCGGCAGCAGTACTCAGGCTCGCCTTCGAGGATGCGGAGCGGCACGAAGCTCGCGCCCTTCACATCGGGCCTCGGGAAGGCCAGCCACGCGCGGCCGTCCGAATCGCGGCGGTCGCCCGGCGCGCCGAAGTTGAGGCTGAGGCTCCGGGGTGCGGCTTCCAGCTCTTCGCCGGCCAACACCTGCCACCGGCCAGCGCTGGCGTGCGCGAGATTGCGCGCGGGGATAAGGGCCAGAGAGGTCTGGAAGTTGTACGAGCAACTGCAACTGCTGCTCCCTTCGGGCAAGATCATAAGTCCGTTGGCGGGGACCATGGTGATTGAGCAACCCGGCCGCACACCGCTGAACGTGCTCGTGCCCTCCGTCTCGAAGTCGTAAAAGCCGGCGACGCCGGACCGGAAGAAGAGCATGTCCTGGCAGCCTGCTATAGGCCCGCAGCCATAGGCCCGGGTGAATTTCCACGGGCGCTGCTGGCCCGTGAGCGAGTCCGTCACCATGCGCGGCTCGCCGGTTTTGAGATTATATGCCTGCGGTTCGGCGATGATCCAGCCATCCCTGATGAGCGGAAGACGCGCCGGATTCACCTTGCGGTGCCAGAGCTTCATTCCTGTTGCCGCGTCGTATGCCGCGTTGGCCCCCAATTCCACGACATGCCTGGAGTACTGGACGAAGCGCAGCGTGCGGTGCAGTCCCTTTTCTGCTGCGCTCGGCACGTCATCCTGCCGCCAAAGCTCCGCGCCGGTCTTGAGATCAAGCGCCAGAAGAGTCATCTCGCCTTTGTCTCCTTGGGCTGTCTGCTTCGCCTTGAACAGCAAAGATGGCGCGGTCCCGTCCAGTACGAAGACGCGGCCATCGCCCCAGGCGATGCTCATATTGAGGAGCGACTTGGTTGGCCGGTATTGCCAGCGCAGTGAGCCATCCTTCTTGTCGAGCGCGAAGAGCGCGCTGGCCTCTGTGACCGATTGCCTCGCTCCGCCGGGAACGTAGCTTCCCAGGATGAGGTCGCCGGCCACCGACAGATAGCCCCACCGTGGCTTCAAGTGGTTTGGAGGAAGCGGCTTGGCATTCCGGCCATTCCTCGCCCCGCCGGCGGAGTACAGGCACCATCCTCTGCCGCCCGCCTTGCACATCACGGCCAGCACGTGCCGCCCCTTTGTCACGGTAGCTGAGAAGACATGGTTCGTCGCGCTGTACTCGCCCTCCTCGTTGCCATTCTCCAGCGTGTCAAAAAAGGGCTTCCCATCCAGGAACCACTGCATCCACCAGTCGGCGCCCGCGCCGATGGTCATGTACCCAGCGGCCGGGCACTCGATCTCAGCGAACAAGTAGGCCTGGCTCTCTTCGCTGGCATCGTCCCACTCCTCGCTTTCCCGCGGATGATCTTCGGGCTTCTCGTCAGGCCCCAGCGGCTTGAAGCCGTACCCGCCATAGAAGTGCGTCAGGTCTATCTTCCCCTTCACCGGACGGGCTGTGAGCGGTTGGTACGTCTTTGCTTCCACTTGCAGCACGTCGGGAATCGCCTTCAGTATGGTTTCCGGCAATACAGGTGTGTCTTTCGGCAGCGGTCCGAAGAGCTTCCACGCAGCAGGCCAGGCGACCTCAACCGAGGCTGTCTCGGAGACGGTTGGCGCGCTCTTCTCTTCGCCCGGCAAGCGATGGACAGCAATGGTCTGGCCTGTCCCTTGGTCGAGGCGGTGGCATTCCGCTCCAGCGGCGGCGTAGAGGCTGGTGTCGTCCGCGACGAAGTTCGAGCCGTTCCACAGAGCGTAGGAACGGCCAACGCCATGCAACTCCTGGCACCACAACTCCCGCCCGTTGTAGGCGTTGAAGGCGATTACACTGTGCTGACCCGCGACGAAAACGCGCCCATTCACGGACAGCGGCGCAGAGGCCTCCAAATGCCGAGCCATCATCCTGTCAGGACCTGGGCCGCCGAACCAGAGGATATCCAGCGGCGGGCGAACAAGGCTTTCCTCTCCGATGCCTGTATTGCCGCCGTCCGCCCATTGGGAGCGCCATTCGCCGGCCCCCGGGAGGCGGCCGCGAGTGAGCAACCGCAACCCATCCGAAGAGCGGACTTTCGCCAATGGGTCGGAGATGTTTGCGATCAGGTTGTCTGACTCTTCGCGGGTCAGGCCAGGGAAGCACATCACCCCGCCGCACGGACGCAGGACGCGGTACAATTCCTCCCCTGAGAGATGGCCGCCGTCTCCCGTTACCACTACCAGGTCGGCAAAGTACGGCGCAAACGGCAACCGGCCCGAGCCGTCGAGTTTCTGGACGGCTATGCGCGAGCCGTAGAGAGAAGTGTAGAGGGTCCTTTGGCGCTCCGCGCCCAGGTCGCTTTCAGGGGGTAGCATGCAGATGACATGCAAGAGTGAGAACTGCGCGAGCGCTTCCGCCAGGCGGCTGTTGGGCTCGCCCACGACCAACGCATACCCGTCCTTGACACCCGTGTTCCTGACGACGCTGATTGCGGTGTGTTGGGAGGCGGCGCTCACCATCACCGGGTGTGGCGGGGCATCGCGCACAGAGTTCTGCGGCGCGCTGTTCCCGCGCGGACCATAGCAGATGATGCCGCCCTTGTTCGTTGCGGCAATAATCCTTCCGCCCGCGACCGCCAGGCCGCGCACCTGCGCGTCTCCCTCACCCTGCCCTCTCCCCTCTGGGGAGAGGGTGGGGTGAGGGGCGGACCAGAGCTGTTTTCCCGCCGCGGAGTCAAAGGCGCGGATTGTCCCGCGCCCTCCGGCCAGAAGCGTCCCGCCAGCCAGCGCCAGACAGTACGGTCGCGGCGACTCTGCGCGCCAGAGGATGGAACTGTCGAGCATCTTCTTCTCGCGCGTTGCGATTGCCTGGGCGGTTTCGGCAACGGCCTTTGGTGTGCGCTCGTCCAGCATCTTCTTTTCGCGCCAGGCCTTCATGTCAATGGCCTGAAGCTCACTCTTGCCAGCGGCATAAAGCGTGTCCCCGGAAACCACGGCACAATACCTGTCGGGGAGGCTGAGTTCGCGCAGTCCGGTGGCGAGAGAGTAGAACACAACCCCGTCTCCCGCGCGTGGCTCCGTCTCGCCCACATGCGCGTCTATTTCGGGCGCGCCTCCCTTGTGCATTCCACACACAAAGGAATCTCCGGCCAGTGTCATCCACCAACCGCCGTTGGCGCGGTTACCCCAGCCTTCAGGGGTGTAGGGCACCGAGTACAGGTAGGGCTGGTAATACAGCAGCTTGCCCGTCTTGCGGTCGAATGCGGCCGGAGTGGTTCGCCCCGAAGGCACCAGCAGCCGGTCCCCGGCAATCAGCACGTACCCTTGGGGGCAAACGCCCGTGAACGCCGATGACCCCTGGTGCGGTTGGTTGCGGTACATGCTGGCGCTGGTGTCGTTGCACCAGATCCTCGCGCCGCTGCGCGCGTCAACGGCATAGACATAAATCCCGTCAGCCGGCCACATCCCCGCCGCGAAATAAACTACCCCGTCCGCCACGGCCGGCCCAGTGCGGATGGGCCACCGCGAGATCATCCGCCCGTTGCCCAGCATCTGGTCATCGCGCGGTGCGCCGTGAAACCGCCACAGCAGCATGCCCGTGGCCGCATCCAGGGCGTAGAGCCAGCCGTCATCCGAGGCGACGTAAGCCTTGCCTTCCGCGATTGCCGGAGCAAATCGAATGGGTCCTCCTGCCGTGAAGTGCCAGCGGACTTCCCCCGTCTCCAGGTACAGAGCGCGCACCGTGTCGTCCGCGGACGACGCAAAGTATACCAAGCCACTTGCCGCTACGGGCTGAGGCGCATAGTCGAAGTCGAGCCGGTGGAGCTCCTTGCCAGGCTCCGGCCACGCGGGACGCGGCGGCTGAGCTGGCGTGTAGGCCCACGCTGCTTCCAGCGGGAAGTTCAGCGTTTCATCGTTCCTGCCGGAGCGTGCCGCGTCTGCCCCGTATGCGGGCCAATCCGCGCCCTGGGCTGCGGCTCCGAGATAGAACAACACCGCGCCCACCCAGCACACAATAGCTCTGACGGAGCTATGCAAACGCCCGATGTTCGTGTTCACTCCAGTCCTCCTGTACGGTGGAAATCCGCTGCGCCGGCACATGGCTCAGGCCGGCGAGGAAGATATTACTCTGCCCTGGTTCTCCAGACAACTGAGTTCTCTGATTCCTTGAGAGCACTCAGCACTCACGACTCCGTGCTCCGTACTCAGTACTCAGTACTCAGTACTCAGTACTCAGTACTTCGTGCTCAATGCGGCAGGCCGAAGACGTAGTAAACCAGGCACAGCGCCGCGAGCGCCACGCTGCCCCAGCTCACTTCGCGCCAGCGTCCGGCCGCAACTTTGGCGAGCGGATACACCACGAGTCCCGCGGTCAAGCCGTTGGCGATATTGTAGGTAAAGAGCATCATGACCACGGTCGTAAAGGCCGGAACCAATTCCGTGAGGTCGTCGAAATCAATCTTGCGTACTGAGCCGATCATCAGCACGCCCACCGCGATCAGCGCCGGACCATAGGCGAAGCGCAACTGCTGCAGCGGGCCGATCAGCGGCAGGAAGAAAAGCGAACCGGCGAAAAGCAGCGCCGTGATCACTGACGCCAGTCCCGTCCGCGCGCCTTCGCGGATGCCCGTGGCCGACTCGATGTACGCGCCGCTCGTGCTGGTCCCCACCAGGCCGCTGAACACGCAGGTCAGCGCATCCACCAGCATGGGGCGCTCGATCTGCGGGAAGTTGCCTTTCTCATCCAGCATGCCGCCGGCCGAGCCCACGCCGACCAGCGTGCCCAGCGTGTCCAGGAAACTCATTAGAAACAAGGTAAGCAGCACCGGCAGCAAACTCACTTTCAGCACACCCGCGATGTCCAGCTTGAAAGCGATAGGCGCAAGGCTGTACTGGCCGACAAAGGGGACGGCCACCACGTCCACCGGAGCCTTGCCGAATCCCATCAAGCATCCGGCCGCGGCCGTGACGGCAATCCCCAGCAGGATCGCCCCGCGCACGCGGTGGTACATTAGCATGGTGATCAGGAGGAACCCGCAGATTGCCAACAGAACCCGCGCATCATGAAGGTTGCCCAGCTTGACCGGAACGTCGGGCGCGAGCAGAAAACCATTCGGGTCCAACTTCAGCCACTCAGGTTTCATTCCGGTAACGAAACTGGTGACGATGCCTGTCTCATACAGGCCGATGAATGCCAGGAACAGGCCGATGCCGACCGCGAAACTGTGCTTCATGCTCAGCGAAATCGAATTCGCCAGCCACGTGCGCAAACCCAGCACTGTAATCGCCAGAAACAGCAGCCCGCTGATGAACACCGTGCCGAGACGCTGCTGCCAGCCGATGCCAAAGGCCACCAACCCAAAGGCGATGAAGGCGTTCTCGCCCATGTATGGAGCGACCGCGATCGGCCGGTTGGCGAGGAAACCCATGAGCGTGCAGCCGAAGACGGCGGTCAGGATCGTGGCCACGGTGCTCGGCCCCACCGGGATTCCGGCCGCGCTCAAGATGGCCGGGTTCACCACGATAATGTAAGCCATCGTGATGAACGTCGTTGCCCCGCCGAGTATTTCCGTGCGAACGCTCGAACCCCGTCCCTGGATGTTGAATAGTCTTTCGAGCATGGTTCCAGATTAGGCTCCGGGCCGCGCCATGTCAACAGAACAGAAGTGTATGGTGGACAGTGGATGGTGGATAGTGAGTGGCGCGTGCAGCAAACTCCACTACCCACCACCCACCATCCACCACCCACCATCCACCATCCACCATCCACCACCCACCACCCACCACCCACCACCCACCCGCCAAGTCACTTCAGATATCTGTCGAACCAATCGAAGGCGTCCTTTTGCATCGGCAGGTCGAACTTGTGCGGCCCGGGATAATAGCGGCACTTGTAGTGCTCACTCGCGCCGCCAAGACGATAAGTCTCTGCAATGATCCGGTCGGCGCGGCGCATCTCGCCGATGGTGAACAGATTGTCGTGAATGTCGTTCAGGACCATGGCGGGCTTGGGCGCGCGCAGGGCGAGGATTTCAGGGAAGTCCAGGTCCTGCGGCAGCAGCGGCGCATAGATCATCCAGGTATGGGTATAACATTTGTTGAGGAGGAATTCCCGCCACGTCGTCATGAATCCGACGCAAACCGCGCACCTGATGCGGTCGTCGAGGCCAGCGAGGTAAGTCGTGCGCGTGCCCCCGCCGGAAAGCCCGCCGCAGCCCACACGCCGCGCGTCCACATCCGGGCGCGCACAGAGTATGTCCAGCGCCTTGCGGTCCTCGGCGAAGGCCTGGCCAGGCCACGTCGTGCCCGCGCAGAACAGGCTCTTGGCCATGATGTCCTCGTGTAGCCCGGCGAACTCGTTGTACTTGCGGAAGCCTTCCGGATCGTCCGGCTCGGGGTCCACGCCGCCGTGCTGGACAGGCGGCAGGACATCGGCGACCAGGACGCGCCGGCTGGCAAACGGGAATGTGTCATGGACGAGAACGGCGTAGCCGCGCTTGGCCAGCTCATTGGCCCACGCCACGCCGCCGTAGCAGCCCTTCTGGTGCTCGTCCTGCAATTGCCAGACGCCGCCCCCGTCGCGCGCGATCTTGCGCCAGCCCAGGTACTTCTTCCCACTATGGTCGTGCAGGCCCAGTATGCCGGGCAGCGGCCCGCCAGCGCCCGCCGGCTTGAGGAAAACCGCCTCTGTCCGCGGTCCCATGGGGAGCTGCCACGTGAGCCGCTCGAAGTACAATCCGTCGTAGACTCCCTTCGCTTCCACGCGGACTTTCGGCGTGCCGCCCATATCCACTGGCGCGATGCATTCGAGGAC
>Ga0315279_10011097_pt1 | contig 10473 bp, 6 predicted proteins | sample YL17G06_20_MG_FD_203694 | JGI IMG/M metagenome (GOLD analysis project Ga0315279, IMG submission 203694) | Sediment microbial communities from Yellowstone Lake, YNP, Wyoming, USA - YL17G06_20 | ecosystem: Environmental > Aquatic > Freshwater > Lake > Sediment | place: USA: Wyoming | collected...
AATAGACTGTCCCCTCATTCTCTACCTCCTCCGGCAGTTCCGCTCTGCACTCTGTGCGGAAGCAGCGGCCCCGGGTCATTCTTTGTGGGGCGAGATGGCATCTCGCCCTACGACGACGGTGATCCGGTTCCTGCCCTGGGTCACGGCCACATGCTTCAAGGTCACGAGTCCCCACTGGTCCGCGGTGACCTGGCCGGATTGAGCGGGCTTGTCGCCGGCCAGCGGCGTGCCGCTCCAGGTGAACGTCTCTCCCGCCCGGGGCTTGAACACGCGGCAACGCCGCGGCGTGATGTCCACGGTGCAGGCGGGCTGGGGCGCATCTTTGGCCAGTCCGACCGTCATTTCCCAGCGGTCCGGCTTTTCAACGGAAGTCTGAAAGTCCCAGATCAGAAAGCCGTTCAACTGGCCCCACAGGTCGCCGTCCTCGGGATCTCCGTTCCCGGGATTGCTGTCCAGCGAACAATTGCTGAAGGCGGGGAGCGTCGCGTCAAGCGGCATCGCGCCGGCGACATCGCCGACTTCCTTGCTGATCCGTCCTCCGTTCCAGGCGCCGGCGTAGGGCACGCGGCCGTCGCGCATTGCGGCCCAACCCATGGGATCGTCCTGCCAGCCGAATTCGACGGCGTGGCCGCTCTCCTTGCCCCCCTGATAGCAGAAGAAGAAAGGAATGTCCTTGGCGGGGTTGTTGCGAAGATACCAGCCGGCGCCGACGATGTCCCAGGCCTTGAGACCATCGCCCGTCAGGGCGTTCGCGTCCGGGGGCCCGAACGCGGCGAACAACTGGTTGCAGCCGGGATTCCAGCGCGGTTCGAAATTGATCTCAAAGAAATCCGTGGTGCCGGAATACATGATCTTGAACAGCTCCGGATGCCGGAGCGCGAAAGCAGTCCCGCCGCCGATCTCGATGCGGTTGCGGTCCACTTTCCACTTGGAGATGATGCCCTGGATGGAATAGAGCATGTAGCGCTCGTCGAAATAATCCACCTGGCACTCGCTCATCGCGCGAAAGGTCCCCAGACCTTCGCTGTAGGCCAGTTCGCCGATGTAACCGAAACGACCGGAGACATTCAGCGTCAGCCAATCGTTCCCGCGGGATCTGCCGCGGATCAACAGGCCCGGGGAAAAGGGCTCTTTGAGCGCCTTCGGCACGGCCAGCGCGACAATGGACGCCCTCTGCGACGGCAGATTGCAGGCCGGCGGCGCGGGCCAGCAATAGTGTTTGTACCGCCGGACCGTCCCTTCATCTACCACGAACTGCAGTATCGGCTTGAACGGCGCCTTCTTTTCTTCAATGGGCGCTTGCAGGCTGTTCCCGGCGGAGACGTCCGTCATGTTCTCCGTGCCGCTTTTCGCAACGGTCACCGCATAGAACCATGCTCCATCATCCTGCGCTGTCTGAACGTAGAAAGCTTCTCCCAGAGGGATCGCCTTCCCGTCTTCGAGGCAGTAGGTGGGAATGGGCGTTTCGGGAAGTTCGTGCTTGTCGTAGTATTCGCCGCGGCAGCCGATGCCGACCATGGACAGGTCATACGCGCACAGCGTGTCCGCCTCGCCCACCAGTTCCGCGTCCTTCAAGTTCTCAGCCGTGATTTTGTTCTTCGAACGGTAGATGCGATAGCCCACATCCGGCCAGCCCTTCTGCCTCACGTACTTGGGATCGTTCTGCGTGCCGGGCGTCGGGGGAATGACGTCATACATCTGCAGCCGTCTCAACTCCGACTGCCGGATGCAATTCAGACGCGGCAGGTCCAGGGAGTCTTTGCCGGGCTCAGTGAATTCGTCATGTTTGGTGAGAGTGTAGTTGCCCGTCCAAAGGGTCTTGTCGGATGCCGGCTGGAATTGGGACATTTCCTTCCACGTCAGGAAGGTCTGCCCATCGTGATGAAGCGCCTTCAGATTGGAGACCTGCGGCGGAGGGTCTTTGGGCGCGCCTTCGTAGCAGATCTCCAGAAAGGCCTGTTTGGGGTCAAAACTCTCGGCCCGCGCCAGCGCCAGCCCCAGGTTCTTTCCAGGATCGCGCTGCCAGCTCCTCACCTGTGCAGTCAGATCGTACGATGCGAACCTTGGCGCCTCCAGCGTCAGCGGCTTGCCTTCGTACTCCGGCTCGCCCTGGGCGTTGATCTTGCCGACGACACAGATCTGGATGGGGTCCTTGGGCTGGCTCACGCGCTTGTTGCACAAAGTGGCGCGGTACACCCTGGCATCCCTGGGCAGCGCCGACAGGTCGAACTCCAGCACCGATACCTTGCCTTTCTTTACGACTTTCAAGGCGTTCGGATGCGCGGATTCAATCCCCGCCGCGCCCCATCGTTCCCGCAGCGTCGCGGCCTCCGCAAGGCCGGCGAGGGAAATGAGCGTGCTGAGGAGTATCCCCGTGAGTGGGGCGATTTGGCAAATCGCCCTACGAAGAAGTGGGGCGATCTGGCAAATCGCCCTACGAAGAGGGCTGCTCATCGTATGCCTCCATTTCGAACTTCCAAACTGGTTCTCATGAGATCTGCGCCTCATAGTCGGGCGATTTGGCAAATCGCCCTACGAAGAAGTGGGGCGATCTGGCAAACCGCCCTACGAAGAAGTGGGGCGATTGGGCAAATCGCCCTACTTGGGTTGCACCACCAATCGCCCGGGCGTTTGCGGGATGAACAAGCCGGGGATCGTCAACAGGCCGTTCCCGCCGACGGTGACAGCGCCCTTTTGCGGGACGCCGGGCTTGCCCTTCTCCACGACCTTGGGAGCGCTGAATTCCCAGGCGTAGGTCTTGCCCGCCTCAACCTTGAACTTCTGCAGGCGGCGCAACGTCACGGCGCCTGTGAGCACGGCGCGCCCGTCGCTTCTGAGCGTGATTTCGTAGCGCGCGGGTTCATCCACCAGGTCCTTGGTGTCCCAACGGAAGTCGGGGCCCAGCGGCGTGCCGTACTTGCCCGCCTCCGTCCGCAGCGCGTCCGCCTCGGCGCCTTTGAAGGCCGGGAGACTCAGGTTCTTGCGCACATCCAGATCGGCCATTCCAGACCAGTTGCCCGTTTGCGAAATGAGCAGGGGCTTGGCGCCCCACATGTTGAAATCCACCATGAGGGGTTGTCCCTGATCGAGCAGAGCGAGGAAGAAATCTCTTTCCGAGGCCTTGTAGCTCGTGCCGGCCGTCGTGATCAGCGGCAATTCCGTCGTGGCCGGCAGTTCCTTCACGATGCGGGTGAGATTGAGTTCGTCCCACACGCTTCGGCCGGTGTCCGCTTTCACGTTCCACTCCACCTTGCCCAGCAACTTCTCCAACGGCGGGGTCTTGCCCCGCGAGTCGCTGAAATCGCTTTCAATCATGGCCTTGTAGTCCGGGTAGGCGTAACTCAGGAGCGCGAGGTTGAAAACGTCCGGGTGGCGGACGGCCAGGTGCAATCCGCCGCTGGCGCCTTCGCCCCGCATGCAGGTCACGGTGATGCGGTTGCGGTCCGCCGGCCAGTTGCGGCAGGCCCACTTGATGAAGGCCAGCAGGCGTTCCTCGGTGTAATTGTGGATCACTCCCTGCCGGAACGATTTCAGCGTGCCGGCCGACTCGTGGTAGCCGTACCACCAGGTGTTGAGAGGAAAGTCGTACGGGGCGAGCACGAGGCTGTTGCGCTCGATCCGGTACTGCGTGCGGTAGTAGGAGTAGCCGCCGCGGTGCAGTGACAACTCCACCGGCGCGTTCTTCTCCAGGTCGTTGGGGACCCCCACGGACCAGTTGTAGTACTGCGACGGGAGGTTGCCCAGGGGCGGCGCCACCCACTGCACGTAATGCAGGCGTTTCTCGGGGTAATTCCAGTACGGCCGTTGCGGCAGTTCGCCCTGCAACACCGGCTGCGGGTCGGCAGGGGTCTCTTCGATCCCATCGGCCAGGCTGTTTTCCCTGGAGAAAGCCATCGTGTTCTGCGCGCCGCCGCATGAACTCACCACGGCATAGTAGAATTTGCCTTTCTTGTCGGCGGTGTGGACGTAGAGGCCGGCGCCGGGAGGCAACGGCTTGCCGCCGTCTTCAATGACAAAACGGCCGATGGGGCAATCCAGGGCCAACTTGCCGACGATTTTCGTGTCCCAGAAGGGATCCCAGTGGCCCCAGGCAAAATAGTATTGGGTCATGAATGCGTCCATGGGCTGCTCGATGTTGCGCCCGTTGACGTTCCAGCACGACGCGGGCCGGACCGACGCAATGCGCTCGGCCTCTCCGAGATTCCCCGCCGTGATGGGCGCCGTGTGCCGGTAAACGACATGGCGGAGCGGCTCTTTGGCCTCCAGACCGTCCAGAATCTTGCTCAACGCCCCCCAGGTGATCTGAGCGGCACCCACCGGATCGGAGAGTTCCTGCCACGTGATGAACGTCTGGCCGGACCGGTGCACGCACCTCAGGCCGGCGGCCTGGGCAGGCGCCTTGCCGGCCTTGCCCTCAAACGCCACTTCGAGCGCGCAACGTCCGGGTTCGAGGAAGGGGCAGGTCTTGACCAGGAATCCGCCGTTGGGCCTTTTCCACCCGCCGGCCCAGCCGTCAACCGCCTGGGTCGCATCCAGACAGTCAAACCACGGCCCGCGGATGGCCAGCGGCTCCCCGGTTGCCCCCTCACCCCACCCTCTCCCCCCTGGGGAGAGGGAAGGGTGAGGGGCGTCGGCCGCGGCCTCGGCGAACAGCGGATAGACCGCGACGTTGATGTTGGCCTCATCCATTTTGCCGTCAATTCCCTTGGCGCGCGCCAGAAACAGATCGGCCCGGTAGATCTTCGCGCCGCGCGGGATTCCGGACAGATCGAAACGCAGCAGGCACTGGCCGCCCGCCGCCGGCAGCACCTGCAGAACCTGCGTCTTGCCGGCGCTCTTTTCTGCGGCCTTGACCGTTTCGCGGGGCGGGTCCTTGAGCAGCAACTCCCCGAACCGCTCGGGCACGTGGCTGTTGTCTCCATACGTCGGCGACCATGCGCACTCCTCGAGTTTGCCCGTGGTGTGGCGATTACGGCAGAAATTGGCCGTCCACGCCTCCGGCGCCGCCCCGCCCCTCGTCAGCGCCGCGATCGGGATGGACATTTCCACATCCCAGGCGTCCGGCGCGCTGGCAGCGGCCGCTCGAAGGCCCGAGCTCCATTCCGCCTTTTTCTCCTGGCCGTCGTAGGTGCTGCCTGCGGCATTGACGGCGAAATGGTAGTACGTCCCGTTCACACCCAGGAACACCTCCACCGAATCGTCGTCCCACACGTTTGCGTCCCGCGAGCGGGTGAGCGCCTGCAGCTTGTTCATCAGAGGTTCCGTGCAATGAAAGGCGATGTAGAAGTTCTTGTCGTCGCGACAGATCTTCGCCTCGGCCGGCACGGGCGCGCGTTGGTTGCCGTCCAGGGCCGTGGCCAGCGCAAGAGGCTGCGCTTGCTTCCAGGCTTCGTCGCTGAGTTTGCCGTCCAGGATCGGCGGCGTGTCGCACTTGACGGCGTAGCACACCTTTCTCCCGGGTTGCGCCTGGACGCCTGCCGGCGCGCCGGCCCCTCCCAGGCGCAGCGTAACGACCTCAGCCCTGCCCATGCCGCAAACGCCGAGGCACACGCCGACAAGAGACACGATCCGCCACATGGCCACGCCGCTCCGACCGGATTTCATGATCCACCTTCCTCTGGGGAATGCTCGACAATGGCACACCGTCGAACGTGGGTACTGTAGACTGCCGCGCCCCGCGGGACAAGCACTTGCCCGGGAATTCCGGAGACGTGCACGAAGCTCTGCTGCGCACCTTGCTCTGGTGAAGATGCATTGTGGACGCCCACGAAACTTCCAAGAACGTTTCGAGCCCTTCCCAAGATTACCTGGCCACGACTCTAGCCATGCGCCCCGGCCACATAATCTGCCCTTTCAGTATCCAGTCAATGGAATTCGGAGAGAGAACGGCTTCCTGACGAAGCGACTGGGCCTGGTTTGCTGTGAAGTCCCAATCTGGCCTTGCCTATTTCGAGGGTGGCATCGGTCTGGACCGTTTCAGACCGATGCGGGCTTCTTGCCTCACTTTCTTTTCGCGTGGTCCCTCTTGAACCAGTGTTGCAGGCAGGGCGAGTTGCACGAAGAGAGCGACGGCGCCGGTTTCAAACCGCCGAGACCTGCGGCACCCGCGAGAATATCAAGGCGCCATCCAGCATCCCATTTATACCGCGCCCACCCGCCAAGTTCGTTTGGATATTGTGAGAACATCGCTTGCCGCGAACCGAATTGCGGGTGGGTTGTTCCCTAAAGGACAAATGGGGCCGCCCATTTAAGCCCACGACCTGCAACAATCCGGCCGGCAGGACCATTCCCCGTGGCAACTGTCCGAAGGGCCGTCCAAATAACGACAAATGACGACAAACAACCATCACCAACCACAAAGCCCAATCTATTGAGAATTCAAGAGTTACGCATAACTCTTGACCTTGCATGGACTTCTGAAACAGGGGGGGTTCGAATCCCTCCCTCTCCGTATCCCCCGAGCAACTCCATCGGTTTGTTGCGTAGCGACTTGCGTGTTCGTTGCCAAGCCTTGGCTTCGCCGTGCACAACCGGCAACGACCACGCCCCACCAACTACGACCGCCGTTCTTCCTCGCCGCGCCCCTCACCGCCCCGACGGAGTCATTCGAGGGGACACCGGCGCTGCTGTCGCCACGGCGGTGTATGTGACGGTGGGGCGGGGCACGTTTAGAACAGGAGGAATGATGGGGCGCTGGAGCGGTGTGCTGATCCTTGTCTGGCTGGCGTCTGTCAACGCGCCGGCAGCAGAGCAGGCCAGTTTGCCTGCGGGGGGAGTCTCCCCGGAAGAGGCCCGCGAGGGCTTCGTGAGTCTCTTTGACGGCAAGACGCTAGACGGCTGGCGCGGATCCACCGTGGGTTACCAGGCCGTGAACAACGTGCTGGTGTGCCTGAAGCAAGGCGGCGGGAACCTGTTCACCGTCAAGGAATTCGGCGACATGATCTTCCGCTTCGAGTTCAAACTTGAGCCTGGCGGCAACAACGGCGTGTCGGTGCGCGGCCAGGAGATCCAGATACTGGACGACGACGCTCCGAAACACGCCAATCTGAAACCGTGCCAGTATCACGGCTCGATCTACTGCATCGTGCCGGCCAAGCGCGGGCATACGAAGCCCGCAGGCGAATGGAACAGCGAGGAGATTTTCGTTCAAGGCAGCCACTGGAAGGTGACCGTGAACGGCGCCGTGGTCGTGGACGTGGACTTGGCCACTGTGCCCGGCCAGGAGGCGCTGGCCAAGCGCGCGCAAGGCCCGCTGGGTTTTCTCGGCCACAGCGCGCTGGTGGAGTTCCGCAACCTCCGGGTCAAGGAGCTGAAGCAAAAATGAACGGGAGGTGAGCCTTGCGACAAGAGGAGAAAGGGACAGATAGATGATTGCCCCTGGTTCCCGAGGTGCGGGGTCGACACGCCGATCCTTCCTCACCAGAACCGCCTCGGCCGCCGCAGCCGTGGCCGTCGGCGCACAGGTCCTTGCGGCCGGCAAGGAGCCGCGGATGAAACCCAGGCCCGACCTGCTCGACGCCGAGTCGCCGAAGGGTCTTGAGGTATCCCAACTTACGACCGAGCCGGACCTGTCGGGCGCGCACCTCTACATGGAAGCCCAGATCTTCACGCCGGACTCGAAGCGCTTCTTGCTGCATCGCTCCGCGACCGCCCACGGCGGCAACAAGAGCGACCCGAAGCACAGGTACTACGTCTGCGACCTCGAGAACGGCGGCGCGCTCACGCCCATCATCGAGGAACTCGCGTGCGTGGCGCCATCGGTCTCCCCGGACGGCAGGGAGAGTGTATTACTTTGTGGATGAGACCGTTCCCGGCGGCGGCAAGCTCACACTCAAGCGCGTCAACCTCGACGGCGCCGACCGCCGCACGGTCCTCGTGGTGGATGCGCCGCTGCCCGGCACGAACTTCCGCCCCAGCAAGCTCTACCCGCTGTCCACCATCTCGTCGGACGGCAAGCGGTTCGCCACGTCGTGTTTCCTCGGCGACGGCCGAACCGAGAACGCGCCCTTCGGCCTGCTGGTCTGCGACCTGGAGAAAGCCGCCGTCAGCCTCGTCATCCACGGGCAGAGTTGGTGCAACATGCACTCGCAGTACTGCCGCTCAACAGACCCGGAGGCGGCGCACGACATTCTTATCCAGGAGAACCACGGCAACGTCTGTGACGTGAAAGGCTCGATCACGAAACTCATCGGCGGCGAAGGCGCCGACATCCATGTCATCCGCGACGATGGCACCAGCTTCCGCAACATGCCATGGGGCCGCGACGGCAACGAGTCCTGCCAGGGCCATCAGTGCTGGCGCGGGCGCACGACATGGGGCATCACCAGCACCGGCACGCGCGAGCCGCGCGGCGCGTTCCTCATCGAGGGCCAGGCCGCCCCGCACGCCGGCCACGTGGGACTCAAGACGCCCGGCGGCGTTCGCAACGATCTGACGCGCGGTTTGAAAGAGGCGCGTTTCAGCCACTTCGCCGGCGACCTCGCAGGCAAACGGTTCCTGAGCGACGCGGGCCCCTTCGACAAAGGCGGCCGCATCTACGCCGCCGAGTTCGGCGAAGCAGGCAAAGATCCGCTGCGGAACTGGAAGCTTCTGTTGAACCCGCGTTCGACGTGCAAGGAGGAGTCCCATATCCATCCGTTCCTGTCACCCGACGGCACGATGGGCTTCTTCAACTACGACGAATCCGGCATCCTGCACGCCTACATGGTACGCGGTTTCTGACCGCGGCCTGCGGAGGGGCCTCAGTCCGATGGTTGTAGCGCAGATACTGCTGGTGGCGTCCTGGCTGGGCAGCGTGGCGGCACTGGCCGCAGCGGACAGCGACCTGGCGCGGACACTAAAGGCCGAGCCCGCGCTGAGCACCGAGGATGTCACACAGCCCGCCTTGCTTCAGCGGGCGGGGCGGACCTCGACGTTGTCCATGATGCTCTGCCCTTCGGCGTAAAGCCCTGCGGTGCCGGCCTTGTGACGATCATCTTTGATGCCGTCGGGGAAGACTTCCTGGCCGTCAATCCAGGCTCGGAGCACGCAACGGAAAAGGTGCGCGCATTCCGCCTAGGCTTTGGCACGGCGGGACGTGTGCGCGAACAGGGCCAGCGCCATGGAGCCGAACGGCGGCCATCTGATGATCATTGAGGCCGGGAGATTAGCGCGGTGTTTTTCGGCACGTCGCGATTCGGCGCGGTACCCCGGCCGGGAAGCCGTCGCCAAGAAGGTCAGCATCGGAGATCGCACCACCGACATCATCCTCAGGCCGGACGGAAAGTGACTTCGCGGAAAGGGCAACCTTTCATCGAATCCCAGTCCTGGAATCAGACAACGGGAACTCGTCTTCGTCAAGGTGCTCAAAAGGTCTTCCATCGTTCACTCCAAGCTGAGCCATCATACTGATCGCTTTCTCATCGTCCTGGGGAGACCAGTTGGGCAGGCTCAGATATGCCAGCTCCATGGCAGTGCCGACACCAGGTAGGAATTTGCCTATGCCGATTCCGACTACGATTTCGCCGCTGCCAATCCTGTGCCGAGCCGCATAGCAACGCATGACCATTTCACCGTACCTGAGCTTTTGATCTAATCCTGCTGAGAAGGAAACAAGCACGTAGATAATTCCGCTGGGACCTCTCATGGTTCGTGATCGCACTTTTCTGGCCTTGGCCAGCTCAAGAAATTGCCGGAATCCACGCCCGAGGATTCTGCGAGAAAACCGGGTCTCACGTGCCATCACACGAAGTCCCAATTCTAGTTGTGTAAGCGTCTCTCCGGATCCAAGAACAGGTTTCGCCTCAGGGTCGGAATAGCTCTCAATCAGTTCATCCCAGATGTAGCTCTCGCGGTCCGCCTGCTTCCTTCGTATGAACTCGGGCTTCTTCTTCATGCCTTGCCAAATGTTGCCATCCATGACCATCATGGTCGGCCCCTGAGGGAAGGATCGCCCGTTGTACAGATACCAGCCGAGCATATTGGACTCGGGTCCCTCAAAAATGGCCGAGCAGCCACCGGTGACAAGGGCCTCCTTCGCCTCAAGATACTCGACCAGCTCCGTGATCGTGTCGAGTTCTGTCAGAACCTCTAGGAAACTTTGTTCGTCCATAACATGGACGAACCCTTTGCCCATATCACGGGCGGTTAAACAGACCTCTCCCTTACCGCCAAGGGCTACGGCTATTCGGTGAACCTCTCTATCCATCAAAGGAGGTAAATCCAAACCACGAGACCCGTCGCTCCGGACGACGTGGGAGGCCGATTCGAGCCAACGTTGGGCTCCCTCAATCTGCTTTACCGAGGCTTCGACAGCTCTCCTTTGCCACCGCTCATGCTCTACTTCAAGTGTTCCGCTGCTTCCGAGGATGACCTCTTTCACACTAACTATTGACCCGCGCCTGGCTAAAGCGTCAGGATTGGTGGGGCGGGCCTCCGTGCCCGCCGTCTGCCTCGGCGGGCAGGGACGCCCGCCCCACTGTCTCATTAGCAGCG
>Ga0315279_10011098_pt1 | contig 10473 bp, 6 predicted proteins | sample YL17G06_20_MG_FD_203694 | JGI IMG/M metagenome (GOLD analysis project Ga0315279, IMG submission 203694) | Sediment microbial communities from Yellowstone Lake, YNP, Wyoming, USA - YL17G06_20 | ecosystem: Environmental > Aquatic > Freshwater > Lake > Sediment | place: USA: Wyoming | collected...
CCGCGCCGCAGCCGAAAGCGTCGCCGTCTTCCAGGTAGGTGAACGAAGAGAGGATGGGCAGCGCGGGTTCATTGGCGACCTCCTTCTGGTACTCAATGATCCGGCGGCGCTCGGACGCGCTCAGTGTCACGTCGCTCCGCCCCGCCAGCCTGCCGGTGGCGCTGGGTTCGAGCAGATGGACTTCCCGCGCCCCTGCCCGCGCCGCGAAGTCCAGGAAGCCGCGGAAGCTCGCCGGCTCCAGCAACTCTCGTGTCGCCACTGCGATGGCGTAGGGATACAGCCCCGCCTCAGCCGCGAGGCGCAGAGCGTTGAGCGCCGCGCGGTGAGCACCCGGGCGCCCCCGCTTGCTGTCGTGTTCGGCCTCGTCCGCCGAGTCCAAGCTGATGCCGGCGGCGAAAAGGCCCGCTTCCTTCAGCAGCCTGGCGCGCTGCGCAGTCAGGCCCAGGCCAGTGCTGTTCAGGAACAGGCAGGTGCGGTCATCGAAGGCCGCCACGATTTGTTCCAGGTCGCGCCGCACGAGCGGCTCGCCGCCGGTCAGCGTCACGATGACCGCGCCGAGGTCCTGGAGCTGCAGGGCGATGCGCTTCAAGGCTTCGAGCGGCAGGTCCGTCTGCGCCCGGCCGGCATTGTAGCAGTGCCAGCAATTCAACGGGCAACGGTTCGTCACTGCCAGGGTCACCGAATAGAGCCGCCGCGTGCCCGCGTCTCCCAGCGCTCCGAACTGTTCGGCCAGCCGATCAAACGCCCGGCTCGGCCAGGGCGGGAAATGGGTGTTGACCACAGTCTTGCCGTGGAACTCGATGGCCTTTTCGCCGGCCAGGTACTCTTTGAAAAAAGCGCCCATGCGCGGATGCAGCCTGGAGAACGGTGGACGCGTGGCCACCCTGACGAACAACTCGTCTCCCCGCATGGTGCCGCCCTGTGTCTCAATCAGCATAAAGCCCCTTCAAGTGGAGGGACGGGCTGCTCATCAGGGCTCGCGGTGGCAAGGGACTGTTCAATGAGTTGTCCGCCCATTAGGTTCCCTTAGTTTCCCTGGTGTCAGATGCGGCGACAACCCAGCACTTGCTCACAGTGTGCGCCAGCCGTGGCGCTCAAGCAGATGCCTTCCGGCCTCGTTCCCGCGCGATCCGCTCCGCTAGATAGACCTTCAGCAAGGACTGATACGGCACATCGCGCGCGTTCGCCAGTGCCTTTAGTTCTTCGAGCATCGTCAACGGCAACCGGACCGAGATCAGGGCCGTGGAAGGCTTCAGCTTCGGGAAGCGCGGCTCCACCGCCTTCTCCCAATCGAAATAAGCGCTTACATCATGTGTGGCCCAGAAGGCTCGTTCGGCATCTTCACTCGGGAACGCCGGTATGGCCTTCTTCTTCTGTGCTGTGGGCATAGAGTCTCCTCTCACTGCGGCTCATGTCACGAGCCGAAATAACGCGGACCAAAGGGCCCGTATTCTGGGGACACCTCACTTACCTCCCTACACTGTTTCGAGCCAAGGGCTCCACACCGAAGACCCTATACACCTTCCGGCCAAGGTCAAGAGATAAGTGGGGTGTCCCCTGAATCACTGAATTACACCCGCCATTGCCTGTGACCGCGGCACTAACAGCGCAAATTTGCGCTAGGGTCGGCGGTTGCGCCGGGGAATGCCGTCAAGACGCTTATGGCAGGCTTCCTACCCCGTTCCCCGCTGTCCCCTACCGTCCCGAACGCCGCTGGGCAGGTTTGAAGGCGGGTTTCAGCTTCCGCTGCGCTGCTGAGGCGCGCGACGGGAGGAACGCAGCCCGCCGCCGTTTTTAGGCGTCAGGCTTCTGCTCCGAAAGCGGACGCTCTTTCCCGACGAGCAACTCTACAATCAGAGCCGCAAACAACAGAATCGCAACAGCCACTGAACCATCCGCAAGGACAGTAATGACAGGATACGGCTGTCCCCAACTTTCAAGAGGCCATCCACAATAGCCGAGTCCTTTCGCGAATAACGGGGACATGTTTGCGCTCAACAGTCCCGCTGCGATTGGCACCAGAATCATTGCCGTGATAAGGTGAATCTGAAAACGCTCTCTTACAATCAACAATGCTACGATCCAGATAGCCACCGGCAACCACGAGATCGCTAGGGACAACGCAAGTGCGAAGGGCGACCAAGTCCAATGACCATGTTTCATACCAGATAGAAACCCAGGGTATCCATTTTCTCCTCCAGCCCACAGCCAGGGATAAAGACCAAAGCCAATTGTCCATTCACCGCCCGAGTAGCCCACTTCTGCCCCCCCGGAAAAGTAGAGGCACTGCACTAGGAATATCGCGGCCCAAGCTATAACCGCTGCGAAGACTCGGTTGGCGGATGGCTTAATCATGGAAATGTCACCGTCTCCGATCTCTGCGATTCCTCTGGATACTTGGTCTCGTCATATCCACGGGTGCGATACGCTTCCCAATAATGGACCGGGGTTGTCGGAGTTGGGTCCGCATCGGATATTGGATTTGCACCGGACTTCGAGGGCATTTCAGCATTCTCGTACGTTTGGAACACATAATACGCGGGCTGTTTCGAAGTGATTTTGTTGTCAAACTTGCCTTCGCCTGGCAGGTCTTGCCCGGCAGCTATGGCGGCATTGGTTCGCAACCATTCTCGCCACGCCTGCGTGAGTGACACTTGGTTGGACGCAAACAGGAGTTTAATCCACGACTCGCCTGTCCAGCCATTACCAGAGAATCCTAAGACGCCGTGTAGCTTCTTAGCGTATTCTGGGGACACCTCACTTACCTCCCTACACTGTTTCGAGCCAAGGGCTCCACACCGAAGACCCTATACACCTTCCGGCCAAGGTCAAGAGATAAGTGGGGTGTCCCCTGAATTACTGCGCGTCAAAAACGTCGCTGGGCATGTCTGGATGGTCTTTGAGGGCCGGAGCCGCCAGGAAGGGCACGCGAGGAATGGCAAGCCGCGAATTTCCAACAAGGAACCCTCCAACAGTTCAACAGCGTTAGCAGACCGCAGAGTCATGGGGACGTTTGGGCTGAATAGCCATCTCCAGGCCAAACATCCAGGCTCCCAGCCTTGCGGCAATGCCTATCGCTGCGAACGCAAATACAACATTTGCCAGCAATGCGAAGACTGAGAAGAGCACAGCCCTGCCGTCTCGACTAACCTGGAGAAACGCCTGGGGCCAGCCCCAACATGTGCCCATCTCAAGTGGTAGCGGTCTGCGCAGATTTGCGCATGCAATCGCCAAAGCAAGCGCTACGAGAAGGACCTTAAGCACCTTAAATCTCCCAATCATAACCCTTCCCTCTCTGATACGGACTAGCCATTCAATTGCATAAACGCCTGCAAGCAAAACAATCAAGCTCGCTCCAATGTTCACAAACAGCCTGGAGTATTCTATATGTATAAAGCCCCAATAAAAACGAACGGTCTTTTGAAGGTCCAAGCCAGGCGGAGGTGGCCAGGCGGGTTCGCGAAAGACGGCGTCGCAAGGCCAGCCGTACTTCTGCGCTGACTGATAGACGCGGAAGACATCAGGATTAAGGTACTCCTTTTTCAGGTAGCCCCTCCCCACCAGATTCGCGCCCAACAGGCAACCAGCCATAATCGAAGCGGCGACTAATGTGAACAGACTGAATTGGAGCAGTTCTCTCTTCATTTGACCAACGCTCTTTAGCATTATGTCCCTTAAGGTTGTGGTAGGGAATCCACACCAGCCCTCATCTTACTGGTCTCCATATCGGGTCTTAGCTCGTCTTGATCACAGGGCTTGATCCTCCTGGCCAGCGGGGCATCTTGCGGCTGTAAGGTTGCGAAATCATGCATCAGATTATACGGTGGCACAAGAATGTGTGTGCCTTGGTTCATAAGGATGTGTCCGAGCTCATGGGCGAGAACTTGACCCCTGAACCTAGTGTCTGAACCATCACCAGCGGTAAGACAAATCGAATTCAGTCCGTTGCTGGCATCATTAGCATTTCCTGGATCGTTGGAACGGGAACTGGTCACCCAATAGGCATTGAAGGAATAAGCATACATGTCCCTGGACAAGCCTCCGACGATAAAGACATCAACAGTGTCGCCCGCATTTGCTGGCCGTTTTGCCCAGAGGGTTCTCATGTCGTCCGTTACCTTCCACCAACGCGTCGGATCAGGATCAAATGCAACGAACGCGCCATTGGTGATTGCTACAGTGCCCACATCAACCACGCTATCAGTATCGGTTTTCAAACGGATGGTGGCTTGCGCTAGAATCTCGTTCGTCGCCTTAACCATATCATCCACATGTTGTCTGTCCATGAGTAGTTGGTTGTTTGCAGACCGTATGACCAGGAACCGGACCTTCAATTCGCGTATCTCATGTCTAAGCTGGCATGGGCAGTCGTTATTCTTTGGCTTGCCGTCCAGGGGATTACCCTTGTCATCTACCAGTCGCCCCACGGTAATATGCCGGGTAACCGTCTCCTTGCCAGCGTAGGAAATGTCAATCCTATCACCCAACGCTACCAGAATCGCCCGGTTCCTGGTCGGGTCAGCTTGGTTGTCATCGGCTGCAAGGGCTGCTTGGTCATCAGCGTTTGCGACAAGACGAAGGAAGTTACTCCGCCATTCTGTATAGCCCTTGGAACCTGTGCCTTTTGCGGAAAGCGCATACTGGTAGTTCTGCGTCTTATTCGTGAGAACTACGTTGGGAGACAAGCTGCTGTCTTTGTCTGTTACTTGGAGCCTGAAATTGTCAGGATCGGCAGAGGTATCCGCATAACCGGCACCAGTCGCGGACATATCCGTGGGCCGGAAGTTGCTTACATTCAGGGCCTTCGTCATCGGGCTGATGATGCCATTCTTGGAATCAATGAAATCCAGCCCAAGCAGGGTAATCCTCGCCTCAATCTCGAAGTTCTTGACAAGGTAAGCGGTATAGGTGTCCCCTGGTTTGCCACGTATGGCAATGATGCCGGGGTTGTTGCCGTGCGCTCTCTTGATGTCGATAGACGGGGTTTCACCCTGGTTTGCGTAGTTGAAAACGAACTTGTCAGACTCGCCACAAGTAACGATGAACGTTCCCGGCGTAGCCGTTGCCTTCAAGGTGAAGGTCAGATTGCAGGGGGTGAATTCGTGGAACTTAACTTCGTCGTTTGCGCTCAACACATGCCCACCCGCTTGGGTAAGAGAAATATGATATAGTTGTCTGAAGGCCGCACCACCGCTTCCAATGGTCGGAGGAGGCTGATCGTCGTTGTGCGTCAAATCTGTTCTGAAGACCAATGTCCCGTTGCCAGACTCAACCGCGTCTATGCCTTCGCTGGTGACGCCAAGCAGTTCGCTCCAGACAGTCGCAGTGAAATCATTGGGCGATGCGGCCCCCTTGGCGGTGATGCGGTCAATCCGAACCTCGAACTTGCCATCGGCGCTCTTGAAATCGCTCGTTGCCGCTCCAGTCTCAGTTAGCGTCACCGCGCCAGTAGTCAGGTCACCATTCGGCCCTACCACGTCGCTTGTCAGGGTCGCCTGCATAGTCTGGATGGTGTTGGCGTTGGGTAAAGCGTCTAAGGTTGCCACGATTTGCAGGTGCCGCGTCATGTAGGTGTCAGTGCCGACGCCTGTTTCGTATAGCGTCTTGGTTCCCATGTAGCCGAAGATGACGTTGACGATCACGGCTTGGAACGATCTGGGCTGTCCTGTCGCTCCCTGTGGAGTGCCCTGCGGCATTACGCCAAGCACGCCATTGTCGGTCACGAATCCTGCGGAATTGGCAGTCAGTTGCGTCATCGTAAAGGAGTTGGTGCCGTCCAGTCCATTCGTTGGAACGTTGGAGACCGTGCTGGCCATCGTGCAACTGATGCTTGACCTGCCATCGTTGCCAGGAGCGCCAAAGACAAGGTCGGTAATCTGGAAGGCATCCTGGAAGTTGGCGAACCCAGAATCCGCGTGCGGCCCGCCAAAACCCCCGACACCGCCAGGTTCATCTGCACCTTGTGCGAATTCCTCATCATCTTCAGGCGGGAACATCGCGCCCTCGTCAGTATCCTGATTGGCTTCAGTCAGCCACTCCATCTTAATGAGGTTCAGCGTCACGGAGCCCTTTGCCTCATAGCCATTGTGGGAATACACGAGGGAAAGTGTCACTTGGCCAACTCCGACACCTTCGACGTAGAATGCGGCGGGCCAATTAGCACCTTGACAATCGAGATACGAGGCAATGTCCAGGCCCTGCCCCGTCCCCGGAGCCAGGACCTCTTTCGAAACGCCGACGGCGCCCGAAGTCTGCACAGCAAAGACGCGAACGGAACCGTCGCCGGATTGTTGAAAGTGGGCGTGGTCGTACGCCCTGTCGGGGATCCCCAAGGTCAGATACGGTGTGATTGGAAGCAGCCGGTCGCTGATAACCAGGCGGCCATCGTAATCGGCCATGGTGTTATTGTCGTTGTCTGGCTGCGGATTGGCATCCCCGGGATTAGCTTCCGCAAAGCCGTCATTCACCTGCATCACAGCCTGGTTGGCGCCGCTTGATCCTATCCCGAGCACGGCCACCTGGCACATACAGTCAACGGAATCCGTAACGCTGAACACCCAATAGGGGTTTGCGGCAGTGTAACTGTATGTCGCGCTAAGGATGCCACCACCGCTAACATACAGGGTAACGCCGCCTGAACCGCCAAGGCCAAGAGCCGCGAGACTGCAGGTTCCAGCAACCGGAGCGCTGCCATCTGGCGTCAAGCTGATTTGGACGTTGTAAGTGTCGCTGCTGAATGTTACCGTGTTTGTCCCAGCCGAATCAGGATTGACGACATGCAATCCGACTGGTACCCATGCGCCTACGGATCCATTGTACGGAACTACGACTCCCTTCCTTCCGAGGTAGCCAAGGTGCTCGTCCCCCGATGCCACTTCAAAGAATAGGTCCATAGGATTGAGGTTGGCTGTAAACCCCGCCTCTCCCCCATCGCCGCTGAATGTCACCGCGTTAGCTCCCTGCGACAGGAACCCCCTGGCGTTATCGTCCCAACACTGCGAAATGTAGCCTGGGTATCCTGCGACGCCAAAAGTTCCACTGCTGGAACCGGTACTCCAAGTATAGTTTGCGACCGTGGTGCCAGACCAGTTAGGATGTAAAGGGTGGATATGGCAACCGAGTTTTACCGCCAGCGGCTGGGGTTGCCCTGGCAACACGGGGATGACCACATTGGGGTCTGGCAGGTAAGTTGAATAGCTGAGATCCCCCGGCGGAAAGCCTGCGGCAAAGGAGTAATTGTCCCACGAGTTCATAACCATGAATTCTATCCACCCATTGTCGAGGGGCCAAGTGTCAGGATCGTGTACCGGAACGTATGGCGCCAGAATCGCATAGCGTGTAATCACTACGTAAGCATAAAGACATGGTACGCTGGTGTTGCCGGCATCATCAGTTGCAGTCACAAAGACCGGTGTGGTGCCTTCAGGGAAAAAGTTCCCTGCCGGGCCATCAAAAGCGACTCTGGGCACAGCGGTTACGTTGTCGCTAAATGGTACGTCTGCAGGGGAGAAGTACAAGGCTGCACCGCCGGGATCAATTCCCTCGTATACAGTGTATGAGCTAGTGAAAGTCGGCGCGACGTATTGGGCGGGCAACCAAGGTGGCGTCGTGTCCTCAACCGTGACCCTGAAACTGGACGCGCCAGTGTTGCCGACCTCGTCTATGGCTGTGATAGTCACGGTCGTCGAGCCTAAGGGAAAAGAAGCGCCTGACCCATGGCTATAAATCAAAGTAGGCGTGAGTGGGGACGCTGCGTTCGGATTGGCAACGTAAGGATCGAAGGGGAAGGAAACACAGGCCCCATAGCTTCCTGTGGCTTCGACGGTCATATCGTCTGGCGTGACCACGTCGTACGTGACGGCAGGAACAACAATCACGTTGAAAGCTGCGGTTCCGGTGTTGCCGGCCTCATCCGTCGCGGAAACCGTAACGGGCGTCGTTCCCAAAGAGAACATAGTGCCGCTTTCAGGGTCGTAGGTCAAGGTAGGGTTCGGCGTCACAGCATCGAATGCTGTCGCAGGAGGGTAAAAAACCACTGCGCTGTTGGCGCTTGAAGCCTTTTCGTACACGGTGCCAGGAGGGCAGACCCATGGCGCCGTGGTGTCTATGGTGAAGTTCGCCGGGTCGCTCCACTCTCCCCAGCCAAAGTCATTGTGGGCTATGACCCGAGCGCGGTAGCTGTGCCCGTCTGTAAAAGTCACGGGAACCGCCCCGGAACCAGACACCCAATCGTAAAAGACTGTTTGGCTCTCGATCATATCGTAGACACTCAGCACATAGGCCACAGCGCCATCCACGCTGGTCCATGCGAAGGCAGGCTGAGGATTTTTGATGTCTCCCTTGGGGCTCGTGATGACAGGCTTGTCCGGCGGCGTCCCTGGCGTCACGACGAAAGTCCGCCAGTCTAGCGCCCAGGTCGTGCCGTAGTCGTTGGAGGCGCCAACAATCACCTTGTAAATGTGCGATGGCAGGAGCGGCTGGTCAGGGGTCCAAGACGTCGCCGGCGCGTCAACGCGGAGGTAATCTTCATACACAGGCGCCCAAACCGTCAGATCAAAAACCGAGACCCAGTAGATGACCGCGCCTGTCGCGGGAGCCCATTCAACTGTGGGGTAGGCGCTGCCCACGACATAATATGAGATTTCGCTCTCCAGGGCGCCGGGCTGGGTCACGACTGGCGCGGCGGGGGCTGCCCTCGCCCCCACAACGAAATTCATCCAGTCACTCCAGTTGCCCCAGCCGTCAGCGTTATGCGCCGTCACACAGACGCCGTAGGTGTGCGAAGTACTGAGTTCAGGCACCGGGCAGCCGGTCGAACCGGCGGTAAAGGAATTGCTTGTCCACGCGAACCAAGGGGTCACGAGTGCGTACAGTGTTCTATCGTAGACCGCCACATAGAAACCATCCACGCCTTGATCCTGGTTCCAGGTGATTGCCGGTGTCGCCGAAGCGCCGGAATATCCCGTGACGCCGCTGGGGAGGGAAAGCGGTCCTGTCGTCCCGGCCTGCTCCACCACCGGGGCAGCAGGCACCGCACCACGCGCGGCCCCACAAGTGGCCAGGACGAGGAGCCCGAGGGCGAGCGCCTGCTTAAGCGGGAGGGACCTGAGTTTCGGGAAGAGGCGCGGATGCACAGGTGGCTGGGAGTTACCCCGCCGCATGAAAAATCTATGGAGAAAAGAGAACGAAAAGACGGACGGAAGAAGTGGATGGTTGGACATGGCTTAGCCCCCCCTATACAACCACTACAACCACTAAGACCTAGTAATCAACTGTCCTGAGAATTTATCATTTTACCTTATAGCAGAAAACGGGAAGGCTGTCAAGAAAAAATATAAATGGAAAACGAATCGGGACTGTTTCATCCCAGTTTGTTAGCGCGGGGGGAATTTCGGGGACGCGCACGAGGCCGCCAAGAACGTTGCGTGCCCTTCCCCGCGATTACCTGGTCACGACTCTGACCATGCGCCCCAGCTACTTCTTGGGCAGCGCCTTGAGCTGCGCTTGCACGCGCTTCCGGACGTCGGGATTGATCTTGGTCTGCTCCGCTTTCTGAAGCGCGGCCTGCAGATCCTGCGTTGGGATTTGGCCCTTCTGGGCCGCTATATCCGCGATTGCCTGCGCGGCTTCGTTCGCCAGCTTGGGTTCATCCAACAGTCCCGCCGCCAGCGTCAGGCTCGCCGCGCAGGGAGCGGATTTCAGTTCGCCAAGCACCAGCTTCTTGTCCTCCGGTTGTTCGGCCAGTTTAGCCAGTTCGGCGAAGCGGGCGGCCTTGTCCGGGATGGCCATCTTGGTGTCCTTGCCAATTCGCGGCACGGCAACGCGCAGCGCCAGCACCTTGACCGCCGGATCGCGGTCTTTGGCGGCCAACTCCATCACCTGAGGCACGATGTTGCTGTCCGGCCAGTTGGAGAGCGCCCGCAAGACACTCTTCCGCGCCTCCAAATCCGGGGACTGCAATCCCTCTTGCACGGCCGGCAGCGCCTCCGGCACGCCAAGCCAGCAGACGATCTCCAGCACGCCGATGCGGGAAGCGCCGGCCGCCTTCTTCCACGCCGCCAGCAGTTGTTGGGCGCACTCGGCCGGCTGGTCGCTGCGCCGTGTGATTGCCACCAGCGTGGACTGCAAACTACTGCGGGTCTCGGGCTGGTCCGCCTCCAACAGCCGCTTCAGCAACTCGGGATACTGCGGCATCCCAGCCATTTCGCGCAGGCCGGCAAATGCGTTTTGCCTGACCGGGTCCTCCTTGGCCTGCAGCGCTTCCATGAACACGGGTACGGCTTCCTTCGCGCCGCGTGCCGTGAGCACGAAGATGCACTCAGCCCGTTCCACGGCATCTCCGCTCTTGGCGCGCTCGATAAGCGCGGGATTGATGTTGGCGCGCAGACGCACGAGAGCTTCGCGGGCCGCCGGGGCCTCGCCGGGCGCGCCCTTGATGGCCTTGAGCAGCGCCTCGACGCAGGAGGCGTCGCC